>Ga0207670_10002143_pt1 | contig 10333 bp, 10 predicted proteins | sample KBSS23HmetaG_FD_184339 | JGI IMG/M metagenome (GOLD analysis project Ga0207670, IMG submission 184339) | Switchgrass rhizosphere microbial communities from Kellogg Biological Station, Michigan, USA - KBS S2-3H metaG (SPAdes) (version 2) | ecosystem: Host-associated > Plants > Roots >... | reverse complement strand
GACATACGGCAGAGCCAGACATCCTGCTCCAATCCAAGGGGGCCAAACACCGCGCGTAGCGCCAGGTGCTTGGCCCTTTTGCGTAGCCCTTTGTACTTGCCGCGAGCACGCACTTTTCATTTTCGGGCCAGTGAGTCGCTGCTCCTGGCGCGAAGTGCCGCGGCCCACGACGCTTGGAAACTGCGCATAGCCACCTATCTTTGACGGTACCGATATTTCGGGACATATTGAATTCGCAACACAGCTCGAGGCGAGCGTGCAAACCGGACAACAGTGCGGCCATGAATGGTGATCTGCCTCCCGCGCCCGGATCCGTTGCCCGCATGGCATGTCTGAGACTGGCGGTTGTGGCCATTGCCGGCGCCGCTCTTCTTTCCGCGTGCGGCCAGCAATCGGAGTCCCAACAGCCTCCCGGGCAGCAGCAGTCCGCCTCGGACGAGCAGTCGCGCAAGGACGCCGACGAGAAGGCCTGGACGGAAGCGGTCAGCGCCGGTACCGCCGCGGCCTTCAACGGCTACATCCAGAACTTCACTTCCGGCGCGCACGTGGCGGAGGCGCGCGAACGGGTTGCCGCCCTCAACGAGCAGGCCCGTAAGCAGGCGGACGAGAAGGCCTGGGCGGATGCCCAGCGCGCCGGGACCGTTTCGGCGTTCAACAGCTACATCCAGAATTTCGCTTCCGGTGCGCACGTGGCGGAGGCGCGCCAGCGCATCACCGCACTCAACGAACAGGCCCGCAAGGCCCTGGACGACAAGGCTTGGGCCGAGGCCGACCGCGCTGGCACGGCGGCGGCGTTCAATACCTATCTGCAGAGCTACGCGTCCGGCGGGCATGCGGCCGAGGCGCGTGCGCGCATTGCAGCGCTCGATGAGCAGGCGCGCAAGGACGCCGACGAGAAGGCCTGGACCGACGCCCAGCGCACGAACACCGCCGCGGCATTCAACGGGTACATTCAGAACTTCAGCTCCGGCGCGCACGTGGCTGAGGCGCGCCAGCGCGCGACCACGCTCGAGGCGGAGGCACGCAAGGCCGCGGACGACAAGGCCTGGGCGGATGCCCAGAAGGCCGGCACCTCTTCGGCCTACAGTACGTATCTGCAGAATTTCGGCACCGGCGCATATGCCGCCGAAGCGCGTCAGCGCGTTGCCACGATCGACGCGCAGGGCCGGAGAGAGGTGCCGACTGTCGACATTCAGAAAACCTGTCAGGCCGCCGCCGGCGTGATGGTGAGCCTGCTGGGCGGAAGCACCACCGATCAGGACGTGAAGGGGTGCCTGGACTCGGAGCAAAAGGCCCGAGAGCAGATCATCAAGGACCGGGCAACGTATTCGGCGGTCGACAAATCGCGCTGCATGCGGTCGGACGTCTACCTCCCGAGCTATGTGGAGTGGCTCACCTGCCTCGAGATGGAGAGAGACGTTCGCAAGATGCAGGTGGGCGGCCCCAGCAGGCCGTCAAACACGACGCTGCCGAAGGTGCGCCCGGCCCTCAACTGGTGAGCTGGGTCGCGGGGCCACGTCTCGCCCGGCGGTTTCCCTGCCGCTTGGTACGCTGAGCTCCGCAGAATTCAACAAATCCGGGCGTTTTCGAGCGTTGCGTCGCAGGGCTGTTTTTGGCAATGTCCGCGCCACTTTCGGCCGGGGCTTTGGGCGACCAGTTGGCTCGGCGTAGCGGCGACCGTGCAATGGTCTTCTTGCCCGGTACGCTTCACAAAACCGGGGTTTCTACAATGACGGCTCTCTGGCTGATCGTCCTTTGCGGCGTGCTCGCCATCATCTACGCCGCGTGGGCGGCTCGTTCCGTGCTCGAGGCGGATCCGGGCAACGCGCGGATGCAGGAGATCGCGGCGGCGGTACGCGAAGGCGCGCAGGCCTATCTCAAGCGCCAATACACCACGATCGGCATCGTCGGCGTGGTCATCTTTTTCGTCCTTGCGTACTTCCTCGGCTGGCTGGTGGCGTTCGGATTCCTGATCGGCGCGGTTCTCTCGGGTGCCGCCGGCTTCATCGGCATGAACGTCTCGGTGCGCGCCAATGTCCGCACCGCCCAGGCCGCGATCCGCTCGCTCGCCGACGGCCTCGAGCTCGCGTTCAAGGCGGGCGCCATTACCGGTCTTTTGGTCGCCGGCTTGGCGCTTCTCGGGGTCACCCTCTATTTCTGGTATCTCATCGGTCCGCGGCATTTGGCCCCCGATGATCGCACCGTCATCGACGCGCTCGTGGCGCTGGGATTCGGGGCATCGCTGATCTCGATCTTCGCCCGCCTTGGCGGCGGCATCTTCACCAAAGGCGCCGATGTGGGCGGGGACCTCGTCGGCAAGGTCGAGGCCGGCATCCCTGAGGATGATCCGCGCAATCCCGCGACCATCGCCGACAATGTGGGCGATAACGTCGGCGATTGCGCCGGCATGGCGGCCGACCTGTTCGAGACCTATGCGGTGACATCGGTCGCCACCATGGTGCTGGCAGCGATCTTCTTTCGCAGCGTTGGCCCCGACGTGTTGCTCAAGATGATGACCTATCCGCTCGCCATCGGCGGCATCTGCATCATCACCTCCATCATCGGCACATTTTTCGTCAAGCTCGGGTCCGATCAGTCGATCATGGGCGCGCTATACCGCGGCCTGATCGTGACCGGCCTGCTTTCGCTCGCCGGCGTGGCGCTGGTCACGTATCTTCTGGTCGGTTTTGCCACCGTGCCTGGCCAATCGTACAGCGGCACCAACCTGTTTCTCTGCGGTGTCGTCGGCCTGCTCGTGACCGGGCTGATCATCTGGATCACCGAATACTACACCGGCACCAATTTCCGTCCGGTGCAGTCGATCGCCAAAGCCTCAGTCACCGGCCACGGCACCAATGTGATTCAAGGCTTGGCCATTTCGCTCGAAGCGACGGCGCTTCCCGCCATCGTGATCATCGTCGGCATCCTTGCCACCTACAAGCTTGCCGGCTTGTTCGGCATCGCCATCGCGGTGACCACGATGCTGGCGCTCGCCGGCATGATCGTGGCGCTCGACGCGTTTGGCCCGGTGACCGACAATGCTGGTGGCATTGCCGAGATGGCGGGCCTGCCCAAGGAGGTGCGCAAATCGACCGACGCGCTCGACGCGGTCGGCAACACCACCAAGGCGGTGACCAAGGGCTACGCCATCGGCTCGGCCGGCTTGGGCGCGCTGGTCTTGTTCGCGGCCTACAACGAAGACCTGAAATTCTTCATCGCGAACGCGGCCAAGTATCCGTACTTCCAAAATGTACAGCTCGATTTCTCGCTGAACAATCCGTACGTGGTGGCTGGCCTGCTGTTCGGCGGGCTGCTGCCCTATCTGTTCGGCGCGATGGGCATGACCGCGGTCGGCCGCGCGGCGTCTGCGATCGTGGAGGAGGTGCGCCGGCAGTTTCGCGAAAAGCCGGGGATCATGCAGGGCACTGACAAGCCCGATTACGGCCGCGCCGTCGATCTGCTGACCCGCGCCGCGATCAAGGAGATGATCATTCCCTCGCTGCTGCCGGTGCTTTCGCCGATCGTGGTCTACTTCCTGATTTACTGGATCGCCGGCGGCGGGCTCGCCGGCAAGTCGGCGGCGTTTTCCGCGGTGGGCGCCATGCTGCTCGGCGTGATCGTCACCGGCCTGTTCGTCGCGATCTCGATGACCTCAGGCGGCGGCGCCTGGGACAACGCCAAGAAATACATCGAGGACGGGCATTACGGCGGCAAGGGCTCGGAGCCGCACAAGGCGGCGGTCACGGGCGACACCGTCGGCGATCCGTACAAGGACACGGCCGGTCCGGCGGTCAATCCGATGATCAAGATCACCAATATCGTGGCGCTGCTGCTGCTCGCGGTGCTCTCGCACTGGCGCTGATCCGCTTGACGGCAAAAAAATCCCCGCGGCGACGCCGCGGGGATTTTTTGTCGCGTACGATGAAGGATCGCGGTGAGGCTGGCCTAGAACAGCTTGAACATGGCGTTGACGTAGGCGTAGTCCTTGCCGCCGGTCGGCGTGGTGCGGCTCACGAAGTCGAACACCTTGCCATCCTTCAAGCCGTAATTGGCGAGCCGCTCAACGCGGCGGCCTTTGTCGAAATAGATGGCGACGACCCGCTGGTCGACCACCTGCTGCGGCATGAATCCGATCGGCCGTTCGGAGCGCTGGGAAATGTAGTAGAACGCCTCGCCGCTCACGGTCGCGACCGTCGACGGCGTCCCGAGCACGATCAGGACCTGCTCCTGGGTCGAGCCGATCGGAATCTGTTCCAGCGCCCCGTCAGGGACGATGTAGCCGCGCTGGTAGGTCTCCGAGAAGCAGCCCCCGAGCAACAGGCCAAGCGCCACCGTTGCCGCAATACCGGCGGCAGCCCTGCGAGGCCGGCGAGTCGGTCTGGTCATGCGATACGCGATCCCCATATCACGGTTGCATTCGCTTGCGTCTTGACTTACGCGGCGAGCCACTCGTGCCAATCGATCCTTTAGCATACGGCTCTGGGCCGCCCTAACCCGATGATATTGCGCCTATTTCGCCGCACCCCGCCGGTCGACACCATCGCGTGCCTCTATGGCACGATCGTGGCACAGGCGCGAACGCGCGCCTTTTACCGAGTCTACGGGGTCCCGGATACGGTCAACGGCCGCCTGGAAATGATCATGCTCCACGCGGTGCTGATTCTGCAGCGTCTCGAGCGCGAGCCGGCGACGGTGCGCGCGCTGGGCCAGGGAATTTTTGATCGATTCTGTCGCGACATGGACGAAAGCATGCGCGAAATGGGTGTGGGGGATCTCGCGGTCCCGCGCAAAATGCGCCGGATCGGGGAAGCCTTCTACGGCCGGCAGGAGACCTACCGTCAGGCGCTTGTTGCGGCCGACGAACAACCGCTTGCCGCCGCCCTGCGGCGCAATGTATTTGCCGACGGATCGGACGGCGTTGGCGCGGACCGGCTCGCCGCATATGTGCGGGAGGTCGTGCGCGGGCTCGCCGCGCAGAATGGATTTGAGTGTGCGCAACTCGCCTTTCCCGATCCGGAACAGGTGCCGTTGCGCGCGTGATGGCCGAGGACGCAACCATGCCAAGGGGTGCCAAGGGTATCAGTGGTGCAAGGGCTGCGGGCGATGAAAGCGTACCCGCGCGCGCCTGGAGCGTGCCGCTCGCAGTCAGCGAGGTCTCCGAAGCCGGACGCCGTGTCGATCTCGTCGCCGATGCGCAGACGCGGGCAGCGGTCGCGACGCTCGCCGGGCTTGCCGGCTTGCCGCGCCTCGAGGCCGGCTTCGACGTGACCCGTCGCGGCCGCAGCGGTCTGCACGTGGTCGGCCGCGTGTCGGCAACCGTGGTCCAGACCTGCGTGGTCACGCTCGAACCGCTCGAGAACGAGGTGGACGAAGACATCGACATCGCCTTCGTCCCCGCCGCCGCGTCGTCCTTCGACGAACACGTCGGAGAGGTCGAGGTGCCGCTCGAGGATGCGCCGGAGCCGCTGATCGGTGGCGCGATCGACCTAGGCGCGATTGCGACCGAATTCCTGATGCTGGGCCTCGAGCCGTATCCGCGCAAGCCGGATGCGGTCTTGGAACTGCCGCCCTCCAGCGAGGAGGCGGCGCATCCGTTCGCGGCACTGGCGGAGCTCAAGAAGGGGCGGGGCGGCAAATAGCGTGAGTATCCGGCCCCCTGTTGCGTCTCTCACCGACACGGTATGGTCGCGCCATGCCCCATAAAGTCCGTATCGCGCTCGACGCCATGGGGGGTGACCATGGGGCAGCGGTTGTGGTTCCCGGAGCGGAACTGTCCCTCCAGCGTCATCCCGACATCGAGTTTTTGCTGTTCGGCGACCGCGCCGAACTCGAGCCGTTGCTCGTTGCCCGCCCGAATCTGAAGGCCGCTTCGGACCTGGTGCACACCGATGTCGTGGTGCAGATGCATGACAAGCCCAGCCAGGCACTGCGCAAGGGACGACGAAGATCCTCCATGTGGCTCGCCGTCGATGCCGTGAAGAAGGGCGAAGCGGACGTGGCGGTCTCCGCCGGCAATACCGGTGCGTTGATGGCGATGGCCAAGATCGACCTGCGGACCATGGCAGGGATCGAACGGCCGGCCATTGCGGCCATCTGGCCGACACTGAGGGGGCGCTCGATCGTGCTCGACCTCGGCGCCTCGATTGGCGCCGATGCCGGGAATCTGGTCGACATGGCCGCTATGGGCAGCGCCATGGCGGGAGTGCTATTCGGTCTCGACCGGCCGACGGTCGGGCTGCTCAATATCGGCGTGGAGGAGGTGAAGGGGCTCGAGGACGTCCGCGAGGCCGGGCAGATCCTGCGCGCCGGACAATGGCCGCAGTTCGAGTATCTCGGCTTCGTCGAGGGCAGCGATATCGGCAAGGGGACGGTGGACGTGGTGGTGACCGAGGGGTTTTCCGGAAATATCGCGCTCAAGGCGGCCGAGGGCACCGCACGGCAGCTCGGCCAATTGCTCAAGCACGAGCTGAACCGCTCGCCGATCAGGAAGCTCGGCTACCTGCTGGCGCGCGGCGCGTTCCGCGCGCTCAACCAGAAGATGGATCCGCGCAAGTCGAACGGCGGCGTTTTCCTCGGTCTCAATGGCATCGTCATCAAGAGCCACGGCGACACGGATGCGGAAGGTTTCGCCTGCGCCGTCGACCTGGGCTACGACATGGTGCGACGCGAATTGCTCGCCAAGATCGGCCGCAGCCTCACGCGCCACCAGCGCGAGGCGGTTCCACCCCGCGCCGTCGGGGGAGCAGCCTCGTGACCATGCTGCGGTCGGTGGTCCTGGGCTGCGGCAGTTATCTGCCGCGCCGCGTCCTCCCCAACTCCGAACTGTCGCGGATGGTGGACACCTCCGACGAATGGATCATCCAGCGCACCGGCATCCGCGAGCGCCATATCGCGGCGGAAGGAGAGAACACGTCCGACATGGCGATCGCCGCGGCGCGCGAGGCGCTGGCCGCTGCCGGGGTCGACGCGCAATCGATCGACCTGATCGTGCTCGCGACGTCCACGCCCGACAATACTTTTCCGGCCGCCGCCGTTTCGGTCCAGGCCGGCCTCGGCATCAACCACGGCGCTGCCTTCGACCTGCAGGCGGTGTGCTCGGGCTTCGTGTTCGGCCTCGCGACCGCCGACGGGCTGCTCAAGACCGGCGCCTTCAAGCGGGCGCTGGTGATCGGCGCGGAGACGTTCTCTCGCATCCTCGACTGGAACGACCGTACCACCTGCGTGCTGTTCGGCGATGGCGCCGGCGCCGTCGTGCTGGACGCGCAGCAGATGCCTGGCACGCGCGAGGATCGCGGCATCCTCACCTCGCACCTGCGCTCGGATGGCCGCCACAAGGCCAAGCTCTACGTCGACGGCGGACCGTCCTCGACCCAGACCGTCGGGCACCTGCGCATGGAAGGCCGCGCGGTCTTCAAGCACGCTGTGGCGATGATCACCGACGTGATCGAGCAAGCCTTTAAGACAACCGGCTATACCGCTGACGACGTTGACTGGTTCGTGCCGCACCAGGCCAACAAGCGGATCATCGACGACAGCGCGCGAAAGCTCGGAATTGCGCCGGAGAAGGTGGTGACCACCGTGGATAAGCACGGCAATACGTCGGCGGCCTCGATTCCACTGGCGCTCACGGCCGCGGTCGCGGACGGGCGGATCAAACGCGGCGATCTGGTCATGTTGGAAGCCATGGGCGGCGGCTTCACCTGGGGGTCGACCCTGCTGCGGTGGTGAGCGTCGCTGCTCAAATCTTCCCATCAGGCCCCGTTGACCGCCCCGGTCCGACCGAATATCGTCAGATAATTCAGAGAGATATCTTGATCGCCGAAGGCGGGGCTGGCGATGACGGGAAAAACAGTCACACGCGCGGATTTGTGCGAGGCAGTCTACCAGAAGGTAGGATTGTCGCGCACCGAATCGGCCACGCTCGTCGAGCTGGTTCTGAAGGAAATCACCGACTGCCTCGAGCGCGGCGAGACGGTGAAATTGTCTTCGTTCGGTTCGTTCGTGGTGCGCAAGAAGGGCCAGCGGGTCGGGCGTAACCCCAAGACCGGCAAGGAAGTACCGATTTCGCCGCGCCGGGTGATGGTGTTCAAGCCGTCGGCGATTCTCAAGCAGCGCATCAACGGCGATCCCGAGGGGAAATAGCGGTTTGACCCAGGGGCTGAGGGAGTAGGGCGGCGGTGGAAAAGGCGCCCGACGCATTTCGGACCATCAGCGAAGTGGCGCAGGAACTCGACGTTCCGCAGCACGTGCTGCGGTTCTGGGAGAGCCGCTTCCGCGAGATCAAGCCGATGAAACGCGGGGGCGGGCGCCGGTACTATCGGCCGGACGACCTCGACCTGCTGCGCGGCATCCGCCACCTGCTCTACGGCGAGGGCTACACCATTCGCGGAGTCCAGCGGCTCCTGCGCGAGCAGGGCGTGCGCTTCGTGCAGAACGTCTGGCAGCCGGGCGCGCCGCAGCCGGTCCACCAGCCGGCCGAGGAGGATGAGCCGTCCGAGCAGGACGTCGCTGATGAGCGCGCCGAAGCGGCGCCGCCGCCGTTGCGTGCGCCCGTTGACGGGACGCGCGCGCACGGATCCGAACCCGCCCCGCTGGTTGCGCCGGCGCCTGTGGCCGGCCTCACCCGGGCCGACGCGCAGAAACTGCAGGCTGCGCTCCACGACCTGACGGAGTGCCGCCGGCTCCTCGACGCGGCGTTGGCGCAGCAGGCCTGACGCTTTCAACCGCGGGATGGCGACCGCCGGCCCGCATCGAAATCCGTGCGGGCGTGACGGCTGCCGCTCGCACTGGCGTCGGGGCGCACCGTGGAATAAGATTCGGTCCCGCACAGCGGCCGACGCAGCCCATCTGCATCGACCTGACAAACGGACCTAACAAACGCGTGGCGCGAGATCGCGATTCGATCTGAAGCGATTGCGCTCGAGAAAAAACGTTCGGAGAGAAACGCGATGATCGTCTGGCGAAATCTCGCTTGTGCGCTTGCATGCGCGCTGTCGTGGCTGCCCGCTCCCGCGCAAACCCAGGAGAGCACCCCGGGCCCGCAACATCCCGGGCGCAGCGTGGTGATGAGCAAGTGCTTCCAGTGCCATACCGACGCGATGTTCCGCGATCAGCGGCAGGATCGCCGAGGATGGGAGGCGGCGATCTACCGCATGATTGGGCGCGGCGGGTTGTGGACGAAGGAAGAGATCATGCTGATGGCCGACTACCTCGGCACCGATTTCGGGCCGAACGCCAAGCCTGCCACCCAGACGAGATGATCCGGCGCGCGTCAAGCGAAGCTGAGAGCTGAGGGAGCGAACGATGAGAGAGCTGGTCGCGCAATACCTGTCGCATTCGATATCGCGGCGTCGGTTCGTCGGCGGCCTGACCAAGGCCGGCCTGACGGCAACCGCCGCTCAGTCGGTCCTGACCGCGGTGACATCGGTCAGCTACGCGCAGGGCGCCGGTCCGCAGCCCAACCCGCCTCCAGCGGCGGCGGCTCCCGCGGCCGCGCCGGCGGCGAGCGCTCCCGCCGCATCGGTCGTCGCCGGCGTGAAGCCGTTTCAGGGTCCCGGCGGCGCCGCCTTCGCCGATCAGCTCATCGCCTGCGGCGTCAAATATGTGTTCGGCAATTCCGCTAGCGAGGATGCGCAGTTCTACGAAGCGCTCGTCGACCGGCCGCAGCTTAAATACATCCTCACGCCGCATGAAGGACCAGGCGCCGCGATGGCGGCCGGCTACATCAAGGCGTCGGGCGAGCCCGCCATCGTCATGCAGGCCGCAGTCGTCGGCATGGCCAACGCCATCGGGCAGATGTTCAACGCCTTCAAGGAGCAGACGCCGCTGGTCGTCTACTCCTACCGCACCGACCAGACCCGGCGCGCGGGCCGCGACGGGTTTGAGGAGGTGCCCAACCAGGAACAGATCGTCCAGCCGATCACCAAGTACAGCTGGCTCGCGCGCAGAGCCGACATGATTCCGGAAACCATCCGCCGCGGCTTCAAGGCGGCATGGACGCCGCCCTACGGCCCCGCTTACATCTCGTGGCACTCCGACTTCAATGACGAGCGCGTTCGCACCGAGATCATCGCGCAGGAGCTGATGGATCCGCGCATGCGGGTGCGGCCCAATCCCGACGAAGTGCAGCGCGCCGCCAAGCTCCTGGTCGATGCGCGGATGCCGCTCATGGTCGTCGGTGACGAGATCTACAAGGCGAAGGCGGTGGCCAAGGCGGTGAAGCTGGCCGAGATGCTCGGCATGCCGGTGACGCAGGTGCGCCAGCTCTATGCCAACTTCCCGGAGACGCATCCGCTCTGGGTCGGGAGTCTCGCCGGCAACAGCCTCAACTCGC
>Ga0207670_10002142_pt1 | contig 10335 bp, 15 predicted proteins | sample KBSS23HmetaG_FD_184339 | JGI IMG/M metagenome (GOLD analysis project Ga0207670, IMG submission 184339) | Switchgrass rhizosphere microbial communities from Kellogg Biological Station, Michigan, USA - KBS S2-3H metaG (SPAdes) (version 2) | ecosystem: Host-associated > Plants > Roots >... | reverse complement strand
GTTGGCCCTGAGCCAGTTGTCAGCGGCCTCGCTCGCGATGTGGAACCAGACCGCGAAGTTGTCGTCCTGTATCAAGAGGTCGCGATCAGGGCTGGGACGACGAGGCCGCTTGCGTGCCGGTCGCGGCTGGGGCACGTCGTGCTTCAGGCCAGCCTCGTTCAGCCGTCGGACGAGATCGGGTGCCGTGTCGAGCGAGACCACGAGCAGGGTGCCAAGCCAGACGCCGTCGTCGCTGTCGCCGGGGAAGTTCGCGACGAGCCACTGATGCGCGGCCTCGTTCAGGGCCTTCAGGAACAGGCCATTCCCTGTGAAGACCTGAACGTCCAACTTCTTGAAGCGGGCTCCCACGCGTGCGACCTGCGCCGGGTCCATACTGCTCCTCTGCCTGATGCACGTCCCGGTGCCGTTGCTACTGCTGTGCGCTGCTTCGAGTGTACCGACGCTCGCGTCGCCAGTTGTCATGCAGCGAGTCGCCGACGCCTGCGATCGCGCGCACGCCGACGGGCCTTCACGTCTTCGCGAGATTCGTACTCCCTCTTCTTGGCGAGGAACTCGTCGCGGTGGGCATCACGCCATGCGGCCGTCATCTCGACACGGCACCGGAGGCAGTGCGGCCGCCTGCCATCGGCATAGCGGTCCGAGGGGCCGAACTCGTCGACCGGCCGCCGCCTCGTGCAGCGGCTGCACACCTTGGTCTTGTTCATGCGGAAGGTATCGGCCACGACGAGTGCGGGCCTCACTGCTTGGCCTGCGCCTCGGCGAACGTGGCCTTGAACTGACGCCAGAGCGCGAGGCGGTTCGGCTGCGCGTCGACGACCCAGTACAGGGCCCCGGTCGCGAGAACACGTCGCCGCTCGTCAGCGTCATGATCGAACCGGCCGAGGGCGATGCCCACGAGCAGCCCAGCGAGGAAGATGGCGAGGACGCGCTTGTTCATCGTGGGCCCCATGCCGCGAGGAAAGGTGCGAGCCACGTCAGGCCACCACCGAGTGCGATGACCGTCAGGGCAGCGAGGAACAGGTTGAGGGGCGAAGCATCGAGGGCGGGCCTCGTGGGCCGTGCTCGTGCGAGTTGGTGCGGGCGGCCGTACAGGTAGACGCGGCTGATGCGACCAATGGAACCGGTGCCCGAGAGGTTCATGGTCAGGCCGCCTTCAGCCACTGGCGCGCAGCAGCAAGGGCGTGTGCCTCGGAGGGGTGCGTGGCGGTGCCGACGAGCGTAGGGCCGTCGTACAGGTGGACGGTGGTCCCGGTGATGGTGACGCTGTGCTCGACGATGATGTGGCGGGGTGGGCTGGAGCCTGAGCGGTGGAAGAACGACATGACGGTCTCCCTTCGTGGTGATGAGGAGAGGCGCGCCGTGCTGGCCGCGCCCCTCGACTGGGCCTACCGGGACAGCGTGACGAGGGCGTTGAGGACCTCGGTCTTCTTCTGAACGAGGCGGCCACCGATCAGGGCCGCGACGCGCGAGCCACGGGTGCGGAACAGGTCCGCGTCGTGATCGATCACCTCGACGGCGGCGTTGTAGGCTTCCCACGCGCTGTTGTCCGCGTGGTGGCCCGCGCCGTTGTGCCACATGTACGAGATGCGGTCCCGCCGTGACTCGGCCGCCTCGTAGGCCGCGTCGTAGCCGCGCCCGGTCAGGTGCTGCCCGCGCAGCGTGAACGCCTTCTCGGGGAGCGGGGCCGCGATGTCGAGCACGCTGCTGGTGAACTGCTCGACGGTGAGGATGCGGTCCTTCAGGTCGCGGTACGTCTCGGCGATGGTGTGGTACCGCTCGACGATGCCACCGAAGAGTGTGGTCGCGGCGTCGATCAGCCGGACGCGAGCGTCGCCACGGTGCGAGACCTTGATGACCTCGCCCCGGTTCTGCCAGCCGACCAGCGCAGCGCCGAGGGTGTTCGCGCACACGACGCGGACGGGCGTCTGCATGACGATCGCACGGGCCTCGCCACTGTGGTTGTTCGTGATGAGGCCGAAGGGCACGACCTCGTCGGCGAAGACCTCGCGCACGACCGGGTCGTCGATGTCGAAACGAACGAGCATCCACACGTCGCGGCCGTCGCGCAGCGTGCCACCCGTCTCCAGCTTGGCGACGCCCTTGTCGAGCAGCGGCTCCAGAACGCCGAATGCGTCTCGGTTCTGGAGCGGTACGTAGTCATCGCCGACCAGCTTGAACACTGCCTCGCCGAGCGTGGTGGCGCGATCGAGCCGCACGATGGCCTGCCCGGTCGTGGACCGCGAGAAGGTGCCGTCCGGCTCCTGCACGAAGACGGGGCGGGTGCCGACCTCGTAGTCCGCGCCAGCGAGCGTCAGGGCGTCAGCGAGTGAGGGCGCTTCGTTCAGCACGATGCCCTCCCGGTGCCACGGGGTCTCGCGAACGCTGAACATCGCGAGCCTGCCGGTCTTGGTGTTGCGGTCCAGTTCGTGTGCCACGGTGACTCTCCCCGGGTGTGGGCGTCCCTGCCAGTGGCGTGAGGGCTGGTGCCCTCGGGTGCGTCTAGTAGGCGGTCAGCGGGCGGTGGAGCCTGCCACTACGACGAGGCCGACATCTCGCATCCCGATGACGAGGTCGTCGATGAACCGGTGTTCAACGGCAATGGCACCACCGAACCAAGTGGCGTCCTCACTGACGTTGTCCCGGAGCCAATCGGCCGCTGCCTCGCTGGTCGGGCGCACGAGGAAGATCGTGCCGTCGCCGATGACTCGGGCATCCACGCTCCGGCTCATGCTGCACGCTCGGTGCGCTCGGCCTCACGGGCGGCGAGCACGAAGAGGTCGCGGGCGGCGAAGTTACCGGCGTTGGCGAAGTCGAATGCGGCCGCGAGCAGGTTGGCCGAGGTGTCCGTGGTGGAGAGGGCCTTCGCACGGGCCAGCACGTCGGGCGTGGCGGTCGGGTGGTTCAGGCAAGGCGAGTAGCCGGAGCGCGTGCTCGTGCGCCAGAGGCATCCCCTCGTGAGGCAGAACCGCTCCGGGTGCTGCTCCTTCTCCTCGCGGACCCGTGCGGCGGTGCGTGCTCTCATTGGTGTCGGCTCCTCTCGGTCGGTGGTGGTACGGGACCGAGAAGAGATGCACGCGATGTGCCATCACGACGGCGTCGGAACTCTATGTCTCATCACGACCACAGGGAGCGAGACGATGGTGGGTCGGGTGAGTTGCCCGAATCTATGGGGCAGAACGCGACGTCGGTTCCGACCGTATGGATAGCGGGTGAAAGTGAGGTCGGTCATCGGGCGCGTGTGCGTGTGAGGGAGCGGCTCGTGCCTTGTGTGTCTCGTGGTCGCGTGCTCGACGTGGGCGGGTCGAGGGGGGCCCCGGGGAGAGACCCCAATCTGTGTCAGGAAGTTGTATGCAGCACCCGGATCGTATGAAACCTTGGACCTCTATAATGGAGCGCGCCACGCCAGCGAGACACAAGCCCGATCGCAGAGACGACAAGAGCCCCGCCAAGCGATCACGCCGCGACGCGCGACACCCGGCAGGGCTCTCATTCTTGTTGGTGGACCATGTCGGGAGTCGAACCCACGCGCCTTCCGTGCAAGAGAGGGCGGCTGCCCGCAGCACAAGCCCGTCTACCCGGGCGGATGATGTGACATCCAGTCCATGAACAGCCGGAGGAGATGCGGCCCGATCCTCATCCCCATGTCTACCGCACGCTCACTGAAACGCTTGAGCGCAGCCATCTCCACTTCAGTGAGGGCTCGTCCCAGCTTGCTCTCTGCGGGCACCCGCTTCGGCGGCATCTGCGTGGGCGCGCCACGCAACACACTGAGCGCGTACCGGACGACATCGGCATCGGCCACGACCCTGAACCCATCCATCCGCTCGACGTACTCTGCCGAGTCGATGAACCCCTTGTCGATCAGCGTCACGAGCCATCGCGCACGATCTTCGCGCAGCCACTGCATCTGGTCGAAGTCCAGCACGACGCCGCCCTCGGTCGGTCCGGTGTCGGAGATCATCACTGCTCCCGGGCCTGCTGCCCGTTCCTGATTCCGCTTCAGGTCACGGAACAGGATCGTCAGTTCCTCCGCGTTCTCTTGTTCGAGTCCTTGTAGCCACCCGTAGTTCGGTTCCATGAGGGCGAGCATACACGGCGGCCCCGTCGACGGACGGTGGCATTTCCGGATGGCAACCGGCAGGGTTCTTGTATACTGCGCGGGAGTGGCGGTCGGTGGAACCGGAGCATGGGCATCCACGAAGGCCGCTGTCCCCGCGTTCCGAGCGACCGAAGGGAAGAAGATGATCGAGGTCCTGAAGCCTCGGTAGGGCACGATGACGGCCGCGAAATCCTTGATCCCGATCCTTGTCCTCGCCTGTGTTGTGGGTGGCTGCGCGTCGACGAGCATCACCTCGCAGGCCGACGTTACCGCGAAGGCAGCTACCTACGACACGGTGATGGTGATCGCCGAGTTCGATGATCTCGACATGCGCCGACTCTGCGAGGCCGAGATGAAGCGGCACCTCGCTCTGTACCATGTCGTGTGCCTGCCCTCTTCCGAGTTGTTCTTCCCCGGCACCGCGTACTCGGTCGATGAGATGAGGGCGAAACTCGCCGAGTTGCGCGTAGCCGGTATCCTCGTGATGTCCGCATACGGTGGCGGCGAGGCAAGCATCCCGGCCACCTACTACACGCAGGGCACCGCGTGGGTCTCCGGGGCTGTCGCTGGCGTTGGTCATGCGTCACAGTCGGCCAAGTTCAGGGCCGAGCTGATAGACGTGCGTGGCGAGCGTTCCGTCTGGGTCTCTACCGCCAACTCGAAGGCCGCGTATCTACCTTTCCCGGCGCTCACCGACTACGCGACCGGCCACACGCTCCTTCGGTCGTTCTGCGGCCAAGTCATGAACAAGCTGGTCGAGGACGGTGTCGTGAAGCCGTCCGCCGCAGCACATCACACGCCGTGAGCGAACCGCCCGATCAACAACGTGCAGATGATGGATGGACCCAGAGGCTTCTGGCGACGGCCATCGAACTTTCGGGCGTGCTCCTCACCTACACGAGATCCCGTAACATCTACGGAGACGTGCCGGACAAGAGGCGCGCTCTGGAGATGCACCGGCAGCTGGTCGACCTACTCGACTACTACCTCGGCGAACTGGGAGTGAAGGACCTCTTCCATTGGATCAAGCCCCACTTCGAGAACACCACCGACAGGTCGCTCTTGGAGATGGTTGCCCCGGTTCTCCAACAGCGGCTCATGAACCATTTCGGTTGGGACCCGATTGAGGACGAAGGTAGGGCGATCGTCTGGGTAGAAGAGAACGCAGTGCAGGCTGCGCCGGACCTGCTTGAGCACGTTCGCGAGACGCTGATGTTCGACTGTCGTGAGCCACTCGAACGCGCGGGCGCAGTCTACGTCAGCCCAGAACGTGCGCTGTTCATGCTTGGCAAGTACTGGGAGTTCTACAGCGCCCTGCTTCTCCAGCACGGGAAGAACCCGCGCCCGACGAGCCTCCATCCGATGCTTCGCTACATCGTGAATGTGAAGTCCCGCATCGAGTCATGTCTCGATAGGATCGCGAAGCCCGAACTTGCAGCCGCCTTTCGGGAGACACTGGACGTTCGCTTCGAAAGAGATGCAGCGGACGCTTGGGCAGAGCGAGTCACACCGCTCGTTGCTCGGGCCTCGGAGGCGTATGAGGCGTCCAGACTGGGCATCAGAGCCGCCAGCTTCGACCTCACAGACGCAGAGGCTTTCTTTCTCAACACCGGTCTTCAGGCTCTGAAGGACCTTGATGCCACGGTCGCCGCAGACCTTGAGATGGCCACCATCAACCCCAGACGGAAGACCAGTCACGAGATGATTCGTGAGGTTGAACTTGCCCTCCGAGCGATCATCGTTGCTGAGGCCAAGCAACGCCGAGGCAACCACTGGCTGGCGGAGGTTGAACGGCTGCTCGGTGATGGCCTCGCGAAGGCGCGCGAGACGATGCTGCAGCGGAAGTTCACGAATCCCGAGGAGATCATCCACTTCACGAACCTCGCGGATGTGTGCCGCGTCATCTCGGACAACTTCGGCCTCTATGCGCCTCGGCTCGGCATGACGAGGAAAGAGTTCAACAAGCAGACCGCAGAGATCGTGAAAGGCCGCACCGAGGAGGCCCACAACCGGCCCGAGCACATCTGGCCGGACATCGAGAAGGACCGTGTGCGGGTAGCCTGCTACGATCTTATTGAGAGGATCAGGCGCGCGCAGCCTCCAAACGCCCCGGTCACGAAGCGGGTGGCCGACACCATGGTAAGAGACCACGAGGCCAAGGCCGCGCCGCTCGTCGAGTTCGAACTTGGCAACCTGCTTCAGGTGATGGGCTGGGACCATGCGAAGGTGCCGCTAGTTGTCCACAACATCAGCACGCACGCCGTGACCATCACGAGCGCGACGCTGGAGTTCTGGGCCATCCCCGGAGGCACACTACAGAGCGAGGAGCGGCCTGACCTCGTCGGCGTGGTCGAAGTAGGCCACCCCAAGATGCGCGACTTTGTCATCCCGCTTCAGCGCATCCCAGAGAGCGAGCGGCCTGAACCACGCGGTGGAACCAAGCGCATCGCCTTCCGCGTTCTCTACACGGTTCGAGGCGTGACTGGCGTCGAAGTGCCGGGCTGCTCGCGTGAGTTCAACCTGTGAGGCTGGAGGGCCGCATCAGTGTTCCGTCGCAAGAAGGTTGAAGCGGCTCCCGAGCCGAAGTTCGAACCCATCGCCTACAAGCTGAACTGGAAGCCCCTCACCGAAATCGCCGTCGTGGTGATCGACGACTCGGGGAAGCGGGAAACGACGGTTGGTGGTGTCCTGCGCGAGGCGATGCCGGACCGCTTCAACCCTGACCTGACGAAACGACAGGATGAGGCCATACCGGAGACAGAGGACAGGCAGCTCGTGCTGACTATCAAGAAGGTCGCTGGCGGCACGATCCGAGTGGACTCGCTCGATGGCCGATTCGGTGCGGAACTTACTGAAAGAGTGCTCCAACTGATGCGTCTGACGGACGGGTCGCTCAGATCGGCACAACTGTTCTACTACGCCCACGACACAGGGTCGCGTAAGGATACGTGGTGGGACGAGTTCAGATTCTTCGTTGTCGTGGGCGACGCGATCGTCGATGAGAACTTCGAACTCACCAGCCTGTGCGATGACATCGACGTTGTGGGCACAGGCGTACTTCAGCCCCTGTACGACGACGACGACGCGCACGTTCAGGGTGCCGAGGCTTGGTTGAAGTGGTGGTACCGCCGCTTCTACACCGAGACGACGGCCGGGCAACTACTTCTGCTGAGGGAGGACCGGACGCCCATCCACCACTACGTCTCGCCAGAACGTCGGGAGGCTGAACGCGACGCCCTCCTGCGCCGACTCATGGGTCACCTCGGGCGAGTCGAACTGGTGCTCGTGGTGGTCGCGATCGTGTGGTTCCTGCGGGCGTGGCTTGGAGGACGCTGATGGCCGACGATGGTAGGAGCACGCCGCTGAGTGATGCGGACAAGCTGAACGCCTATCTCAAGCTGTATGAGCGGCAGATGATCCACTACGAGAGGACGCAGGACATAGAGTGGAGGATCAGCATCGGCGTCTGGACGCTGCTCGCGGTCGCGATCGGCTGGGCGGCGCAACACGCGAGCACACCCGCCAATGCGATGACTGACTCGCGCATTGCTGATGTCGCCTTTCTTGTCCCGTTCATTCATGCGCTCTGGCTATGGCGAGTCCATGCGTCAGAAGGATTCGACAAGAGGCTCTGGTCACGGTACCGCCTTGCTGCGCGGACCATCCTGCTACGCCCCGAGGCAGTGCCCGAGGATGAGAAGGAGCGCGCCCGAGGCTTCTGGGACGAAGTCGCATGGCTGGGGCTGGAAGTCGGCGTCACGGTATTGATGACAGTGGTGCTGCGGTCGTTCCTCTTCCCGTGAACGGCGCGGGGCTCCTCCCGCACGGACCGTAGCCGCGCGGCGATCCGACTGAAGACAGTGCTAGCGGTCCGTCGGCGGCTGCGAGGCGGGAGTCGACTTCGGCGCGTACCGAGATTTCAACTGGCCCCACGACTGCCGAAGCGCGGGCGTTGGGCCGCTCAGGAAGTTCCCTTGCAGGGTCCAGCCACTGCCATCGCCGAAGTACACATCCCCGTTGCCCAGAATCACGGTGGGATCGGGACCATAGACAGCGACGATCGGGGCTGTGCCCGGGATGGGCGGAAGCGTGTTGACTATGGTCAGGGGCGGCCGGACTGTTCCGCAGTAGAGCGTTCGGCCGACAACGGCCGCAATCCCGCCCTCGTGGTCGCGGTCTATGTCTCCGGCGACGACCAGATTCCCAGACTGGGCGGTCGCGCTGCGTACGCCAAGCTGATAGGACAGGGAGAGTAGGAACACGCCAGCAGCGACGTAGAAGAACTTGCGAGCGGCCACGGTAGGAACCTCCGAGTGAGGATGTGGAGCGTCCGGCATCATTCCTCGTTAGTAGCGGTCATAGTCGTGAGGAGTTGGCGGCACGGGCTCGGCATCCCCGTTGAACTGGGAAGCGATCAGAGCGACGACGCCATAGAAGACTGCCGGAAGACTGAACCAGAGCGGGAAGTCGAGGATGAACTTCACGATCTTGTGCAATCCAAGCCAGTTGGTCGGGGCGTTGACCCACGAGGTCGGACCGAACCAGCCCGCAATGACCCATCCGTTCGAGGCGTGCCACTCCCCGGTCTTGAACCACTGCGTGATCGAGAACGCGAGGAGGAAGCCCCCGATCAGAAGCGGGAGCGCGGGTACGATGGTACCGAGAGACAGCTTGGTCCACAGGAAGAACAAGCGACCCATGAGAAACTTGCCAAGCGGCTCTTGAGGTTCTGGCGCGGCCATCACTCCTCCTGACACCAGCCTTCCATGGGCGCGGCCCTCCCGTGCCGTCCGTGGACCACAGAACAGTAGCACCGTCGCCCGCGTTGTTGTGCGGGTTTCTATGACGACACGAAGAGCCCCACCGACCAGACTGTCGCGACACAGTCGACCAGCAGGGCTCTCGATGTGGACGCGGGGCCTGCTACTGCTGCTCGGGCGGCCGGAGAACGAAGCGGTGCTCGTCGAGCAGCTTGGTCGCCGACCGGATGAGTGACCTCGACATCTCGCTCGCCGGACCGTCCTCGACCAGCTTGTCCGCTGCCCGGATCAACCGCGAGGCGCTCTCGACATCCTCGTCACTCATGAATGGGGCCTCGTCCACGAGCCGATCCCAGACCTGCTCGGCCGTGGGCGGCTCGGGTTCAGGTGCTGGTAGCGGTGCAGGTGCCACAGGTAGCGGTAGCGATAGCAATGGCGGCGGAATGATCGCGGCAGGTGCCTCGGATGGTGTCGGGCTGGGCTCCGGCTCTGGCGCGACCTCTCGCGAGACAGAGGCCGCTGGCTCGACGCCGAACAGGTGGGCAAGCGATCCCGACTTCAGTTGCTCTGCAATGTCGGCCCGCTGTGCGGCTGCGAGTTCGTCACGGTTCACTTGGTGTGTCCTCCTCATCGTGTGTCCCGAGTGCGGCAGCGACTCCGAGCAGACCATCACAGTCTGCGTTGGTCAGCCCTTCACCACTCAGGTGCTTGACCCGCATCTCGTCGACGAAGTCCCGCACGAAGTCGAGGCTCTGGTCGATCTCAACGAGCAGCGTGGTGATGTCGGGACGCGGCCGGGTCTCGACGTTGACGGCACGTTCACGATCGAGAGCACGGAGTAGCCGCTTGCTGACGCGGAGCCGGATCATCTCCTGCTGGACGTAGAGGTATCGGGCGACACCCGAGGCGATGTCCGGAACGCTGTCATCGGCGTAGTCGAGAAGTTCGTGAGCGGCATCGATCCGGCCGATGGCCATCCCCATCAGGAAGGCTTGACGCTCCTCGTCGGTGTGCTCGTCCCGGTTCGCGTAGGCGTAGAGGGCCGGGTCGTTCCTCTTGATCCACTCCCAGAGTTGTGGCCGACTCATCGTGCCACCCCAGAAGTTCCTGTAAGTCCCGGAAGCACAGTTGTGCTGGTTCCGGCCATCGGCGGACTCGCGCCCGACTCCGAATGTGATTTCTGCGTCCTCATGTGAACTACCTCCAGCGGGATTCGACACCCGCGCTCCTTGGATGAAAGGTCCCCGCCGTCACGAACGAGGCCGCTGAGGAGTGCAGCGACTTCTTGTCGTGTCGTGCGACCGTGAACGGCGGGGATGTGGTCCCGGCACAGCGAAGGAACGCGGGATGGCCCGCCCTCGGGGAGACGACGGGCGTTAGCGCACTGCTGCTGCCGACGAGTCGAGCCCCACGAGGGGGCCGCCGGGCTGCCGCAACGGGGCTCACGAACTCGATCTTGAGTAGGACCGATCGTGG
>Ga0207670_10002139_pt1 | contig 10336 bp, 7 predicted proteins | sample KBSS23HmetaG_FD_184339 | JGI IMG/M metagenome (GOLD analysis project Ga0207670, IMG submission 184339) | Switchgrass rhizosphere microbial communities from Kellogg Biological Station, Michigan, USA - KBS S2-3H metaG (SPAdes) (version 2) | ecosystem: Host-associated > Plants > Roots > Rhizosphere... | reverse complement strand
CCGGCTCGACCGAAGTGGGCCGTAAGCTTTTGCACAGCGCCGCCGACCAGGTGCTCAACACGGCGATGGAACTGGGCGGCAACGCGCCGTTCATCGTGTTCGAAGATGCCGACATCGACGCCGCGATCGACGGCGCGATGATCGCCAAGATGCGCAACATGGGCGAGGCCTGCACCGCGGCCAATCGCTTCTACGTGCACGAGAAGGTGCAGGACGAGTTTTCCAAGAAGCTGACCGCCAAGATGGCGGCGCTGAAGATGGGCAACGGTCTCGATGACGGTGTGGCGCTGGGCCCGCTGGTCAATGCCGAAGGCCGCGACAAGGTGGTCGAGCTCGTCGACGACGCGCTGGCCAAGGGCGCGAAAATCCTCACCGGCGGCAAGGCACCGGGCGGCACCGGATACTTCTATCCGGCCACCGTTCTCTCGAACGTGCCCGACAACGCCAAGATGCTGAACGAAGAGATCTTCGGACCGGTCGCTTCGCTGCAGACCTTCAAGGACGAGGCCGAGGTGATCAAGCGGGCCAACGACACCGAATACGGTCTCGTTGCTTATCTCTACACCAAGGACCTGGGCCGTGGCATGCGCGTCTCGGAAAAGCTCGACTTCGGCATGATCGGCTTGAACCGCGGCCTTGTCTCCGATCCGGCTGCGCCGTTCGGCGGCATGAAGCAGTCCGGCATCGGCCGCGAAGGCGCGCACGAGGGGCTGAAGGAGTTCCTGGAGACACAGTACATCTCGGTCAGCTGGTGAGTTGCGACACAGGCTGCTGTCATCGCCCGGCTTGACCGGGCGATCCAGTAATCACCGCGATGTCAGGGGTACTGGATGCCCCGCCTTCGCGGGGCATGACAGTTGAGGGTGGGAATGGACGTATTGATGCCGCAACTCGGCGAGACCGTCGCCGAGGGCAAGATCACGAAATGGTTCAAGGCGCCCGGCGACGCCGTGAAGCCGGGCGATAACCTGTTCGAGATCGAGACCGACAAAGTGTCGATGGAGGTGCCGTCGATCGCCAGCGGCACGCTGACCGAAATCAAAGTGCAGACGGGTGAGACCGCGCTGGTCGGCGCCGTGGTCGCGGTGATCGCAGGCGAGGGCGGCGCGACCGCGAGTGCACCCGCCGCTGCCGCCGCGAAGGCTCCGCCGTCCGCTGCTCCGAAAGCGCCGGCCGCAACGTTCGCTGCGATTCCGCAGCCGCGCGCCATGCAGCCGTCGGACCCGCTCGATCCGTTCTTCGAGGTACGCACGCCGTCGCGCAACTTCGGTCCGGCCAGGACCGCGGGCGGCACGGTCGTCACGCCGCTCGCCCGCCGCCTGGCCGGCGAAGGCGGCATCGATCTGTCGCGCCTGTCGGGTTCCGGCCCGCGCGGGCGTATTGTCGCAGCCGATATCGAATCCGCCATCGCCAAGGGTGGCGGCCGCGCAGCGGCGCAGCCGGCCGGCGCATCGGCCGCTCAGGTCAAAGCGCTCTACCAGGGCGTCGAGTTCGAGGAGATGCCGCTCGACGGCATGCGCGCCACCATCGCGCGCCGTCTGGTCGAGGCCAAGCAGACCATCCCGCATTTTTATCTGGTCGCCGACGTCACGATGGACGCGCTCCTCAAGATCCGCGAGGAGGCCAATTCCGGCGCGCCGAAGGACTCCTACAAGCTCTCGGTCAACGATTTCGTCATCAAGGCCCTGGCGCTCGCGTTGCAGCGGGTTCCCGCGGCGAACGCGGTTTGGGCCGGCGATCGCATCCTGCGCTTCAAGCATTCCGATGTCGGCGTCGCGGTTGCGATCGATGGCGGATTGCTGACGCCGGTGATCCGGAACGCGGAAGGCAAATCGCTCTCCGCCATCTCCAACGAGATGAAGGACCTCGCCGCCCGCGCCAAGGAGAAAAAGCTCAAGCCCGCCGAATACCAGGGCGGGTCGTCGGCGATTTCCAATCTCGGCATGTATGGCGTCCGCGAATTCTCCGCCATCATCAATCCGCCGCACGCCACCATCCTGGCGGTGGGCACCTCGCAACGCCGTCCGGTGGAGGCGGAGGATGGCTCGGTGAAGTTCGTCAGCCAGATGACGGCGACGCTGTCCTGCGACCACCGCGTGGTCGACGGCGCGCTCGGCGCCGAATTGCTCGCGGCGTTCAAGGCGCTGATCGAGAGTCCGGTGCGGATGCTGGTGTAGGGGCAGGCATTGCCCCCGCGCCGCCATTTTGGCAAGTAGTATTGGCCTTTTACTCCAGCCTGCGAACCGCCCGATCTAGATTCACGGCTCGACCTGGAATAAACCATTCCGGGGAGAAACGACCATGAATCTCGGCACCCTGAAGCTCTCGATCATCCTGTTCGGCCTGTCGATCTTGCTGAAATTCCAGGCGTGGCGGCATCCGGCCTACCGGGAGCGGCTCAAGGAAAAGAACCTCACCGGGCAGTTCATCGCGCGCGACGAGGAGATCGGCCGCTGGTTCAAGATCCAGGATGGGCGCGTCACCTCGGGCTCAGGCATCTTGAAGAACGCTGACGTCACGGTGGCGTTCAAGAACGCAACGCTTGGTGCGGATCTCCTGACGCCTCCGATCAACTGGCTCGACCAGATCAACGCGCAGAAGGAATTTCAGCTCACCGTGCAGGGCGACGATGGCCTCGCCAACTGGTTCGCGCAGACCGTAATGATGGCGCAGACGGCCAGCCTCAAATACGGCACGCCAATGCCGGATGGCTCGATGCGCTATTGCAATATGACCAACGGCGGGCCCGTCTTTCTCTACGTGAAGGACGGCAAGATCGTGCGCATGACGCCGATCGATCTCGCGGACGATGACGGCGCTTCGTTCACCATCGAGGCGAAGGGCCAGAAATACACGCCGCCGCGCAAGACCACGCTGGCGCCGCACGGCCAGAACGCCAAGTCGATCGTCTATTCGCCCGATCGCCTGCTCTATCCAATGAAGCGCGTCGACTTCGACCCGAAGGGCGCGCGCAATCCGCAGAACCGCGGCAGGTCCGGCTATGTCCGCATCTCGTGGGACGAGGCGATCACCATCGTCACCGATGAGATCAAGCGTCAGAAATCGACCTACGGCCCGGGCTGCATCGCCGTCTCGCATGGCTCGCACCACACCTGGGGCAACATCGGCTACTACCTCTCGGCGCTGTTCCGCTTCTCCAACGCCATCGGCATGACGCGCGTCCACCACAATCCCGATTCGTGGGAGGGCTGGTACTGGGGCGCGGTGCATCACTGGGGCCATACGCTCCGCGTCGGTCAGTCGGAAACCTACGGCACCGTCGAGGACTGCCTGCAGAACTGCGACATGATCGTGTCGTGGGCGGCCGACCCTGAGACCACGTCCGGCTCCTACGGCGCGCAGGAAGGCACCGTGCGCCGGCAATGGCTCAAGGACCCCAAGCTCGGCATCAAGGTCGTGCACGTGGATCCGTATTACAACGCCACCGCGCAGTTCCTGCCGGGCAAGTGGTTCGCGCCGAAGCCGACCACATCACCCGCCATGGCGATGGCGATCGCCTACGTCTGGATCAAGGAAGGTCTGTACGACAAGGACTACGTCAAGACCCACACGGTCGGCTTCGACGTCTGGAAGGCGTATCTCACCGGCGAAGAGGACGGCATCCCGAAGACGCCGGAGTGGCAGGAGAAGGAAACCGGCGTTCCGGCCAAGGACGTCCGCGCGCTCGCCCGCGAGTGGGGCAAGAAGCGCGTCTACCTCGCCCCCGGCGGCTGGGGCAACGGCCATGGCGGCGCCTGCCGCAACCAGACCGGCATCCAATGGGCGCGTGTGATGGTCTGCCTCTCGGCGATGCAGGGTCTCGGCAAGCCCGGCTGCAACATGGGCAACCTGCAATGGGGCACGCCGGTCGACTTTAATTTCTACTTCCCCGGCTACTCCGAAGGCGGCATGTCGGGCGATCTGGAGAACACCGCGATGCCGGTCGCGCTCTACCAGCGCATGCCGCAACTGCCGACCATGAGCTCCAACGGCCAGCAGATTCCGCGCATCTGGATGCCGGAGGCGATCGCCGACGGCAAGGCGGAGGGCTACCGCTGGGTCGGCAAATCGATCGAGCACCAGTTCGGCAAGTTCATGTATCCGGCACCCGGCCACTCGCCGGTGAAGATGCTCTACAAGTATGGCGGCTCGATCCTCGGCACCATGAACAACACCAATCGCCACGTGCGGATGTACCAGTCGGAAAAGCTGGAGTTCGTGGTCAACCAGTCGATCTGGTTTGAGGGCGAGGCGAAGTTCGCCGATGTCGTGTTGCCGGCCTGCACCAACTTCGAGCGCACCGATATTTCCGAGTGGGCCGGCCTCGGCGGCTATGGCCACCACGGCCAGCAGCAGCTCAACCATCGCGTCATTATTTTCCAGGCGCCGGCGATCAAGCCGCTCGGCGAATCGAAGTCCGATTACTGGATTTTCAACGAGATCTGCAAACGGCTCGGCCTGTCGAACTACTTCTCGGAAGGCATCAACGAGATCGATTGGGTCAAGCGCGTCTATCTCGCCTCCGACCTGAAGAAAGTCATTTCGTTCAAGAAGCTCTTGAAGCGCGGCTACTATGTCGTGCCGGCCGAGAAAGAGAAGCTTCGCGCGCCGGTGTCGTTCCGCTGGTTCTGGGAAGGCCGCAAGAAGGACGTGCCGGAGGCGCAGCCGCTGCCGTCGGACTACAAGGAGTATCTGCAAGGCCTGCAGACCCAGTCCGGCAAACTCGAATTCGAGTGCAACAGCCTCAAGCGCTTCAACGACCCGGAACGGCCGCCGATCGTCAAATACGAGCCCTCGTGGGAAGGCACGCACTCGCCGACGTTCAAGCAGTTCCCGCTGCAGCTCTTGACGCCGCACTCGAAGTATTCGTTCCACACCCAGGGCGACGGCAAGAGCTCGTTCCTCAACAACATCGCCGACCATCGCGTCAAGGTCGGCGACTGGTATTACTGGGTGCTTCGCCTCAACGCCGACGACGCGAAAGACCGCGGCATCAAGAAGAACGATCTGGTGAAGGTTTACAACGAGCGCGGCGCGGTGATCTGCGCGGCGCTGCCGACGCAGCGGTTGTCGCGCGGCGTCTGTCACGGCTACGAATCGTCGGCGGTCTATGCGCCGATGGGGGAGCCCGGCAAGTCGGTCGACCGCGGCGGTTGTCTCAATCTGCTGACGCCGCACAAGACCCAGACCAAGACCACGCATTCGCTCGCCGGCAGTCAATCGATCGTGCAGGTCGAGCTGTGGGACGGCCGGATCGAGCACATGTCGGAAACCTTCGCCGCGATGGAGAAAGAGTCCGTCACAGCGAAGGACAAGGAACTTGCCGATATCAAGCGCGCGCTCGAGGCCGCGCAACTCGTGCCAGCGAAGTGATCGGGAAAGCGTAGCGTCATGAAAAAATGGAACATGATCATCGACGTGGCCGAGTGCACGAACTGCCAGTTGTGTGCGCTGTCGGCCATGGACGAATACGTCGGCAACATGTGGCCGGGCGTTGCCGCGCCGATGCCGCGGCATGGCCATCAGTGGATCGACATCAAGCAGAAGGAGCGGGGGCAGGCGCCGATGATCGACATCGCCTACGTCCCCACCATGTGCAACCACTGCGACAACGCGCCGTGTCTCGCCAAGGGCGGCGACGCGGTGAAGAAGCGGGCCGACGGCATCGTCATCATTGATCCGGACCAGGCCAAGGGCCGCAAAGACCTGGTCGAAAGTTGCCCCTACGGTCACATCTGGTGGAACGAGGAACTGCAATTGCCGCAGATCTGGCCGTTCGATGCGCACCTGCTCGATCAGGGCTGGCAGCAGACCCGCGGCCAGCAAGCCTGTCCGACCGGCGCGATGCGCGCCATCAAGGTCGATGACGATGAGATGGAGCGGATGGCGTGCGACGAAAGCCTCGAGGTGATGAAGCCCGAGGCCGGCACCAAGCCGCGGGTCTATTACCGCAATCTCTGGCGCTTCAGCAAAAGCTTCATTGGCGGCAGCGTAGCGACTGAAGCCTATGGCGTGGTGGACTGCGTCGAGGGCGCGACTGTGCGCCTGATCAAGGACGGTCAGACCGTCGCGCGTGTCACCACCGACAACTATGGCGACTTCAAGTTCGACAAGCTCGACGAGAACTCGGGCCGCTACACCATCGAGGTCATGGGTCTCGGCCGCACCAAGATGCTCGACGCGAGCCTCGGTGCCAGCGTTTTTCTGGGCGAGATCAGGTTGTAGCGGTTCCGGCGATGTCCGATCGGCTCGACCAGGTGCTGAAACGCGGCGTGCTCCGCGTCGGCACCACGATGGACACGCCGGTCTTCAGCATGAGGGACGCATCCGGTCGTCTTCACGGCTTTGACATGGACGCGCTCGAGACGCTCTCGAGCGCGCTCGGCGTCAGGATCGAATACGTCAAGATGACATTCGGTTCGATGCTCGGCGATCTCGCCACCGACAAGTTCGACATGGCGATGTCGGGCATGGGCCGCACGTACGACCGCGCGCGTACGGCGACCTTTTCCAAGCCGTACATGCGTTACGGCAAGTTGCTGATGATCCGCACAGCCGACCGGGACAAGTATCGGTCGCTCGCCGATCTCGACAAGCCGGGGCTGAAGATCGCCTACAACCGCGGCGGCCTCAACGACCGCTTCGCCAACACCGAGTTCAAGCAAGCGACGCCGGCCGGTTATCCGAGCAACGAATTGGCGACCGCCGATCTGCTTGCGGGCATGGTCGATGCGCAGGTGCAGGACTCCACCGCTGCGGTCTATTTGTCGCGGCAGAACCCGAAGCTTGCCGCGATGGCGCCGGAGAACGTGTTTCATCCGGTCTTTGTCGCAATCCTGATGCGGCGCGAGGATCAGGCCCTGCAGAGCTACGTCAATATCTGGATCGATCAGATCGAGATGGACGGTACGCTGGCAAAGATTAGAACCAAGTGGCTCGGCTCCTAATTCACTGCTGAGGGATGTTGCCGTCCTTCACGACCTGCTTCCACATCGCCAGCTCCTTGGCGACGCGGTGCCGCATCTGCTCCGGGGTGCTACCCTGAACCTCATTGCCCTGCTGTTCGAAGCGCTCGCGCACCTCCGGCAACTTGAGCACCTCCGTGATCTCGCGCGTCAGTCGTTCGGCGATCGGTCGCGGCACGTCATGGGTCGTGGCGACGCCCATCCAGCCGTTCACCTCGAAGCCCGGCACGGTGTCGCCCAGCGGCGGGATGCCGGGCTGCGTTCGCCAGGCCTTCGCGGTGGTGACAGCGAGGCCGCGCATTTGGCCTGACGAGATCAGCGGCGTGGTTTGCGTCAGCGTTTCAATGAGGACATCGATACGGCCGCCCAGCACGTCCTGCACGGCCTGGGTCGCGCCGCGATAGGAAATGTGGTTCATCACAATGCCGGCTTTCGATTCAAGCAACACGCCGGTCAGATGCTGCGTCGTGCCGACGCCGGTCGAGCTGAACGACAGCTTTCCGGGATTGGCCTTGGCATAGGCGACCAGGTCCGCCATCGATTTCAGCGGATGATCCTGCCGAACCGCAAGCACGAACGGATAGAGGATCAGCTGCGAAAGCATCTGGAAGTCGCTGACGGTGTCGTACTTCAGCGCTTTGTACATGGCGCCGGCGATCGGATGGCCGCTGTGCATCATGATCAGCGTATAACCGTCCGGCGTGCCGCTCGCGACGCGGCCGAAGGCGATCGTTTGTCCTGCGCCGGGGCGCGATTCGACGATGACCGGCTGGCCCAGCCGCGCCGCCAGCGGATCCGCAATAATGCGCGCCATCAGATCGGAGTTGGAGCCCGGCGTATTGCCGTGGGTGAGCAGGATGGGGCGGGTCGGATAGGCGTCCTGCGCGATTGCTCCGGCGGCGGCCATCGCAAGGCCGAAGATGCTCAGCAGCACCGCAGACATTTTTATCACGGCTTCCTCCCGGTAACTGCCACAGCTTCAATGTCTGTTCAGTGTTTGGCTTTGCTGCCGCGCCCGGTCCAATCCGGGGGATTGGTCTGCTTGATGCGGCGGCCGTCCTTGACCAGCTCCTTGATGGCGCCGGCGATTGGCATCGCCAAGCCCGCCTTGTCGGCCATCTTGGCGACGATCTGCATATCCTTCAGCGCCCACAGGAACGACACGTTCTCCCAGTTCTTCAGGGCGTCGGACGCGCCCGAGCTGATCAGCAGCGCCTCGCGAAGTTTCACCAGGTCCATGCCGTTGGCTTCGGAGAGACGCCCGGCTTCGATCAGGGCGATGCCATTCACCCAAAGCAGGAAATTGTTCATCGCCTTGCCGAACTGTCCGGCGCCGATGTCGCCGAGCAGCACGTAATCTTTGCCGAAGGTGCTGTAGATCGGCTTGCCGCGCTCGAAGACTTCGGGCTTGCCGCCGCACAGGATCAGCATGGTGCCGGTGTCGGCTGCCATCTGGCCGCGGCAGATCGGGGCATCGAGCACATCGACGCCCTTGGCGCGCGCCTTCTCGGCCAGCATCTTCACGTGCTCGGGTGTGCAGGTAGAGGAAACGCCGATGACGCTGCCAGCGCCCATCGTTTCGAGGAGGCCGTCCGGGCCGAGCATCACCGCGGTGGCCTCGTCGTCGTAGCCGACCGCGATGATCACGAACTTGCAGGCCTTGCCGACCTCGGCCGGCGTCTTCGCCGCTTCGGCGCCGAGGGCCCGCGCTGCGGTGATCGATTTCGGTTCGATGTCCTGCGCCATCACCGGGTAGCCGTGCTTGATGAGATGCCGCACCATCGCCTGGCCCATCCTCCCGGTGCCGACGACGCCGATTTTTTCCTTGTCCGCCATGGTGCGCGTTTTCTCCCGTTGTGCGGACGGCATGTTAGGCTCCCGCAAAGACAAGACAAGCCAGGAGGAGACGAGATGCGAATGAAGCCTGCGATCACGCTCGCCGACGCCAAGACGATGATGGCGGCGGCTGAAGCGGAAGCTGCCCGCAACAAATGGGAGGTGGTGATCGCTATCCTCAACGATGGCGGGCGGATCGTGGCGGTGCATCGCATGGACGGGGCGCGGCCGGGCAATGACCAGATCGCCATTTCCAAGGCGACCACCTCGGCGATGACCTGCCGCCCCTCGGTGGTCTGGGAGAAGTGGATCGAAGGTCCGCACAAGGCCTATGCTACGTTTCCGTTCATCGCCGCGCAGGGCGGCCTGCCGATCATCGTCGACGGCGACCTGATCGGCGCAATCGGGGTGTCGGGCGTGAAATCGTTTCAGGACGAGCAGATCGCGCTTGCCGCAATCAAAGCGGCGTTTCCGGATGCCAAGACCGTGCGCGCGGGCGAGGAGAACGACGCGCGGGATTTCTGAAAGTATTCACTGTCGGAATGAGGGAGAGCCACGCCGATGAAATTTGATTTAAGCCGCCTGAGGCTATTCAGCGCCGCGCTCGGTGTTGCGGCTTTGACCTCCACCGTCGCGCTGTCGCAGAGCTCCTATCCGAACAAGCCCATTCGCATCCTGGTCGGCTTCGCGCCGGGCGGGCCCTCGGACATCATCAGCCGCGTGGTCGGCGCCAAGATGGGCGACATCATGGGCGCGCAGTTCGTCGTCGAGAACAAGACCGGCGCCGGCGGCGCGATTGCGACGCAGGACGTCGCGCGCTCGGCGCCCGATGGCTACACGCTCCTGAACACGCCGGTCGCCACCGTCGCCAACGAATTCCTGTCGAAGACCATCAAATACGAGTACGGCAAGGATATCATTGCGGTCTGCCCGCAGGCCGAGACCGCCAATATCCTGGTCGTCAGCCCGGCGCTTGGCGTGAAAACCGTGGCCGATCTCGTCAAGCTCGCCAAGGAAAAGCCGGGCGTGCTGCAATACGCGACGGCCGGACGCGGCTCGGCGACGCACCTCACCAGCGAACTGTTCAACATGGCGGCCAGCATCAAGACCACCGCGGTGCACTATCGTGGCGGCGGCGACACCATCAAGGACCTCCTGTCTGGGGAGGTGAAGATGATGTTTTCCAGCATTGCGCCGGTGCAGGATTTTGTCCGCGACGGGCGTTTGGTAGGCCTTGCCACCACCGGGCCAAAGCGCGATCCGGCGTTTCCTGATCTGCCGACCATCGCCGAATCCGGCTATCCGGGCTTCGACGTCCGGCTCTGGATCGGCATGACGGCGCCGGCAGCGACGCCAAAGGACATCATCCACAAGCTCGCCGACGCCAACAAAAAAGCGCTGGAATCCCCTGAGATCCAGAAGGCGCTGGCCGCCCAGGGCTTTGCGCCGATGCTTGGATCAGCGGAGGATTTCGACGCCTTCTACCGCGCCGAGCGCGACAAATGGGGCAAGGTCGTCAAAGAAACCGGGATGGA
>Ga0207670_10002138_pt1 | contig 10336 bp, 11 predicted proteins | sample KBSS23HmetaG_FD_184339 | JGI IMG/M metagenome (GOLD analysis project Ga0207670, IMG submission 184339) | Switchgrass rhizosphere microbial communities from Kellogg Biological Station, Michigan, USA - KBS S2-3H metaG (SPAdes) (version 2) | ecosystem: Host-associated > Plants > Roots >... | reverse complement strand
TGTTTAGCGCCCCAACTACGATTTGCGTAGGAGCGCGGCCTTCAGGCCGCTTCACGGTGCGCGATTTCCTAAGACGTGGTTGTTCCGTAACTTCGCGTGTCTGGGCCACGCGGAAGCGACGTAAACGTCGCGCTCCGTCCGCTCGCGTAGCGCAGAGTTGCACTCTGCCGTATCGCAGATTTGTAATCTGCGTCGCATCGCCACGGGCCAACGTCTGGAACCGATCCGACACTCTGCCGAATATGATTCGGCGATACGGCAGATTGAAAATCTGCGCTACGAGGGGCGCTACCGCGCTAAACAGAGACCCGGGGAGACGGAGAATCCTGCACCGGTTGTCAGCAAAACCCAGCGCGATGTCTGCTCGTCATTTGTTGTTTGTCATTCGTCATTGCCCCCGCATCGCCGATCGCCAATCGGCAATACAGACAGAAATGCGATGAATTCCAATTGTCACGTTTGCCGTTCACAGCAATTACCGATCGGCCTGGGAATGGCCGACCCGAGGATCATCGACCGGCGCGAGTTTCTCTGGCGATTCGGCGGCGGGTTGGGCGGTATTGCGCTCGTTGAGATGTTGGGGCGCTGCGGTTTGCTGGCCGGCACACCTGAGGGGCCGCTGGCGTCGGCATCGAGATCGGAACTGAACGGAGGCCTTCATCACCGGGCAAAGGCCAAACGCGTCGTGCAACTTTTCATGTCCGGCGCCGCGAGCCAGTGCGACACGTTCGATTACAAGCCGCGATTGATTCGACGGAGCGGCGAGAAGTTTGATCCGGGCGAGAAAGTGGAGTTGTTCCAAAGCGATCCAGGCGTGTGCATGAAGAGCCCGTGGGAATGGAAGCGCTACGGTCAGTGCGGAAAATGGGTGAGTGATCTCGTGCCGCAGATTGGTTCGTGCGCGGACGAAATCGCGTTTATTCACTCGATGATCTCGAAGTCGAACGTGCACGGCCCGGCGACCTACATGCAAAACACGGGCTTCGTTCTGCCCGGTTTTCCCCACATGGGCGCATGGATCTCCTATGGCCTGGGCGGTCTGACCGATAACCTGCCCACTTTTGTCGTGCTTCCGGACCCGCGGGGGTTTGCCCCCAATGGCCCGGCCAATTGGAGTTCCGGCTTTCTCCCCGCCGCGCATCAGGGCACGATGATTCGCGTCGGCAAACCAAACCCGATCTTCGATCTCTTTCCGCCGGATTCGGCGAAATTCATCACGCCGGCCAGCGACAAGGAAGGGCTGGCGTTGTTGCAGCAGTTGAACCGGGAACATGAAGCGGCGCGCGAAGGCGACTCCCGACTGGACGCCCGCATCGCGTCGTTTGAGATGGCGGCGAAGCTTCAGCTCAGCGCCCCGCAGGTGCTCGACATTTCCGGCGAGTCCGAGGGAACCAAAAATCTTTACGGATTGGACGATATCCTTACGGAAGACTTCGGCCGGCGGTGTCTGGTTGCCCGGCGGCTGCTCGAACGCGGCGTGCGTTTTGTCCAGGTTTGGAGCGGCGCCGACAACGGGTTCCCCCGCCGCAACTGGGACAGCCACGAAGACCTCGCGCGCGACCATCTCGAGATGGGGCGTAGCATGGACAAACCGGCGGCGGCGTTAATTAAGGACCTCAAGGCCCGCGGGTTGTTGGAGGACACGATCGTGATGTGGACGACGGAGTTCGGCCGCATGCCGTGCAGTCAAGGCGCCAAGGGCCGCGACCATAATCCATTCACGTTCACCACCTGGCTGGCGGGCGGCGGGATCAAAGGCGGCGTGAGTTACGGGGAGAGCGACGAGTGGTCTTACAAGACGGCGGTCAATCCGACTTATTGCTACGATCTTCACGCAACGATTTTGCAGTTGCTCGGCATCGACCACACCCGACTCACTTTTCGGCACAACGGCATCGATCGGCGATTGACCGATGTTCATGGCGATGTTATCAGTGAACTTATCAACTCTTAGCCTTTGCAACGTATGACGACCAGACGAACGAATTGGGCCGCCCGGCTTCATTCCATTGGTCATTGGTTTCACGCTGATTGAATTGCTGGTCGTCATCGCGATCATCGCGATTCTTGCCGGCCTGTTATTGCCGGCGCTCGCCAAGGCCAAAGCGCAGGCCCACAAGTCGCTCTGCGTCAGCAACTGCAAACAGTGGGGAGTCGCGATCAACATGTACATTGCGGATGCCGCGGATGCCTTTCCCGACAACAGCCAGGGGTTCGATCTGAGTTGGATCATGCCGAGCATGAGCAATTTTTGGAACAATTACCTGATGAGAAACACGCACAGCGCAAAAACTGAACGCGCCGAGAACAATGTATTGCCCCACCGACAAATGGCATCGCGCCTACGAGATGGATAATGTGTTGACCGACAATCAGCCGCAGTTGATCGGTTACTTTTATTTGCCTAGCAGGAAGGACAAGGATGGTGGTGTGCAGGGTTTCGCTCAGGGAACCGCAGAGCGGTTTTTCCGTAACAAACTGGGAGGTACCGGAACCGGGGCGGCCTGAGGACAAGTGGCGGATCGCGCCATCCGACCATGTTCGGGCAGACGTAGGAGAGTCTGGATCCTGCAATTGCTCGCATTTCAGAACGTGACAGAGCGAGTCGGCAGTTGGAATACTTACGCATGTGGTTTGGCTTTGTTGCTGCGCGCGTGGCGGAATGGCAGACGCTCCAGACTTAGGATCTGGTCCCGTAAGGGGTGGAGGTTCAAGTCCTCTCGCGCGCACCATTCCATTACATGACTGCGAACAAAAACGAAAGGGTTTACCGTGACCCGGGTTGGTTTGGAGTCCAGCCTTTAGGCGGTTATCCGCGTGGCCTGACCGGCTGAAACCAGGACTCCGAGCGACCAGAGGCTCATGGTTTCAATGCATGCGAAAAAACGAAACGGGGCTTTCCACGAACCTGCGCCGGAGTGGCCGCCAGCATTAGGTTCCCGCGCGAACGCTTCGTGGACTCGGTGTCGGCAGGCGCTCGATGGGCGGGATGCCTTGCAGAAGCACCTTGCGAACCAAATCGGTCTGCTTATTGACGCCAACCAGTTTCATCGCCTGCGCACGGTGTGTCTCGACTGTACGTCGGCTGATGCCCAGCACGTGGCCGATCTGCCGGCTGGATTTGCCTTCCGCAACCAGTTGCACCACCTCACGTTGACGGGCGGTGAGTGTTTCAAACCGGTTCAACTGTTGCTCGTTTGATTTGAGCAGATAATCCTTGATGCTGATTTCGGATAGGGGTCGGCACAAGTACTTCCGGCCCGCATAGGCCTCGCGGATCGCAGTCACCAGTTCCTCAAATGGCGTGTCTTTAAGGACATAAGCATAGGCCCCATTGCGTAAAGCTTGCAGCACGTAGGCTTCGTTCGCGTGCATGGTCAGGATCACCACGCGAGTGGGCAGGAGTTTCTGGCCGATGTGGCTCAACACGTCCAAACCGTTCAGGCTGGGCATCATCAAGTCCAGCACCAGCACGTCGGGTTTGAGCAGTTCCACGAGTTTGACTGTCTGCAGTCCGTCACCGCACTCACCGATAATTGAAAATTCGTTCTCAGATTCCAACAAAGCGCGCACACCCTGTCGGACCATGACTCGATCATCCGCCAACAAAAGAGTAATTTTTTTCATCACGCAAATCGCTTCTCAACCCAAGGCGATTGGCAATCCGCCTGGTCTCCGACGCTGTCACCTCCTGGGCAACGCGCATTCAAATGCAAACAGGTGTTGTCCATCCGTGCTTTCTCTACCCTGGCCATTCAACGTTTACAGGGCCACCCCCTGCCAATCGTCACACTCCAAACCTGGTGGTCCAATTAGAATTGAGAGCGCTAACCGGTGGAATGGGTTCCCGCGCGATCCTGGTTGCGTCGCCGGGCAAATCCGAACCGTTCCATCGCGATCCACTCTTCCGCTACCAAGACTACACACCGATGCGCCCTGAAGTGGCGAATGCTCGAACCGCTCACCGGGTTCACGCTCTTCAGGGTTAAGTGTGATCCTCTGCTCTTCCCCGGTTATTTTCAAGCCGCAACTCTCAGCATTCGGCGAACGGCCCGCAGGTTGCTTCCTGCGAAACAGCAGACTGGGCAGTCTGCGGCACGATCCGCTTCATGGTCCCAATGCATGCGGAAAAAACGAAAGCGGGCTCTCCATGAACCGTCTATCCAAATCCGAATGACGAATGACGAAATCCGAAGGAAGACCGAAATCCGAATGACGAATCCGGCCATCGCACTGGAGAGCGGCTTTCGTCATTTGGGTTTCGGGTTTCTTTCGTCATTTGACCTTTGTCATTCGTCATTCGACAGCATGTTCATGGTCCCAATGCATGCGGAAAAAAGAAAGGGGCTTTCCATGAAGATGTCGCCAGTCAAAACCTGGCATCCGGGGGCTTTCCCAGAACAGCAAAAGGCCATTGGCGTGTGCGAAACGACCAAGCCAGAAAAATTACGATGCCGAGCCCCAAGGTCAGTGCTCCATAGTTTTTAAGGGTCAAATCCGCCGAGCCGAAGAGAAACAGCCACCCCGCCAGAGCCATCAAGGGCGGAAGCGGATAGAGCCAAATGCGGTAAGGGCGCGGCAATTCCGGCGCGCGATTCCGCAGGAGCATCACGGCGAAAACCTGTCCAATGAATTGCACCAGAATGCGCGTCACCAGCAGGGCGTCGATGACAGTCCCCAGTGGCAGGAAGCTGCACACGATGGAAACGAGGCCAATCACAACCAAGGAAACATGCGGGAAGTTTTTCGCCGGGTGAAGGCGGGCGAACACCTTGAAAAAGCAGCCGTCTCGCGCCGCCGCATACGGGATGCGCGAGTAACCGAGAAGCAATGCGAACACGGAGCCGAAGGCAGTCCACAAAACCATCAGTGTGAAGACGCCGGCCACTTTGGCGCCGTAAATCTTTTCCATGAGCAGCGAAACCACCGGCGCGGGCGGATCACCGGCCGGGACGAACTCCCGCCAGGGCACCACGCCGACGATGGACAGGTTAATAGCGACGTAAATCAGGGCAACGCCAACAATGCTGATGAGGATGGAACGAGGGATGACCTTGCCCGGGTCCTTGACTTCGTCGCCGATAAAGCACACATCATAATACCCGAGATAATCGTAAACGCCGATGCGCGTGGCCGCGCCCAAACCGAGGAGAAAGCCCAACGAAAACTTGAATCCCTCGGGCGGAAAATCGAAGGCCAACTTCGGATCGAAATGCAGCGCGCCGGTCCCGATGACCGCTCCGGTGGTGAGCATCGTCCCTATCCACAAGCACACCGTGATTTTGGCGATCGAAGTGATGCGGCGATACAGCAGGAAGATGCACAGCAGCCCGAGCCCGACGACAACCAGGGCGCCTTTGAGGGAGAAACCTTGGGCTCCGGTAATTCCTGGAATGATCTTGTTGAGCAAACCGGCGATCGGTGAATGATCGGTTGTCATTCCCGGCCAGAGATAGTTGAGATATTGAGCGAACCCGATGTAGCCCGAAGCGATTTCCAACGGACCGCTGAGGATGAATTGCCAGACGAAAAGAAAGGCCATCAACCGTCCCAACGTTTCCCGGCCAAAACCGTCGCGCAAATAGACGTAACTGCCGCCCGAACCCGGCAAGGCCGCGCCGAGTTCACTCCAGACCAGCGCGTCCGGGACGGTGATGAGTACCGCCACGGCCCACCCGAGCATGGCCTGAGGCCCATTGAGCGCCGACATGAGCGCTGGGATCGTGATGAACGGCCCGATGCCGATCATGTTGGTCATGTTCAACGCCGTGGCTTGCAGCAGGCCGAAGCGCCGCAAGAGCTGCGGTGCTGTCTTTTCCGCGATGGGCTGGCCGGGCTGGCCGTTCATGGGTTCGCCTATGGCCATAGCGAGTTCTCAGCCTGAAAGCAAACTTATTGACTCCCTTGGGCCCAGCTCACAGAAACACAGAGGAACCATGGCGAAACAAACCAGAATTAGTGCCGGGCTTTTGATGTATCGGATGAACGAAGGGCGCCTGGAGGCCTTTCTCGCGCATCCCGGCGGGCCTTTGTTCAAAAACAAGGATGAAGGACACTGGAGCATTCCGAAGGGCGAGATCGAGCCGGGCGAAGTCTTGCTCGCCGCCGCCATTCGCGAGTTCGAGGAGGAAACCGGTCTCGTGCCGCACGGTGATTTCATCGAGCTCGGCACGATCACACAAAAGGGCGGCAAGATCGTTCATGCGTGGGCGTTTCCTGGCGAATGGGACGAAAGCCGCCCTGTGCAGAGCAACACGTTTGAACTCGAATGGCCGCCGCGGTCCGGAACGACTCAGCGCTTCCCGGAGATTGACCGGGCCGGATTCTTTTCGATACCAAACGCGAGAGAGAAACTGAAGGAAGCGCAGCACCCGTTTCTGGACCGGTTGCAGGAGGCGCTGAAAAGGAGAGCAAGATGACGGGAGTGCATGCCTTTGCCGGACACGCGATAGCTCCAGTCCGGCCTCTGAGCGAACGGAGCGCGTCGTTTACGCCGCATCAGCGTGGCACATTCGCTGTGACGTTGTGGATTTCCCCGAGCCCCGGGGAAGTGAGGACCGTGAAGCGGCCTGAAGGCCGCGCCCCTGCCGTTATTGATTGAGGCGCTAAGCACGTACCCGCGACTGCTCAAAAACGGAGAGGCACCCAATCTGCGTGGCTCTCCGAAGTTCGACCTTGAGTTGCGCACGTCCCACCCTAAGGTGAGCAGGGTGAGCACTTCGAGGCAAATCAAGCCACCTTCCACCGCATCCGACGAAGGCGCACCTCATCGGCCTGTCTTTGTCACCACACACTGGTCGGTTGTGCTGGCGGCCGGACGCGATGACACGCCCCGCGCCAGCGACGCGCTGGCAAAGCTTTGCCAGACCTATTGGTATCCGCTCTACGCCTATGTCCGCCAGCGCGGTTACGCGCCGCATGACGCGCAAGACCTCACGCAGGAGTTTTTCGCGCGGTTGCTGGCGAAGAACACCCTCGGCGCCATCACGCGCGAGAAAGGAAAGTTCCGCTCCTTTCTCCTCACGTCCTTGAACCATTTTCTCGTCGATGAGTGGAAGAAGGCCCGCGCCCGGAAGCGCGGCGGCGGACAGGTCGTCTCTCTCGACGCCTGCGATGCGGAAACCCGATTTGGGCGCGAGCCCGTGGATGCCCTCACGCCGGAACGACTCTTCGAGCAGAACTGGGCGTTGTCGTTGCTCGACTCGGTTTATCGCCGGTTGCAGAGCGAATACGAAGTTGCCGGCAGGGGCGCATTGTTCCGCGAACTGAAATTCTGCCTGACCGGCGCGAGGAGTTCCGTCCCGTATGCCAGCCTGGCCGCGCGCCTGAACATGCCGGAGAACACCGTGAAGACTTCAGTCCATCGCCTGCGTCAGCGCTACCGCGAATTGCTCCGCGCGGAAGTCGCCCACACCGTAGCCAGTCCAGGCGAGATCGACGAGGAGTTGCGCGCTCTATTCCGCGCCTTGTCTGATTCGTGACGCCAACTGGCAATTCCCAAGCGCGGCGGAGCCGCAACGGAATTAGCGGAGACGTTGTCTGTCTCTGGGAATCGTCTCAAGACGCGAACGGCACGGTCCAATTATCCGGTATCCGGGGGTGTCGCTGCGCTCAATCCCCGGCTAATTTCTCGCATCCATTCAGGATGCCGGAGCGCGGCTCTGGGAGCCGCAGCAAGGCGGCAGGACCGCAGCGTCGGGACGGCAGGAGCGAAGCTGCTGCGGGTCACAGACCCGCGGTCCGATCCGATTGCGGACGCGCCGCGAGGGGAAAGCGACACTTTATTTTGAAACTTTTCGCCACTTTTCTCGTGGTACCGGGTGAATAGCAGTCATGGACACCAACAAAGTCTGTCAACATTGCGGCAAACCGCTGGGCGCGAAAGCGGTCGAGGGGCTGTGCCCCGAATGCTTCATGAAAGTGGGGCTGGGGACGGCATCCGATCCTGCCGCCGGCGAACCGCCACCTGCCAAAGCAAACCGGTTTATCCCACCGACACCTGAACAACTCTCCCCCCATTTTCCCCAACTCGAAATCCTGGGCCTCGTCGGCCAGGGCGGCATGGGCGCGGTGTATAAGGCACGACAAAGGCAGCTTGACCGACTGGTCGCGCTGAAGATTCTACCGGCCCAGGTCAGCCAGGATACGGCATTTGCCGAACGTTTCATGCGCGAGGCGCGCGCGCTGGCACGGTTGGCCCATCCGAACATTGTAGCCGTCCACGATTTTGGCCAGGCCGACGGCTTCTACTACTTCCTCATGGAATTCATCGATGGGGTGACGCTGCGGCACTTGCTGGCCGTGGGCAAGCTGGCGCCGCGCGAGGCACTGGCTATCGTGCCGCAGGTTTGCGATGCGCTCCAATACGCACACGATCAGGGCGTCGTTCATCGCGACATCAAGCCGGAGAATCTTTTGCTGGACAAGACCGGCCGGGTGAAGATCGCCGACTTCGGTCTGGCACGGCTGGTGGGGACAGACACGGAGTCGCGTCGGCTGACGCAGCCGCGCGAAGTGATGGGCACGCCGCATTATATGGCTCCGGAACAGATCGAGAAGCCACAAAGCGTGGACCATCGGGCCGATATTTACTCCCTGGGTGTTGTGTTTTACGAAATCCTCACTGGGGAGTTGCCCCTCGGCCGCTTCGCCTCTCCGTCGCAAAAGGTGCAGGTCGATGTGCGGCTCGATGAAGTGGTGCTGCGTGCGTTGGAGAAGGAGCCGGAGCGCCGTTACCAGCAAGCAAGCCAGGTGCGAACGGATTTGGAGAGCATCGCCCTGTCGTCTGCCAAGGAATCCGTGACACAAGCAAGAAAAGGGATTATGAAGACACAGAGTCACAAAAAGTTATGGATTGGCATTGGCATCGGCCTTGCCTGTCCCGTGCTCGTCTTGGTCATCTATCTTTTCGCTGCCCGACGTGGTGGTGGCGACCTGTCCTCTCAATTGGCACAGGCCACGCAACTCTGGGTGTCTGGCCGGCCGGCTGAAGCCATTCCGATGTTCGAGCGGATCGTTAGAGTCGATCCCAAAAATGCAGAGGCCTGGAACGGGCTTGGTTGGGCGAATTTCAACACCGGCAAAGCGCAAGAGGCCGAGGAAGCTTTCCACAAGGTTCTTTCACTGAATTCGAATCATCCGGGCGCGCTGAACGGCCTTGGCCAAAGCTACCTGGTGCAAAAAAAATACGACTTGGCCGAGACTCACTTTCTCAAGGCGGGGCCGCGGGCGCCGGCGGCTTGGTACGGATTGGCGAAGCTCTATTTGCTCGAGGGAAAATTCGAGCAAGCCGAGAAATGGGCAGAGATGATTGTTGACTCCGGTCAGGGAGACGAGGGGGCGCGCCTGTTGCTCAAAGCGGCAAAGGACAGGAAGTTGAGCGACGGATTGCGGGTTATGATTGAACCACAATGAGCGTTATCACTACGAGCACCGTTAAGATCTTTGGGGATCTTGAGGGCTGAAAGCCCGGCATGTGATAGCCTGGGGCAAAGTGCAACGCGCGAAGCCGCAGGTTAACGTCTCTAAACAAATATTCCTCGCCCTGTAAGGGAGGGACACAACCACGCTAACTCCAGTTCAATTCCAAGCCTTCGGTCTTCAGTGCAACGCGGTCACGACCGATTGCGGATCGGCATCAGGCCGAAGTGAAGCACAAGCCAGAGCGGCACCACGAACAGAGCGATGGCGATCAATCGGTCCCACGTCCACTCGAGATAGCGGGCCTGAAGGGGGAAGATCGCGATCATGAAGTAATTGCTGAACCTGGAGTGCCCCAGGAAGGAACAATACTTCGGAAACTTTTGGCGGACCCCGCTGATGAACGCCAGCGCGCCCAAGCCGATCACGAGAAAGGTGACGAGCAGGTTCACCGGCAGCATGGCGCCCAATTCAATCCGCGGCGGTCCGGCGCGCTGGGGGTGGAGGTAAGGATAGAGCCACTGCGCGCCGGCCCAAAGCAGGCTGAAACCGGTTTGAATCGCCGTGCGAAAATTCGCCTTCGAGGGCGTCATTTCGTTCAACAGCAAGGCGAAGTAAAGAGGCACAATTCCCCAGACCCATTCGGGGTGCTCGAATGGCTTTCGAATCAGTTCCACAAACGTCGCCCAGTAGTTGTGGTTCACGGGTATGTCATTAAACTTCTTGCCAGCGCCGAACAACCAATATTAGACGACTCTTCCCCGCGAATCTGATGGATTATGCGGCTAGCGTAGCGCAGATTTTTAATCGATCGTGTTCGGCACATAAAACGCCTGCGGTGTTTTCTCTCTCTCTCCCTGCGAGGAACGAGCGGGGAGAGAGCCGGAGAGAGGGGGGAATTGATAAAAGCGCCTCC
>Ga0207670_10002132_pt1 | contig 10345 bp, 11 predicted proteins | sample KBSS23HmetaG_FD_184339 | JGI IMG/M metagenome (GOLD analysis project Ga0207670, IMG submission 184339) | Switchgrass rhizosphere microbial communities from Kellogg Biological Station, Michigan, USA - KBS S2-3H metaG (SPAdes) (version 2) | ecosystem: Host-associated > Plants > Roots >... | reverse complement strand
TTTGACAACGCCCGAATCCCCCTTAAGCTGGGGCATCGTTCAACAACCGAAAGGAGGTGATCCAGTGTCTCATTGTCTATCGCCGCAGTCACCGGCATCCATGAGCTGGATCCTCGCCTCTACCGAAAAGGCAAGAGGGTAGAAAGCCACCGGTTCTCAGCGCTGTTCGCAGAACTGGTGATGGATTCAGGCCCTCAGGGAAGCGGCTGGGGTAACCCCCGCGAACGCCGAACTCGGCTACGACAATTGGAGGCCGCGCAATCAAATGCGCGGCCTCATCTTTTATGAACTTTCGCCAAAGCGACCGCTCAAACGAATCCCTACCCAATAGGGGCGGGCGAGAGCGCGATTCCAATTCACGGCAAATTCAGCCCAATTGCGAGACACCCTGTTGTGCGAATTGTAAGCACCGATTCAGCCCGCCCCCAACTTGCTACAATTCGATTTACTTGGGTCACTTGAGCTTAGCCGCGTGCGTGTCATTTCACCCGTGCAATAACTTCAGTCATTTCACCCGCGCAAAACTTGGAGCGATCTCCCATGGTCAATATTCGGAAGTTTCTAAAAGACGAAAGCGGCGCAACGGCCATCGAGTACGGCCTGATTGCTGCCGGTATTTCGGTTGCGATCATCGCGACTGTGACCAGTCTTGGTGGCAAGCTGGTAACGACCTTCGGCAAGGTGTCAAACGCGCTGAATTAGCCGTCACCGCTGGCTGAGCAAAAGGGGCCGTCTCGGTTGGCGGCCTCTTTCATTTCAGCCGCCGGCGAAGCTCTAAGGTGCGCGGCTGCTTCGGCAACAGGCGCTCCGCGCTTGTCGGCCTGCTGAACGTCTCATCGCTCTTGGACTTATGGCAGCTTGGCGCAGGTGATCACGACGCTCGGCTCGAAGATGCCAATGCATCGCGCTGCTCGTGGCGGGATAATAAATGGGGCCGATTGAGTTTCGCTGGCCGAGCCGGTGCAATACGCGCTGATCAACGTCTCATCTGCGTCGCACGACTTCGACGGCTTGCCACGGAGAACGCGCAACGCGAGTGCGCCCGATTGGGCGCCTGCGGTCGACCCTGGCTCGCCTCGGAGTCCAGGCGCCCCTCGTTCGCCTTGCGGTCCAGCTGGGCCGCGTTCGCCTTGCGGTCCAACTGGGCCGCTTTCGCCCTGTGGCCCAGCAGGGCCGCTTTCGCCTCGCGGTCCAGGCAGGCCGCGTTCGCCTTGCGGTCCAACTGGGCCGGGTTCGCCTTGCGGTCCAGGCTGGCCGCTTTCGCCTTGTGGTCCAGCTGGGCCGCGTTCGCCTTGCGTCCCGCGTTCGCCTGGGGGGCCGCGTTCCCCTCGCAGCCCTGGCTCGCCCTTCGCGCCTTGCGGCCCGGCTGGGCCAGGTTGTCCAGGTTGTGGGGTTGGGTTCTTGTCGACAGCACCGCCGCCTGCCACCGAACCTTGGCCCAGTGTGGTCGAGGTGCTGCTTAACCGAGGTGGGCTCGCCAACGTTTCAGCAATGCTGCCGACGATCTCCTGGCCGACGAGCGCGTACAAGGCAAGACAGACGCCCGTACCTCCGGCAAGTGTCAGCAGCCACGCGGCCCATCTGGTCATCCCCGAGCATACAAAGAAAATGTGGAAGGTTGGTGGCCGTGAAGGCGGATGCCGGAAAGGCAACGAGCAGCCAACCGCCAGCCGCCACTGCCACTCCTGCCCCCACAGCGACGAAAGCCCAGGGAAACCTGTGGCGTGCCTCGGAGCTGAAGGGCCTCAATGTTTACAATGAACAAAACGAAAAACTTGGCGACATCAGCGAAATCCTCATCGACAAGTCCGGCAAAGTCGACGGCATCATCATCGGCGTTGGCGGCTTCCTCGGCATGGGCCAACACGACATCAAGGTCGAAATGAGCAAGCTGAAGTTCGTCGACGAGCCGGTTCGCACGTCTTCGACCTCGGCAAACACCGGCACCACTGGTGCCAACACCCGCGCAACGACCACCACGTCGTCAACGGCCAACAGCGCCAACGATCATAAATGGTATCCCGACCACGCGATCCTGAGTGGCGCCAGCAAGGAACAGCTCAAGAGCATGCCGCAGTTCAAGTTCGATTGAACTGCGTCGCATCGAAAGCAAAGGCCCCAGCCGTTGCTGGGGCCTTTGTGCGTATCGTCGCCCCGGCGCGCCCCGACGGTTTGAATGCCGTCTGCGCGCTTACAGCTTCGTGCGGTTGCGGATCATGAATGTGTCGTAGCCATACTCGGCGACCTGCCACCAGAGATAGGCGTCGCCGCGGAAGGCGTTCTGCGAAGCCAGCACTTTCTTGAAATCGGCGTTGGTCGCGGACGTTTCGGCATTCACTTCGTTGGAAGCTTTCAGGCAGGCTTCCATGACCGGCTGCGAGAACGGGCGCAACTGCACGCCGTTGGCCACCAGCCGCTTGAGAGCCTGCGGGTTGCGCGCATCGTAGCGGGCCAGTTGCTCGACGTTGACCGCGGTTGCGGCGGCCCGCACGATCGATTGATAGCTCTTCGGCAGCGCGTTCCACTTTTCGAGATTGATCTGCAAATGATTGGCGGTGCCGCCTTCCCACCAGCCGGGGTAGTAGTAGAACTTTACGACCTTGTGGAAGCCGAGCTTCTCGTCGTCATAGGGACCGACCCACTCGGTGGCGTCGATGGTGCCCTTTTCCAGCGCTGGATAGATGTCGCCGCCGGCGATCTGCTGAGCGACCAAGCCAAGCTTGCCAAGCGTTTTTCCCGCCCAGCCGCCGATGCGCATCTTGAGGCCTTTGAAGTCCTCGACCGAGTTGATCTCTTTTTTAAACCAGCCGCCCATCTGACAGCCGGTGTTGCCCATCAGCAGGTTGTAGGTGTTGAACTTGGCGCCGAACTCGTCGATCAGCTTCTGTCCGTCGCCCTCGTAGTACCAGGCATTCTGCTGGCGGGCGTTGAGGCTAAACGGCGCCGAGCAGAACAGCGCCCAGGTCGGGTCCTTGCCGATATAATAATAATAGGCGGTGTGGCCCATCTCGACGGTGCCGTTCTGCACGGCGTCGAGCGTCTGCAGGGCCGGCACGATTTCGCCGGCCGCGAATATTTGAATCTGGAACTTGTTGTCGGTGGCTTCCGCCACGAACTTGGCCAGGGCCTCGCAGCTTCCCCACAGCGTGTCGAGCGACTTTGGCCAACTCGCCGTCAGCCGCCATTTGAGCTCGGGCATCGACTGTGCGATAGCCGGCGCTGCGACCGCGGTGGATGCGGCGAGGCCGAGCCCCGCCGACTTCAGAAATTCACGACGCTTCATGACGCTGCCTCTCGGATTCGGTGTTCGGAAATCGCCCAAGCCCACGGCGATTCCGCGCCGCGCCCCCACAAGCGATCAATGGCGGTATCTTAAGAGATTATCGTGTTATGACCAGCGGCAAAACCAAGCCGCCATGACCAAGCCGACCGAAATCTATGTGGATGCCGACGCCTGTCCGGTGAAGGCGGAGGTCTACCGCGTCGCCGAGCGGCACGGGCTGAAGGTTCATGTGGTCAGCAACAGCCCGATCGCGGTGCCGCGCGAGCCGTGGATCGAGCGCGTGGTGGTGGGCGCCGGCCTGGACGTCGCCGACAATTGGATCGCCGAGCGCGCCGGCCCGGGCGATATCGTCATCACCGCCGACGTGCCGTTGGCGAGCCGCGGCGTCAAGGCCGGTGCCGCCGTCATCGCGCCGAACGGCAAGACCTTCGACCAGGATTCGATCGGCATGGCGCTGGCCACCCGCAATCTGCTGCACGATCTGCGCGGCGCCGGCGAGATCACCGGCGGGCCGAAGCCGTTTACCCCGCGTGATCGCTCCGAGTTTCTGTCGGCGCTCGACCGGGCGATCGTGCGGATCAAGCGGCAGAGCACGCCACGTTAACGCGGCGCAATGTCGCGCGACAACGCGCACTGCGGCGGATTGTCTCTGTCTTATTGATGCGCGCAACGCCTCCCGGACAATCGCTCCGCACTTCAAACAGGGGCGACGCCATGAACTACATCAACGGCACGGCACGAATTCTGATCATCTACGTGATCTGCATGATCGCCGGTCAGGCCATCGCAGTGGGAATCGGTTTGCTGCTCGACCCCTATTCCAAGACGCTGGCGCTGTCGGTGTTCATCCCGCTTTATTACGCGATGTATTGGGTGGCGTGGCGCGTCGCGTTGTGGATCGGGGATCGATCGCCCGAGACCGCGACGGAGGCCTCCGATGGCGGTTCCGGGATGAAGGCCGCATCCTGGCTTTTGGCGCCGGCGGTCCTGGCGTTCGAGATCGCGGACTGAAACTCTACGCGCGCTCGATCCCGCAAGAACGCGACAGCGTGACGGCGAGATCGAGCAACGCTTCATCGCCGCCGGCCCAGCCGACGAACGACAGCCCAACCGGGCAGCCCGCCACGGTGCCGGCCGGGATCGACACCTGCGGCAGGCCGCCGAGCCCGGCGATGCAGGTCAGCCGCATCACGCGGGTGCGGTAGGCGTCCATCTCGGCCGCCGGCGTATCGATCTTCGGCGCGATGCAGGGAGCGCTCGGCAATGCCACGACCGTGCCGGGCGTGATCTGGGCGCGGATGTGCTCGTGCGCGGCGGCGTGAGTCTTTCGGGCGGTGTCGGCTTCGGCTTTGGTGATCTTCGCGGCGGCCTGCATTCGTTCGGCGACACCCGGCCCGAAGCGCGGATGCTTTTCCTCGACGAAGCGGCCGTACACTTGCCAGATCTCATAGGCCTGGATGATCCGCACGGCGTCGCGCCAGTAGTCCAAGGTCCGGTCGAGGCCGCCGGAGGCGATACGAACGGACTGCGGCTTCGGCAAGCGGCCGGCCATCGCCGACAGCGCGTCGCGCAACAACTCGCCGACCGGATCGTCGGCCTGCTCGAAGGCGTCATCGGCGATCAGCAGGTTCCGGATTGGCGCTTTCGCCGCCGTGCCGCCAAGCAGCACGGCGCCGACCTTGCGGAACACGCCCGCCGTCGCCGCGAGCCAGCCGACCGTGTCGAATGTCGGCGACATGTCCATCACACCCTTGGTGTCGATTCGGCCATGGGTGGTGCGGATGCCGTAGACGCCGCACAGCGAAGCCGGGATGCGCACCGAGCCGCCGGTGTCGGAGCCGAGCGCGAAATCGCAGGCGCCGGTCGCGGCCGCCGCCGCCGATCCGCTCGACGAGCCGCCCGGAATACGCCCCGGCGCGCGGATGTTGGTCGGCGTGCCGTAATGCGCGTTCATGCCGGCGACGCTGTAGAAGAACTCATCGCAGATCGTTTTGCCGGTGATGGTCGCGCCGGCGGCGAGCAGTTTCTCCACCACGGTGCAATGCGCCGTCGCGGGTACCGCATTGGCGAGCCAGTCCGGATTGCCGGCGCCGGCGCGCTCGCCGGCGATGGCGTACATGTCTTTGACCACGGCGCTCAGCCCTGCAAGTGGGCCGCTGGCGGCGCCCTTGAGCGGTGCCTTGAGATCGTGCGGGACGAAGAAGCCGCTCACTTTGATTTGCCCTTCTGCGTCCCGAGATACCAGTCGAGGATTTTCTCGCCGCTCCAGCAGGCGACGCCGGGCTTTGACAAGATCTCCTCGAAGGTCCGCTCGACGTGTTTGATGCGATGCGTCTGCCCCGACAGATAAGGATGCACCGCGATCGACATGATCTTGGCGCGGTCCTTGGACTCCGCGTAGAGGCAATCGAACGCGTCCATCGAGCGCCGGTACATCTCATCCGACGGGTGGTTCTGCAGCGCCATCATCACGATGTCATGCAGCTCGAAATTGTAGGGCAGGGCGACCACCGGCTTGTGCGTGGTCTTCAAGGTCACCGGCTCGTCGTCGAGCACCCAGTCGCCGATATATTCGATGCCGGCCTGCGACAGATAGTCGAGCGTGTCGAAGGTCTGCGTCAGGCCCGGCCCGAACCAGCCGCGCGGTGGCCGGCCCCAGAACTTGCCGACGATGTCGACGGCCTTCTTGATCGAGCCGAGTTGGTCCTCGACCTTGTGCATCGGGATCTGGTCATAGCCATGAGCGTTCAATTCCCAGCCGGCGTCGGCGATCGCCTGGATCACCTGCGGATAAGCCTCGCAGGCGCGGCCGTTGACGGTGACGGTCGGCGTCATCTTCAGCCGCTCGAACACCTTCTTGAGCCGCCAGAAGCCGACCCGCATGCCGTATTCGTGCCAGCTCCAGTTCGGATGATCGGGCAGCATCGGCTGGCCCTGCGGCGGGGTGATCACCATCCGCGCCATCGGCCGCGCAATGTCCCATTGCTCCAGCGACAGCAGCGGCCAAAGGATGAGCCGCAAGCCGTCGGGCAGTTGCAGCGGCGGGCGGCCCTCGATGGCGGAGAAGGCGAGACGTTCGTGCGGTTGCATGGTGTTTCCCGGCGGCAATTGTGCGCGAGGGTGTCGCGTGACGGCAATGCTGTCAAACGCTGCATGCGGCCATTCGGCGCGCAATCTGGAAACCGGCGGCGCAAGCGTTTAACGTGTTCATCCGGGCTGGAAATGGGAGACAGGTCATGACTCGTTGGTTCGCCGGCATCGGTGCGGCGCTTGTGGCCATCGTCGCGCTGTCGGGCGGCGTCGCCGCGCAGGATTATCCGACCCGCACCGTGAAGATCATCGTGCCGTTCCCGCCTGGCGGCACCGCCGACGCCATGCCGCGCATTGTCGCCGATTTCCTGGCGAAGAAATGGGGGCAGGCGGTCATCATCGAGAACCGCGCCGGCGCCGGCGGCAACACCGGAGCGGACGCCGCCTTCCACTCCGATCCGGACGGCTACACGCTGTTTGCCTCGCCGCCGCCGCCGCTCGTCATCAACCAGAACCTCTATGCCAAGCTGCCGTTCGATCCGGCGCAGTTCATTCCGCTCGCGGTCATGGGCAAGGTGCCGAACGCCATCCTGACCAATTCGCCCAAGCTGAAGGACGTCAAGACCGTCGCCGACTTCGTCGCCTATGCCAAGGCGCATCCCGGCGAGCTGAACTCGGCGACCCAGGGCATCGGCACCACCTCGCATCTGACATCGGAGCTGTTCCAGCAGATGGCGGGCGTCAAGTTCCAGCACATCCACTACCGCGGCTCGGCGCCGGCCGTGCAGGATCTCGTCGCCGGCAACGTCGAGGTCGCCTTCGACAATATCGGAGCCGCTGGTCAGCTCATCAAAGGCGGTACGATCCGGGCGCTGGGCTTGGCGACCGAGAAGCCGTTGGACGCGTTCCCCGGCGTTCCGGTGGTGAAAGACACCGTGCCGGGCTTTGTCGTGGTGACATGGTTTGCGCTGGTGGCGCCGCCGAAGGTGCCGCAGGCGATCGTCAACAAGCTCAATGCCGACATCAACGAGGCGTTGAACGATCCGGCCGTGAAGAAGCGCCTGGAAAACCTCTCGGCCGAGGTGTCGACCGCGTCGCTGGCGGAGACCGCGGTGTTCTTCAAGTCTGAGATCGAGACCTGGCACAAGGTCATCAAGACGGCGAACGTCAAGGTCGAGCAATAAGGCATTCCAGGAGCTATCCGAACGGCAGTTGGTGACAGCCGACCGGCGCGCTATGAAGGCGCGCACCCATGGCCACGCCATCCGAGAGCCTCGTCGCCCGGCCGCCCGCGCTGCTCGAACACCGCTCGTTCGTGGCCTATTGGTGCGCGCGCACGGCGACCAACGGCGCCTATCAGATGCAGGCGGTGGCGGTCGGCTGGCAGATCTATGAGCTGACCGGCAGCGCTTTCGATCTCGGCCTCGTCGGCCTTATTCAGTTCTTCCCGGTGGTGGTGCTGGGTTTGCTGATCGGCCACATCGCCGATCGTTACGACCGCCGCGTCGTCGTCGGCACCTGCCAGGTGATCAAGGCGCTCGCCGCGGCGGCGTTCGCCCTCGGGACGCTGGCAGGCTTCCTCAACCGCGACGTGATGCTCGCGATCTTGTTCGTCAGCGGCACCGCGCGCGCGTTCGAGACGCCGACCATGCATACGCTGGTGCCGGGGATCGTGCCGCCGGAGCTGTTGCAGCGCGCGATCGCGGCGTCGTCCACCGCGAGCCAGACCGCCATCATCTGCGGGCCGGCGATCGGCGGTCTGCTCTATGTGTTCGGGGCGAGCACGGTCTATCTGACCTGCACCGCGGTGTTTGTGCTGGCGAGCGTCCTGGTCAGCTTCATCCAGATGCAGCGCACGCCGCCCGACAAGAAGCCGGTCACCGTGAAGGCGGTGTTCGCGGGCTTTCGCTACATCCGCCATAACCCGGTGGTACTCGGGGCGATCTCGCTCGACCTGTTTGCCGTGCTGCTCGGCGGCGTGACGGCGCTATTGCCGATCTACGCCAAGGATGTTCTCGTCACCGGCCCGTGGGGCCTCGGCCTGTTGCGTTCGGCGCCCGCGATCGGCGCGCTGACAATCTCGATCTGGCTGGCGCACCACCCGATCAAGCAGCGCGTCGGCCACGTGCTGTTCATCGCAGTCGCGGCGTTCGGCTTGGCCGCCGTCGTGTTTGCGTTCTCGACTTCGATCGTGGTCTCGATTTTGGCGCTTGCGGTTTACGGCGCCGGCGACGCGGTCAGCGTCGTGATCCGCCATTCGCTGGTGCAGACGCGGACCCCGCACGAGATGCTGGGCCGCGTTCTGGCGGTGAACTTCATGTTCACCGGCACCTCGGGCACGCTCGGCGAATTCCGGGCGGGCGCTGTGGCCGCCTTGTTCGGCGCGTTCACGTCGGTGCTGGTTGGTGGCGTCGGCGTCATTGCCGTGGCGCTGCTCTGGATGAAGCTGTTCCCGGAGCTGCGCCGGATCGACACGATCGAGAGCAAGACGGATCAGTCCTGAACGAAAGGAAGAGAAAACGGTCACTGCTCAATGATCTCGCCGGCTCCAAGCGGGCATCATTGGGCCTTCCGGTATCGCAACCCGAGCAGTTACGATGTGTTCCTGAGCTTGAGGATGGACATGAATCGGCGTGAGTGCATAGCAATGGTCGGCTGCGCGACGATCGCATGGCCCCGCCAGGTGCGTGCGCAGCAATCCGCGATGCCAGTCATTGGATTGCTAAGTGGCAATCGGTTCGATGACCGCGAACTTGCCGCCGTGCGGCGCGGCCTTAGCGAAGTCGGTTATGTCGAAGGCCGCAACGTAATGATCGAGGGACGTTCGGCAGACGGCCAATATGACCGGCTGCCCACCTTGGCGGCTGATCTCGTGAACCGCCCTGTGAGCGTTATCCTCGCAATCGGCGGGACAGCGTCTGCAGTTGCAGCGAAAGCAACCACCACTACGATCCCAATCGTTTTTTCCAATGGCGGCGACCCCATCAGAGTGGGGCTCGTTTCCAGCCTGAATCGGCCAGGCGGCAATGTCACCGGCATCAGCTTTTTTGTGACCACTTTGGGGGCGAAGCGGCTGGAGTTGCTGCATGATCTGGTGCCAACCGCCACCGCGATTGGTTTCTTGGCCAACCCAAGCAATCCGAATGCAGAATCCGAAACGAGCGACGTGCAAGCCGCAGCACGCGTGCTGGGCCGGCGCATTCATCTTCAGAACGCGTCAAGCGAAGGCGAAGTCGATGCTGCCTTCGCCAATTTCATCCAGAACCGCATGAATGCGGTTGTGGTTGGGTCAGATGCTTTTTTCCTGAATCGACGCGATCAGTTGTCTGCGCTTGCGGCGCGCTACGCTCTTCCGACGATGTGCGATGTGCGCGAGCATGCTGTCGCTGGCACACTCATTACCTACGGAACGGACCGCAACGACGCATACCGCCAGGGCGGTATCTATGCCGCTAAGGTGCTGAAAGGCGAAAAACCCGCCGACCTGCCGGTCATGCAATCGACCAAATTCGAGCTTGTCATCAACGTCAAGACCGCCAAGACGCTTGGATTGACTGTGGCCCCGTCGCTACTCGCCCGCGCTGACGAAGTGATCGAGTGAAGGCGCGATGTCGCTTTTGGGCGGTATAATGACTTGTCGGCTTTCGGGAAATAGCGCACTCAGCAGATTTGACTGCACGCCCTAGCTGTTGTCGTTGTGGGCGGCTTCGTCGTCGTAGCCGGCCCGGCTGGAATAGAACACCAGCCCCATCAGGCCGCCGCCGACCAGCAGCGAAAACACCACGCCGCCCGCCATCGCCGCATACATCCAGCCCGGCATATCGGCTGCGCCCAGCGCGGTCCAGATGCCATAGGCATAGAACAGCGAGGCGCCGAGCAACGCCATCAGTGCAATCACGATCAGGCCGAAGACGATCCGCATGGACTGCATATGGCGTGGGCTGCCGCCAATTGCCAGCGGCGAAAGATTGCTTGCGTTACGGGGCCCCGGCACAATGACGCCATGACTTCCGACATTGTGACCTCCGGCAT
>Ga0207670_10002130_pt1 | contig 10345 bp, 6 predicted proteins | sample KBSS23HmetaG_FD_184339 | JGI IMG/M metagenome (GOLD analysis project Ga0207670, IMG submission 184339) | Switchgrass rhizosphere microbial communities from Kellogg Biological Station, Michigan, USA - KBS S2-3H metaG (SPAdes) (version 2) | ecosystem: Host-associated > Plants > Roots > Rhizosphere... | reverse complement strand
AATTCGGCTGGTTTGACGAATTCGGTCAAAGGCGAAACGTGGGAAAACATTTCCAACAGAACCGGCGTTAGCGTCGCCGAACTGAAAGCGGCAAACGGCGATTCGCCCTATCCGGTCGGAAAAGTTTTCGTGCCGATGAAAAATCTCGTCAACACGACTTCATATTCGCGCCCGACAACCATCACGCCGACCACGACTCAAAATACGGTAATGACCGTTAAAGCACAGCAAGGCGATACGGTCGAAGTGCTCGCCAAACGTCACGGCGCAAATCCGGTCGAAGTTGCGAAATTTAACGGCTTATTTGTTAATTCAAAACTTAATAACGGTCGTGAAATTAAAATTCCGACAAAATAATTCGTTTAATAAAACAAAAATAAAAAGCGTTGAGAAAATTTCTCAACGCTTTTTATTTTTGGAGTTACGCCTCTAGGCGGCTTTTCCTTATGTGTAAGAGCCGCCTAAAGGCGTAACTCGGTAACTATTTACACATTAAATCTAAAATCTACGACGTCGCCTTCCTGCATAACATATTCTTTGCCTTCGAGACGCGCCAGACCTTTTTCGGCGGCGGCTTTGCGCGAGCCGGAATTTATCAGATCGTCGTAGGAAATTATTTCGGCGCGGATGAAACCGCGTTCGATGTCGGAATGAATTTCTCCGGCGGCTTTCGGCGCTTTCGTGCCGACCGGAATCGTCCACGCGCGGACTTCTTTTTCTCCGGCGGTCAAAAACGACATCAGACCGAGCATTTTGTAAGCCGATTTAATCATATTGCCGACACCGCTCGACGAAACGCCGAGATCGGCGAGAAATTCCACGCGTTCGGCTTCGTCGAGCGCGACGAGCTCGGCTTCGAGTTTGGCGCAGATGACGACCGTTTCGGCATTTTCGGATTCGGCGTGTTTTTTGACCGTTTGAACGTGCGGATTGGAATCGGGATCGGCAAGCGAATCTTCGTCGACATTTGCCGCGTAAATCGTCGGTTTCGTCGTCAGAAGGAAAAACCCTTTGGCGATTTTCTTTTCGTCGTCGGTCAGATCGGCGGAACGCGCCGGACGACCTTCTTCCAAAACGGGCAGAATTTTTTCCAAAACTTCCATCTCGGTTTTGGCAGCTTTGTCGCCCGCTTTGGCGGCGCGCTGCGCTTTGTCGCGACGTTTTTCGACGCTCGCCAAATCAGCCAGAGCGAGTTCGATCTGAATCGTTTCGATGTCGCGAATCGGATCGACCGAGCCTTCGACGTGAATAATGTTTTCGTCTTCGAAACAGCGCACGACCTGAATCACGGCATCGGTTTCGCGAATGTTGGCGAGAAACTGATTTCCCAAACCTTCGCCTTTCGACGCGCCGCGCACGAGACCGGCGATGTCGACGAATTCGACCGTCGCGGGAACGACCTTTTGCGCCTTGACCAGTTTTTCCATAACCGCGAGCCGCTCGTCGGGAACGGCAACGACACCGACGTTCGGCTCAATCGTCGCAAAAGGGTAATTCGCCGCCAGCGCGGCTTCCTGCGCCGTCAGCGCATTAAACAAAGTAGATTTTCCAACGTTGGGCAGACCAACGATTCCGGCTTGTAACATATAAATTTCAAAATACAGAACTAAATTGCAAATTGGATATTCTAACCTTTTACTTTGATTTTGCGAAATGCGGTCTAAATTCTGTCAAAGAGCGGCAATATTCAAGCGACAAATATAAAAAACCGCTTTAATGATAAAAATATCCGGTCGTATACAGGCTGCGGTTGAAATTTATGATTTCAGCTCCGGCGAAACGTTAAATTATTGATTCCGGCTATAAATATATCGTTCCTATGGAACTTTTTGACGAATGTTTCAAATGTCAACGGAACTTAAGAGATACTCATACGAATAAACGAAATACTCATACGAATTAAACGAAATATGCAGGTGAATAAATAAAATATTCAGACGAATAAATAAAATATTCACACCGGGAAATAAAATCCCGACACCGGGAAACGAAATATTCACTGCGGGGAACAAAATATTCACTACGGGAAACGAAATCCCGACTGCGGGAAATGAAATATTCACTACGGGGAACGAAATCCCGATGTCGGGAAATGAAATATTCACTGCGGGGAACGAAATCCCGACTTCGGGAAATGAAATATTCACTGCGGGAAACGAAATATTCACCCCGATATTTCATTTATTCGCTCCAATAAACGGAATATTGACTTTGATAAACGAAATATTCAACCGAATATTTCGTTTATCGGAGTGAAGAATGTCAGTATTTCGACTAAAACTGACATTCTCCAGCCTATTTTATCGAGGTTTCGTGTTTTGAAAGCGTTCGCCGATATTTAATTTCTTCGTCTGCTCTAATTTTACCGAGGCAAATAAGCGTTCGGAATCGGTTTGTCGCCGGAAAGACCGAAACTTACTCCTAAAAATCCGTTTTGACTTTGCAGCAGATACCAGCCGCCGTTTGACGGGCGAAAAACTGCGATGTCGTATTTCCCGTCGCCGTCGAAATCGCCCGTCATCGGAATGTCGCTTTCTACACCGAATTGCAGAGTCAAAGAACCGGCGGTCGTCTGTTGTAAATACCAAATGCCGTTTCTGAAAACGCCGAAATCGGTTTTGCCGTCGCCGTCATAATCGCCCTGAACGGGTTTATCGGTCGAAATTCCGAAGGCGGTCGCCGCAAAACCACCGTCCGAGCTTCGCAAAACATACCACGCGCCGGTTGACGGTCGGAAAACCGCGAGGTCGGTTTTTCCGTCGCCGTCGTAATCGGCTTGGACGGGTTTGTCGCCGTCTTGTCCGAATTGGACATATGTAAACGTTCCGAGACTGTCGCTGCTGGCGATATACCAAACGCCGTTTGAAGGTCGGAAAAGCGCGATGTCGGTTTTTCCGTCGCCGTTGAAATCCGCCGCGACGGGAACATCGCCGCTCGCGCCGAATTGTTTCGAGCTGTAAGTATTGGCTTTCGTCAGGAAATGCCAGACGCTTTCCGCCGGGCGATAAACCGCGAAATCGGTTTTTCCGTCGCCGTCGTAATCGCCGGGCGCGAGAACGTCCGTTCCGAGTCCGAAACCGGCATAAGTGTACGACGAATTCGAACTGTTGGCGACATACCAAACGCCGTTGTCCGGACGGAAAAGCGAAATGTCGGTTCGCCCGTCGCCGTCGAAATCGGCAGGTTTATTTTTCGCAATCGCAGGTGCGGCGACCGGCGCGTCGGAAATATTGTTGTCGATATTAAACGTCACGCCGCCCCAGGTTTCGTTGCGCGGTCCGAGCCATTGATGAATTCTCTGGTGATTCGTCCAGAAAGTGTCGGGCAGAGGCGCAACGCCCCAAACGCTCATCACATTGTTCCAGCGCGCCAGCCAAACCGCGTCCATCCGGCTCGCCGGCGGAATGTTTATCCAATCAGCCTGCGCGTTAAACGGCGAGCCGTAAACGCCGGAAATATAGCCTTGTTCGTGCAAGCGATCAGTCCAGCCTTTCAAAAAAGCGTTGACCGACGCGCGGCAATTCGGCGTGCTCGTCGTTTCGTCATAGCGTTCCATATCGTAATAAAGAACCGTGCCTTGCGTCAGTCCGAGATTGTTCGCGTCGGTGATCGCGATGTCGGCTTCGCCGCGCCCCTGCGTTTCGGCAGTCGCCGGATCGGAGCTGTGTTTGGCGGAATTCGTGCTGACCGAACACGGTGCCTGATAGCCGACAATCGTCGGGATAAATCCCCAACCCATCGCCGAAACCTGTTTCACCCAGGTTGCCGTCAACAACGCCTGAGTGCAGCCGCGATTTCTGCCGGAAATGTATATGTTCGAATCGTAAAACGGCGAATTGTCCCACCACGTCTGCATTTGCGCGGCAGGCGCGGCGGTGCATTTGTCGAATCCGCGATTCAAACTGATGCGCGTCGAACCGTTCGGCGGCGCGGCAAAAACCGAGTTTCGCGACGAAAGCATCGCGTTTTGTTTTTCAGCTTGCGCGAGAGATTTGATTTGCGTCGGCGTGATTTCTTTGTCGGCGAAAAAAACTTTCGATTCCAAAACGCAGCCGTTTTTGCCGTTTGCGCAATCGCCGACCGATTTTAATTTCCAATTGCCGGAAATAATTTCTTCGATGGCGGAATCTTCGGTTTTGATTTCGACCGAACGATTTTCAAACTGCCAGTTTTGCCCGCCGTCGTTTGAAACGTACGAAACTTTGCCCGAAAAATTAGAACTCGTCGGCAGGCGAAAAGTCAGCGTGATTTGTTCATCGTTCGACATTTCGATTTGTCCGTTTTCAAGATCGGCTTCGAGCAGATTTTCGTCCGTGATATTTACCGGAAGTTTATTCCACGAAATGCCGCCGTCGAAAGTTTTGCAAATCCAAATCCTTGCAGAATTCGACTCGGGCAAAATTACTATCGCGACGTTTTCGTTTTTGAATAAAACCGCGCTGATATTTTCCGAACGGCTTTTCGGCAAAACGATTTCGCGCCAGTTTTCGCCGTCGGAGGTTTTAAATAAAGCGTCTTTTGTAAAAACGATTCCGCTTTGATTTGTGAAGTTTTGAATGCCTTTGATATTTGCGCTCGGAATAGCTTTTTGCTGTTTCGGCGGCGAACTTAGTATGGAACCAATCTCCAGTTTATTAAATGGATTTTCCTGTGCGGACGCGACTACAGAAAACAGGCACAGGAAGAACACAATATGCGATTTGAAAAATCTATTCATTTGTTTCCCTCTTGAAAATTTTTATGTATTTGAAAAACTGATGATTTAGTCAAAAAGTATAGCCGATTCTAATAATAAAATCCAATATGTTAAATTGGCGGACAAACTTTATATAAAAAAAGTTTTAGAGTAATTTATTACAAAGACTTTTCGTTTTCATAGCTTATGCAAAACGGGGAAAATTTAACGCAAAGTCGCCAAGAGCTTTAAAAAAACACTTTATTATTTGAGGTCTTCAAAAGACACTCCGATTTTGTCAGTGGGCAAAATCTAATTTTACTTAGCGGCTTTGCGCCTTGGCGACTTTGCGTTAAAAATGTTTTCTTACGAATTTGTAGTTTCCAAATATGTTTATTTCACTAATTTTTATCTTGATCCTCGCGTTCAGCGGATTTGCGCTGACGTATCTCATCGCCGACGAGGAAACTTTTCTGTGGCGAATTTCCGCCGGAAATATTATCGGTTCGGTAATCTACGGGACAATCGGTTTCGCGTTCGCGAGCTTTGCCGGACTTTCGATTCCGACGGTTTTGATCGCGTTTGTAATTTCGGCTCTGCCGCTCGCGTTGTTTGCGAAAAGGGAAATTCAAAAAAAGTTCAAACGCGATTGGGACAGCGCGAAAGGGAAATTGCAGGGATCGAACCGGGCGCGAACGCTCGGATTCGTTTATTACTCGTTTTTCTTCATTCTTTTCTGGTTTTTCTTCGAACGCGCGATGTTTGAAACCGCCGAAGGAATTTTTACGGGCGGCTCGCAAAATCTGGGCGATCTGCCGTTTCATCTCGGCGCGATTTTTTCTTTCACCGACGGCAATAATTTTCCGCCGCAAAATCCTTCATTTGCCGATGCAAAGTTTTCTTACCCGTTTATCTCCGATTTTCTGACCGCCTGCGTCGTAAAGCTCGGCGCGAGCGTTCAATCGGTTTTGCATCTTCAAAACGTAAGCTGGGCGTTTTCGCTGCTCGTTATTCTGGAAAGATTCGTTTACAAATTTACGGGCAATCGGCTCGCCGGAAAAATCGCGCCCGCGCTTTTATTCTTCAGCGGCGGTCTGGGATTTCTCTGGTTTCTGAAAGATTACGCGGAACAGGCGAAAAGCTTTTTCTATTTTCTCAATCATCTTCCGAGCGAATACACGATCACCGATCAATTTCGCTGGGGAAATTCGCTCGTTGTTCTTTTTATGACGCAGAGAAGCCTTCTGCTCGGAATGCCTCTGACGATTTTGGCAATCGGTAAGATTTGGGAAACCTTTATAACGGATAACGGAAAACGGATAACGGATAATGAACGGATAACGGATAATGAAAAGAATAAAGAGAAATCCGAACCGAAAGAGAAATCCGGATCGAAAGAGAAATCCGAATCGAAAGAAAAAACATTATCCGTTATCCATTACCCGTTATCCATTTTCTTAGTCGGCTTGCTCGCCGGTACGTTGCCGCTCGTTCATCTGCACAGTTTGGCGGTATTGTTCGTTCTCGGCGTTTCGGTTTTGATTTTGAAGCCGGAATACTGGCGCGAATGGATCGCGTTCGGCATCGGCGTTGCGCTCATTGCCGTTCCCGAACTCGCCTGGGCGACGGTCGGCAGCGCGACTAATGCGAAATCGTTTATCGGGTATTATTTCGGCTGGGATTCGGGCGAGCAGAATTTTATTTTGTTCTGGATCAAAAACACCGGATTATTTTTCCCGATTTTGTTTTTCGGAATTTATCTGGCATTTACCAAAACAAAAATAAATAACGATACGAAAAAGAAAAAAACTCGGCACTCGGCACTCGGCACTCAGCACTTACAATTTTATCTGCCGTTTTTATTTTGTTTTGTTGTCTCAAACGTGATGCGGCTCGCACCGTGGCAATGGGACAATATTAAAGTCCTGATTTACTGGTTCGTCGGTTCGCTGCCGTTTGCCGCCGTCGGTTTGGTCTGGCTTTTTAATAAAAACAATTTATTGAAAGTTTTCGCGGTCGGATGTTTTATAATTTTAATTTTTTCCGGCGCGCTCGACGTTTATCACGCGGCATCGCGACAGATTCGAATAAATGTTTTCAATGCGGACGATGTGCGAATTGCCGAGAGAATCAAAGAACTGACTGCGCCGCGAGCGTTGTTTGCAAATTCGCCGTCGTTCGTTAATTCGCCCGTCGTTTTGAGCGGCAGGCGTTCGGTGATGCGTTATGTCGGGCATCTGAACTCTTACGGAATCGATTACAAAGAGCGCGAAGAAGATTTGCGCCGAATTTATGACGGAAATGCGACCGCCGAAATTTTGATTAAGAAATACGGCATCGAGTACATCATCGTCACGCCGGAAGAAAAACGCTGGACGAACGTGAACGAGGACTATCTCAAAAAATTCAGACTCGTCGCGCAGAGCGGCGAGAACAGAGTTTATAAGGTCGGAAATTAAAAGGGAGAGAAAATTATAAGCCGGAGCGCGTGCTATCTCTGCCCGCGAGCGTTCAAACGAAGTGATGAACGCGCTCATGCGGCATATTTTCAATTCGAAGACAGCGATGCTTAATCGCCGTTCGTCGCTGTCGCTCAAACGGCGGCGGGCAGGATGCCCGCGCTCCGATTTTTGTCAAAGTTCCGAGTCCCGCCAAAAGGTCGGCTAACCTTTAGCGTCGAAGCCGACCTTTTGGCGGGACTCGGAACTATAAATCTATTTTGTACGACTACTTTAAGTAAAAAAACGATTTAAATTCAAATTGGTCACAATGAGTAAAAAAAGGATAGAAAATGAGATCGTAAACGAGCCGGTTTTCGGCGGAACTCCGGTAGCGATTGCGGCGGAGGAAACGCAGCGGACGGATTTTTGGTGGCTCGTGTGCTGCGCCGTGATAACGATTTTGGCTTTTGCGATACGTTTTGCAAAGCTCGATATGCGCGCGCTTCACCACGACGAAGGCGTTAACAGTTTTTTCCTGGTGACGCTGTTTCGCGAAGGCGTTTACAAATACGATCCGGCAAATTATCACGGGCCCGACCTGTATTATCTCGCGCTCGGCGTGACGAAAATTTTCGGTTTGAACACTTACGGCATTCGCGGAAGTGTCGCGGCGTTCGGCGTTTTGATCGTCGTTCTGACTTTCTTTCTAAAAAATTACATCGGCAAATTCGGCTCGCTGTTCGCCGCGCTTTTTCTCGCGCTTTCGCCGGGAATGGTTTTTATATCGCGCTATTTTATCCACGAAATTCTGTTCGTTTTTTTCACCTACACAATCGTTCTTTCGATTCTGTTTTTTATCGAACGAAAAAAAGCGGGAATTTTCGCCGTCGGCTGGATGGTTTTGATTTTGATCGTTTGCTTTCTGCCGTCGGTGATCAATCTGGCGAAAGCGATGGGCGGCGACAGCCAGCTCGCGCTGTGGTCGCTTCGCGCCGGATTTTTTCTCATCGAGATCGCTTTGATCGTTTTCGTGATGCGAATGCTTTTGTCGTGGGACGACGGCAGACCGATTTATCTTCTGCTCGCGTCGGCTTCGGTCGTGATGCTTTTCGCGACTAAGGAAACGGCGTTCATCACCATCGGAACTTTTGGAATCGCGTGCGTCTGCGTCGCCGTCTGGCGAAAAATTTACGCGGGATCAATCGGAAAGATCGGCGAGAATGATTTAGAACCCGTTCCGCTCGTCTGGTCGAGCTTCGCAAATAAGCTCGGCGATAAAACGAACAGGATTTTATTGCTCGTCGCGGTTTCGGCGATTTTTATTTATCTCGGAGTTTTGTTTTTCTCGTCGTTTTACACCTATCCCGAAGGCGTGCAGAAAGCGTTCGAAGCCTACGCGCTGTGGACGAAAACGGGAAGCAAGGATCACACGCAGAACGGACATTGGGCGTACTTCAAATGGATGGGAAAAGTCGAATCGCCGATAATGCTTTTGTCGGCAGTCGGCAGCCTCATCGCGCTCGGCAAAGCGCGGCATCGCTTCGCGATTTTCACGGCGTTCTGGGCGTTCGGCATTACGCTGGCTTACACGCTGATTCCGTATAAAACGCCGTGGCTCGCCGTTTCGTTTCTGCTTCCGATGTGCATTATCGCCGGTTACGGAATCGGCGAATTATTAAGAAGTTTGGACTTTAATCAGCGGGCAATCGGCGCGATTCTGGCTCTGGGCGCGACGGCTGTTTTGGGTTATCAAACTTACGATCTGAATTTCGTTCGCTACGACGACAACGATATGCCGTATATTTACGCGCACACGAAACGCGATTTTCTCAATCTGGTCGAGCGGGTCGAGTATTATTCGGGCAAAAGCGGCAAGGGCAAAGATGCGACAATCGAAGTCGTTTCGCCCGATTACTGGTCGATGCCGTGGTATATGCGAGACTACAAGAACGCGCATTTCTTCGGTCAGCCGATTGATGTAAATTCGGCGGAAATGATCGTCGCCAAAAAACCGGATCAGGACGCGGTGATAAAAGAAAAATACGCCTCGCGCTACAAGATCGCGGGCGAATTCGCGCTTCGTCCGGGCGTTGATTTATATCTGCTCGTGAGAAACGATCTGGCTGAAGCCGACGCGAAAAAAATCGACGCGAATAACGGCTCGATGACTCCGATAGAATTGAAATAATTAATCCAAATATCTGGTTAATAAAAATTTTCACCGCCGAGACGCAGAGGCGCGGAGTTTTTTAGAAAGATGTTTGAAAACTTCGGAATTGATTGCTTTTGTCATCGAAGATGACCGACATGCCCGCTTCGCCGCCCGGCGAGTGTCGCTGGGTACGCGGTGAAAATGCAATCGCTCGCTGAAGGCGGGCAACATTTGTCGTTGAATCGTTCGTCGCTTTCAGCGACGGAATTATTTGTATAATTTAACCCGGCGATGCTCGCTGGTCTATAATGTTTGTCGCCATCGGCGACTTAGTCTAGTTTCTAAATAGCTTCTTGGGTTTATTCGGAAGTCTGCGGATTCTTGTATCGCACAACGCGAATTAAATAGAGAAAAACGATGACGGCTAAAATTATGTAAACGAACGGGTCGAGGTACGTTTCTATCTCGTTAAAATTGTTTTTGAGAACGTAACCCGCGCCCGCGAGAAAAGTCGTCCAGATTGCCGAACCGATTGTCGTAAAAAATAAAAACGAGAAGATGTTCATTCGATTTATTCCCGCCGGAATCGAAATTATCGAGCGAATTCCGGGAACGACGCGGCAGATCAAAACGGCGAGATAACCGTATTTGCCGAACCACTCGCTCGCCTTTGCGATGTCTTCGCCGGAAAACGCGAACCATCTGCCCTGCCTGTCGGCGAAATTTTTCAATTTTTCCCCGCCGATTTTCGCGCCCAGATAATAAAGCGGAAGCGCACCGAGAACCGAGCCGAGCGTTCCGGCGAAAACTACGGCGAGAAAAGAGAATTTATTTTCCGAAACGAGAAATCCGGCGAGCGGCATAATAAATTCCGAAGGAACCGGCGGGAAAATATTCTCGACAAACATCAGCACGACGATCCCGAAATAACCCGTCGTGCCTATAAAATCCAAAATCCAGCGCGTCATTACAAACTTTTTAGCTTCAACTAAGCGTCCGCCGAAATAAACCGACCGTCCGCCACTTTAAACCGACCGTCCGCCACTTTAAACTGACCGTCCGCCAAAATAAATATAC
>Ga0207670_10002125_pt1 | contig 10359 bp, 12 predicted proteins | sample KBSS23HmetaG_FD_184339 | JGI IMG/M metagenome (GOLD analysis project Ga0207670, IMG submission 184339) | Switchgrass rhizosphere microbial communities from Kellogg Biological Station, Michigan, USA - KBS S2-3H metaG (SPAdes) (version 2) | ecosystem: Host-associated > Plants > Roots >... | reverse complement strand
ACTAATTGTTCCTGAGCCGCCTTTAAATTTGCTACTGTGGCTTGCAATGCCTCGTTTGTCAATCCCAGGTTGAGGTTTGCTTTGTGTAATTCCTCATGAGCCCTGGCCAGGTCTTCCACCATCCTGTTAAATGCTATTGCCAGTTCACCTATTTCATCTCCTGATTTATTTACCACCCGTTGTGTCAGGTCACCTTCTCCAACTTTATTGGCTGCATCCCTCAAAGCGAGTACGGGGATTGAAATATTTCTTGACAACCAAAACCCAATAAGTATGCCGATAATAAAAACAACACTGCTAACGATCAAAGATGTTTCCCGGATCTTCTTTTTCCCCATTTCAATGTTCTCAGTAGTTACCGCCAATTCAATAGCACCCGACATCATATCGGAAGTAAACTCAGATCTCTTTTTTACAATGGAGTTTTTTAAATGACTCTTGTTAGTTTTTAATGCGTCTTCTGGAAATGTTCTCAAAACCGAATCTTTAAGAGTATATCGACTGCTATCATTGTTCCATATTGTGTCAGTTGCAACCAGGTTTACAAATAACAATCGTGGATCATCCTTTACAAAGCTCATCGCAGTTTGTACCCCTTCAAAATTTTCGTCTTTAAGAGCTATTTTCACTCCTAACGAAATTGTGTTGGTAAGGTTTTGCACTTCGTTATTATAACTATCTAGCAGGTATTTTTCCTGTTGTGCTGGGAAATAATAAAGAGAAAAGAAAGAAAACATCAATACAATTGTGAGAACAGTTAACCAGATCTTTGTTTTTAACGTGATTCGCATGTGTTGAACCTGATTTTAAAACTTAACGATAACGAGTCACACATATATCATTAATGAGTAATCAAATTTATTGCGGGGTAGGACAAAACTTAAAATGAATTTTTACCATCAACCACGATCGTTTTAGTATTCGTGCTTATGGAAATTTTATCAAGAATAGCTATAGCTCCAGGGGTTTGTGCAACAATAGTCTCCAACTCCGAAATTGAATTACAGAAAATAGGAGCATCTGCTTTGCCACTGAATGATAATCCCAACCAAAATCTTTTCACTTTATCACCACTCATATTATATATCTTCTGGCAAGTGGCTTCTCCTACAGGAGTATTTGTTTTCATTAAAACAATACTCACTTTGGTTCCGTCATTCCATCTTTGCTTTTCACCTTTAAGCACAGATTTCAATTCAGCCATTTTCATTATTGAAGGTGCCCCTTTTGTGTTGCTTATAGCGATTAGGGTAGTTTCTTGTCCATTTACAATGACCCCTGCAAACAATAGCAGTATTATAGAAAAGTATTTTCTATAAACTAATATGTTGAATGGTCGAAAGATCATTGTTTAAAATTTATTCTAAAACCCAATTGCTAATTGCATCGTAAACCTATTTGAATCGCCATCTTTCGCTGCATGCTGATGCTGATACTCCATTTTCACTGTTGTTACATAATTAATGTTGTAACGAATCCCACCGACGATTGCGGTGGTATTATTATTATTGTAAAAGATTTCACCTTCCTGGAAACTCAAGTTGTCCAATCTCGCATAGGGAACTATTTTTTCGCGGATCTTAAAGCCTGCATATATGTATGAAGCCAGTGTTCGCTGAGACCCCGTGGTATCTGTTTTATTGATAGCTAGAGTACCTTCCGCAAGCACTTCGAATTTATTTCCGAAATAAGCGATTGAACCGGAAAATAAATTTTGATCAACCGCCCATTGCACTGGTATGCCATCATGCCCGACAGCCCCTTTTGCAATACCATCATTATACCATGATATTCCAAACCGGAGACCCTCTGCTGGTTTTATGTGCATTGCGGCAGTTATTGATTTCCTTGCATCGTTGTCAAGCACATCAGTAGAGCCAATACCATTGCCTACCATAAAATCATAACCAAATTTCAGATCTCCTAAATTATGGCCTTGCAAACCAATCCCGGTTGTATGTAGGGGTATGATGTTAGCATCAAATAAAAGAGGACGAAAGATGGTTGGAAAAAGCACCCTTCCATGATGATAAGTGTCATTCCAGTAATTTATAGGAGTATGATGTTTACCAACAAGAAGATTATGATTCCCGTAAAAATTGTATTTAATAACAATGCGTTCAATACTTACCGAAAATTTAGTAGGCGTGGTGTTGGTAAATCTAAAAACGCTTTCACCCAAAAATGAAAACCGGTCGCTTAATTCCGAAGTGATAAATAGATCCTGCTCACCAAGTGCGAAGGAAAGTTTATCGTTTTGTACCCCCGCTAAAGCATCAACAAAACCTTTGATCTGTGTATTTTGACCGTATAGAACAGAACTGCTGATAAAACTATTTATAATTACCAGAATTGCTATGAACTTTAGTTCTTTCATAAACAGTTAAGGATTGGATACTAAATATACTCAACATTAAAATTATTAAAAATTATTTTCTGTATAAAAAGCTTTTATAATTGATTTCTGGTCAAAGGAGCAGCGCTTTTGAGGGAAGCCTATACTTACAGATCCAAATAGTTATTTATTAAAGGAGTTATTCTGTAAGCAATTCTCAATTTTCCAAAACATATTTGTTTCTGTTTTAAATGTAAATATCCCCAAACCTTTGTCGCTATTTAACCCGAAACTTGCTATTTTTTAATTATGAACATTCATTTTTTTGTATAAGCGGTATGAGTATATACAGGTAGTCATTATTACTAAAAGAAGTATTGTAAATAATGTGATCATCGAAAACAGGAAAGGTGTAAAAAGGCAGATCACTGCGATCAGCAGGCCGCCGCCAAAAAGTAACTTTCCTCCCAACAAATGGGTTTTCTTCCAGTTTTCATCGTTATTCAAAGTCCATGGCAAACGGATGCCTGCAAAATAATTGGGCTTGATGTTATAAATATAATTCCCAACAACCGCAAGCATCAATCCTACACCCGCTAGAATAAACCTCATACTGAATTTTATATTTCCATGAATGCTGCTGTAAATGATGAGGCAAAGAACTGCGGAAGTGAATACAGAAACAGCAAAAGCAATACGGAATAACCTGCCTTTATTTTCAGCCGCGTATCTTTTGGGATCGATCCTGTAAACTTGAGGTAATAATAAATAAACGAGTGCATTAACTGCTATTAAGATCATTATCATAGTGGCCAGTTCATTTTTACTGCCATAACGGTCAATATCACCTTTTAAATTAAAGTGCATCGCTATTGTTTCGGGAAGCGTATTCCAAGCAATAGCTAAGTAAATAGCGGGAGCTATGATGAATAGCCAAACGATCTTTTTCATATACTTATCCATAATTATTTCTTTTTTGATTTGAATTGAAGTAACCATGTCATGATCTCGTCTACAACAGTTGTATTAAGTGAATAGTAAATAAACTGTCCTTCTTTTTCAGCGATCACCAATTTGGCCTGTTTCAACAGATCCAGGTGGTGAGATATGCTGGGACCTGAGATACGGAACTTCTCCACTATTTCCCCGGCTGTCATATCTTTTTTGCGGAGCAATTCCAATATCTCCCGCCGGGTAGGATCATTCAGGGCTTTAAATACGTTATTCATATTTAGTAATTCAATGATTGTATATTTAGACAAATGTCTAAATATCATTTTAAATTAACAAATTTATTTTTCGCAGAAAGACAAGTCTCTGATCGAGAGCATTTCGAGTCACTGAATATCACTACATATAAAGGAGTTAACATTCCCGAATTTTCATTAACCTTAAATAACAATGGCATTAACGATTCCTTCTCAAATTTTTGGCACGATGGCACTTGCTTTGAATAGTAGTAAGCAACCGGAAATAATAAAATGGTTTTGCAGGCTTCCGGTTGCGATGCAAGACAAAACAATAAAACTTAATAAAATGAAAAAGATCTTTACAATGTGTTTGGGCTTAGTTCTTACTGCAGCTGTTTTTGCGGCAGACAGAAAACCTGATGTGACCATTATTTCGATGAAAAAATATGAAATTGTGGTTGATGGCAGGACTTATTCCAGCAACAGCAGGATGATCAATATTGACAACCTCCGCAATGGCCGTCATACAATACAAGTGTATGACATGAGCAGCAACCGCGGATTTTCAATATTCCAAAGAAAGCGTTTGGTTGCAAGCAGATCGTTCCAGCTTAGGAATAATGATGTAAAAATCACCATTAGCCAATTTGGCCAACTTACAATTACCGAAGACAGGTTTGGTCGTGATGACAGATTCGGTAATGATAACAGGGGTTGGGATGATCATAGCGGTTTAGATCAACGAGATGATCATATTGGGAGAACAAGCCGCGATAGGAACTTTTAATTAAAGAATAAAACCTGGATTTATAAAGCCGCCTCGATCAATCGTGGCGGCTTTTGATTTTAAAATGAGAAATGTCATTACTGCAACCTTTGAAATGTTTATTTCTTCATCCAGGTTTCTGCAACATATTTTCCCAGTTCTTTCCCCATCTTAAGCGCTGCTTCATTATCTGTGCGAAAATGAATTCCTGCATAAAATCTTGAATCTGCACAATCCTGGGCCATTTGCCAAAATAGTTTTGCATCTGCAGGAAAAAAATATTCCATAACCGCGGCTGTTGTTCCAGCACCTCCTGCATGGCCAGATGGATAACCTGGGAATGGCGGAGTTGTTATGAGTGGCTTATATGTAGTGTCGTATTGAACTGGCCTGATTCCCCAATATGCATATTTCGAATCAAAGATTGCGATGACAGCATCATGATAAGCTACATTTAATACAGTGTATACACGTGAAACTGCCGGTGCATCATCACTCATACGGTATTCAAACATTTTTTGACTTGCCAGGTCATTCCATACTTCAGGACCATGGCTTGCCCAGTAATACGCCAGGGAACGGGAATTGAAATTTTGTTTATAATTCTTTAACTCATTCATATCATTTTCAAAACCGGGTGGAGGTGGTAACCTGAACTGATCGGCTGAACGTATAACTATTGGTGTAAATAATGGAAGAGTTATTCCCATCGGGTAAGCACCCGTCCATTTTTTTGGATCCTTGTTCATGTTGCCATCCCACTTTATCGCTGATCCATCGTTCTTTGCTTTTTCTATAATTTCTTTTGCCACTTGTTCGCCAAGTTTCCAACCGGCATCAATATCACTTTGAAATTGTACTCCTGCATTGATACGTGATTGTGAAGCAGCATGAGCCATCTGCATAATTGAATCTGTTTTTTCAGGAAAGAAGTAAACAAGCATATATGCAGCCGCTGCGGCTGTTACTGAATGTTCGCATGGGTATGAAAAAGTCAACGGAGCAGTGATAAAAGGTTTTACAGAGGGATCCAGTTCATTTGGGCGTTTCCTTTTATACTTTACCTTTTCTTTCCATGCTAATATCGTTGCATCGTAAATAGCGAGATTCATCCATGAGGCCGGCATGCGAAGTAGTACTTCTTGCTTTTGGAACATCAATCCTAATACAATTTGATTCCATCGGTAAGAAGGGGCACCCGCATTCCAGTATTTTATTTCCGTTAACATTATTTCATCAAGCTTAGTCATTTCTTGTTTGATAAATTGTAATTCAGCTTTTGTTTGAGCAGCAGAAGGTGGTGCAGCAACCATTATTCGCTGTGGATTATCCAGTACCCATGTTTTCCAATTTGCTGCTTCGTAATTGATTGACTGATGCAACGAATTCATTTGAGCCATAATAACTATTGAAGAAAGAGTTACCACGAACGAAAAAAAAATATGTTTCATAATAAATGTTTGATTTAAGGATTAACTGATATGCTACTTATGAAATGATCTACCAGGAACTTATTATCTCCCATAAATTCCTTGGCTTTTCGCCAAACTGATCATTGAAAAAAACTATTGTCAGGAGGATGCATGCAAGTAAGCCCAGAAGAACAAGAATTTGTAAGAAAGATATTTTTTGAATGGGTTTTGTTACACAACTTTCACCAGCGCAATACTGGGCTTTGTCTTTGTAAAACCAGCCATAGACAAGACATCCCAAACAAATACCAAATGCTGATTCGAAAAATAAAAATACAAGACAAATAAGACAACCAAGGCCGGTTAAGATGCTGTATGAATTTACGATCACAAGCAGAAAGAACATCAGGCTTGCGATAATGATGCCTATCTTCCATGCAAATTTTTTTTGAGCTGCCCCGACATATTCAGGAGTCTGTCTGCTAACGATCAAACGACCAATTATTAACGTGGGTGAAAACATGGGGTTGATAAATACTCGTACGAGCAGATCTGCAAGAAAAACAATAATTACATACTTTATCAGCAAAAAGTTTCCTTTAAATAAAATGAGCATCAGAGAAATTAACATGAACACAAACAAAATACCTGCAGAGGCTCTTATTTCACGTTCATTTAAGACAGGCATGGCGTATCCTTCAACATCTTCGCCAAATTTTATCAATGTACTTTTCTTTTTCATTATTTTTTTTTGATAAAAGGGATGATGGCCATCCCTTTTATAATAAACGATTCATACTTTAACAACCACAGATGGTAAGTACAATAAAGGCGATCGTAATTGAAATAATAATTGGTTTCATGATAGTTATTTTATTAGGTTAAATAATGCCGGTGTCAGGTAAAAATTTTAAACCGGTTTACTTGAAAAAGCATTTACTCATTTACTGCACAAGAATATCTAATAATTTATAATCATAAAACGCATCGTCAATGAACAACAGGTTATCGTAAACAAATAACAAGCAGTTGGGTAAAATGATGCAAAAGATGATCGATCATGATCATTTTATCATTGGTAGCCCTTAAGAGGGTATTAATTTACGATAAGCCCGGTTCTGCAGATAGAAAAGTAAAAGGCAAAAGATTTGCCGATATTTATCCTTATAATATTGAGATGAAACGATCATTTGATATAAAGCTGGTCAAATTTTATTTATGGGTTGGGCTGGTATATATTTTTTTCTGGGTTCTTGGGGACTCACACCAATACCCGGGAAGTTTTTTCTTTGCGCTTTTGAATAACCTGTGGCGGTTTCCTTACCTGATCATATTGAATTATACTTTTCTCGAGTACGCCATTCCTTTTGTGTTCAGGAAAAGACAAACAATTATTTTCAATATTCTGCTTGCTATTCCGGTTTTATTCATCTACATGATATTGTGGTCTTATGGTATGTATGGCTGGCGGGATCTTGGGTTGGCATTACATATATATACTCCTTTGCTCAAACTTGAAGGAGCCAAAAAAATTGTTGAAAGCCAGATGGGATATAGTGTGGGTTCAGCATTCCTTTTTGGCATATCGAAGCTTGTATATAATAATATTACCTTAAAACAGGCAACGCAACAGCTAGCAATTGAAAAAAAAGAAGCCGAATTAAACTATTTAAAATCTCAAACCAATCCGCACTTCTTATTTAATACGCTAAATAATATTTATTCATTGGCAAGAGATAAGTCTGATCTTGCTCCTGAATCGATCTTGCGATTATCAAAGATCCTGCGTTTTATGCTCTATGAAACCGGGGGAGAATATATTGCGATCGACCAGGAAATAAAGATAATCACTGATTATATTGCACTTGAAAAGTTGCGTTACGATGATTCCTTGCGCATTAATTTTAATTATGACATAGAAGACATGAAACAAGCAATGCCACCACTATTGCTTATGCCGCTGGTTGAGAACGCTTTCAAGCACGGCGTTTCTGAAACAAGAAACCAACCATTTGTTGATATCCATCTTTCCATTAATAAAAGGCAACTAATATTTGTTGTGAAAAATTCTACAGAGGATTCTTCCACAGAAAAGAATGTAAAAGAAAATATTGGGCTTTCAAACCTTAGACGCCAATTGGAATTGCTTTATAAAGAGTATAACCTGGCTGTTCAGCAAAATGTATCCGTTTTTACTGCTACTTTAAAAATTAATTTGGCTAGTCATGTCTAAAATAAAATGCATTATAGTAGAAGATGAGCCATTGGCTGTAAAAGTTTTGTCGGATTATATATCACAAGTTCCCTTTCTTGAATTACATGGCTCATTTAAGGATGCAATTCTTGCAACTGATTATTTACGTAGTAATGCTGTTGATCTTATTTTTTTAGACATTCATTTGCCTAAGTTAAAAGGCATGGCATTTTTGAAAACGCTTACAAACCCACCTGCTGTAATTATTACTACTGCTTATCATCAATATGCACTGGAAGGGTTTAATTTAAATGTTACTGATTATTTGCTCAAGCCATTTGAGTTCGAACGTTTTTTAGTTGCAGTTACAAGAGTAAAAATAACACAAACGGAAAAACATAGATCGATCGAAGAACCAGCAGAAAAGGATCACCTTTTTTTGAATGTGCAAAAAAAGAAGGTAAAGATATTGTTCTCTGAGATCCTTTATATCGAAAGTCAGCGGGAGTATATTAAGATCGTTACAACAAAAAAGGAATACATCTCAAAAATGAGTACGCATGAAATAGAATCTCTTTTGCCGGCCAATCTTTTCAAACGAATTCATCGTTCATTTATAGTTTCAGTAAGCAAGATCGAATCTTATACGGCCGAAGCCGTTGAGGTTAATGGAATATCAATTCCGATTGGCAGAGGTTATAAAGATGTTATTGATAACTTATAGCTAAAATTTAAAAAAACTATTCACCACCCGGTTGTGGCATTTCCGGTTCTGAAGATCTATATCCCCATCTGCGGCTGCGGTTTTTCAATTCTTCTTTAAATTTTTCCCTTTGTTCCGGGGTCATGCTATTCCACATCATTCTTTGTTTATTATAAAAATAACCTGATCCGCCTCTGCCTCCGAAATTCCCAAAAAGGATTTTCGCTAAAACTAAAATGCCAAGGCCCTGCCAGAATGTGATTTCCGAAACATGCAGTACGGGAGTAAGTATATTATTCCATAGCAACATGATCACTCTTCCAAAAAGAAAGATCGCAATTGGTGCTATAATAATAAAAAGTAAGATGAATTTTACCCAGCGTGTCCGTTTCATAATTTAATTTTTATTGTTCAAGAATATCTTTTCGTAGTTGTTCTAATCTTTTTCTTAAATGTAATACTGCATATCGTTTACGGCTGATCAGGGTATTGATCTTTTCTCCTGTTCGTTCAGCGATCTCGTTAAAGGAAATATCTTCCAATTCATTCAACACAAAAACCTTCTTTTGTTCTTCCGGTAATTCATCTAAAGCAGCAAATAATTGTTCCCAAAAAAGATTTCGAAGATGTTCTGTTTCCAAGTTTTCATCTCCTGCCAGCAATAGCTCACCGAAATTAAATTCACCATTTTCGTCATCAGCAAACATTTCTTCAAGTGAATCTGGGTCCTGCCTCCGATACTTGTCAATAATTCTGTTCCTTGCTACACGATATAGCCATGCACTTGTTTGCTCAATAGGCTCGCTGTTCATCACATTGCTGAATTGGTACCAAACATCCTGCAGAATATCTTCTGCATCTTCATCAGTATTCACTCTGCCACGAATGAAATAAAATAATCGCTTGCCGTAATCGCGTACGGCCTGGATAATATTTTGTTTTGGCTTGTCTGTCACTGATATGGTCATCGTCTGACCCATTTATACAAGTAGACGGAGGAGCAAAGGAAATATTTTAAATGGAGAAAGAATTTTATTTAACGGGCTGAATGCCACTTTCAGTTTTATTGCTTCACAACCTCCATTGAATGAATCTAAGTGTTCACCTTTTATTTTCTTTATTGAACAAAAGTATTGCCGTATTGTTATTTTATTTTTGAATACCTGTGTTCATTCCAAATTCGGCCATTTTTTAGTATGGCTTTTTCAAAGACTCCATCTTTTTTATACCCGTTCTTTTCTAAGACTTTCATTGACCCGATATTGTACTCAAACACCCCTGTATGGATTCTCACATAATCCAATTGATAAAATCTTTCTTCTTTCACCATATTAATAAAGGAAATACCATCATCAATTGTATAAGGAAAAGGAAGAAAGTCACGAACATTATCCCAAATCTTTTTATTATTCGCTAATCGTGCCAACTCTGTACTGTCATTGCCATTAAGAGGACGCAAAATTATTTTTTCATTCTGTAGCATAAACCTTTTTTTGCAAAATTACGTTTATGAAAATTTTGTCTATCTCTGAATATTGAGTCTTTGGATTATTGGGTATTTATTTTTTAACAGCATGCACTAAGCAGGTCACAGAATAGTGAAAAATAAAATGCCCCTGTGTGAAGGGGCAATGCTTTGTTTGGATCGCCACGGCGACCCGATAGTAATTAATTCACAGGGTAGATTATTTACCCCAGGTGATGATGCTTAAGACAATGATTACGGCAAAAATAGTTACCGTAACCAGTTTGCCCTGTA
>Ga0207670_10002121_pt1 | contig 10366 bp, 6 predicted proteins | sample KBSS23HmetaG_FD_184339 | JGI IMG/M metagenome (GOLD analysis project Ga0207670, IMG submission 184339) | Switchgrass rhizosphere microbial communities from Kellogg Biological Station, Michigan, USA - KBS S2-3H metaG (SPAdes) (version 2) | ecosystem: Host-associated > Plants > Roots > Rhizosphere... | reverse complement strand
CCACGAGCGCGAGGTCACGGATGATGAGCCGTTCGAGCATGGGATCCTTCCCAAAGGTGGCTCGGGGGATTTCCCGACTCTACCTCAACGAGCCTAGAGACTCCTGCGCTCCGTCCCCTGCCAGCCGAGCTTCGCCTGCAGCGCGCGCAGGAACGGCCGCTCGGGGTTCTCGAACACGCGCACCCGGGCCTTGGCGAGCTGCAGCTCGATCTCGTCGTCCTTCTTGAGCTCGTCCGCTTGCTGACCGTCCAGCACCAGCAGTGCCGGTCCCGGGCTGATGACCCGCACGCTGATGCGGGACTCGGGTGCGAGGACGAGCGAGCGGCTCCCGAGCGCGTGCGCGCAGGCGGGGGTGACCACGAGCGAGTCGAGGTCGGGGGCGACGAGCGGGCCTCCGGCCGAGAGCGAGTACGCGGTCGAGCCGCTAGAGCTGGCGGCGATCAACCCGTCCGCCACCAAATGACCGAGGTCCTGGCCCAGCGCCGACACCCGCATGTGGATCGCGGCGTAGCTCTTGGCACTCCTCACCACCGCATCGTTGAGCGCGAACCCCACCGGCATGGCGCGGGCGTTGCCGCCATGGCGGACGCGCGCTTCGACGCCCGTGCGCGTGGCCACCTTCCACTTCCCCGCGAGCGCCGCGTCCACGGCCCCATCCAGCTCCTTCGCCTCGGCGGCGGCGAGGAACCCGAGCCCGCCCATGTTCACGGCCAGCAGCACGCCCTTCTGGCCCGCGAGCGCGCGCCCGGCGGCGAGCACGGTGCCGTCGCCGCCGAGGGACACCAGCGACTGGCACCAGCGCGCGAGCACCGCGAGCGACTCGCCGCGCTCGTTGACCGCGCTCGCCAGCTCGCGCTCCAGGCGAACGATGGCTCCCTGCTTCGCCAGCCGGTCGCGGAGCTTCACCGCCTCGCGCCGGACCTGCGCGCGGCCGGTGTGGCCGAGGATCGCGACCCGGTGCCCGCGGAGGCTCACAGGTACTGGTGGCGACTCTGGCGCACGAACTCGAGCGTGCGGCGCGCGATCCCCTGCGCGTCGAGCCCCACCTGTTTCAGCAGCTCGTCGCGCTTGCCGTGGAGCACGAACTCGTTGGGCACGCCGAGCCGGAGCTGCGGCACGCCCGTGAGGCCCGAGGCCTCGAGCATCTCGCTCACGGCGCTGCCGAAACCACCAGCGATGACGTTCTCCTCCACGGTGACGATGCGCCCGGTCGAGCGCGCGAGGCCGCCGATCATCGCCGCGTCGACCGGGGCGGCGAAGCGCGCGTTCACGACCGTCGCGGAGATGCCCTGCGCCGCGAGCAGCTCCGCGGCGGCGAGGCTCGGGAGCACCATCGTCCCCAGCGCCACGATCGCCACGTCGCCGCCTGCGCGGAGCTGCTGCGCCTCGCCGATCGGCAGCAGCCGCGGCTCACGCTCGGGGAGCGCGTCCTCGGGGATGGGCGAGCGCGGGTAGCGCACGGCGATCGGCCGCTTGCCGGGCCAGTAGGCCGCGGTCCACAGCATGTCGCGAAGCTCTTCGCCGTTCATCGGCTGCATCACCACGGTGCCGGGAATCATCCGCAGGTAGCCGACGTCGAACACGCCGTGCTGCGGCGCGCCGTCGTCGCCCACGAGCCCGGCGCGATCGAGGCAGAGCACGATCTTCAGGTCCTGCACCGCGACGTCGTGGATGATCTGGTCGAACGCGCGCTGCAGGAACGTGCTGTAGATGGTGGTGAGCGGGGTCAGCCCCTCACACGCCAGGCCCGCCGAGAACGTGACCGCGTGCTCCTCCGCCATGCCCACGTCGAAGAAGCGCTCGGGGAACCTCTTCGCGAAGCGGGTGAGCCCGGTGTTGTCGGTCATCGCCGCGGTGATCGCCACCGCGTGCGGGATGCGCTCGCCGATCAGCAGCGCGGTGTCGCCGAAGACGTGCGAATAGGTCTTCTTCGAGCCCTTGCTCGCCGTGCCGGTGTCGGGGTCGAACGCTCCCACCCCGTGGAACGTGGTCGCGTCGCCCTCGGCGGGGCCGTAGCCGCGGCCCTTGCGGGTGACGACGTGCAGCAGCACCGGCTCCTCGAAGCGCTTCAAGTCCGAGAGGGTCTCCTCGAGCACCGGCAGGTCGTGCCCGTCGATGGGCCCGAAATACTTGAGTCCCAGGTCCTCGAACAGCACACCGGGGGCCACCATGTTCTGCAGGCCCTCCTTGAGCCGGTGCGCCGCGATCTGCGCGCGCTTGCCGCCGCGCGGAAGCTTGCCGAGCAGCTCCCAGACGTCGCGCTCGAACGCGCGGTAGAGCCGGCTCGTCGTCAGCTTGGTGAGGTAGCGATGGATGGCACCGATGTTCGGCGAGATGCTCATCTCGTTGTCGTTCAGGATGACGATCAGCGGTCGCTTCAACTCGCCGGCGTTGTTGAGCCCCTCGAATGCCATGCCGCCGGTGAGCGCGCCGTCGCCGATCACCGCGACCACGTGGTGGTGCTCGCCCTTGAGATCCCGTGCGGCGGCGAAACCGAGCGCGGCGGAGATGCTGGTGCTGCCGTGGCTGGTGCCGAACGCGTCGTGCGGGCTCTCGGCGCGCCGCGGGTAGCCGGCGATCCCGCCCAACTGGCGCAGGGTGTGGAACTGGTCGTAGCGCCCGGTGAGCAGCTTGTGCGGGTAGCTCTGGTGCCCGACGTCCCAGATGATCTTGTCGCGCGGAGAGTCGAACACGCGATGCAACGCCAGCGTCAGCTCGACGACGCCGAGGTTCGGGGCCAGGTGCCCGGCGTTCCGCGCCACGGTCTGGATGATGACGTGGCGCATCTCGGCCGCGAGCTTCGCGGTGTCGGCCTTGTCGAGCAACTTCACGTCGGCCGGTGAATGAATGCGCTCGAGCACGCTCATGGGTGGTGCACTTTGTACCAGAGGAACGCCGTGCCCGTGCCCAGCAGCGCGCCGACCAGCACCTCGAAGGGCGTGTGGCCGAGCAGCTCCATGAGCCGCTGGGTCTCGCGCTCGGACTGCTGGAAGTGCCTCTCGATCAATCGGTTGAGCACCATTGCCTGGCGGCCCGCCGCACGTCTCAGGCCGGCGGCATCGTACATGACGATGAGGCTGAAGTAGAGGGTCACGGCGAACAGTCCATTGCTGAATCCGTGCCAGAGCCCGATCGCGGTCGAGAGCGCCGCGACGGCCGCGGAGTGAGCGCTCGGCATCCCGCCGGTCTCGACGAAGCGACGCATGTTCCATCGCCCGGTGTGGAAGAACGCAGCGAACCCCTTGTAGCCCTGCACGATGAGACCTATGGCGAGGGCGATCCAGAACGGTTCCGTGTCGGCCTCCTCGGGGTTCCGCGCTGCGTCCATGTGCGGGCGGGTGCGTCGACGGGCGATGGTGCGGAGAGTGGATGTAAGTGTCAAGCAGATGTCCATCGCCGTGTGCCCGGAGACACACGGGCCCCCGCTGCGAACACAGCGGGGGCCCGGCTTCGATCCGCCTGCGTCAGGCTCGTCGGCGTCAGTTCGACCCAGGCGCGGCCGGCGCGGCGGGCGCCTCGAGCGGCGACGTCTTGGCGTACGTCTTGTTACGACCTCTCGCCTTCTTGTCCAGCGCGAGCGCGGTGGCACGGAGCTTCTCCATGCCCTTGGCGTCGAGCATCTCCACCTTGGTGAGCAGCAGGATCTGCTTCTCGGTGTCCTTCGCCCCGCGCCCGCGGCACGAGACGTTGCCCACGCCCTTGGCGTAGTACTTGAGCTGCTCGGCATCCACCTCGTCGGCGCTGCTCTCCGCGATCACCATCGCGTCCTTGTAGCAGTCGACCGGCACGCACACGGTCACGCCCACCGAGTCGACACGGCCGCGGTCGTTGTACTCGACCTTGGGCCCCCAGCCTTCCGAGAAACTCGGCGTCCCCGTCGCGGCCTGGGCCGGCACGAGGATGCCGGCGACCGCGTCATCGACGCCGTGGAACCAGCACGGGTTCCCGGTGATCTTGCCGTCGCCGTTGTCGTACTCCTCCGGGTACTCGCCCATGATCCAGACGTTGCCGTCGTCGTCCTGGGCGAGGCACTCGAGCTCGGCTTCCACGAGTCCGCCCTTCGCCCAGTCGAGGTCGTAGGAGACGATCGACTTCACGCCGCCGACCATCTTCGTGAGATCGGTGACGTTGACCTGCATCCGGCGCTTGACGGTGACGCCCTCGTCCGTGACCGAGGTGCCCTCGAACGTCATGCGCAGTCCCGGCTTCATCGGGAACCAGGCATTGGTGATCTCGGACGGCTTCGAGAACTTGGCGTTCTCCGGGTGCTCGTTCCGCTCTTCCTGTCCCCACCACTGCCCTTCCGATCGGGCGAGGGCGGGGGTGATGGCGAGGCCGAGCGTCATCGCCACGGCCAGCCAGGCATGCAGCTGTGCTCGGCGTACAGGTGTATCGAGGCGGTGTCTCATGGGGCTGGGTCCTTTCTTTGGTGCACGTGGGTCGGTCACTTGGAGGGATGTGAATCGGCGGGGAAGCCATGCTCCACCAGCAGCATCGACTCGAACTGGACCAAGCCGATGCCGGGTGCGTAACAGCGGTACTCCTTGTCGCCGGGGCTCATCGGGCTCGTCACCTCGGTGCGCAGGCAGTTCTCGAACGTGCCGGCCGGGGTCTTCTGCGTGAGCGTCATGCTCACGATCTCGGCACGGTCCATGGTGATGCCGGGCGCCTGCTCCTGATAGAAACGGTAGCCGGCATGCGGCTCGCCCGGCAGCACCATGCCGGCGCGCGCCTTCCCCACCCCGGCCATCCACGAGCCGGCATTGTTCACCACCTTGCCGTTCCTGTAGTTGCTCACCGTTTCGCCGAACTGCAGCAGGTCGTGTGTCTGCTTGTGGATGGCGAGGTAGTTGCGCGAGAGCTCGGTCACCTGGCCCTTGAAGGTCTCGCGCTCCTCGACGGCGCGCGTCTCCACGCCCTGCACGACCTTCGTCTCGTCGAGCACGGTGACCACGATCCGCGACGGCCCGCCCTCGAGCATGACGTGGTAGCCCGGCTCGAGGATGAAGTAGGGATTGCGCCCGGTGGACGAGAGCTGCGCGGGATCCGTGGCGAACTCGGTGACCCAGGGTGCACCCGGCGCATGGGTCGCGGGCGCGGCGCCCATGGCCAGCAGCGCGGCGAGCCCAAGGCCGAGGCGCAGCGGTCGGAGCCTGGTGGATCGCATCGTTGCCCTCCTCCCGGGGCTTCGTCGGATCGACTAGAAGCGGAACGCGAACTGGACCTTGTTGATGAGCTCGTCGCTTTCCATGAGCCAGCGGTCCTTGGCCTCGCCGTACGACCGGACGAGGTTCTGGTTGAACACCACGTAGACATCGCCCTGCGGATGGAACGACCAGCGCATCCGGAACGACGAGCCGAGCTCGCGGCTCTCGTTGTCGTACTGCAGATTGTTCGTGATCTGGAACACGGGGAACGGCTTCAGCTCCGTGAACAGGCTGTAGAGGTACTGCGTGAAGTCGCCTTCGGGCAGCTTGGCGTCGTTCCATTCGCTGGTGAGCTGGAAGGTGAGGACGGGATGCACCTTGAGACGCAGGTCGGTCTCCACGGTCTGGAGGTCGCCTTCGTAGAAGCCCCCGGTGGACCACGTCACCGTGCCGCTCAGCCGCCGCTGCGGCGCGATCGTTCCCTCGAGACCGTATCGGGTCCAGTGATACTGGCCCGGCTGCAGGATCACGGTCTTCTCGGGGGAATCGAAGACGTCGAACGCTTCCGTGGGTCCCTCGCCCTCGGCTTCGATCAATGCCGACAGGCCATCTCCACTGTTGAGCTCGAAGCCGATCGGTGAGATGGAGGCGGTGTAGCTCTCCAATCCACCGTCGGTCCGCGTGTTGCGGAAGTACGAGCCTTCCGTGCTGTACGTGCGCACGGCCGAGCTCTGGGGCCGCAGGTTCACGGTGCCCGAGCCATAGAACACGTTGCCGTGCCGCTGCACGAATCCCAACGAGGGATCGAAGGCGTCCCCGACGCGGTAGTAGGTCGCCTCCAGGTTCAGGAGGTCGTTCGGGTAGGCGATCTTGCCGCCGTACGAGGAGCGGTCGCCGTGCAGGTCGTCGCGATCCACCTGGGCGCCCCAGATGCCGGCCTGGATGTTCTTGTCGCCGCGGAACTTCGAAGACCGGTAGGTGAAGTCGGCGCCCGCGGTCGTGCTCCGGCGACTGAGCGGATCCCCCGACGTCGCGAGCACGCCGATCGAGGATTCGGAGAGGACGTTCTGCTGCAGGCGGATGACGCCCATGTCGGTATTCTTGAGCGGCAGGTCCTCGACCGTTCCCGTGCCGACGAGCAGCGCGCCGACGTTGGTCTGGCCGATACGGCCTTGGATCTTGCCGCCGCCCCGGATCGGGACCTCCACGCCCTCGTCTTCGCCTTCGGGCGTGAAGATGCCGATGCGGCGGCTGTAGAACGGCAGCAGGTTCGCGTCCTCGATGTCGGTGCCGATCCCGAACTCGAAGATGTCGGACCCCTCGAGGAAGAACGCGCGCTTCTCGGGGAACAGGATGTCGAATCGCGACAGGTTGGTCTGGCGCTGGTCCACCTCGGTCTCGGCGAAATCGGTATTCACGGTGAGCATGCCGTTCAGGTTGGGCCCGAGCTTCTGGGTGATGTCCAGGCTCATGTCGCCTTCCGTGTCGCGGCCCTCGCCCGGATCCTCCATCACGAAGCGGCGCACGTGCGCCGGCCGGATGTTGAGCCCGACGCCCTGGTCGAATGCCGGCAAGCCCTTCAACTTGCCCGCCACGCCCATCTGGAAGATCTCGAAATCGAGCTTCGCCCCCGACCAGCGGCTCGTCTCCTGGATGTTCTGCACGTGGCGCTCGAAGTTCATGCCCCAGCGATCGAGACCCTTCTTGTAGCTCAGGCTCTGGATCGGGATGCGGACCTCGCCGCTCCAGCCGTCGGCGACGCGAGCGACGCCGGTCTCCCACACGGTGTCCCACTTGTTGTTCACGTCGAGCCCCTGGGCGGTGATGATCCCGTCGAACTGGGCGCCCAGTGGATTGACGGCGAAGACGAAGCCGGACCGATCGTCCCCGAACGTGTCGAGCACGATGACGACGTGGTCCTCCTCGTCCAGCTCCACGTCCCTCGCCTTGGTGATCGCGTACATGAGCGACGAGTCCTCGCAGCAGTGGAACCCGATGACGATGCCGGTCGGGCTGGCGAGAACGCGCACGGTGGTGTGGCATTTTGGCTTGCGGCCCTGCTTGGGCTCCACCTCCGTGAGCTCGCCGATCGAGTCCGCGTCCCGCCACTCGGGCTCGGTGAGCCTGCCGTCGAGCCGGATCTGGCGCTCCGCTCCCGAAGGGATGGCACGCGCCGTCAGTGACGGCCGGCCGGAGGAAGCTGGGGCCCCGGTCTCGGCGGGAGCCGGAGTGGCGGTGGAGTCCGGTTCCTGGGCGCGGGCCGGGACCGCCGCAAGGAGCAGCGCGAGCACGCCGGCCATCGCGGCGGCAACCAGGCCGCGCTCGAGCGCCACTCCCCGAGGAGTGCGCTGAAGTACGGAAGGCTGTGTTGAATGGAGTGAGTGCACGTGGGGACGATACATGGAGGGTATAAAACTCTAGGAGAGGCACGCGCGCATTGCAATGTACAAACGCGCAGCGGTGGCTGGCGCAGCGTCATGCCGCGCACGCGACAACGCGGGAAGCGCGGAGCGTTCGGCGACGGCGAGCAACGCGTGGTCGAGCCTAAACACGCACACCAGCTCACGCATGCACGCGTGCCATCGGTGGTTTGGCGCCAGTGAACGAGGCGCTGGAGTCGAGCCCGTTCATCGATGCGCTCCGGTGTCGTCGTGACCGGGCCACGGGTGCGCCCGGGGATGTGAAATCGGCATTTCGTGGTGAATGGGAAGGTGTATTATTTTGCAAAAGGTGGCGCGGCGCGGGGCGGGCTCACGGGCGAGCTCGTCGGCTCCGACCGAAGCCCGAACCCAAATCGTCATTTCGAGGAGCGCCGCGGCTTCGATCCGCGGCGCCCGATTGGAGCAGCACCGTGTGCGATCGCTTCCGGCTCCTCAGCAGCGTGCCTCTTCTGACGCTCCTCGCCGGCCTCCTCGCCGCCGGCCCGGCCCGGGCCCTCCCCGGGAACGTCCTGTCCAGCCAGAAGATCAGCGACCTCGCGGGCAACTTCACCCCCGTCATCGACAACGGCGACGAGTTCGGCGAGTCCGTCGCCGGGCTCGGGGACCTGGACGGGGCCGGCCCGGCCGTCAGGGCGATGGCGATCGGCGTCGCCCTCGACGACGACGGAACGAGCGGAATCGATCGCGGCGCGGTCTACATCACGTTTCTCGCGGCGAACGGGACCGTTACAACCAGCACGAAGATCAGCGACGCGGTCAACTTCCCGGGCTTCCCACTGGACGACGGAGACTGGTTCGGGAGCTCGGTCGCATTCCTCGGCGACCTGGATGGGGCCGGCCCGAGCGTCGCGGCGATCGCGGTGGGAGCGCCCGGAGACGACGACGGGTCTCTCAATGCCGGCGCCGTCTACATCCTGTTCCTGTCCGCGAGCGGCTCCGTGCTCACGGTGCAGAAGATCAGCAACACCGTCAACCTCCCCGGCGCCCCGCTCCTGTCGCTCGATGAGTTCGGCAGCTCCGTCGCCGATCTCGGCGACCTCGACGGCGCGGGCCCGAGCACGAGGGCCATCGCGGTGGGGGCCTTCGGTGACGACGCCGGTGGCGCCGACCAGGGCGCCGTCTACATCCTGTTCCTGAACTCATCGGGGACGGTGTTGAGCACGCAGAAGATCAGCGATGTCGCCAACTTCCCCGGGTCGCCACTCGACATCGGCGACAACTTCGGCGGCTCCGTCGCGAGCCTGGGTGACCTCGACGGCGCCGGCCCGAGCGTCCTCGCGCTCGCCGTCGGAGCCCAGCTCGATGACGACGGGGGCATCGATCGTGGCGCCGTCTACATCCTGTTCCTGAATGCGGGCGGGACCGTCCTCTCGGTGCAGAAGATCAGCAACCTCGTCGGCGGCTTCACCGATACGTTCCTGGACGGAGACGAGTTCGGCACCGCGGTGGCGCATCTCGGCGACATCGACGGCACCACCGGCGGTGTCGCGACGCTCGCGGTCGGCGTCGCGGCCAGCGACGACGGCGGGTTCAACCGGGGCGCCGTCCAGATCCTGTTCCTCAACAGCAACGGGACCTGCAACAGCTCGCGAAAGATCAGCGGCACCACCGGTGGGTTCGCCGGGCCGCTCGACGACGAGGACGGCTTCGGAACCTCCCTGGCCTCCGTCGGCGACCTCGATGGCGCCGGCGCGAGCATGGTGACGCTGGCCACGGGAACGACGGGCGACGACGACGGCGGCGTGGACCGCGGCGCGGTCCACATGCTGTTCCTCGACGGCATCGTGCAGCGGTCGCTCACGGTGAACGTGGCTCCCGTCGCGGGCGCAGGCACGGTGGCCAAGTCCCCGAATCAGGCCAGCTACAACAACGGCACCAGCGTCCAGCTCACGGCGAGCCCCGGCACGGGGTGGAGCTTCTCCGCCTGGAGCGGCGCGGTGACCGGCTCGACCAACCCCATCAACGTGGTCATGGACGCCGACAAGACCGTGACCGCCACGTTCACCGACGTCGGCTCGCCGACCGTGACCCTGACCGCCCCGAACGGGGGCCAGACGCTGGTCGCGGGCACCAACACCAACATCACCTGGACCGCCACGGACAACGTCGCGGTGACCACGGTGGACCTGGAGCTGTCGCGGAACGGTGCCGCCGGCCCGTACACGTCCATCGCCACCGGCATCGCGAACACGGGCACGTTCTCCTGGCTCGTGACGCTCCCCACCACCAGCCAGGCCCTGATCCGGGTCACCGCGCACGACGCCGCCGGCCATGCCACCCAGGACGTGTCGAACGCCGTGTTCTCGATCACGGGGCGGACGCTGACCGTGAACGTCTCCCCCGCGGGCGCGGGCACGGTGGCCAAGTCGCCGGATCAGACCAGCTACGCGAACGGCACCAGCGTCCAGCTCACGGCGAGCCCCGGCACGGGGTGGAGCTTCTCCGCCTGGAGCGGCGCGGTGACCGGCTCGACCAACCCCGTGAGCGTGGTCATGGACGCCGACAAGACGGTGACGGCCACGTTCGTCGACGTCGGCTCGCCGACTGCATCCGTGACGGCCCCGAACGGAGGCGAAGTGCTGGTCGCGGGCACCCACGCCAACATCACCTGGACGGCCACGGACAACGTCGCGGTGACCACGGTGGACCTGGAGCTGTCGCGAAACGGTGCCGCCGGCCCGTACGTGTCCATCGCCACCGGCATCGCGAACACCGGCACGTTCGACTGGCTCGTGACGCTCCCCACCACCAGCCAGGCCTTGATCCGGGTCACTGCGC
>Ga0207670_10002119_pt1 | contig 10370 bp, 10 predicted proteins | sample KBSS23HmetaG_FD_184339 | JGI IMG/M metagenome (GOLD analysis project Ga0207670, IMG submission 184339) | Switchgrass rhizosphere microbial communities from Kellogg Biological Station, Michigan, USA - KBS S2-3H metaG (SPAdes) (version 2) | ecosystem: Host-associated > Plants > Roots >... | reverse complement strand
CACCGCGTGGAGAACTCACTGCGTTGCGAGTTGTTTTGCCTGCTTAATGCGTCCGAAGAAATCCCGAAGACCATTCATGGTTCGGGCCTCGCAACTCAATCCATTCAAAATGAATGGCCAGAGCCGAGACCCCACGGCGCCCGTTTGCGACGGGGCAATTTCGATCTTGTCGTATTGCGCCCCGAGGATGGTAACTGGACAATGGAGGATTTTCGCCTAGGGATGAACAACGTGTCACTCTCCGATTAAGAATTTTACAGTGAAGCCCGCTTCGCCGATGCCGTGAGTATTACAAATGCGCTCGGCGTACGTCTCACCTGGTGGTGCCTTGACCGTGCGCCATGTCGCCAACCCGCCTGCCGGGCGAAACGCTCGCATTCCCTGACCAACCGGCCAGTTGGGCACAATCGCCCGAGGATCACTTACTGACTTCGACCGGCCAGACCCAGTCTCCTTGGTCCTTCTCCGCATAGCCGTTGTCGTCTCTTTGGTTCCAGCCCACCGAATAGAGCAGGAATCGACCGTTCGCGGTCAGGCAATACTTCAGCGTCTCGCCGGTAATGATGTCGTGCGGGAAGTTCTCCAGAAACCCCGGTGAAAGCCGCGCAAGCGTTGCGGGATACTCCCCGTTAGCTCGACGATAGCGTTCCAAGGCGCATACGATGAGGGCTTCGCTGACGAAAGTCTGGTTGCGTGCCACCGTTCTGATGAAATACGAAAAATTCGGCATGGCGATCGCCGACAGATATTTTTCCGCCGTGATTTTGCTGAAGGAGTTGCCGAGCAACACCATCGCCGCGTCGGTTTTCGCCGGGAAAACCTGGTTTCGGCTCAAGTCGTAGCCTTTGAAAAGACCCTGATCCCACAGCCGGTTGTAATAGAGCAAGTTCTCCGCTCTCAGACTGGGCGAACTGGATCGGACGTAAAACCGAATTAGTTTGTCTTTCCAATCGCCGCCGCTCCCGGCCCCCGCCGGCATGAAATGATCGAGCAACTGTCTGCCATTCAAGTTTTCGACCATTGAGTTAATGCCCGCCCGTTCGCCGCGCATGCCGTTGTCAAGAACAGCCAGCATGTCCACGGACGCAAATCTCGATTGAAACTCTTTGAGCTGTTGATCGGACCACTGCCCGGCCACCCAGCCTTCCCAAAATGCCTGGAGCGCGAGGCCGTGAATGAAGCAATAATAAAATGCACTGTACTCGGAGGGTTCCGTCCGATTGACATCCGCCAGACGATGGATCACCCGGACATCTGCGAACGCTTCGTCAGCGCGACGCAGGGCCAGCTCAGCGCTGGCGCGCAGGGAGAGCAGTTGGGAAAGAGTCCGGACGGCATTGAAGTCGGGCATGTCGCAGTTAAGTGGATCGGGATGGGCCAGCTTCAACCTGGCAAATGGGCGTTTACTGGCTTCGCGCAACTCGTCAAACTCCGCCCTCAGTCCATCCAGCGCAGCCAGCACGTCGGCGGCTGGCTCCTGGGGCATCGGCGGCAAGGCAAATCTCTTTCTGCGGAGAAAATCCTGAATCGATTTTAAGTCAGCGCCCTGGCCGGTTGTCCAATCTCCGGTTTTACCCAGTTGAGTCCTACCGTGTTGCTCAGACAATCCCGTTCCATCAATTCGAGCCCATACCTTTGCATCGATTTTTCCTTTGCGCCCGATGGATTGAAGCAGGGGTGTTGCACCGAAGTTCTTATCATCTGGCGGAGCCGATGGCGGAACGTAATCTCTCCAATTGACCGAATCTCCTCTTGCTGCGATCTCGGCCTGGTATCGCTTCCAGTTCGACATGGCGTTTCGGTCGCTCCGGAACACGGTAAGCGCGACCGATACTATCAGGACGCACACGACCGTGGGGGGCAATGGCGAACGTGACTCGTTGGCAGAATGAAGTGTCGGATGGCGTTCTGAAGAAATCTTCATTACCGGGCTGCCGTGTGCCGCGAATGCCTGCATTCGCCGACAAACTGTTCTGGACACCACGACAAACAACGAACATCTCCTATGGCCGACGCTGCGTCAAACCGTGGACGGCGAAGAAAGGTCGGCTCCTGGGAACCAAACCCGACACACTGCGCCCCAACGTCCGACCGACAGCAGCATGAGTGTTGATCTGGCCGGATTCCTTACGCCACGGGTCCGCATGTTTCCCGGTATATCCGATCACCGTGATGTTCATGGAACCAGCCACTGTGAATAGAACCCGCATCAAACAGCGGTTTCCTCGTCCGGTGCTGGTCGGGCCTGTCGCCGACTGAAACAGTGGCGCTATGAGCGCTGTCATTGACGGGGCACAGAGTCTTGGCTGGTAAACCGTAAGAAGCTACAAGTTTACGGCGAGCGGATGCGATACAAACGAGCGGGACAATCTGTCCAATCGGGATCGCTGAAATAGGACATGCCGCTGGTGAGGGTGTTGGTTTGCAACGGCACCCAGTTGGGAGTGGAAAGATTGGTGGCGGCCTCCAACACGACGGTCATGCCGCTCGCCCAGGCGACGTTGAAACCGAATTGATTCGTCCGCACACCGAAGTTGCCGTCGCTCGTTTGTATTTGGGGAAGCCATAACACGGTTCGAAGACCGGCAGTGTTTGCTGCCCACCCCGTAGTCCAAGGCAAGTAATAAAGGGTTGGACTTGATCTATTGAAAGCGAAAGCGCCAAAGTATGGGGCATTCCCCATAAAATAAATGCTGGCCAGGTGAAAGCACCAACCGAATGCGTCTGTATCGATGCTGGTCACGCTGCTGGGAATCGTGATCGTAGTTAAACCTTGGCAGTATGCGAAAGCATAAAGTCCGAGGCTGATGACGCTGTTGGGAAGGATGACGCTGCTGAGGCCTGATCCATAAAATGCAGAGTATCCAATGTTCGTTACGCTGTTGGGGATCGTAACCTGGCCCAAACTGTCGCAAAACATGAAGGTATAATCCCTGATGGTTGTGACGCCGCTCGGAATGGAAAAGCTGGTTAAGGAGACGCAGTCCCAAAACGCAGAACTTCCGATATTGGTGACACTGTTGGGGATTATGACATTGGTCAATCCTCGGCAAGCCCGAAACGCATTGTCACCGATGCTGGTGACGCTGTCAGGGATACTCATCATCATCAAACTTGGACAGTCAGCGAATGCAGAGTTGCCGATACTGATGACGGAATTGGGGATCGTCACACCAGTCAATTGTGTGCAGTTGGCGAACAGCGAGTCACTGACGGTGGGTACCCCGATGGGGATAGCGACATTGTTCAAGCCAATACATTGAGAAAACGCAGATTGTCCAATGTTCGTAACTCCGTTTGGAATAGCAATGTTGGTCAATCCCATACAGTTTGCGAAAGCCGACGCTGCAATGGTTGTGACGCTGCTGGGTATGGCATAGCTCCCAGCCCTTCCTGACGGACACTCAATGAGTGTTGCGAGATTCTTGTCGAACAACACACCATCCAAGCTACTATAATTGAGGTTCAGGTTATTCACCATGATCGCTATCACGTTGGTGCAAGACTGGAAAGGGGCATTTCCAATGCTCAGGACGCTCTGAGGGATCGTGGTGCTGTTCAGCTTGGTGCAGTTATTAAAAGTATAATTGCCGATGGCAGTAACGGTGCTGGGTATGGTGAAAGTGGTCAGTCCCGTGCAATTATCAAACGCATAGTCTCCGATAGTGGTGATGCTGCTACTTAGATCGACATTGGTCAGACTGAGGCAGCTTCCAAATACGTGATCATTAAGTATGGTGACGCCATTCCCAATTGTAATATTGATTAGACTTCTGCAACCAAAAAAGGCATAGCCTCCGACATTGGTGACGGTGTTGGCCATTGTCACGCTCGCCAGACTGGTGCACTTAGCAAACGCATGGCTCCCGATAGATACGCTGAAGTCTAACGAGACGCTTGAGAGGTTATTGCAACTTGCAAAAGAATGGTCTCCAATGGTCGTAGCCCCATTACCTAACGCAATACTACGCAAGCTGTAACATTCAGAAAGCGCATAATCCCCGATGTTGGTGACGTTGTCAGAGAGCGACAACATTGTAATTTTCGGGTTGCCAAAAAAGGCGTACGGTCCAATACGGGTAACGGGCAGGCCAGTGATCGTATCCGGGATGGTAACACCTCCGCTAGGGCCGTTGTAACCTGTGATGGTGATCGTGCCGTTATTAGTTGTGTAAGTGAATTGAGCCTGCACCACAGCGGCCATTGTTAAGAACAGCAGCACAATGAGTTTCGTAACGCACAGCGTTCGCAAACTCCCGACCAGCCCGTTCGGGCAGGTTGTTTTATCCAGGAAGGATATTGGCTTCATGGTTTCACGCTTGGAGAGGGCCTGATTTTGCGCGGTACGCCCGGACCGCCTTTGGATTCGAGAGATCGTTAATCAGAATCTTTGTCCCTTCCGCAGTCGGTGGATCCATGAAAAAAAACATTCTACGCAGTCGTTACCTCGTCCGTTTTCCCAAATCAAGCGCCCTGTCTGCCTCCTCGATGGTGAATTCGGACTGGGAATCTGCAGCACCGCGAGGCAAAGCCAGCGCATAATGAAAGAACGTCCTCCGAATTGGATTTCTCATGATTCCACTCCCTCCTTATTGATCGTTTGTCCCCGCAGTCTCCCACCGTTTTCTCTCCTGAATTCTCGCTTTTGCTGTTCGAACGCGAAACCAATGTCCTAGGCAATCCTAAGTGTCGGGGATGCGCTCGCAATTAGGTGTACACCGCAACAGGGCATGGGGTGTTGACCCCAAAGCAGAAATCTCACCGAGCGAAGAGCGTCGATCCTAGCCCAATTTTGCGCACCGGCAAAGCTGTCAATGGGCAGGCAGGTGAGGGATTGCATTTCGGAGCCGGGGTTGAACTTCGTTGAGCGGCAGATGTTCTGTAGAGGGGGGCATGGGATTGATGTGTTGAGGGGTTGAAATGCAAAAAGTCTCTGCGGAAGCGGCATTTCCTTGTTTCAAAACCTCCGAACTGGCATGGTCTTCCAGACCGTGAAAAAACAAATTCCTACCAGTCGCAACCGCGGATCGTCCGATACCCGGAGGAACGAATCTTGAACAACTTTGACTACGCAGCGCCCACGACCTTGGCCGAAGCCACAGCGTTGCTCGCCGCCACTCGCGGCACGGCCCGAATCCTCGCGGGTGGAACCGACCTCATCGTCCAGCTTCGCGAACACCTTCGGGAGGCGGATTTGGTTATCGACATCAAGCGCATCCCCGAATTGACGCAGTGCCTGGACTCGGACGGCCACGGTTTGCGGCTTGGTGCTGCCGTCCCGTGTTATCAGGTTTACGAAAACAAGAATCTGGCTCGGAACTACCCGGCTCTCATCGATGCGGCGCAAATCATCGGCGGCTGGCAGATTCAGAGCCGGGCGAGCGTGGGCGGGAACGTCTGCAATTCGTCCCCGGCAGGTGACTCGATCGCCCCACTCATTGCCTTGGGGGTGTCGTGCGTGATTGCCAGTCCCGGCGCCACTCGCGACGTGGCCACCGAAGAGTTCTGCACGGCACCGGGAAGGAACGTTTTGCGCAAGGACGAACTGCTGTTGACGCTTGTCTTCCCTGCACCAAAGCCGAACAGCGGTTCGGCTTACCAACGATTCATTCCACGCAACGAAATGGACATCGCCGTGGCCGGGGTAGCGTCCTGGGTCCAGCTCGACGAATCGCGTTCGACCATTGTGGACGCGCGCATCGCTTTGGCCGCGGTGGCCCCGACGCCGAAACTTGCATCTGAAGCAAGCGCCTGGCTGGCCGGCAAGCCGGCGACCGAGGACACTTTCGCCAAAGCGGGCGAGTTGGCCGGAAAGGCTGCATCGCCGATCAGCGACATGCGGGGCACGGCCGAGTTTCGCACCCACCTTGTTGGCGTCCTTACCCGCCGCACGCTCGCCACAGCAATTCACCGTGCCTATCAATAGCCAACAGAAACCATAGACAAGGAGCTCTTCTGTGTCGAAAAAGCATCATGTAACGACCTCTCTCAACGGCCAGGAAACCGAGTTTCTCTGCGAGTCCCGGCAAAGTCTCCTGGAAATTCTTCGCGACCAACTGCGGTTGACCGGAGCGAAGGAGGGCTGCAACAACGGCAACTGTGGCGCCTGCACCGTCCTGATGAACGGCGTGCCAGTGAATAGCTGCATCGTGCTGGCCGTTGAAGCCAATGGGGCGGCGTTGGAAACGGTTGAGGGGCTGGCGTGCCTGGGCCACCTGCATCCCCTTCAACAATGCTTCCTGGAGGGAGCGGCCCTGCAGTGCGGCATCTGCACGCCCGGCTTCCTGGTCACTGCGAAAGCGCTGCTCGACAAAAACCCCAGTCCCAGCGAGCATGACATCCGGTTCAACCTCGCCAACAATCTCTGCCGTTGCACCGGCTACGACAAAATCGTCAAAGCTGTCCAGGCGGCGGCGAAAGAGCTGCAAGCCACTCAAAAGTAATGTCAAACTGGAGGAAGACGCGAACATGACGACTCAAAACGAACTCTACCTCGGCAAGCCCTCGTATTCGGTGCTGGGCCGGCGGCCTGTGCGCCATGATGGGGCAGACAAAGTCACGGGGAAGGCGCTCTACACTGCCGATGTGAATCTGCCGAACATGGCGCATGGCAAGATCGTTCGCAGCCCCCACGCGCACGCCCGCATCAAGTCGATCGTCGTGAGTGAAGCACTGAAGGTGCCCGGCGTGTTCGCGGTGGTGACGGGAAAGGACTGGCCCGACCTCAAGGACAAAGTCGCCGTCATGGGCGAGGCGGGAACTGTGAACCTCATGCATCTGGGGGCGAACTGTCTGGCGATCGACAAGGTCCTGTACAAGGGGCACGCCGTTGCGGCGGTCGCGGCGGTGAACGCACACGTGGCCGAGGAGGCGGCGAGGAGAATCCGGGTTGACTACCAGGTGCTGCCGAGCGTCACCTGGGTTTTGGACGCGATGAAGGACGACGCGCCGCTTTTGCACCCGGACCTGCACACCGATTCGATGGGCAAGAAAGCCGACAAGCCGAGCAACGTCGCCGTCCATCTCCAATTTGAGAAAGGGAATATCGCCGACGGTTTCAAGCTGGCGGACCTCGTGGTGGAAAGAGAGTTTCGCACCGCGAGCGTGCATCAAGGCTATATCGAACCGCACGCCGTCGTTGCCATGTGGAACGAAGACAACCGCCTAAAAATCTGGACCGCCACCCAAGGTGCGTTCAACTGCCGGCAACAAACGGCCGAATTGTTGCAGATTTCGATTTCACAGGTCCTGGTGGTGCCTTGCGAAATCGGCGGCGGTTTCGGTGGCAAGATCGCCGTGTACTTGGAGCCTGTCGCGGCTCTGCTCAGTCGCCAATGCGGCAGGCCTGTGAAGATGGTCATGCAACGCAATGAGGTTTTTGAAGGGACCGGTCCGACACCTGGTTCCTTCATCCGATTGAAGCTCGGCGCCAAGAACGACGGAACTCTGGTCGCCGGCGAAGCGTGGCTGGCCTACGACTGTGGCGCATTTCCCGGGGGCATGATCGGCCCAGGCTGCATGTGCGTTTTCAGTTGCTACGACCTGCCGAACGCCCGGGTGAACGGTTATGACGTCCTCAATAACAAGCCGAAAACGCAGGCCTATCGCGCACCCGGCTCCACGCAGGCGGCGTTTGCGTGCGAACAGATTGTTGACGAGCTGGCTTTGAAGCTCGGGATCGACCCGATCGAGTTCCGGCTTAGGAATGCGGCGAAGGAAGGAACCCGCCGAGTGGACGGGCCGGTTTATCCGCGAGTGGGCCTGGTCGAATGTTTGCGGGCCGCGCAGAACAGCGACCACTGGAAATCGCCCCTCACCGGCAAGAACCGGGGCCGGGGCGTCGCGAGCGGCTTCTGGTTCAACATTGGCGGGGCATCGAGTTGCTCCGCGAGCGTCAATGACGACGGCATCGTGAATCTGGTCGAAGGCTCGACCGACATCGGAGGCACGCGCACCAGCATCGCAATGCAGTTGGCCGAAACGCTCGGCATTTCCGCCGAGGACGTTCGTCCCCAAGTGGGCGACACGGATTCGGTCGGCTACACGTTCCTGACTGGCGGTAGCCGGGTGACCTTTGCGACAGGCCTGGCGGCTTACAAGCTGGGCCTTGACCTCCAGGAACAAATGAAGCAGCGAGCCGCTGCGATCTGGGAATGCGATCCGGCAGCCGTGCAGGTGCTCAACGGCGTTTACAACCATCTCGGACGGTCGCTGACGTTCAAGCAAATTGCGGCCAAAATAGCCGAACACAAGCTGGACCCGGTCATGGGACAGGCGTCGGTCACACCAGAGGGTTCAACCAACTCGTTCGGCGTCCATATCGCGGATGTCCAGGTCGATCCGGAAACCGGCAAGACAACCATCCTCCGATACACAGCCATTCAAGATGCCGGTAAGGCCGTGCATCCAAGTTACGTGGAGGGACAAATGCAAGGAGGCGCGGTCCAGGGAATAGGTTGGGCGCTCAATGAAGAGTACTTCTTCGACGCCAAGGACCAGATGCGGAACGCGAGTTTCCTCGACTACCGAATGCCGACCTGCCTCGATGTGCCAATGATCGAAACCATCATCGTGGAAGTTCCGAATCCTAGCCATCCCTTTGGTGTCCGCGGTGTCGGCGAAACGCCGATCGTCCCTCCGCCGGCGACAATCGCCAACGCCATCCAGCGCGCTACCGGCGTCCGTATGTCGGAGCTACCGATCTCGCCAGCCAGGCTGTGGAAAGCACTCGCCGGACAAGCAGAGGAGGATGGTCCGGAACCCTGTGGTGAGAGATCTTCGTGAACCGAAACACATCCCCGTCATCCCAGTGCCAACGGTCTTCATTCCAGCGCAGATGCGCAACTTGACCCGGGGCGTGGCGCAGGTCGTTGTTGCCGGTGACACGGTGGCCGCAGTCGTGGATGAATTGGAAGCACAGTTCCCCGGCATCCGCCAGCGGCTGTGTCATGGCGATTCGCTGGCGCCGGGATTGCAGGTGTCGGTGGATTCCACGGTGACCCTACGCGGGTTGCGGTCCAAGCTGCAACCGGGCAGTGAAGTTCACTTCCTGCCCGCGTTCGGCGGCGGGTAGTTTCAAAATCTCTCGAATGGCCAAGTTCCATTATGAATAACTACTATGAGCAGTCTGAGCAAACGATTCGAACTTTTGGCAACAGGTCGCCGCTGATGGTGTTTAGCATCGCGACTTTCTTTGCGTTGTTTGGCGCAGGAGCGAGTCTGTTCACTGGGCTTTCTCTTATTTGGGCAGCGTGGATTCCGTTGTGTTTTGTTGTCATTCCACCGCTGCATTTTCTCTGTCGTGAGTTCTTGCGGTTGCAGGAGCGGGTGAGAGTGTTAGAGAAGAAGTTGGAGCAGAGATGAGGACATGTAGTGCGTGGTTTAAACATCCCCGAACATCCCCGAACATCACTGACATCGGGAGCTGAGCTCGCTTGCTTTGGTCCGCGTCCACACGCAGCGTTCATTTCGGCTGCATCGCGCTATGCGCTACTGATCGCATGTTTTATGTTGCCGATTGGACGACCGCTCCTTGCTGCGGATTGGCCGCAATGGCGAGGGCCAAATCGTGACGGCACCTGGAACGAAACTGGCATCGTTTCTTCCTTTCCCTCCACCGGCCTGAATCCAAAGTGGAAGGTGCCTGTCGGCTTTGGTTATTCCACTCCGATCCTTTCAAACGGGAAGCTTTACGTGAGCGACCTCGTTGTCGAAAACACGAACGTTTACGAGCGCGTCCTCTGTTTCAATGCGAGTTCAGGGAAACGGGTCTGGATGACGCAGCACGACACCTCCGCACCGGACTGGTTTTTCAATCCCGCTCAGATGCGCGGCCCCGGTTCCACTCCCATCATCCACCACGGCCGAGTCTATGCCATATCCATGTTCTTCGTGCTCAAATGTCTCGATGCTCGTTCGGGAACTGTGATCTGGAAACGGGATCTCGCCACTGAATATCAACTCCCACCGAGTTCCCTCGATGCCTCACCGCTAATCGATGGCAACCTGCTCATTGTCCCGATCGGCGGAAAGCCAACGGCGGGGATTGTCGCCTTCGATCTTCTAACCGGTCGTGAAGTCTGGAAATCCCTCGATCAAGCGGCCACGTGGAGTTCACCCATAATCGTGTTCGCCGGTGGATGCCGCCAACTCATCGTCTGGATGAGGCAATCGGTCACCTCGTTGAATCCCACCAATGGCGCCGTTTACTGGAGCGAGCCGACCGTGTCTGGCGGAAGCCCCGGGTTCTCGGCCGTCTCCACTCCGGTCATCAATGGAGACCGTCTGCTCATCAGCGGCCTGATGTTTCAACTCGACAGGGATCACCCCGCGGCCAAGGTTCTATGGCCCGATACCCCATCCGGAACCCT
>Ga0207670_10002118_pt1 | contig 10372 bp, 8 predicted proteins | sample KBSS23HmetaG_FD_184339 | JGI IMG/M metagenome (GOLD analysis project Ga0207670, IMG submission 184339) | Switchgrass rhizosphere microbial communities from Kellogg Biological Station, Michigan, USA - KBS S2-3H metaG (SPAdes) (version 2) | ecosystem: Host-associated > Plants > Roots > Rhizosphere... | reverse complement strand
CTGGATGCTGGCGGCGATCTCGAGTTCGTGTTCCAGGCGGGTCTGCGCGGCAATGCTTTCCGCGCGCATCTGCACGTGCAACTTGAGTGAGTCGCGCAGGCGCAGCAGCGCGTGAGTCAACACGCCGGTCTCATCGCGCCGCGGCTCCGGCAGCGGGAAGTCGAGGTCGCCATCCTTCGCGCCGCCGACCGCCTCGGCCAGGCGGCGAATGGGTCTCGACACGCCGGTGGCCACGAAGGAAATCGCGGCGACCAGCAGAATCAGGCCGGCGACGCCCAGCCACAATTGCCGGCGCAGGACGTCCCGCGCCTCCGTCAGCAACTGCGAACGGCCCATGACCAGCATGAGCCTCCATTGCAACGTCTCGAGACCGCGGACCGCAAGGTAGGAAGCCTCGCGATCCGCCTGTCGCCGCATGAGTCCGAACGTGCTGCCCTTCGACAACATGCCTTCGGCGGCCGCGCGTACCACCTCCGCGCCGCTCGAATCCGACGTTCCGATCGGCGTCACGAAGTCGTGCGGCGATGGCGGCGAGGCCAGCCATCCCGCCGTGAACGGCGGCAGCCGCACGCGCGCCGCGACGCGGCGCACCCACTCCAGGTCGAGATCCGCAGTGACGACGCCGGCGAGCACGCGGGCGCCGTCCGGATTCCTGTGAAAGAACGGCACCGAGTAGGTGACCATCCAGGTCTCGCCGCCGCCCGCGTCGAAGTACGGCGCGGACCAGACCGGCTGGCCCGAGTCGGCTGCGCGGCGGTACCAGGGCAGTTTCGAGTAACCGTAGGAGTCGAGCGCCAGGTCGGAATACGCGATCGCACCCGCCCGCCGGAAGTAGTAAGGCGCGAATGCGCGCGCCGCCGGATCGCCGGCGCGCACTTCCACCGCGATGGTCGAACCATAGACCTCTGGCCAGGCATTGAGTATTCCGCGGATACGCTGCGCGTATTGTTCGGGCGGCGGATCCACTTCCTCGAGCTGGTGCGCGACGGTGCGCACTCCGCCTTCGATCGGGCGGATGACCATATCGACCCCGGCCGCGAGCCGCGCGGCCAGTTCGTCGGCGTCACGCGCGGCGCCGGCCTCCAGGCGCTGCGCCGTCGCCTGGTAGGACATGTAAAGTGCCGTGGCGTAGATAGGCACGGTCACCGCCAGTACCCAGAACAACAACCGGCCGCGAACCGTGCGAAAAGCTTTCCACGCGTCACAATCATTGCATGCGTCGGCCTAATCTGACACGCGCGGCGGCGTTTCATAGGAGAAACCCTGTAGGCCCCGCCGGGACGCAAGTGCAATATTGCGGCGTCGATCCGGCCGTGGGAGGCAAAACGCTTGGTAAAGGCTCGGACTGCCCTGCTCGGGGTATTGGTCGCATTGCCGTGCGCGGCGAACAACGCCGGGGCGGTTCCCCTGGACCAGTTGAAGCGCATGAGCCCGGAAGAGCTCATGAACGTGGAGATCACGTCGGTGTCGCGCACCGAAGAGTCGTTGCGCGATGCGGCAGCGGCCGTCGCCGTGGTCACGCGCGAGACCATCCGCCGCTCCGGCGCCACCAACATCCCGGACGCGCTGCGGCTGGTGCCCGGCATCCACGTGGGCGAGCAGACCGCGAGTGCCTGGGCGGTTAGCGCGCGCGGCTTCAGCAATCTCAACTCGGAAAAGCTGCTGGTGCTCTCCGACACCCGCAGCATCTACACGCCGCTGGTGTCGGGCGTGGGCTGGGACGCGCAGGACTATCTAATGGACGACGTGGAGCGCATCGAGGTGATCCGCGGCCCCGGCGCCGCGCTGTGGGGCGCGAATGCGGTCAACGGCGTGATCAACATCACCACGCGCAGCGCGCGCGACACGCATGGCACCTACCTCGAGGCGGCGGCCGGCAGTTTCGACCGCGCCTCGATCGGCGCGCGTTACGGCGGGGAAACCGCGGGCGGCGTGAACTACCGCGTGTTCGCGCGCTACATGGAGCGCGACGAAACGAAGAACCAGGCGGCGCCCAACGACGACGCCTGGAACATGGGGCACCTGGGATTCCGCACCGATTGGGACGGCGCTGCGAACGACTCCTTCACCGTGCAGGGCGACGCGTACGCGGGCGAAGCGGGACAGCTGACGCCGGCCATCACGGTCATCGGCCGGCCCGGGCCGCAGGGACCGCTGGAGCTGAAACTCTCCGGCGGCAACGTGCTGGCGCGCTGGCGCCGCGACACGGCCGAAGACGCCGACATGCAGCTGCGCGCCTACTACAGCTACGAGCGGCGCGACGATCCGAGTTACCTCGACACGCTGCACACCTTCGACATCGATTTCCAGCGACGCTTCGTCGCCGGTACCAGCCATGACATCGTCTGGGGCGTGGCATACCGCGTCACGCAGAATCGAAATTCCGAGGGCGACCTCTTCAGGCTCGACCCGGAGCAATCCACGGATCATCTGTTCAGCGGGTTCGTCCAGGACCAGCTGTCACTGACCGATTCCCTGCGCCTCACCCTCGGCACCAAGCTCGAACACAATGACTTCAGCGGCTTCGAGGCGCAGCCGAGCGTGCGCCTGGCGTGGACCGTGAACGACGCGCAGACGCTGTGGGCGGCGATCTCGCGCGCGGTGCGCACGCCCACGCGTTTCGAGCGCGACATCGCCATCGACGTCTCCGATCCAGCCGCCAATCCGGTGATCCGCTTGCTGGGCAACGAGGATTTCCAGGCCGAAGAACTCATCGCCTACGAAGCCGGCTGGCGCTGGCGGCCATTGACGGTGATGTCGCTGGATCTCGCGCTCTTCTACAACGACTACGACAAGCTGGCCTCGCTCGAACTCGGCACACCATTCATCGACCCGGCCGACGGGCGCACCGTCATCCCGATCCTGAACAAGAACCAGATGGACGGCCGTACGTACGGCGCCGAGTTGCTGGTCGAGTGGCAGCCCATAGACGCATGGCGGCTCACGGCGAGTTACTCGCACATCGACATGAACCTCACGCCGCTGGCGCAGGACCTGAATCGCAACGAGTGGGTGGAGGGTTCCACGCCGCGCAATCTCGCCGGGTTACGCTCGTTATTGAGCCTGGAGCATTTCGAAATCGACGCGCAACTGCGCTACCAATCGCGCATCCACAAAATGCCGCTCGTCACCAGCGGCGAAGGCATCGACGCGTACACCGAGCTCGACCTGCGTCTTGGCTGGCTGGTGTCGGATCACTGGACCCTGGCGCTCGTCGGGCAGAACCTGCTGCACGACGAACACGTGGAATTCGGGCCGGTCGAGGCGCGCGGCGCGCTGGAGCGCGCGGCCTACATGAAAGCCGAATGGCGTAACTAGGCCGGCAGGAATTCGATGTCGCACCCGTTCCGGCGGATCCTTTGCTACGCGCTCGCGCTCAGCTGCGCGCTGGGCGGAGCGCCGGTCCAGGGTGCGCTGCCGCCCACCGAGTACCAGGTCAAGGCCGCCTATCTGTTCAACTTCGGGCAGTTCGTCGAATGGCCGGCGGGCAGCTACGCGTCGGCCAGCGCGCCGTTCGTGATCGGCATCGTCGGCGACGATCCCTTCGGCAGCGTGCTCGACGACGTGGTGCGCGGCGAAGCGGTCGCCGGCCACCCGCTCCTGGTCCGCCGTTTCAACGACACGGACGACGTTTCCGCCTGCAACATCCTGTTCATCGCGCGCAGCGAAACCGCGCTGCTCGAACGCACGCTGCAGGCAGTACGCGGTCGCAACGTGCTCACGGTCACCGATGCGGCCGGCGATGAGAGCCGCGATGCCATCATCGTGCTGAAGACTGAAAACAAACGCATCCGCATGCGCATCAACATTGCGGCGGCGCGCGCCAACAACCTGGTGATCAGCTCCAAGCTGCTGCGACCCGCCGAGGTCGTCGGCGCAGGGCCGGGGACATGAGCCGCGCCGCGACCCCGCTGCGCCGGCGCCTGAGCGCGATCACGCTGATCGCCACGGGCGTCGCCATGCTGGTGACCACGGTGCTGTTCCTTGCCGGCGAAGTCGTGTCGGTGCGCCGCTCCAGCCTGCAGGAGTTGAAGATCCTCAGCGAGGTGGTCGCGTCGAACAGCACCGCCGCGCTCGCCTTCGACATCCCGGACGACGCGCGCCTGGTGCTGAATGCGTTCCGGGCGGATCCGCACATCGTCTCGGCCGCGTTGTACGACCGCGAAGGCCGGCTGTTCGTGCAGTATCCCGATGGCAGCGACACACGCAACGTGCCCGCCGCGCCGGGGCCGCCCGGCTATAGCTTCGAAGGCGAGTCGCTCATCGGCGTCGCGGCGGTGAGCGAGGCGCAGCGTCAGCTCGGGGTGTTGTACGTGCGCTCGGACATGAGCCACATCTACGACCGTCTGATGTTCTATGCGCTGGTGGCCGCGTTGGTCATCGCGCTGGCCATGCTCGTCGCCTGGTTCATCGCGCGGCGCATGCAACGGCAATTGTCCGCGCCCATTCTCGAGCTCGCCGCCACCGCGCGCGGCATCTCGGATCGCCATGACTACCGGGTACGCGCCACGCCGGTCGGCATCAACGAGCTCGACGACCTGACCAGCGCCTTCAACCACATGCTCGGACAGACCGAGCAGAACGAGCGGCGCATGAGTGCGCAGGTGAGCCGCCTCGCGCTGATCCAGCAGATCACCCACAGCATCGGCTCGCGCCACGATCTCAACAGCATTTTCCAGGTGGTGCTGCGCAGTCTCGAAGAACACCTGCCCATCGACTTCGGCTGCGTGCTGCTCAACGACGCGGCGCGCGGTTCGGTCACGGTCGAGAGCGTGGGTACCGCCAGCGCGCCGTTGTGTGAACTGCTCGGGCTCGGCATTGGCTCACTGGTGCCGGTCGGCCAGAACGGCCTGTACCGCGCCATGAACGGCACGCTGATCTGCGAGCTCGACACCGGGCAGGTCGCCTCGCCTTTCACCCAGCAATTCGCGCGGGCCGGCCTGTATTCACTGGTGCTCGCACCGCTGTCGGTCGAGTCCAGCGTGTTCGGCGTGCTGATCGCGGCGCGGCGCGGAAGGCAAGCGTTCTCGAGCCCGGACTGCGAGTTCCTCAAGCAGCTCAGCGAACACGTGGCGCTGGCCTCGCACCAGGCGCAGCTGTACGGCGCATTGCAACGCACCTATGACGACCTGCGGCACAGCCAGCAGACGGTGATGCAGACCGAACGCCTGCGCTCGCTGGGAGAAATGGCGAGCGGCATCGCACACGACATCAACAACTCCATCTCGCCCGTGGCGCTGTACACCGAATTGCTCATGAACAACGAGCCACTGATTTCCGAGGCCGGCAAGACACGCCTCGACACCATCCGCCGCGCCATCGACGACGTCGCCGGCACCATCGAGCGCATGCGCGAGTTCTACCGTCCGCGCGAGGCGCGCAGCAGCTTCGCGAAGCTGGACATCCATGCGGCGATCGAGCAGGTGCTGCAGCTCACCGAACCGCGCTGGCGCGCGTTGCCGCAGGAACGCGGCATCGTGGTGGAGCTGCGCAGGGATTTCGCCTTCGTGCTTCCCGATGTGATGGGCGACGAAGTCGAGCTGCGCGATGCCCTGACGAACCTGGTGTTCAACGCGGTCGACGCCATGCCGGAGGGCGGCATGCTCACCTTGCGCACGCGCGCATTCGAAGACGCTGGTAAACGCACGGTGCACGTCGAAGTCGCCGACACCGGTATCGGCATGGATGAAGAAACCCGGCGCCGCTGCATCGAGCCGTTCTTCACCACCAAGGGCCAACGCGGCACCGGGCTGGGGCTCGCCTCCGTGTACGGCATGCTGCAGCGGCACGATGCCCAGTTCGAGATCGACAGCGCGCCGGGCAAGGGCACCACCATGCGCATGATCTTCCCGGCATTCGTGGCCGACGCCGAAACCGGCGGCGCCTACCGCGCGTCGCGCGCGCCGTTGCAGTCGCTGCGCATCCTGGTCATCGACGACGACCCGATACTCATCCGCTCCATGCGCGACGTGCTCGAAGCCGACGGTCACCAGCTCGAGACCGCGCTCGGCGGACAGGCCGGCATCGACGCCTTTGCGGCAGCGCGCGGTACCGAGCGTGAATACGCGCTGGTGATCACCGATCTCGGCATGCCGCGCATAGACGGGCGCAAGGTGGCGGCAGCGATCAAGGAGATGTCGCCGGCCACGCCCATCATCCTGCTGACCGGCTGGGGTCAGCGGCTGCTCGACGAGAAGGACATTCCGCCCAACATCGACCGCGTGCTCAGCAAGCCGCCGCGCCTCGCGCAACTGCGCGCCGCGCTGGTCGACCTCGCAGGTTCGACCTACTCTATTTGACGCCAGCCTTCTCGAGAGCGGCGCCTGATAGGCTTCGCCTCCTGTAACAAGGAGAAGCTTCATGGCCCCTGTCGTCATCGCCGTCACCGGCGCGTCCGGAAAGCTCGGCAGTGCCACCATCGGATACCTGCTGGAACGCGGCGTATCGCCGGCAAATATCATTGCTCTGGTTCGCGATCCGGCCAAGGCCGGCGCGCACGCCGCCCGCGGCATTCAGGTAAGGCGCGGCGACTACACGGACCCTGCCTCGCTGCAACGCGCCCTGAGTGGCGTCGACCGGCTGGCGTTCGTTTCCACCAGCGCCCTCGGCGAGGAACGCATGCTTCATCACGGCAACGTGGTGCGGGCGGCGCGGGCGGCGAAGGTCGGACACATCTTCTATACCAGCGTGATCAAGCCGGCGGCGGTGGCGAAATTCGCCGCCTCACCCGGGCACTACCAGACCGAAGTGCTGATCCGCGACAGCGGTCTCCCCTGGACCTTCCTGCGCAACAACCTGTATCTCGACCTGGTGCCGCTGATGTTTGGCGATGCGCTGGCGAGCGGCAAGCTGGTGCACAACGGCGGCGACGGCCGGATTGGTTTCGTCGCGCGCCAGGACATCGCCTGCGGATTCGCCGCCGCGCTGACCGCCGAAGGCAACGCGAATCGCGCCTTCGCCATCACGGCCCAGTCGCCCTACAGCCTGGGTGACGTGGCGCGCGCCCTCGGCAGGGCCGGCGGCAAGAGCGTGACCTACGAGGCGATGAATTCGCAGCAGCTGCGCGACGCGATGACGGCGAAGGGCGTGCCGCCGCCCATCGTCGAGATGTCGGTGGCGCTCGGCAAGGCCGGCGGCAAGAGCGTGACCTACGAGGCGATGAATTCGCAGCAGCTGCGCGACGCGATGACGGCGAAGGGCGTGCCGCCGCCCATCGTCGAGATGTCGGTGGCGCTCGGCGAGGCGGTGCGCGCCGGCGAGTTCGACGCCGGTTCTGACGACCTCGCCACGCTCATGGGCCGCACGCCGATGAATCTCGAGCAGTTCCTGACGCTGGCGCTGGCCCGGAAGGAAGGCTGACTACAGCAGCGGTTCGGTGCCGCCATCGGGGCGCGCGCGCAGCAACGCGCCATCGCGGATCAGCAGCGCCTCGAACGTGGTGCTGCCGGCGGAATCACGGTGCGGATAGACGTGCACGGCGACGACCTGCCCGCCGAACAGCGGCGTGATGGTCGGCACGCGCGTGTGGCCCACGAGAATGCGTTCGACGCCGAATCGCTGGCGCGCGAGTCTCACATCCTCGTCGCTGGCCGCGGTCAGGCCCGCCTCGTCGGCGAAATAGCCGCGATACCAGAGCGGCCCGGTTTCGCCGAACAGGAAGTCCGCGCGCTCGCGCGCCACGTCGTTGACGTACGCACCGTCGTTCAACACCGCGCGCACGGTGGCGTTGATCTCCGGCAACGCGAAGCCACGCGCCACCAGGTCCTTCGAAATGCCGCCGTGCAGGCACAGCAGGTTGTCGATCTGCAGCACCGTGGGCTTGGTACGCAACCACTGCCCGAGCACGCTGTTCGCGGCGAATAGCCGGGAGTAGGTTCCCGCGCCCAGGACGGTGGCGACCTGGCGATACTTGGCATTGAGGTAACGCAGGTCGCCGAGCAGCGCCATGGTTTCGTGATTGCCGAGTACGAATTCCACGCCGCCGCCGGCCCTACGCGCTTCGTCCTCGAGCGCGTAGAGCAACCACAGGATCTCGGTCTGGTTGGCGCCGCGATCGAAGACATCACCGAGCACGACCAGGTGTCCGCGCTCGAAATGCCAATGCAGTTTCGAATCGACGATGCCGTGTTTCATCAGCATCGACACGAGGATTTCGTATTCGCCGTGCGTGTCCGCCACCACGAACAGCGGCGGCGATTTCACGGTCGTGAGCTTGTCGGGAGGCAGCTCCGCCGGTGCGCGCAATTTCATCGTGAAGGCCGGCGCCGCACCCACCGCCGCCACGGTAATCTTCGCGCCGGGCTTGAGTGGTTTGACGCGTTTGACCGGACCCTGGGGCGTGACCTCGACGGTCCAGGCTTCGAGTTTTCCGGCGGTGTCCCGCATCACGTAGGGAGCGTCGAGATCAGCCGCGAGCGCGGTCCAGCCGGCGAGCAGTAACAGCACGCCAAACAAACAACGCCGGGCCGGATTCAGGGCTTGCATCGCACGGAGATTACCCGCGTCGCGCCCCGAATTTCACCAACTGCGTCTCGGGTTGAAAACCCGACCCGAGCGTCGGCCTGCACGTCGGCGTCGGGGTTTGCCGACAGAGAATCGGGGTGCTTTGACATGTGACCAAATGGTCACCTATAGTCCGGACCATGATCGACGATGACCAGGTGTTCAAGGCGCTCGCCGACAGCTCGCGCCGCTTCCTGCTGGATCTGCTGCGCAAGCGCGACGGCCAGACGCTGAGCGAGCTCGAATGGGAGCTCGAGATGACCCGGTTCGGGGTCATGAAGCACCTGAAGGTGCTGGAGGAAGCCGGGCTCGTGATCACGCGCCGCGAGGGACGCGAGAAATTTCATTTCCTGAACGCGGTACCGATCCGTCGAATTCACGACCGCTGGATCGACAAATACAGGGAACACGAAGTGTCGGCCCTCGCCGATCTCAAGACCTCACTGGAGCGAAAGAAATGGACCCCGGCAAAAAAGACAGCGTGAAGCACATCCACCAGATCTACATCCGCGCCAGTGCACAGGCAATCTGGGATGCGATCACTGACCCGGCATGGAACGGGAAATACGGCTACCAGGTCGTCGGCGAGTACGAAATGAAGCCGGGCGGCAAATACCGGGCACTGGCAAATACGAAGATGCGCTCCTTTGGCCTGCCCGAGGTCTGCATCGATGGCGAAGTCGTGGAGGTGCGGCCGCCGCTGAAACTGGTACAGACCTACCGGTGGCTGTTCAACGATCAGCACAAGGCGGAAGGATTCTCGCGCCTCACGTTCGAGATCGAACCCACGTCCGCGGGTTTTTGCCGACTCACCGTAACGCACGACACGACTGGCGCCCCGATGATGTCGGCGGCCACGCAGACCACGTACAACGAACAGGGCGGCGGCGGCTGGGACTGGATCCTGAGCGACCTGAAGTCGCTGCTCGAGACCGGAAAGACCATGCGCGCCTGAGACCGGGCACGCTCAGCTGGCGGAGTCGATCTTCAGCGTCGCGCGATAGTCCTTCGCGGCGGTTCGGGCATTGCTCACGGGCTGGGGCTCCAGCCTCAGCAACGTGACTCGATACGGGCCGGCGACCGTACTGCCGCCCTCGGGAATTTCCACGCGAGTCTGCGTGCGCACGTGTATGTCGAGCCGCACCTTCGCCTCGCCGGCCCAGATGCAGTTCACGTCGCGAGGGCAGCGGGAGTCTTCGCTCACGCCGACGAAGCGGATCTTCACGGTCGAACCCTTGACGGTCACCGCTTCACCGACCGCCAGCGTGACCTCGGCTCCGGCGAGGACCGATTTCGTCTGTTCCGGTCGCAAGGTGCTGCAGCCCGTGAGGGCGAGCAAGGCCAGAATCACCGCGACGCGTCTCATCGATAGCTCCAAAAGAAGTGGGCCCTGCGCGGCAAACGCAGGGCCCACGTTTATCCGCAGCCCGATATTACTGCTGCGTGATCTTCACATCGTCGATACCCGCCTCGACGAGGCTGGCCGTGCTCGCATCCGCGGCCTCGATCAGGATCCGGACCGTCTGCCCGGCAAAGCTGTTGAGGCTGGCGCTGGTCGAAGCCCAGACGCCGTCCACATCCGCAGCCGCTCCGAGCTTCTGGAACACCACACTGGTCGTGCTGCCCACCACGCTCACGCGGAGGAAGTCCGCGCTGGTCGCGTTCGAACCATGGGCCAGGTAATAGCTGAACGACAGCGTGAGGTTGCCCGTGGCCGGCAAGGTGATCGCCGGTGAACGGATCGAGGTCACGCCGCCATCGACGTCGTTGACACCGGCGCTCGATCCGGCGAGACGCGCCGTGACGAGGTCGTTGGTGCCGCTGACCGTGGTGCCTAGCTGCTTCGTCCCGCTGGAGTTGGTGGCTTCAG
>Ga0207670_10002116_pt1 | contig 10378 bp, 7 predicted proteins | sample KBSS23HmetaG_FD_184339 | JGI IMG/M metagenome (GOLD analysis project Ga0207670, IMG submission 184339) | Switchgrass rhizosphere microbial communities from Kellogg Biological Station, Michigan, USA - KBS S2-3H metaG (SPAdes) (version 2) | ecosystem: Host-associated > Plants > Roots > Rhizosphere... | reverse complement strand
CAGTTTTCCGCCGGCTTGCAAAAAAAAGCGGGCACCTTACGATGCCCGCCAACCCAAACAACCAAACGTTACCTCCTTTCCGCCAGTGGGCCTGGCGGGCGGGGCCAAGTGGTAAGACCTGGACCCGACTTCTGAGAACAACACTTCTCAGACGGGTCGAGTTTCAGAACTGTTCAATTTTTTTTTGGCGGTGTGAAAGACTGAGTGTTGGGCTCGAAAAAATATCCATAATCCGCCGACCGGCAATTCGTGCGCATCATCAACCTCAATCCAGCCACTGACATCGGCGCCAGCGCCTGGTTTGCCGAAATTGAAGGACACCGTCTGCTCCTGGACGCCGGCACGCATCCGAAGCACGAAGGGCGTGAGAGCCTCCCGCTCTACAAGCTGATCGCCAAAGAAGATGTCGAGGCGATTGCGCTCAGCCATTGCCACCATGACCATGTCGGCTCGCTGCCGGTTGCGCTCCGTCATTTTCCCAAGGCCCACGTCCTGATGACCGAGTTGAGCTATTTCCTCATCGAACGCGTCCTGCATAATTCGGTCAACGTCATGACACGCCAGCGCGATGAACTGGGGATCAAGGAATACCCGCTCTTCTCGCACGACGAAGTGGATGAGATCGCCGCCTTGTTTCAGGGCTTCCGCTACAACCGCGAAGTGGAGTGGGGGGCTTATCAGAAAACGCGCGCCGGCTTTGTTTCGCCTACACTTGAATTCTATGACGCCGGCCATGCCCTCGGCTCCGCTGGGGTCATGGTGCGCGGCCAGAAGGAGACCCTCTTCTACACCGGCGATGTCTGTTTCGGCGACCAGACCCTCCTGCGCGGGGCGCGCTTCGATGATGTCAAGGCCGATGTGCTCATCATGGAAACCACGCGCGGCAACCGGGAAGTGCCGCGCGGCTTCTCGCGCGAGACCGAAGTCCAACGGCTCACCGCGGCGCTCGATCACGTCCTCAAACGGAAAGGTTGCGTGCTCATTCCCAGCTTCGCGCTGGGGCGGACTCAGGAAATCCTGGCCCTGCTTGCCTTGCTCATGAAAGCCGGAAAGCTGAAACGGCAGCCGATCTACATCGGCGGCCTCGGGCGCGTGTTCACGGAAATCTACGACCTCGAGGCTCACCGCGCCCACCGCAACCATAGCAGCCTCAAGCTGACCGAGGCGCTCAACCTGATCGTCCTCGAACCGGGTCAGGCGGAGAAAATGCGTCTCTCCGGCGGACGCATCTTTGTCCTCACTGCCGGCATGATGAGCGAACACACCGCCGCCCACGACATCGCCGCCCGGATGATTGGCGACGAGCGCCAGGCCATTTTCTTCGTCGGCTATGCCGACCCAGACACGCCCGGCGGACGGCTCAAGGCCGCCAAGCCCGGCGCCACCTTTATCATGAGCGGCAGCGCCGGTGAAGTCACCAAACGCTGTGACGTGCAGGAGTTCGACCTGACCGCACACGCGAATCGCGATGAACTCCTCGATTTTGTGGGCCAAGTCTCACCCCGCGCAGTCCTCCTGGGCCATGGCGAGGCCGAATCCCGCAACTGGTTCGAGCAACAAATCCAGGCGCGCCACCCGAAAATCAAAATCATCCAGCCCGAGCCAGGGAAGAAGGTGGAAGTCTGAGCCGTAGGTTTGAACTTGGAGATGGGCACTTCAGCCCCTGAAAACGGTCCTTTCCTATTCAGCGTAACTCTGATAAAATCACAAACCTGTAAGCTATGACCGCCCACCAATTCTCCCGTCGCACGTTTCTTCGCGGGGTCGGCGTCACGATGGCGCTGCCATGGATGGAGTCGCTGACTGTCTGGGGCGACTCGCCGTCCATCGGCGTAAAGCCCGCCAGCGAAGCGCCCGTCCGGCTGGCTGTGCTTTTTGCCGGGAACGGCTTTCATTCCAAGGAATGGTGGGCCAAGGGCGAGGGCAAGGAGATGGAACTCGGCAAGGTGCTCGAGCCGCTAACCGATTTTCGGGAGAAAATGCTCTTCATCCGCGGGCTTTACAATGAGGAAGCGCTGAAGGGTAACATCCACAGTTCGCAGACCGGCAACCTGCTCTCCGGCGCGCCGCTGGCGTCCGGTGGCGATATTCGTTCCGGCACGAGCATCGACCAGTTGCTGGCGCAGCGTTACGGGAGCTCGACCAAGGTGTCGAGCCTGGTCCTGGGTTGCGAGAAGTCGAACCCGTCCGTGCACAAGAACTACTCGATGCTGTACAGCTCGCACATTTCGTGGAGCTCGCCAACCACGCCGACGCCGCTGGAGATCTATCCCGCGCTGGCGTTCGATCGCCTGTTTAAGGACGAATTGAGCAAGGGCGACCAGAGCGTGCTGGACGCCGTGCTGAGCGACGCGAAGGACCTCCGCCGCCACATTAGCGCCAATGACCAGCGCAAGCTCGACGAGTATCTCGACTCGGTGCGCGACGTGGAGCAGCGCATCGAAAACGCCGGTAACAAGGGCGAATTGCAAGGCTGGCGTCCGACTCTGGAGAAGCCGAACATCCCGCGACCCGCCGAAGGCATCCCGCAGGACATCGCCGAGCATATGCGGTTGATGAGCGACATCCTGGTCCTGGGTTTCCAGACCGACACCACGCGCATCTGCACGCTCAAGCTAAACAACGACCACAGCTCACTGCGCTTTCCGAACCTCGGGGTGGATTACATGATTCATCATCTGCTCTCGCACAGCGACACGGCGGATTGGCTCAAGGTGAACCAGTTCTTCCTGGAACAAGTCGCCTACATTGCGCGCAAACTCGAGGCGATTCGCGAAGGCGAACGGACGTTGCTCGACAATACGATGCTCCTGTTCTGTTCCTCGATGCTGACCGGCAATCACGACGCAAACCAGTTGCCCGTCGTCATGCTCGGCGGCGCCGGTGGTCGCATCCAAGGCGGACGCGTGCTCGACTACAAGGAGAAGCCCGAGCGCCAGATGTGCCGGCTTTACCTCTCGATGATGGAGAAGATGAACGTGCGCCTGCCCAAATTCGGCGATGCAGCCAAAGGGTTGGAGGAGGTATAGCCATTCCTGAGAGGGCGTCGCCGCTTTCTCATGACTCGGTCAGGGCTTGCTTCAGGTGGTCCAATTGTGTCCTGGTATGCTCGCTCGAAATGGCAAAGCGAAAGCAACCACCCGCCGGGCCGCCCGGATATTGGATGAAGCAAGGCAATATTTTGCGCCGGAGCAGCGCCCGTTTGAGCAGGAGTGCTTCGCGATCGTGACGGGGGACACGTGAAACAACAGGACCCGGTGTCGGCTCCTCGGGAAACCCCGCTCCGCACAACGCCGCTTTTAGACGATCCACATTGGCTTGCAGGCGCGCGCGCAAACGCGACCCGTTCCGCAAAATCGCCACCGCCTCCAGCGCCGCACTCGCCAAGGGCAGCGGCAGCGGCGTGCTACCCGTGAAAAGGCGGCTCCGGGCGATGATCTGTTCCCGCAATTGACGGGTAGCCAGAATCGCCCCGCCGTAAACCCCGAATGCCTTGCTGAGTGTGATCGTTTGTATGATTCTGCGACGGCTCACTCCCGCGTATTCGACCGTCCCTTTCCCCGTCTTGCCCAACACACCTGCTCCGTGGGCGTCGTCCAGCAGGACCACGGAATCCTTTGGCAAGATCCCTAAGTACGCTTTGATCGGGGCCACGCTGCCGTCATGCGAAAACACACCCTCCGTCAGCAGAATCGGGCGGACGCCCGACCCGAGACGCCGCAACACCCGGCCGACATCTTCGACATCGCGATGATTAAAGCGGACGACGGGGCAATCCAGAAGTTGCGCCGCATCCGACAGAGACGGATGCGCGCGTGTATCCAGCAGTGCGTGAGAAAACCCTCCGGCCAGGGTCTGGGCCACAGCCAGGTTCGTGATATAGCCGCTGGGAACCAGCAGCGCCGCCTCGACGGCGAAGAATCTGGCCAACGCAAGCTCCAGTTGGTCGTAGAGCCGGTGATTGCCGGTAGTGGCACGCGAAGCCGAAACGTTCAGCCCGAAGGTCGACACGCTCTCTCTTGCGGCGCTCAGCACCCTCGGGTGGCTGGCCAGTCGGAAATAATCGCACCCGCCAAAGTATGAAAAGCGTTCTCCTCGATACGAAACGTAGGTGCGATCGACTTGCTGCAGAGGCGAAGGCAGTGAATTCATGGATGGTTTCCGTATAAACCACCTTGGCGCGGAGAGCACGGATAAACTTTGTGCGACCAGGCGTCGGGCGCATCTCGACTCCCACCGGAGCGCGGGCGGTCACCGCCCGCAGCACGTCGCTTGGTCGAGGTGGTCTGGAGCATTCCGGAGCGCGACGTTTACGTCGCTTCCGCGTGGCACAGACACGCGACGTTACGGAAAAGCCACGTCTAATGAATCGCGCACAGTGAAGCGGCCTGAAGGCCGCGCTCCTACGCAAATCGTAGTTGCGGCGCTAAACACATATTCGGCGGGACGCCGATGAGAGCGGCCGAGACGGCCGCGCTCCCCATATTCCACTGCATCGTTACTACGAAGCGTGGGCCAGTTCCGCGTGTTGTTTGTCGCCGTCCAGGCAGACTCGCACGATTTGAATGAGCGCCTTGGGAGGATAGGGTTTGGGCAGGAAATTCACTTCTTCTTCCAAAACAAAATTTGTTCCCACCATATCCGTACTGTAACCGCTGGTGAAAATGACTTTTAAGTCCGGTTTGTCGGACAACAGGAGCTCCGCCAGTTCCCGCCCGGTCATCCCGCCCGGCATGACCATATCGGTTAGCACCAGGTCGAAGACGCCTTCGTGTTGTTCCCAGAGCGCCAGGGCCTCGGGGCCGGACCCGGCCTCGACGATCTGGTAGCCCTCTTTTTGCAACAACTTGCTCGCCAACCCGCGCAGCGCTGCCTCGTCCTCGACCAGCAGGATTTTCTCATCACCCCAACGCTTTACCGAATGGAAAGTGGTTTCCGTCGGGGCATCTGCGGGTTTGGCGCTTCTCGGCAAAAACACTTTGAAGGTCGCGCCCTTGCCAACTTCGCTGGCCACTTCGATCCAGCCCTCGTGTTGCTTGACGATCCCGTACACGGTGGCTAATCCCAAACCCGTCCCCTTGCCCACTGGCTTGGTCGTAAAAAACGGTTCGAAAATGCGCAGCAAATGTTCCGCCGGAATCCCGCACCCGGTATCGCTCACGCTCAAGCAGGCGAACTGTCCCGGACGCGCTTCGGGATGGTTCTGTCGATCCGCCCCGTCGATTTCCACAGCCGACGCGGATAGGATCAATTTGCCGCCTCCGATCATGGCGTCGCGGGCGTTGACCACCAGATTCATGACGATCTGCTCGATCATCCCCAGGTCCGCGTGTATGTAAACCGGTTTGGCTGCGAAATGAAATTGCACACCGATGTCCTCGCCCACCAACCGCTGGAGCATGCGGCTGACGTTGCCGATGACTTCGTTGAATTCGAGTGTCTGGGGTTGCATCACCTGCTTGCGGCTGAAGGTCAACAACTGCCGGGTCAGGTGGGCGGCGCGCTGGGCTGCGGTGGAGATCTGCTTCAATGCCTCGACCTTCTTCGGACCCAAGTCGTCGCTGTTGTCCAGGAGCATGCTCGAGTAGCCGAGGATGATGCAGAGGATGTTGTTAAAGTCATGGGCCACCCCGGCGGATAGCTGCCCGACTGCGGCGAGTCGCTCCTGCTGCATGATCGCCTCCTGGCTCTGGCGCAGGGCGGACTCGACCTGCTTGCGTTCGGCGATCTCGGCTTGCAATTGCTCATTCGTAGCCTGGAGTTGCTCGGTCCGGACGTTCACACTCTTTTCCAAATCTTCCAGTCGGACCTTGGCCTGTTGCAGCAAACGCCATTTTTGTGTCAGGGCGTTTGCCAGTTGCTGCACCTCAACGTTGTCGAACGGCTTCTTGAGGATGACCAGGCGGTCGGAATGGCCCAGCTTTTCCACCATATCGTCCCAGGAATAGTCCGAATGGGCCGTGCAGATGACCACCTGCAGGTCTGGATAGACTTCCCACAATCTGGAAGTGGTCTGGATCCCGTCCCAGCCCGGTCCCATCCGCACGTCCACGAAAGCCAGGGCGTAGGGCTCACCCGATTGCACCGCTTCCTGGAGCAGGCGCAATCCGTCCTCGCCTTGAAACGCCGAGTCGATGTGGAAGACCTGGCGGCGGGACGCCGGCGCCGGCTCGTCGAACAAGAGGGCTTCGCGCTCCTCCAGTTTCTCATGACCGACCTGATTTGCGCCGAGAATCTTGTGAAAATCCTCATGGATCGCCCGATTGTCGTCGATCACCAATATGCGCTGGCCGCGCTGAAAGTTTGATGTGTTCATTGTGCGCCAGCCAACGGTGGCTGAAGTGGCAATACCAAAGTGAAAATCGCCCCCTGCCCCGGACCGTCACTATGCCCCGTGAGCGCGCCGCCCATCTCCTTGGCGGCCATCAGGCAGCTATGCAGTCCGAAGCCGTGTCCATCGGACCGCGTGGTAAAACCTCGTGAGAAGAGTCGGCTTAAATTTTCGCGCGGAATGCCCACCCCATTGTCCGTGATCTGGATGTTGATCCCGTCGATCCCGTTCTTGAAAATGCGGACCGTGACCAGTTTGTCCGAACGACCTGATTCGTTGCAGGCGTATTTGGCATTCCGAATGAGATTGACCAGGATTTGCAGGACGGTGTGTTTATCCACGATGATGGTCGGGTTATCGATGAATTCCCGCGCCAGGTTAACTTCGTGGCGTGTCAGCGCCGAGGAATTCATGCGCAACGCATCTTCGACCATGTCACTGGTCTTCACCGCGACACTTAGTCCGGAGAGTTTGGCATAGTTCTGCTGCATGACCACGATCTCCTTGATGTGCTCGATGTTTTTGACCAGCGAATCCAACTCATTGAGCACGGTCGTCTGCTCTTTTCTCAGATGCTCGCCTAAGTCCTTGAGGTAGCCTGGCAGTTGCTTTCCTCGTTCATCGTCGATCAGGTATTTCTGATCGTCCGCATGCTGCGAGAGCAAGGAAGCAACTTTGCTCACAGCCAGCACTTTGGATTTCTTGACCTGCTCGCAGACCAACGTCGCGGAGACGTTGACGCTGTTGAGCACGTTGCCGACATTGTGAAGCACGCCAGTCGCCACCTCCGCCATTCCCACGCGCCGCGAGGCCGCGACCAATTGGCGATGAGCGGAGACCAGGTCCCGTTCGGCCCGCTGCCGTTCGCTGAGGTCCCAAAACATTCCCTGGATGCCGATGGGTTTGCGATCCGCGCCCACAATGGCGGTCCTCACCATCATCACGTAAACCCTCGAGCCATCGGCCGTCGGATAGTTCTGCTTGGTCTCGAGCCGTTCGCCTGAAGCCAGCACTTGCTCGTCTTCGCAGAAGAGTTTGGTTGCCAGTTCTGCTGGAAGCAACTCTTGATCGGTCTTGCCGACAATCTCCGCCGCCGTTTTTCCCAAAGTGGCGCAAAACGCGCGATTCGCGAACGTATACCTACCGGTGAGATCCTTGCGAAAAATACTCTGCGGCACGCGGTCAACGAGCGAGCTGTAGAAATTCTCCGATTCGCGCAAAGCTTGCTCTATGTCCCGCCGATCATTGACCTCCTTTTTCAACTGCTCGTTGCTGCTGGAAAGATCCTGGGTTTGGCGTTCGAGTTGACGGTTGGCGTTGCTCAGCCGGCCGTTGGCGTGATTCAGTTGCCAGTTAACGACGTTCAGCTTGCGAACCGTATAAGCAATGCCCACCAGCAAACACAGGCAGATAAACAACAACACGGTGGCAAAATCGATTCGTACGTGCGTAGGACTGACGGGTGGCCGGGCCTCAATCCGATGGTTGAGCTCTGGTCCGGCTTGTGGCAAAGGTTCGCCGGCGCCACTGGTTGCACTGGGTGGAGTCACCGTGGTTGCGAGGTCGTTGGTGGAATCGGCCTCCGACTTTGCAGCTGCCGGTTCGCTGGGCGCGGCTTCCTGAAGCAGGGCCGATGGCTGTTCGAGCGGGTTGGGTGTATCGGAGTTCAGACTCGGATCCGCGGCGATCGTTCGCATCAGAAGGCACATCAAGAGCCATCCGGCGAATATCGCCTTGACTCGAAATAGTCTCTGTGAACTTGCTGCAATCATCTTCGTCTTGTTCCTGGCAGCTCCGGCGAGCTGCCCAATTTTTGGAAACGCAATTTTCAGGCCGATCTCAAACCTGATTACGGCAACGTGCGGACAAGACGGGTTGGTCCGTCTGCCACTTTTGAGCGGAGAGCAACTAGCGTGCTACGCTGAATTTTCAAATGTGGGATATGGCCCTCGACCCAATTTACTCGAGGGAAGCCTCCGAAACTGACGAGAACATTTCGCCGATCTGGTTCGTAACGCCATCGATAGGTTTATCTGCTGCACACTCCTCCCAATGATCCGAATCAATCTGAGGCCAGCCGGTTGCCGCTGCAGCCTCGAATCATTCGTCCCTACATTGCGGGGTGCAGCTTACCACACGCCGGGGGAGGAGACCCGATGGACACACGTAAACGAGCCGTTCCGCAGCCCCCGTGTTCCATTTCCATACAATACATGCTCAATCCGCATCCCCAAGAAAGACCAGCCGCGTCCCCGAATTGCATGTGCTGGGTTTGTTGGTTGGAACTCCCGGGGCCATGCGTCGGGTAGCTGTCTGGCGATCCCGACGGACCTCCACGGGCCATTTTCCAGTTTCCAAGAACGGGAATTTGTTTTTCAATCGGATGAAATTGCTTTCGCCGCACAATAAGAACGGAAAGATTGACATCCTGGGCCTCATCGCGGGCAACCGGTCGCTGCCGCTGCTTTTCGCGCGGCAGGCGCGGAGTATGGGTGTGGGAAGCCTCGTCGCGGTCGCCTTTGAAGGCGAGACCGACCCGGAACTGGCCAAATGGGTGGACGACATCATCTGGATGAGAGTCGGACGGCTTTCCCAATTAATCTCCGCATTTGCCGAACGCGGCGTCAAGCAATGCGTCATGGTAGGGCAGATCGCCCCGAAGAATCTGTTCGATGTGCGACCCGACCTCCGCGCCTTGACGATGCTGCTCAAATTGAAGGAAAAGAACGCGCATACGATCTTTGGAGCGATCGCCGACGAACTCTTGAAGGACGGCGTGGAACTCATCGAGGCGACCCCATGGTTGAAGCCGCTGATGCCGGGGATCGGCATTCATATCGGCAGGAAGTTGTCGGATGAGCAAAAAGCCGATGTGCAATTTGGCTTCCGCATCGCCAAAGAAGTCTCGCGGCTGGACATCGGCCAGACCGTCGTGGTCAAGCGCGGCACGGTGCTCGCGGTCGAAGGACTCGAAGGCACGGACCGCTGCCTGTTGCGCGGCGGCGAATTGGCCGGCAAGGAAGGGGGTGCCGTCGCGGTAAAAGTGGCGAAGGAACAACACGACATGCGCTTCGACATCCCCTGCATCGGCTCCCGGACATTCGAAACCTGCGTCAGCGCGGGCGTGTCGGTCCTGGCACTCGAAGCCGGAAAAACTCTGCTGCTGGACGAACAAGAAGTAAGAGAAGTCATTTCCAGGAACAACACCGTGCTCACTACTGTGGCCTGAACCCCGTGTCACTCGGTTATGCTCACTGCCCATGAATTGATCGGCTTTATGACTCCGAAATTGGCCGCGGAGATTCTGGAAAGCGCGCACTCATCGGAGAAAGAACTCTATAAGGCCACGCTCGCCGCGGTCGCGCAGTCGCGCAAAGTCCGCCCGGTCTTCCTCGAACGCCAGCCCCGCAGCGAACAGCACAACTTGATCATCTCCACCTTGAGCCGGCCTTCCATGGAACTGGCTGCCGCCGGTTTGCTGCGTGTCTGGCTGCTCAAGAAACACACGGCGCTGTTGACCGATTTCCTGGATGCGCTCGGCCTGCCGCATAAAAACGGAGTGGTGGATGATTTGCCGGGGGCGATGGATGACGCCAAACTGCGCTCCGCGGTGGATGCCGTTCTGGCAAAGCATCCGAACGAGGTCGTGACCGTTTATCTCCACGCGTTTTACGAAATGAATGAGACCCGCTGGCCAAATCTTAAGGCGCTGTTGGAAACCGACCCGCGTTTGCAGTTCGGAATTTGATCGGGCAACCCGCCTCGAGGCCGAGCAGAATCGCCGGCGAATTTGCCAATTCGTCAGGCTCAGAGTGGCCTTTCCGGGCGGCAGGATGCCGCCCTCTTGAGATTGGACAGCTCATCCACAAGTTGTCGGCTCGTGGGAGCGCGGCCTTCAGGCGAATGGCACTTAGATAGCAGCACGTTTTTTACGGGCTTTGGCACGCTCGCTTATGCGGCGGTTCCGGTGCGGGACGTCGCGAAATTTCTTCCGTCGACAATTCAGCCGCGCGTAGGCTTTGAGTCGACGCTTGACGGCCCGCGGCT
>Ga0207670_10002112_pt1 | contig 10388 bp, 4 predicted proteins | sample KBSS23HmetaG_FD_184339 | JGI IMG/M metagenome (GOLD analysis project Ga0207670, IMG submission 184339) | Switchgrass rhizosphere microbial communities from Kellogg Biological Station, Michigan, USA - KBS S2-3H metaG (SPAdes) (version 2) | ecosystem: Host-associated > Plants > Roots > Rhizosphere... | reverse complement strand
ATGAGATTGACGCCGAGACGACTCCCCTCCGAGAACCCGAGCACTATCAATTCGACCTCAATCTTGCCGATGTGGCGGAGGTTTGGCGGCGAGGCAGCGTGATTGCCTCGTGGTTGCTCGACTTGACGGCAGAGGCGTTGGCGAAGGATCCCACGCTATCGAAATTCACCGGACGGGTCTCCGATTCGGGTGAAGGTCGCTGGACAATCAAAGCGGCGATTGATGAAGGTGTGCCGGTGCCCGTGCTGACGACCGCGCTTTACGAACGGTTCGCGTCACGCGGGGAGGCGGATTTCCAGGACAAACTGCTTTCGGCGATGCGGTTCGGCTTCGGCGGCCACGTGGAAAAACCGTGAGAAAACCGATCCACCCAGCCCATTCAGATGCTCTGGTGTTTTTCGGCGCCACGGGCGACCTGGCTTACAAAAAGATCTTCCCGGCGCTCCACGCGATGTTAAAGCGCGGGAACCTCAGCGGGCCCGTCATCGGTGTTGCCAAGACGGGCTGGAATCTCGACCAACTCAAGGCCAGGGCAAGGGACAGCCTCGAGAAGCATGGCGGGCTCGACCCGGTCGCGTTCGAGAAGCTGAGCGGCTTGTTGCGCTACGTGGACGGCGACTATAACGACACCACCACATTCCAAGCCATCCGCCAGACGCTCGGCGCCGCGCGACGACCGGCGTTTTACCTTGCGATTCCGCCAGCGCTGTTCGGCACCGTTGTCGAGCACCTTGGAAAGTCCGGCTGCGTTACAGACGGGGCGCGCGTCATCGTGGAAAAGCCGTTCGGGACGGATCTCCTCAGCGCGCAACGGCTCAACGGCATTCTGCTCGGCTCGTTCGACGAAAAAAGAATTTTCCGCATTGACCATTACCTCGGGAAGAAACCCGTGCACAACATGCTGTTCTTTCGCTTTGCCAACGCGCTGCTGGAACCGATCTGGAACCGCCACAACGTGGAAAGCGTCCAAATCAGCATGGCGGAAGAATTCGGCGTCCAGGGCCGCGGCGCTTTCTACGATCAGACAGGAACCGTCCGCGACGTGATGCAGAATCATCTGTTTCAGGTTTTGGCCAATCTGGCGATGGAACCGCCCGTCCGGACGGATAGCGAATCCATTCGCGACGAGAAGGTCAAGGTGTTGAAAGCCATCCTGCCGCTGGAGGCAAATAATCTGGTCCGAGGGCAATTCCGGGGCTATCGGGACGAGCCGGGTGTTGCCGCCGATTCTCGAACGGAGACCTTTGCGGCGTTCAAGCTGGAAATCAATTCCTGGCGATGGCGCGGCGTTCCCTTTTACCTCCGAGCTGGGAAGTGTCTGCCCGTGACCTGCACGGAGATTGTGGTTCGTCTGCGTCAGCCACCGACGATGTACGAAAGCTTCGATCTGAAGGAGAATTATTGCCGATTGCGCATCAGTCCGAACGTCGCCTTTTCCTTCGGCCTGAACAGCATCGCGGCAGCAGATGAAACTGTAAACGAACCCCTCGAATTATCCTGGGGACACTGCCCAAGCGCGGAAGAACGGGATGCCTACGAACGCGTGCTGACGGACGCGATGGCGGGCGACGCCACTCTGTTTGCCCGGGAGGACTATGTGGAGGAAGCCTGGCGGATCGTTGACCCGGTGTTGAAAGCCGTCACGCCAGTCTTTGAATACGAGCCGCACACGTGGGGACCAACTGAGGTCGAGAAGGTCACTCCGATTGAAGGCTGGGAAAACCCCGTCGTTAACGGACACGAAACGAAAGCCAGCTTGGTCGCGTAGGTATCAGGGGTTGAAAACGAAATCAATGCACGTCCTGGCCATCAATAGCGGTTCATCGAAGAAAGCGATACATCGCAAAGCATGGCGAGGACTTGCCGGAAATTCGAAATTGGAAATGGGGCGCGAACAAGTAACCGACTACGCCTCTCATGACCAAACATGAAACCCAAATGCAAGGACCAGGGTATTCCCACTCCCCCGGTCACGTTGTGGGGCAGTTGTCACATCCTCTGCAACTCCAGTCGCGCGATCTGCTTTTTTAGCAACGGCGCGATCCGGTGTTTGGCCAGATAAATCCGTCCGATGCTGACGCCAAGGGCACGAGCCACTTCCCGCGCGGGCCATTGTCGCAACAGATAGAGTTCGCAAATTTGGCAGTCCTTGAGATTCGCCTCCGCTTTGACTCGTTGCAGAGCGGCATGGAGGACCGTTTTCTTCCAATCCACCTCCCACATCGTTTCCCATCGTTCAGCTGCCGGGTCGGCGACCCGCTCGACGGTCGCCGTTCGGGCTGTGTCGTCCACGTTTGCAATGGTGGCCCGTCCCGCAGGGACTCGTCTGCGGAAGCGGTCCTTGATGCGCCATGTTGTCAGGTTGAGGAGCCAGGTCTTGAACGAGCACCGGGCCGGATCATAGGTGAACTCCGGCAGCTTGCGCGCGACACCGATCACCGTTTCTTGCACGACCTCGTCCGCCTCGGTCTCAGTCAACCCGGCCTTCAAAGCAAATTCGTAAATGAGGTTGCGATAGATGTCATAAAATTCCTGCCAACTCGAATGATCGTCACAGTCTTTGAGCCGGTTCAGTAATGTCTCGCGTGTGGGGATGGAATCATTCGTCGGGTCGGCCATGACAAGAGATATGTTATTCCTTAAACGCGGCAACGGGAGCATTTCTTTCAGAGACACGGATTTCGCCGATTTTCACCGAGGAATCGCTAACTGCGCGAATTTCAGTGAATGTTTTGTCTCCCTGCTGCCAATTCGTGTCAATTCGTGAAATCCGTGTCCTTGAAAGTTTTTTCGACTTTCGTGCGTTTAAGGAGAGATGAAGCAGGAGATCACGTGCTCGAAAGGCGCGGGCGGGCTTGGACGATCGGAGTCATCGGCAAGCCCTCGGTGGCCCGACGCCGCGGCGACGACGCTCCCTCCGACCAATTCGATCATTCCTCGTCAAACGTTGATGATGCTTTTGTTCGTGTGTTACTTTCCAGTGCCTTTGAACGCCGATCCCCTGGAGACCTGGCATTGGCGCAATCCTTTGCCGAACGGGAATCCGATCTGTCGTGTGGCCTACGGCGGCGGTAGATTTGTGGCGGTCGGCTGGACGGGCACAATCTCAACCTCGAGCGACGGCGTCCAGTGGACCAACCCGCCCCCGCTGACCATCGATCACCTTTGCGCCGTCGCTTACGGCAGCGGAACCTTCGTCGCGGTGGGAAAGGCCGGCGCAATCTTCAGCTCCACCGAAGGAACGCAGTGGACGAAACGAGACGCGGTGACGAAGGACGATCTCGGAGCGATCACCTATGCAAATGGAATGTTCGTCGTGATGGGCGACGGAGGATACTCGCCCGTGGGTGCGAGTCGCGCCTTCTTCACCTCGACCAACGGGCTGGATTGGAACCAGCACGAGTTGGGAACGACCTGGGAGATCGATGGGGTCACGTACGGCAACGGTCGCTTTGTCGCCGTGACTCGAAGCGGCGCGGTTTTGACTTCGACCGACGGGCTGGACTGGACAGCGCATCGCGCTCCCGATTCGCTTCCTGGGGTCGCCTTCGGCAATGGGATGTTCGTGGCTGCGGGTGATACAACGATTTGGACTTCGACCAATGGCATCAACTGGTCCCAGACCAACGCCCGGCGAGGCACGCTGAGTGTTGCCTTCGGCAACGGCGCCTTCGTGGCCGCGCGGGCAAACGGTACGATTGCGAGCTCCACTGATGGAACCACGTGGGTCGAAGGGACGACCGGATCAAAGTTCCTCCTGAATGCGATCGGTTTTGGAGGCGGCAGGTTCGTAGCGGTTGGATATGTAGGCTCGATCCTCACTTCAGAAGATCTGGTGAACTGGACGCTGCGCACCGCAGGCACAGTGAATGATCTGTATAACGTCGCCTACGCCGAGTTCAAATTCGTCGCCGTGGGGGACGCGGGCACGATTATGACCTCCGCGGACGGAAAGGAATGGACAATCAGCGATTCGGGATCGTCCGTTCCTCTCTACGGCGCAACGTACGGTGGTGGAACCTTCCTCGTTGTTGGTGCGGGCGGAATTGTCCTGGCTTCGCCGGACGGCACGAGCTGGACTGTTCGCGATTCAGGAACCACCAACGATCTCTACGGGATCGCCTATGGCAACGGCATTTTCGTGGCAGTCGGATCACTTGGCACAATCGCTACTTCAACCAACGGCGTCCAGTGGTCCGTCGCAACTAAAGCGAGCTCCGATCTCCAAGGCGTGTGCTTTGGCGACGGGACATTCGCTGTCGCTGGCGGGTCCTCCCGACTTATCTATACTTCGACAAACGGAGTCAATTGGGCGTCAGCACTACCCGGCGGAGTTCTCGGCCTTTTCTCTATTACCGCCGTCACATACGGCAACGGCCGCTTCTTGGTCGTTGGAGCCGTCTTTGGTGCAGATTATGACACCGGCGTGGGCTGGACTTCGACCAATGGAGCGGACTGGAAGCCAGCCCTCGACGGATACGCTGCGCTTTATAGTGTTGCTTTTGGTCACGACGCCTTCGTCACGGCCGGCCTGCGGTGCAATTTCTGGTGCGATGAACCGCCACTGTTAAGCTCAGCCAATGGCACGGACTGGACATTTCACGACTCCGGCGTGTCGTTGGCGACTCTGTATGGAGTCGCGTATGGCGCAAGCACCTTCGTCGTCGTCGGCCAGTACGGAACGATTCTGCAATCGGACAAATTCGGGCCGCGGCTGGAATTGCTGTCGGAGCCAGCCGACGATTCGTTCAGCTTCAAACTGATTGGCGAAGCGGGACTGAGCTACCGGATTGAAGTCTCCAGCGACCTCGTCTCCTGGATCACGCGGACGAATTTCGTGAGCGACACCGGCACCAACGAGTTCACCGATTCCACTGGGCCGAGCTTCAATCGGAGGTTCTATCGGGCCGTGCTGCCCTGAACGGTCAGGAAGCACGCCAAACTTGATGGACACCGACGTTATGAAAACTACCTCACAGAGGCTTGATTATTCCACGGCAGACCAATCCCGCTTAGACTTCCACACCCGCGCGTCGCCGTGCCTGGCCGTGGCTGCGAGAATTGCATGGCCAGAAAAGACAGACGACTTTAGACGCCGTGCAGTTCGTCGAGGGGAATGGTTGCGGCGAGGTACGTGTGCTTTCCGTCTCCTGACGTTGTTGCTGGCGTGCCCGGTTTCAGAACGCAACGCCTTGGCCGAGGGGTGTCCGGCGTCTAGCTTCGCGGCAGCGCGAACGTTCGACGCGCGACATAATCCGCATTTCGTAACGGTGAGCGACGTCAACGGTGATGGTATGCCCGACCTGGTCGTCGGTAACGGCGACGGTGTCGTGGTGCTGCGGGGCGTGGGTGATGGCAGCTTCCAGACCGCGTTTAGTTCTGGTGGTCGATCACGTTGCTTTTCCTTGGCAGTAGCTGACTTCAATGGCGATGGCAAACCCGACGTCGCCATGGCCAACTACGATTCCGCCAACGTCTCCGTGCTATTGGGCAAAGGCGATGGCACCTTGCAGGTCGCCGTCAATTACAGCGCGGGGTTCAGTCCTATTGCCGTGGTGGTGGGCGACTTCAACGTCGATGGCAAGCCCGATTTGGCCGTCGCGAATCAGCAGTCCGATGACGTCTCTGTGCTTCTGGGAATTGGCGATGGCACCTTCCAGGCCTCTGTCAGTTACAGCGCGGGGTTCAATCCTAATTCCCTGGCGGTGGGCGACTTCAACGTCGATGGCAAGCCCGATTTGGCTGTCGCGAACCGCGACGCCGGCAACGTCTCGGTGCTGTTCGGCCAGGGCGAAGGCTCCTTCCAGACAGCCGTTAACTATCGGGCAGGTAGCAGACCTGTTTACGTGTCGGTGGGTGACTTCAACGGTGATGGCATGAGCGATTTGGCGGTAGCGAACCGTGGCATCAGCGGCGGCCCCAACACCACTAACCTCTACGTGTTGTTGGCCAACGGCAATGGCACGTTCCAGCCCTCGCTCAACTATGCAACGGGAACGTATCCTGCCTCCGTGGCGGTGGGCGACTTCAACCGCGATGGCAAGCCCGACTTGGCCGTAGCGGACAATGACTCGAACCACCTCTCAGTGCTGTTGGGAAAAGGCGATGGCACGTTCCAACCGGCCGTCGAGTACATCGCGGGATACGGTCAATCTTCTGTGGCGGTGGGCGACTTCAACGGGGATGGCAGACCCGACCTCGCCGTGGCCAATGGTTCCACGGACATCTCGGTTCTGCTTGGCAATGGTGATGGAAGCTTTCAGGTCGCACTCAACTACGACGCAGGGGAAGCTTTGTATGCGGTGGATGACTTCAACCTCGATGGCAAGCTCGACTTGGCCACGTCTGGATCGCTGCTGTTGGGCATGGGCGACGGCGGCTTCATAGCTGCCATCCCATATCCAAATCTCGGCATAACAGCCTATGTTTCTGGTGCGGCGGGCGATTTCAATGGCGATGGCAAGCCCGACTTCGCCGTGCCCAACGTGGATTCGACAAATGTCGCTGTGTTGTTGGGCAACGGCGATGGCACTTTCCAGAACGCCGTCAACTATCGGACAGCAAGCAGGCCTATTTACGTGACGGTGGGCGACTTCAACCGTGACGACGAGCCCGATTTAGCCGTCGCCAACTACGACTCTGCCATTGTCTCGGTGTCATTGGGGAACGGTGATGGCACCTTCCAAGACGCCGTTAACTATACGGTTAGCAATTCCCCCTACTCCAGCCGGTCCTTGGCGGTGAGCGATTTCAACGGCGACGGCAAGCTCGACCTGGCGGTAGCAAACCCCGACCACCTCTCCGTGTTATTGGGCAACGGCGATGGCACGTTCCAAGCCGTCGTCAGTTTTGGCGCGGGACCGAATCCTCACTCCGTCGTGGTAGGTGACTTCGACGGCGACGGCAAGACCGACCTAGCCGTGGCCAACGATCGCCCTGCCGTCGCGGTGTTGTTTGGTTATGGTGATGGCACCTTCAAGGCGGCCGTTTACTCCGATCTGGAAGGAGCAATTTTCAAGTTGGCAGTAGGCGACTTCAACGGCGACGGCAAGACCGACCTAGCCGCAGCCTCCCTGGGCGCCTGGGTTCTCTTGGGAAACGGCGATGGCTCGTTCCGAACCGCGGTCAAGTACGTCACGGACGGCACTTCGCGTTCCATCGTTGTAGGGGACTTCAACGCTGACGGCGAACCCGATCTAGCCCTCTGGAACGAAAATGGCACCTTGTCTGTTCTGCTGAACACCTGCGTCACAATTGGCCCTGGGATTGGGATTGTGCGCAGCAACAATACCGCCACCGTTTCCTGGCCATTCCCGTCCACGGGATTTGTGCTCGAATCCGCAACGAGCCCAAGCCCGGCGAATTGGCAACCGGCCGTCGAAGTGCCGATGACCAACAATGGGCTGTTGAGCGTCACCGTGCCACTCAACCAAGTGAGACGCTACTTCCGCTTGCGCAAGTCGTGAGGGAGCAAATCCTAATGAACCGCATCATCACCTCACTTGGCCCGTCGTTTGTCGCGCCACCGCCACCTCGTTGGTGGGCGCGCGCCAAAGGCGAAGCGTCCTATCACTCGCCGCACTCGCCAGCGTTTGCCCGTCATGCGAAAAGACCAGCGACCAGCAGAAACCATCATGTCCTTCGAGCGTGGTGACGTCGCGACCGCTGGCGAGATGGCACAGCTTTATTCTGGCATTCGCGTAGGCGACGGCCAACGTCTTGCCGTCAGGTGAAAACGCCAGATATCGAGTCGCCCCGCTCGGGCTTTCCACGCTGCCGAGGATGCGGTGCGTCGAGGTGTCAAACAGCGCGATCCGCTCCAGGTCTGCCAGTGTCGGAGAGGCCAGCGTTCTTCCGTCGGGCGACAAGGCCACGAAGCGTTCGAGGTTTGTCGAACTGAAGATCACGCGCTTGGCAGCCACATCCACCAACTTGGTAACTGTATCCCTGGCTTGGCCGACGACCAGGAACTTGCCATCGCCGGAGAATTGCAACACGCGAATCACGCCGACGCCGTCAACAAGGTTCGTCAACAGTTGACGTGACTGGAGGTCCCAGAAAAGGATCTCGCTCGCCACATCAGCGTCATCCACCCATCCGCTGCCCGTGGCCAGGGTGCGGTCATCGGGCGAAAGCGCCAGACAGCCAATTCTTCTTCCTGAACTTAACACCGCGATCTGCTCTCGCGTCTGCACGTTCCACAATCGAATCGTCTTATCCACACCACAGGAGACCAGTATCGTTCCATCCGCCGAAAACGCCACGCCTGTGACCGCGGCGCCGTGCCCATTGAGTGTAGCCAGGTTCGCCCCACTCGGGACGTTCCAGAGCTTGACCGTGCCGTCGAGGCTCGCGCTGGCAAGCAGTTGGTCGTCCGGCGAGAAAGCCACGCACAGCACCGAGTCGGCATGGCCCAGGAGCGCATCCGGGTCTTGCTTGGCAGCAAGATCCCATTGCTTAACTGTATGGTCAGCACTGCCGGAGACGAGCTTGCGACCGTCGGGCGAGAAGGCTACTGAGAAGATTCTGCCTGAGTGTCCCTTGAAAATGCGTACCGGTCGCCGCGCCTCGATATCCCACAAGCGCACGGTGGTATCGTCACTGCCCGTGGCCAGCATCTTGCCGTCCCGCGAGAACACCACCGCACCGGGTTCTCGTTCGTGACCTTTAAGCTTGCCGAGCACGCCCCGGCTTTGCACGTCCCAGAGCACGACGCCGTCGGACCGCGTGGTCACCAGCACCTTACTGTCAGGAGAAAATGCGATGCCCCAAGTGGCGCCGGCCTGGTCATACAGCAACGGCAGCGGTTGCCCGCTCGCCAGGTCCCAGAGTTTCACCCCGAAGGTCGCACCAGCCGTCGCGAGCAGTTTGCCGTCCGGGGAAAAGGCCACCAAGTCGGCTTCACCTTCCGGCCCTTCGAACTCGCCAACCTCTGCTCCAGTTGCGAGGTCCCACACCTTCGCGGTGGCGCCCTCCGTGCCGGCGGCCAGCCATTTGCCGTCAGACGAGAAGGCCACCGAGGTGACCGCCGCCTTATGATCGGTCAAATCGGCTACCACCGCGCGCGTCGCGAGATCCCATAGTTTCACCTTTTTGTCGGCGCCGCCCGAGGCCAGCCGCGTGCCGTCGGGAGAAAATGCGACGGCGTTGACCGGCCCCGCATGGGCGGTGAGCACAGCCAGATTTGTCTTGGAGACAAAGTCCCAGAGCCGAACCGTTTCATCGTCACCGCAGGAGGCGAGCAGTTTGCCATCGGGAGACATCGCCACGCATTGGACGGTCTGCGTGTGTCCGAGAAATGTATGGGCGTCGTCACTGCGACAAAGGTTCTTCAGGTAATACCATTCGAAGCCGCGGAGGTCCTCTGCAATTTCGGATTTCGGATTCTCGCCGCGCTGCCGCGCCGTCGCAGCGGGTCGGATTTCGGATTTTGAACCGGGCCGATGCGCTTCCAAAAGCATCGTCGCGCGCACAATGTTTCCGGCCTCCAACGCTTGTTGCGCCAGATTCATGTCGGCAGCGTAGAGGAGGTGCTCGGAGTGGCGTCGCGCCGTTTCCGCGCGGCGGGTCTGGCTAACCGCGAAGAAATACGCGGTGGCGGCGATGACCATAAGTGCGGAAACGAAGAGACTGGTTTTCGTCAGGATAGCCAAACGTCGTTCCACGACTCGCAGGCGCTGGATGGATTGGCCGCTCTGCAACAGCGCCAGGTCCGCCTGCATTTCTTCAGCCGATTGGTAACGCTGCCCCGCGTCACGGGCGCAGGCCTTGAGCAAGACTTCGTTCAGTTCGAGCAAATGCGCGCGGTCCGGGTTGTCCTGCCAATCGAGCGGCAGGTCGGGGAAATGGCGCCGGTCGCGGCCCATGCCGATTTCGTATAGCACTTTGCCGAGGCTAAAAATGTCTGCCCGCGGCGATCCGGGGCCTTCAGGGGCGAGATAACCCTCGGTCCCGACAATGGATTTCGTGTCGCCGACGGCTGTGACGAGGCCAATGTCGGCCAACTTGGGCACGCCCTTGACGAAAATGATGTTGGACGGTTTGACGTCACGATGCACCAGTCCGTACTTGTGGAGATGCGCCAGCGCAGTGGTGAGCGAAAGTCCGATCTCGATGCACAAACCGACAGGCAACCGACCGCGCTGATCTAGTTCAAAGCGTAATGTTCGGGGGACGTAGTTGGCAGGGGAGAAAGCGGCAAAGGGGGGAGAGGGGCGCGGCCCTTCCCCTTCCCTGACCTTCTGCTCCCAGGTTACGGCATCGTCCGCCAATTCCATCACGTAATAAAAGCAGCCAGCGTCATCGTTCTTGCCCGCGTGCAGAATGGCCAACTGACTGGGATGGGAACGGGAGATCGGCTCGAATTTCTTGATCCACTCATACTCGCG
>Ga0207670_10002110_pt1 | contig 10391 bp, 1 predicted proteins | sample KBSS23HmetaG_FD_184339 | JGI IMG/M metagenome (GOLD analysis project Ga0207670, IMG submission 184339) | Switchgrass rhizosphere microbial communities from Kellogg Biological Station, Michigan, USA - KBS S2-3H metaG (SPAdes) (version 2) | ecosystem: Host-associated > Plants > Roots > Rhizosphere... | reverse complement strand
CTTGGCCACGAGCTCCTCGTGGTTGCCTTGCTCGACGATCTGGCCCTTGTCCATGACGACGATCAGGTCCGCGTTGCGGATCGTCGTCAGGCGGTGCGCGATCACGAGCGTCGTGCGCCCCTTCATCAGCTCGTGGACGCCGCGCTCGATGAGCTCCTCGGCCTCGGGATCGACGTGGGCCGTCGCTTCGTCGAGCACGAGGATCTCGGGATCGCGCATCAGCGCGCGTGCGAACGCGACGAGCTGGCGTTCGCCCGCCGAGAAGTTCGCGCCGCGCTCGGCGACGGGCGCGGTCACGTCGGCACCGCGGCGGACGAGCGCGCGGTCGAGACCGACGCGACGGACGGCTTCCTCGATGCGATCGCGGGTGTAGTCCTTGCCGAGCGTGATGTTTTCGGCGAGCGAGCCGGCGAACAGCGTGACATCTTGCGAGACGACCGTGATGCGGCGGCGGAGCTCGCGCAATGGGATGTCGCGGACGTCGACACCATCGATCTTGATCGAGCCGCGCTCGCGCTCGTAGAGGCGCGTCAGCAGCTTGATGACGGTCGACTTGCCCGAGCCGGTCGCACCGACGACCGCGACCGTGGTGCCGCGCGGCACCTTGACGTCGACACCGCGCAGCACGGGCTCGGCTCCGTAGCTGAAGTGGACGCCCGCGAGCTCGACCGCGGGGGCGGCCGGATTCGGCGCGATGGGTGCATCCTCGGCCTGCGTCGTGACCATGCTCGTCGCGCCATCCCACTCGTGCGTGTCGAGGAGGACGAAGATGCGCTCGCTCGCGGCCATCGCACCCTGCATGACCGCGTACTTCGACGACAGGTCGCGGATCGGAATGAAGAAGCGATTGATGTACTCGATGAAGCCCACGATGATCGCGATCGTCGCGACGTCCTGCGCGCGGTGACCGGCGGCGAACCACACGATGAGACCGGTCGCGATGTAGCCGATCGCCTCGACGAGCGCGTACATCGCGGCGTCCGCGCGGATCTGCAGCAGGTATGCATCGCGATGGCCTGCATTGATCTCGTCGTACTCGCGCTGGGCGGTCGGCCCGCGACCGAGCAGCTGGACGACGCGGATGCCGAACAGGTGCTCCTGCGCGAACGCGTTCATCGCGGCGAGCCGGACGCGGATCTGGCGGTAGGACTTGCGCATCGCGCGGCGCGCGTACTCGACGAGGACGAACAAGAGCGGCAGGGTCACGAGCGCCATCAGCGACAGCTGGACGTCGATGCTGAACATGATGAAGATGATCACGACCGCCTTGACGAAGTCCGCGACGATCGTGATCGCGCCCTGCGCGAAGATCTCGTTGAGGTTCTCGATGTCGTTCGTCATGCGCGTCATCAAGCGGCCGACCGGCATGCGATCGAAGAACGCGGCGCGTTGCGACAGCACGTGATCGAAGATCGCGATGCGCAGGTCGTGCATCGTGCGCTGACCGGCGAGCTGGAGCACCGTCATCTCGATGTAGCCGGTGACGTTCTGACCGATCAGCAGGCCGACGTAGATCAGCGCGTCCCACGGCAGCATCTCGATCTGCCCGCCGAGGATGTGATGCTGAAGGATGTACATCACGAAGTACGGCTGCGCGAGATCGAACGCGATGTCGACGAGCATCAGCAGGATCCACGCGACGAGCAGATGCGTGTGCGGTCGCACGTACTTCGCGAGCCGGCGGATCAGGCGGATGTCGTACGCCTTGCCGAGCACGGCCTCGGCTTCGAGGCCGCTACGGCGTGGCGCGGCGGGTTCGGCGACAGCCACTAGCCCGTCGCCTCTCGCACGATCTCGAGCTCGGTATCGAGCTGCGTGCGATACAGCTCGCTGTACACGCCACCGGCCTCGATCAATTGCTCGTGCGTGCCGCGCTCGACGATCGTCCCCTGATCGAGCACGAGGATCTGATCGGCATCCTTGATCGCGGCGACGCGGTGCGAGATCAGCACCGCCGTGCGCCCGCTCATCACGCGGCGCAGGTTCGCGAGGATCGTCTTCTCGGTCTCGGCGTCGACCGACGACAGCGAGTCATCGAGCACGAGCAGCCGGCGCGCCGAGGCGAGCGCGCGCGCGAGTGCCACGCGCTGGCGCTGGCCGCCCGACAGCGTGATGCCGCGCTCGCCGACGACCGTGGCGAGCCCCTCGGGCATGATCGCGAGGTCGCGCTGGAGACCGGCGGCGTTCGCGGCCTCGGTGACGCGCGTCTCGGTCGACAGATCGACCGCTTGCTCCGCGGCGCCGACCCGCTCGAGCTCGATGCGGCGCGCGGCCGGGATCGCGGTGCCGGCGCCGTAGCCCATCGCGATGTTGTCGGCGATCGTCGTCGAGAACAAGAACGCTTCCTGCGGCGCGTAACCGAGCGCATCGCGCAACGATGCGAGCGGGATCGTGGTGATGTCGCGGCCGTCGATGAAGATCGTGCTCGCCGGCACGTCGATCAACCGGCACAGCGCCTCGACGAGCGTGGTCTTGCCGGCACCGGTGCGGCCGACGACGGCGGTGATCGATCCCGGCGGCAGCTCGAAGCTCACGTCGTCGAGCAGTGCGCGCTGGTCGATCTTGATCGTGAGGTGCTTGACCTCGATATGCGCCGGCGTGCTCGTATCCGAGAGCGGTGGGCCGCTGCCGTCGACGATGTCGGGCGGCGTGTCCTGCAGCTGCACGAGCCGCGACCACGACGCGCGGCCACGCTGGACGAGCGCGAGCATGAAGCCAAACGTCAGCGTCGGCCACACGAGGCGGCCGAGCAGCGCGCTGTACGCGATGTACGTGCCGACCGTGATCTCGTGGCGGATCACGGCGCGGCCGCCGACGAGGATCAGGATCGCGACGCCGAGGGGCGCGAGCGTGTTGAGGATCGGCCCGAGCTGGATGCGCACCTTCGCGGCTTCCATGTTCTTGTCGAGCAGCCGCTGCGAGCCTTCGAGGAATCCGCCGCGCCGCACCTGTTCGAGGCCGTACGTCTTGATCACCTGGATCGCGCCGAGATCCTCCTGGATGCGCGCCGACAGCCCGCCGAGCTCGGTCTGCACCTCGCGCTGCGTGCGGTAGATGCGCTTGGACAGCGCCTGGCCGGCGACGAAGATCAGCGGATACGGAATGATCGCGAGCGCCGCGACCGTGGCATCGAGCGTGAGCATGTACGTCAGCACGGTCGCGAATGCGGTGAGCGCGTTCGCCAGGTGCACGAGGCCGGCACCCCACATCGCGCGGACGGTCTGCACGTCGTTCGTGAGCCGCGACATCACGTCGCCGGTCGGGTGCTCGCGGTAGTACGCCGTCGACAGCGTCATGCAATGCCCGAAGAGCTCCGAACGCAGATCGTACTCGGCGGCGCGCGCCGCGTTGAAGATCCACACGCGCGACCAGATGCGGGTGATAGCCGTGACGATCGCGAACACGATCAGCAAGAACACCTCGCGCGGGACTTCGTGTAGCTGCGAGCGCGCGAGCGAGTCGGTGCTCTGCTTGAGGTACTTGGCGACGCCCAGATAGCAGAGGTTCGTCGCCAGCAGCAGGACCACGCCGGCCACCAGGATCCGCCGGTACGGACGCAGATACGCGAGCGAGCTGCGAGCGGCCACGAGAATCCTGTCTACCGTATGCCGGTAGGAAAAGCTCGCGGCTAACCACGCGAACTAACTGGCCCCCTCGGTTGTCTTGACCCGGGTGCCTGGGTAGCATCGTCCGACCTTAGGGCTCGGTGGAACGCGCCGAGCGGTGTGGAGATCAATGGCCGATCTATCCGCTCTTCTTGCCGTGCTCGAGCACGATCCGGATGACGCGCAGGCATTTGCCGCGCTGGAGGCAGCCGCACAGAACGCCGCGCCCGACGCGCGCGAGAATCGCTTTGCCGCTGCACGCAAGCTGCTGTCGGGTCGTGGCCGGCCCGATGCGGTCGTCGCGCTGCTCGATATCGAGCTCGCCGTCACCCAGGACGCGAACAAGAAGGCGGATCTGTTCCTCGAGAAGGGCATGGTCCTCGACGGCGAGCTACTCGACGTGCCCGGTGCCCACGCGGCGTTCGCGAGCGCACTCGAGCTGCGCCGCAACGACGGCATGGCGACCGAAGCGCTCACCGAGCTCGGTCTCGCCGAGGAGAACTGGAAGAAGTTCGCGACGAAGTTCGTCAAGGAGGCGACTGCGTCGACCGATCGCAACCTCGCGACCGGCCTCTACGTGTCGGCAGCCGAGCAATACGTGCGGTTCGCGCCCGACGAGCCGGAGGCCGAGCAGTACCTGCGCAAGGCGCTCGAGATCGATTCGCGCAACGGCAAGGCCGCGTTTCATCTCGCGCAGCTGCTCCGGCGTCACCAGCGCTGGCAAGATCTCGGCGAGCTGCTCGACGATCGCGCCGAGCGCGCCCCGGCGATCGAGGATCGCGTGTCGGCCCTCATCGTGCTCGCCGATCTCGCACGCGGGCCGCTCGGCAATTCCGCGCGTGCCGACCGTGCGATCAAGCGCGTGCTCGCACTCGATCCGGCGCATCCGCGCGCGCTGCGCCATGTCACCGATACCGCCGCCGCGGCGGGAGATTGGCTCGCCGTCACGCAGGCCTACCAGGCGGCGCTCAAGTCGCGTCGCGATGGCGACGATCTCGGCATGCTGCTGCAGATCGCGATGGTGCTGTGGAAGCACCTCGGCGATCTCGAGCAGGCGGAGGAATACTTTCGCCGCGTCCGCAAGCTCGAGCCCGCGCACCCCGCGGCGCTCGACTTCTATCGCGCGTACTACTCGTCGAAAGGCGAGAGCGGCAAGCTGATCTCGCTGCTCAAGCAGGTCGAGAAGGGCACGCCGCGGCAGAAGGGCGACAGCGGCGAGAAATCGATCAGCATCGAGATCGCCGAGCTCGCGGAGGCGCAAAACAACCCCGAGAAGGCGATCGAAGCGTACAAGCAGCACCTGCGCCAGTTCCCGGCGTCGACGCAGGCGCGCGCGGCGCTGTCGCGTCTGTACCGCCGCACCGAGAAGTGGAACGCGCTGCTCGACCTGATGAAGGACGAGATCGAGCGGCTCCCCGAGACCGACATCGAGGGCAAGACGTCGCGCCTGTTCGAGATCGCAGAGATCTATCGCGATCGCCTGCGGCTCGACGTGATGGTGATCAACACCTACAACGCGATCCTCAAGATCGACGCCGACAACCAGCGCGCGACCGACGAGCTCGCGGCGAAGTTCCGCGCGCTCGGCCGGTGGAACGATCTGATCGCGATCCTCACGCGCAAATCGGAGTCGACCGCGTTGCCCGATGCCGAGCGCGTGCGGCTGCTCCGCGAGGTCGCGGACCTGTGGTCCGAGCGCTTCGGCAACTTCGCGAACGCGATCAAGCCGCTCGAGCGGATCGTCGAGCTGACGCCGAGCGACAGCGCCGCCGTCACGAAGCTCAAAGAAATCTACACGAAGCGCCGCCAGTGGCGGCAGCTGATCGATCTGCTCGGCAAGGAAGCGACGTTGCTCTCCGGCGAGGAGCGGCGCGGCAAGCAATCGGAGATGGCGCGGCTCGCGGCCGAGCGCCTCGGCGACACGCGCCTCGCGATCGAGATCTACAACACGATCCTGCAGGACAACGCGGAGTCGCCCGAGACGCTCGTCTCGCTCGCCGGGCTCTACGATCGCGAGAAGCGCTGGCCGGCGTATGCCGAGATCCTGCATCGCCAGGTCGGCTGGCTGCGCGCGCAGAACCAGGCGAAGCCGGCGATCCAGCTGCTCGAGAAGCTCGGCCAGGTCTACGCCGATCGCCTGTCGGCGCCGCAGCAGGCGGCTGCCGCGTGGAAACAGGTGCTCGATTTCGAGCCGCATCACGCGAAGGCGCTGCGCACGCTGCGCGAGCTGTATGCGATGGCCGGCGACTTCGATGGCCTGCAGACGCTGTACGCCCAGCTCGGCCAGGAAGACGAGGTGGTCGAGGCGCTGCTCGCGATCGCCGATCGGATCGACGCGAAAGACAAGCGGCTGCCGATCGTCGAGCGCGCGGCGCAGCTCGCGCAGAAGCGTGCGGCGAATGCGAAGGAAAACCAGGGCCAGCTCCTCGAGAAGGCGCGCCAGGTGTGGGAGCGCGTCCTTGCCGTCGATCCGACGAACATCGGCGCCGCCGGTGCGCTCGCCCCGATCTACACGAAGCAGGAGAAGTGGACGCGCCTGCTCAGCGTGCTCGAGATCGAGCTCGCGGCGATCCACGAGGTGGCCAAGCGCCTCGACAAGATCCGCCAGATCCGCCAGCTGTGCGAGCAGAAGCTCGCGTCGCGCACGCTCGCGTTCACGTGGACGGTGCGCGCGTTCGATCTCGATCCCGAGAGCGCCGATCTGTACGCGGATCTGCTGCGACTCGCGAGCGAGCCCGAGCAGTGGCGCGAGGTCGTCGGCGCGTTCGAGCGCGCGATCAGCCGCGGCAACCTGCCGGATGCGGTGCGGCTCAAGCTGTTCCGCGAGCTCGCAAAGATCGCGGCGCGCCGCCTCGGCGATGCCGAGAAGGCGCGTGGCTACCACCGGCAGGTGCTGCAGCTCTCGCCCGAGGATCGCGATGCCGAGGCAAGCCTCGAGGAGCTCGCGACGCAGGTCTCCGACTGGAACGATCTACTCGCGTCGTATCGCAAGCGCGCCCAGCGCGAGACCGAAGGCACGGCGAAGGCAGGCCTGCTCATGGAGATCGCGACGCTGCAGGAGCAGCGGCTCGCGGACTTCGACGCGGCCGCCGCGACGTATCGCGAGGTGCTCGCGATCAATCCCACGCACCTCAAGGCGCTCCGCGCGCTCGCGAAGATCGACGAGGCGCGCGGCGACTGGGAATCGCTCGCGGAGGTCCTCGCCGAGGAGCTCAAGCAGACGCCCGACGGTCAGCCGCGCTTCGATCTGCTGATGCGCGTGGGCCACATCGAGGAGGTGAACCTCGACGCTCCCGCGAACGCGCTCGATTACTACCGCGATGCGCTGAACATGCCTGCGCCGAACGGCGGGGTTCGCACACAGGCGCTCGATGCGGTCGCGCGGATCGTGCTCGACACCGCCGTCGTCGAGGCGATCGAGGCCAAGGATCGGCTCGCGGCCGCGCGCCAGATCCTGCCGCACCTCGAGCGCGCACAGCAGTCGGAGAAGCACGCGGCGACGCTCGAGGTGATCCGCACGTCCGACGATACGGGCGCGCAGGAGAAGACCGAGATCGATCGCCAGCTGATGCGCATCTATCACATCGATCTCGGCGATCCGGGCGCGGCGTGGCAGGCGGGCCTGCGCGTGCTCCGCGCCGAGCCCGGCGATGCCGAGGTGCGCAGCGCGCTCACGGTGCTCTCCGGTCAGCTCGGCCGCGATGGCGAGTGGGCAAAGGAGCTCGCCGATGCGCTCGCATCGCTCAAGGCCAAGGGGGGCTCGTCCGCGGAGATCCGCGCGATGGCGACCGAGCTCGCACGGCTGACGGGGGATCGCCTCGGCGATCGCGTGACCGCCGAGCGCGCGTGGAACATCGTGCTCGAGGTCGAGCCCGATGCCGGCGATGCGTTCGAGGCGCTGATGGCGACGTATCGCCTCGATCAGCGATGGCCGGACCTGCGCAACGCGCTCGAGCGCCGCGCCGAGGTCACGATCGATCAGGGGCTGCGCCTGCAGACGCTGCTCCAGCTCGCGCAACTCGAGGAGGAGACGCTCGGCGACGCGGCGCGTGCATCGGCGGCGTATCGCCGCGTGCTCGAGATCGATGCGTCCAATGCGACGGCATACTCCTCGCTCGATCGCCTGTACTCGACCACGCAGAAGTGGGCCGAGCTCGAGGAGCTGCTCGCGCGCCAGGCCGATCACGTCGATGGCGAGCGCGCGGTCGAGATGCTGTTTCGCCGCGCCGCACTGTTCGCGCACAAGCTCGACGACGCGACGCGTGCCGTCGATCTGCTCGAGGACGTGCTCGCCCGCCACCGCGGTCACGCGCAGGCGCGCGAGCTGCTCGAAGAATTGATGACGGCGCCCGGCACGCAGCTCGTGATGATGCGCATCGTGCGTCTGCTCGAGCCGCTGTACGAGCAGGACCGCATGTGGAGCGATCTCGTGGGCCTGTTGCGGGCGCAGCGGCCGCACGTCGTCGGTACCGAGGCGGTCGAGCTGCTGTCGCGCATCGCGACGATCGAGGAAGCCGAGCTCAACGGCGCGCGCAGCGCGTTCGATTGCTGGATCGAGGTGCTGAGGCTCGAGCCGGCGCACGAGCGCGCGCGGGTCGAGATCTCGCGGCTCGCGCAGTGGCTCGGCAAGTGGCCCGAGGCGACGACAGCGCTCGAGGCCGCGGTGGCCGCCACGCCCGACAGCGATCCGGGCAACCGCGCCGCGCTGCTCGCCGAGCTCGCGACGTACTACGACACGCAGGTCGGCGACACCGAGCGCGCGATCACCGCGTACAAGCGGCTGCTCGAGGCCGATCCATCGAGCCCGGGCACGATCCGCCGTGCGGGCACCGCGCTCGCGCGTCTCTACGAAGAGAGCCAGAACTGGCGCGAGCTGCGCGCGATCACGCGCCAGCAGGCGGAGTGGGCCGAGGATCCCGGTGATCGCCGCGCACTGCTCGCTCGCGTCGCGCTACTCGACGAGGACAAGCTCGCCGACCGCCCCTCTGCGATCGCGACGTGGCGCGACGTGCTGTCGGATCAGCCGAACGACGCCGGCGGCCTGCACGCGCTCGAGCGCCTCTACCTCGCGGAGCAGAAGTGGCAGGACCTCATCGAGGTCTTGCGCCGCAAGATCGATCTCGCGACGAACGATGCCGAGGCGGTCGAGCTCCTCGCGCGCGTCGCGCGGCTCTACGAGCAGGAGCAGAAGGATCCCGAAGAAGCGATCTCCGCGTGGCTCGAGGTCATCGAGCGCGATAGCGAGGACGTGCGCGCGCTCGATCAGCTGGCGCGGCTGTATCGCGAGGCCGAGCGCTGGGCGGATCTGCTCGATATCCACGAGCGCCAGATCCTGCTCTACGACGGTCCGGCGCAGACCGATCTGCACATCGCGATCGCGCGGCTGCTCGCGGGCCCGCTGTCGCGCCCCGTCGAGGCGCTCGAGCGCTGGGCGACCGTGCTGAAGATGGATCCGCAGCACGCGACCGCGCTCGAAGCGGTCGAGCAGGCGCTGCGCGATCACGAGCTGCGCGTCACCGCGGCAGACATCCTGCGCCCCGTCTACGCCGCGACCGGCCAGGATCAGCGCATCGCGCAGCTGTCGCTGTTGCAATCGGAGTGGACCGAAGATGCGACCACGAAGCTGCGCGCGCTGCTCGAGGTCGCACAGATCCGCGAGCACCGGCTCGGCGACACCGCCGGTGCGTTCGACGTCTATCTGCAGGCGCTGCGCGCCGCCGCCACCGAGCCGGAGCTCAACGCCGTGCTCGCCGAGACCGAGCGGCTCGCCGGCGATCTCGGCCGCGAGGCCGATCTGATCGATGTCTATCGCGACGTCGCACCCGACGTGCTCGATGCCGAGGTCCAGCGCCGCCTGTATCTCGACACCGCCGATCTCGCGCGCGCCGTGCGCCGCGATCACGAGCTCGCGCGCGAGTACTACCAGAAGGTGCTCGACAGCACGCCCGAGGATCGGCGCTCGCTCGAGGCGCTCGAGAGCATCTATCGCGAGACCGGCGACGAGCAGCGGCTCGTCGAGATCCTGCTGCGCCAGGCCGATATCGCGCGCGATGTCGACGCGAAGGTCGCCGAGCTCGTCGAGGCCGCCGGGCTCTACGCGGGGTCGCTCAAGCGTCCCGACGACGCGATCATGACCTGGGAGCAGGTCCTCGAGATCGCACCCGAGCGCGCCGACGCGATCTACGCGCTCGAGGGGCTCTACACGCAGCAGCGCCGCTGGCACGATCTCGTCGATCTCTACGAGAAGCGATTGGGTTTCGTGACCTCGATCGACGAGGCGGTCGCATTGCGCGTCCAGCTCGGCGATCTGCACGAGAAGCAGCTGCACGATGTCGAGGGCGCGATCGAGAACTACACCGCCGCGCTCACCGGCAACCCGCGCCAGCCGCAGGCGATCGCCGCGCTCGAGCGCTACCTCGCTGATCCCGACGCGCGCGTGCGCGCCGCCGAGGTCCTCGAGCCGATCTACGCGGGCGCGCAGCGCTGGCACGATCTGATCCGCATCTACGAGGCGAAGCTCGAGGGCACGAACGATCCCGACGAGCGTTTGCGGATCACGCGGTTCGTCGCGCGTCTCTACGAGGACTCGCTCGAGGATTTCGAGAACGCGCTGCGCTGGCACGCGAAGGTGTTCCGCGATGCGCCGGGCGACGAGAGCGTGCGCGATCACCTGCAGCGGCTCGCCGGCGTCGTCGAGAACTGGGACTTCGTCGCGAACGTGTTCCAGGGCTTCCTCGACGACGAGCGCGGCGATACCGACGAAGTGCGCGACGTCGCGATCGCGCT
>Ga0207670_10002107_pt1 | contig 10396 bp, 4 predicted proteins | sample KBSS23HmetaG_FD_184339 | JGI IMG/M metagenome (GOLD analysis project Ga0207670, IMG submission 184339) | Switchgrass rhizosphere microbial communities from Kellogg Biological Station, Michigan, USA - KBS S2-3H metaG (SPAdes) (version 2) | ecosystem: Host-associated > Plants > Roots > Rhizosphere... | reverse complement strand
CTCGAGCTGTCGCAGCTCGTGAAGGCGCTCGAATCTGAGTTGGGCGTCTCGGCCGCGGCGGCCGTGCCGATGGCGATGCCCGGGATGGCCGCCGCTGGTGGCGGCGGTGCCGCGGCTCCGGCCGAGGAGAAGACCGAGTTCAACGTCACGCTCACGGAAGTGGGCGCGGACAAGATCAAGGTCATCAAGGTCGTCCGTGAAGTCACCAGCCTGGGTTTGAAGGAAGCAAAGGACCTCGTCGAGAGCGCGCCCAAGCCGATCAAGGAAGGCGCAACCAAGGACGAGTCAGAAGCGATCAAGAAGAAGTTCGAAGAAGTCGGCGCCAAGGTTTCGATCTCCTAAGGGTTCGAAACCAAGACCCAATTCCCGGCGTCCCAACAGTTAAGCCCTCACAGCTTTGACGGTTGGGACGAGGTAGTTGGGAGTTGAAGCCCAGCCGCCTGCCCTGGCTTTGGTCAGTGAGTGCGGCCGGGCGTCCGCTTTTCCCCGGATCTTCGAGGTTTTGTCACCGATGTACAGCCTTCCCAAGAACGTCTACCGCGAGCGCAAAGACTTCTCCAAGATCAAGACCACCGTTCCCATCCCAAACCTGATTGAAATCCAGCGGAAATCATACGAGCGCTTCCTGCAGATGAACCGTTTGCCGGCTGAGCGCGAGGATGCCGGCCTGCAGTCGGTCTTCAAGTCGGTCTTCCCGATCAGCGACTTCCGCGAGAACTCGTCGCTCGAGTTCATCGAGTATTCAATCGGCAACTGGGAATGCAAGTGCGGCAAGCTGGCGGGTCTGCATCACCTGCGCAAGCCGTGCAGCAACTGCGGCGCGACGCTCGTCGCCGATCCTTATGGTGATCACCAGGTGCTCTGCCCGCGCTGCGGCAAAGAGAACCAGGCCCGCGGCGACGTCTGTGACATCTGCGGCCAGACGGTCGCGATGAAGCTGAAGTACGACGTCGACGAGTGCCAGGAGCGCGGCATGACCTACGCCGTGCCGCTCAAGGTCACCATTCGTCTCGTTGTCTGGAACAAGGATCCGGACACCGGCGTCAAGACGATTCGCGACATCAAGGAGCAGGAGGTCTACTTCGGTGACATCCCGCTGATGACGGACAACGGCACGTTCATCATCAATGGCACCGAACGTGTCATCGTCAGCCAACTCCACCGGTCACCGGGTGCGTTCTTCCACTCCGAGGACAAGACGCTCTACGTTGCGCAGATCATCCCGTATCGCGGTTCATGGGTGGAGTTCGAATACGACCAGAAGAACCTGCTGTACGTCCGTATCGATCGGAAACGCAAGTTCCTGGCAACGGTCTTCCTGCGCGCGCTCGGCCTGCGCGGCGCCGACGAGATCATCCGCACTTTCTACGCGGTCGATCGCATCGCGCTCAACCAGGGACCGTCGCTGCAGTGGACGGTGTCCGACAGCCTGGTCGGGCTGCGTGCGGCTGGTGATGTGAAGGCTGGCGACTTCTCGATCCAGAGCGGCAAGAAGATCACGGCCAACGCGATCGCAGCGCTGCGCAAGGCGGGCATCGAGACGGTGCCGGTTGCGGATGAAGCGCTCGAGGGCGCGTTTGCTGCTGCCGACATCATCGACCCGGAAACGGGCGAGGTCATTCTCGAAGCGAACGAGGAGCTGACGCCCCGTGTGATTTCGATGGCGCAGGAGAAGCGCGTCGAGCGCATCGAGGTGTTCTTCCCCGAGCGCGACGATGTCGGAGCCATCATCGGACAGACGCTCAAGAAGGATCCGATTCGCACCCACGAGGAAGCGCTCATCGAGATCTACCGCCGCCTGCGGCCGGGTGATCCGCCGACGCTCGACAGCTCGCGATCGCTGTTCGAGAACATGTTCTTCAACCCGCAGAAATACGACTTCTCGCGCGTCGGTCGCCTGAAGCTGAACACCAAGCTCGGGATGAACACGCCGCTCGACGAGAAGATCCTGCATCCGCAGGACTTCTACGAGGTCATCAAATATCAGCTCAAGCTGCGGAAGAACCCGCAGAATGTGGACGACATCGATCACCTGGGCAACCGCCGCGTCCGCTCCGTGGGTGAGCTCCTCGAGAACCAGTTCCGTATCGGGCTGGTCCGCATGGAGCGCGCCATCAAGGAAAAGATGTCGGTCTACCAGGAAATGGCGACGGCGATGCCGCACGACCTGATCAACGCGAAGCCGGTAATGGCCGCGATTCGCGAGTTCTTCGGGTCGTCACAGCTCTCGCAGTTCATGGACCAGACCAACCCGCTCTCCGAGATCACGCACAAGCGTCGTCTCTCGGCGCTCGGGCCTGGCGGTCTGTCGCGCGAGCGTGCCGGATTCGAGGTGCGCGACGTGCACCCGACGCACTACGGCCGCATCTGCCCGATTGAGACGCCGGAAGGTCCGAACATCGGCCTGATCTCGTCGCTCAGCTGCTACGCGCGCATCAACGAGTTCGGCTTCATCGAGTCGCCCTACCGCAAGGTCAAGGACGGCCGTGTCGTCGACTTCGTGATCATTCACAACGCTGGTGGCAACCCGAAGTACAAGGCGGGGGACATCGTCGAAGCGGATGAGATCGTCGGCTCCGACGGTCGGTCGAAGAAGAAGGGTGTCGAGTTCGAGCCCTACTCCTTCTATCTGTCCGCGTGGGAAGAGGACCAGTACATCATCGCGCAGGCGAATTCGCCTGTGGACGACAACGGCCGCTTCCGGCAGGAGCGCGTCGAGGCGCGACGCGCCGGCGACTTCGTCCTGTCACCACGCGAGGATATCCAGTTCATCGACGTCTCGCCGAAGCAGCTCGTCTCGGTGGCGGCCTCGCTCGTGCCGTTCCTCGAGAATGACGACGCCAACCGCGCGTTGATGGGATCGAACATGCAGCGCCAGGCGGTGCCGCTGTTGCGGGCGCGCAGCCCGTACGTGGGCACCGGCATGGAGTACATCACCGCGCGTGACTCGGGCGCGGTCGTGATCACACGCCGGGCCGGCACAGTGGACTACGTCGACAGCCAGCGTATCGTCGTGCGCGTCGAGGGTGCGAGCGAGGACGATGAGATCAGCAAGGAGATGGGTGCTGACATCTACCCGATGACGAAGTTCAAGCGCTCGAACCAGAACACCTGTATCAACCAGAAGCCAATCGTGCGGGTGGGACAGCGCGTGGTGAAGGGTCAGGTGCTGGCAGACGGTCCGTGCACGGAGTTGGGTGAGCTGGCGCTTGGACGCAACGTGCTCGTGGCGTTCATGCCGTGGCGCGGGTACAACTTCGAGGACGCGATTCTCGTCTCCGAGAAGATGGTGAAGGAGGACTACTACACCTCCATCCACATCGAGGAGTTCGAGATCGAGGCGCGCGACACCAAGCTCGGCCCCGAGGAAATCACGCGGGATATCCCGAATGTCTCGGAGACCTACCTGCGCGACCTCGACGATAGCGGCATCATCCGCATCGGCGCCTACGTGAAGCCCGGGGACATCCTGGTTGGCAAGGTAACGCCGAAGGGCGAGACGCAGCTGACTCCTGAAGAGAAGCTGCTCCGCGCGATCTTCGGTGAGAAGGCGGGTGACGTGCGTGACGCCTCGCTCATCTGCCCGCCCGGCATCGAAGGCATCATCGTCGGAGTGAAGATCTTCTCCCGCAAGGGCATCGAGAAGGATGACCGAGCGAAGGCGATCGAGCAGGAAGAGCTCGACATGATGGAGAAGAACCTGCAGGACGAGATCCGCATTCTTCACGACGAAGTGAAGAAGCGCGTCGTGCAGATGCTGACTGGCCAGACGCTGCGTGCGGACGCGTTCGACGAGTACGGACGCGAGCGGCTGCTGCGGAAGGGACAGGAGCTGACGCTGGAAGTGCTGGCGACGGTGCCCTATCAGCAGATGGTGCGCCTCAAGATCCAGAGCGACGATCCGCGACTCGAGGGCGACCTGCGGTTGCTCGAGGAGCGCACGGAGCGGCAGGTCGAAGTCATCCGCCAGCTCTTCGAAGAGAAGAAGGAAAAGATCCGGCGCGGCGATGAACTGCCTCCGGGCGTGATCAAGCTGGTCAAGGTGTACGTCGCGATGAAGCGCAAGCTATCGGTTGGCGACAAGATGGCCGGCCGTCACGGCAACAAGGGCGTCATCGCGCGCATCCTGCCGGAAGAGGACATGCCGTATCTGCCGGATGGCACTCCGGTGGAGATTGTCCTCAACCCGTTGGGCGTGCCGTCGCGCATGAACGTCGGCCAGATCCTCGAGACGCACCTCGGGTGGGCGGCGCACGCACTCGGTCTCTACTTCGCGACGCCGGTGTTCGATGGCGCCACGGAGACGGAGATCAAGAACTGGCTCGCGGAGGCGGGTCTGCCGAAGGGCGGGAAGACGCCGCTCTACGACGGCATGACGGGTCAGAACTTCGAGCAGGAAGTGACAGTCGGCTACATCTACATGCTGAAGCTGTCGCACCTGGTCGACGACAAGATCCACGCGCGGTCGATCGGACCCTACTCGCTCATCACGCAGCAGCCGCTCGGTGGCAAGGCGCAGTTCGGGGGCCAGCGCTTCGGAGAGATGGAAGTGTGGGCGCTCGAGGCCTATGGCTCGGCGCACATCCTCCAGGAGCTGCTCACGGCGAAGTCCGACGATGTGACCGGGCGCGCCAAGATCTACGAAGCGATCGTGAAGGGCGACGCCTCGTTTACACCAGGACTGCCAGAGTCGTTCAACGTGCTCATTCGCGAGCTGCAGTCACTGTGTCTCGACGTCGAGCTGGTGTCGACGAAGCGGAAGCCGGAGGCGTTGCTGCCGGCTGAGCCCAGCGGCGAAGCAGCCGTATTGGAGCAGGTGTAACCCTATGAGACCAAGTTTCTACGAGAACAAAACGAGCCTGCGCGCCGATTTCGATGCGATTCGGATCTCGCTCGCCTCGCCCGAAAAGATCATGTCGTGGTCGTTCGGCGAGGTGACGAAGCCGGAGACGATCAACTACCGCACGTTCAAGCCGGAACGTGACGGGTTGTTCTGCGCGAAGATCTTCGGCCCGATCACCGACTGGGAGTGCCTCTGCGGCAAGTACAAGCGCATGAAGCACCGCGGCGTGATCTGCGACAAGTGCGGCGTCGAGGTGACGCAGGCCAAGGTGCGCCGCGAGCGCCTTGGACATATCACGCTGGCGACGCCGGTCAGCCACGTCTGGTTCTTCAAGGGGCTGCCGAGCCGCATCGGTCACCTGCTCGACATTTCGCTGCGCGATCTCGAGCGCATCCTCTACTTCGAGGCCTACGTCGTCATCGATCCAGGTGAGACCGACCTCAAGCAGAACCAGCTGCTGAACGAAGAGCAGTTCAGGAAGGCGCGCGAGGATCACGGCACCAAGTTCCGCGCGCAGATGGGCGCCGAGGCGATCAAGGAGCTGCTGCGCCGCGTCAACATCGAGAAGCTGGCCGAGGAGCTGCGCGCGAAGATGCGCAGCGAGAGCTCGGTGCAGAAGAAGCTGAAGTTTGCCAAGCGATTGAAGGTCGTCGACAGCTTCCGTAAGTCGACCAACCAGCCGAACTGGATGATTCTCGATGTCATCCCGGTGATTCCGCCGGAGCTGCGTCCACTCGTTCCGCTCGATGGCGGCCGCTTCGCGACCTCGGACCTGAATGACCTCTATCGCCGCGTCATCAACCGCAACAACCGGTTGAAGAAGCTGATGGAGCTGAAGGCGCCGGACGTCATCATCCGCAACGAGAAGCGCATGCTTCAGGAAGCGGTTGATGCGCTGTTCGACAACGGCCGCCGCGGCCGTGTGCTGCGCGGTGCGAACAACCGGCCGCTGAAGTCGCTGTCCGACACGCTCAAGGGCAAGCAGGGACGTTTCCGTCAGAACCTGCTCGGGAAGCGCGTCGACTACTCGGGCCGTTCGGTCATCGTCGTCGGACCTGAGCTGAAGCTGCACCAGTGCGGCCTGCCGAAGAAGATGGCGCTCGAGCTGTTCAAGCCGTTCATCTACAACAAGCTCGAAGAGAGACAGCTCGTTGCCACCATCAAGCAAGCGAAGGAGATGGTGGAACAGCAGCGTCCCGAGGTGTGGGACATCCTCGAAGAGGTGATTCGCGAGCACCCGGTGCTGCTGAACCGCGCGCCGACGCTGCATCGACTCGGCATCCAGGCGTTCGAGCCGGTGCTGGTCGAGGGTAAGGCGATTCGCATTCACCCGCTCGTCTGCACGGCGTTCAACGCCGACTTCGACGGCGACCAGATGGCGGTCCACATCCCGCTGTCACCTGAGGCGCAGATCGAAGCCTCGGTGCTGATGATGTCGTCGAACAACGTGCTGTCGCCGGCCAACGGCGCGCCGATCGCGGTGCCGTCGCAGGACATCGTGCTTGGCTGCTACTACCTGACGAAGGCGAAGGCCGGCGCCAAGGGCGAGGGCCGGGCGTTCGGCAACACCGAAGACGTGATGCTGGCGCTCGAGGCGGGTGAGCTGGAAACGCTCTCTCCGATTCGTCTGCGCTTCTCGGGTCAGCTCCTCGACCTGACGACTGCGCGCGACGACCAGGACGTAATCCACACCGACGCGCAGGAGGTGAAGGCGAAGATCATCAACACCACTGTGGGCCGTGTGCTGCTGAACGAACAGCTCCCGAGCGGCATGCCGTACATCAACGGCCTGCTGAAGAAGAAGGGATTGCAGCAGCTCGTTCAGAAGACGTATCTCGACTTCGGTCTCGAGCGGACGGTCGACATGCTCGACTCCCTGAAGAACCTCGGGTTCACCTACGCGACGCGGTCGGGGCTGTCGATTGGCATCGACGACCTGATCATCCCTGCGAACAAGCAGCAGCTGGTGCAGGACGCGCGCAACGAGGTCATCAAGGTCGAGCAGCAGTACCTCGAAGGCGCGATCACCAACGGCGAGCGCTACAACAAGATCATCGCGATCTGGTCGGAAGTCACCGAGAAGATCGCCGATGAAATGTTCGGCGAGATGGCCGAGATGGACCGGAGCGGGAAGTTCTTCAACCCGGTCTACATCATGGCGGACTCGGGCGCGCGCGGATCGAAGCAGCAGATCCGTCAGCTCGCCGGCATGCGCGGCCTGATGGCCAAGCCGTCGGGTGAAATCATCGAGGCACCGATCACGAGCAACTTCCGTGAAGGCCTCACCGTGCAGCAGTACTTCATCTCGACACACGGTGCGCGTAAGGGTCTGGCGGACACGGCGCTCAAGACGGCGGACTCAGGCTACCTGACTCGCCGCCTGGTGGACGTGGCGCAGGACGTGATCATCTCGGAGATCGACTGCGGCACGCTCGACGGGATCGAGGCGCGAGCCATCGTCGAATCGGGCGAGATCATCGAGCCGCTGCGCGACCGTATCGTCGGCCGCGTGACGCTCGAGAAGATCGTCGATCCGTTCGGCGCCGGCACGATCGTCGACGTCAACGAGGAGATCGACGAGGACAAGGCGTCGGCGGTGCAGGAAGCGGGCATCGAGAAGGTTCGCATCCGCTCGGTGCTGACCTGCGCGACGCGCCGCGGTGTGTGCGCGCGTTGCTACGGTCGCGACCTCGCCACCGGCCGTCTGGTCGAGCTCGGTCAGGCGGTCGGCGTCATCGCGGCGCAGTCGATCGGCGAGCCCGGCACGCAGCTGACAATGCGCACGTTCCACATCGGCGGAACGGCGTCGCGAATCTCGGATCAGAACACGCTCGATGCGCGGCACGCGGGCTCGGTCCATTACGAGGGTATGGTCGTCGTCGAGACCCACAAGGAAGGCGGCCAGCTGATCGTCATGAACCGCAACGGCTCGCTCGTCATCAAGGACGAGAAGGGTCGCGACCGCGAGCGCTATCCGATCGTGTACGGCGCGCGGTTGAAGGTGAAGGACGGGCAGAAGGTCGAAGTTGGCCAGACGCTCGTCGAGTGGGATCCCTACACGTTCTCGATCCTCACCGAGGAGCCGGGAACGGTGCGCTTCAAGGACATCATCGAGGGCCTCACGGTTCACGAAGAAGTCGACGAAGTCACGGGTCTCTCGCGCTTCATCATCGTCGACTCGCCGGACGAGAAGAAGCAGCCGACGATCGAGATCAAGGACAAGACCGGCAAGGTGGCGCGGAAGTACCACATGCCGTCGCACGCGCACCTCATGGTGCAGGACGGCGAGACGGTGGAAGCGGGCGACGTGCTCGCGAAGATCCCGCGCGAGACGACGAAGACCAAGGACATTACAGGCGGTCTGCCGCGCGTGGTGGAGCTGTTCGAGGCGCGCAAGCCGAAGGATCCGGCGGTCATCTCCGAGATCGACGGCGTGGTCAAGGACGGCGGCGTCGTCAAAGGCCAGCGCAAGATGATCATCGTGCCCGACGATACGACCGAACCGCGGGAATACGCGCTGCCACGCGGCGTGCACGTGAACGTCCACGAGGGCGAGCGCGTAAGGGCCGGCGAGCAGTTGATGGACGGTCCGAGCAACCCGCACGACATCCTGCGGGTGCTGGGCGAGAAGGAGCTGCAGAAGTACCTGGTGAACGAAATCCAGGAGGTCTACCGGCTGCAGGGCGTCAACATCAACGACAAGCACATCGAGGTCATCTCGCGGCAGATGATGCGGTGGGTGCGGATCGAGGATGTAGGCGACACCGAATTCCTGATCGACGAGCAGACGGACAAGTTCCGGTTCCTCGAGGAGAACGAGCGCGTGATTCAGGCGGGCGGCCGGCCGGCGACGGCGCAGCCGCTGCTGCTCGGGATCACGAAGGCGTCGCTCTCGACCGACTCGTTCATCTCGGCGGCGAGCTTCCAGGAAACGACGCGCGTCCTCACGGAAGCGTCGATCTCCGGGAAGATCGATCACCTGCGCGGGCTGAAGGAGAACGTGACGATGGGACGACTGATCCCAGCGGGCACGGGCTTCGAGTGGTATCGCCACGTGCGGATCCCGGCGGACGAGCCACCACCGCCGCCGGTGCCGCCGCCGCCGACGGAGGACGAGCTCGATCTCGATCGGGAAATCGAATACGCGTTCGATACCGACGAGCCGATGCTGGGCCGTCCGCCAGCGGGGGACGTCGAGTAACGCGACCGGAACTCGGGATCCGGGTCCGGGACTCGGGTAAACGTAGTGTCCGGCTTTAGCCGGACCGGGATCGCAAGTGATGGGCGGGTTTGCTACGGCAAACCCGCCTTTTTCTTTTCCGCCTTGAAGTGTAGGGCGGGTCCTGTTCTATGGACGCGCCATTGTCTTGTACCCGACGCGCCTGCCGGTCCGTGCGATCTGCGGCGGCTGGATTCGATCGCAGCCCAGCCTCGCGCTTCGGCTGAAACCGTCGTGGTATCGTTCGCGCATCGCAACGCTCGGCAAGGAGTTCACATGGAACAAGCCCTGGAAACAGAGGTCGCTCATGGTCCGGAGCAGGCTGGAAGACGTGCGTTCCTGTTGGCGTCACTGGCGGCTGGCGCAACGAGCGTTGTGCCGAGTTTTGCCGAGGCCGCGCAGGCAGGCATCTCCAAGGACACAGCTGTCCGGATTGTGACGGACTTTTGTGCTGCCGTCTCAAAGCTCGATCCGGCGGCGATGCGCCCCTTCTTCGCAGACGACATCGTCTATCGCATGACTGAGACCACTCCACCTATCGTTGGAGTGGAAAAGGTGCTCGAAACCTACACGAAGTTGAACGCAACGAGCATCCAGTTCAAGGTGCTGGAAACCCAGGTCCTGGGGGCCATCGTGATCAATCGACGAGTTGATCGCTTCGTGTCACCGCGATCCTTCACATGGGAGGGCGTCGGCGTCTTCTTCGTGAAGGATGGAAAGATCAAAGAGTGGTCTGATTACACGATCCGGATGGAGCGAGGGTGAACGACGACGCGTGTCGTCATGCGACCTCTCCTGACATTACTCGCACTGCCTTCTTCACCCGCCTTCGAGCGCAGACACGATGTCGATCGCATCGCCAGGCCCCACGGAGGTCCCGATCTCCGCGACGCCGAGCTGGCGGTCGTTCAGGAACAGCACCATGACGGGATTGAGCGCGCCATTCTTCGCCCAGACGAGCGTCGTCAGGTTGGGATGTCTATCGGTCAGCGCGCGGAGCGCAGACTCGACCGTCGTGGCCCGTACATCAACGGAGTTGACGCCGCCGATGCGCTCGGCGAAAAGGTTCGTGAAGCGGATCAGGGGCATATAACCACGGGTAATCCCTGGCGCGGCCGATCAGGCCTTCGCCATTTCGTCGATTTCCCTGTCGAACACCGCCCAGACCCGATCGCTCAGCTGCGAGAAGAACTCGCGGGTGACGAATGGGGGAACGCCCAGGTTGGGGTTGGGCCGGTCGAACACCTCCGACGGCAGCGTGTAGTCCGATCGATCGTACCCCTGCTTGCGCTCGAGCCACAACGCGCGGACGAACGCGCGCCGCACGGCGGCCA
>Ga0207670_10002106_pt1 | contig 10398 bp, 2 predicted proteins | sample KBSS23HmetaG_FD_184339 | JGI IMG/M metagenome (GOLD analysis project Ga0207670, IMG submission 184339) | Switchgrass rhizosphere microbial communities from Kellogg Biological Station, Michigan, USA - KBS S2-3H metaG (SPAdes) (version 2) | ecosystem: Host-associated > Plants > Roots > Rhizosphere... | reverse complement strand
AACAGCGGCGGGCGATCCTGACGGCGACGGGAGCAGCAACTTGCAGGAATACCAGCAGGGGCGGAATCCGACGGTGAACGCGTTGTTTGATGATGCGGCAGTCAATCTGAAAGTGTTCACGCCGCTCGCATCGCCCAGTCCATAAAAACAAATCTGCCTGGAAGTGTCAGTACCACCCGCGGTAGCGGGTGGTCGATGCTTAGCACGACAAATCCTATCGATTTTTGACTCTCAATGGTTGACCCACCCGCTACCGCGGACGGTACTGACTTCGTCCAACAATGACTTCTGACAGGAAGAGACATTATGCGAATGCAGGAGCGATTTAGAACCGGCCCAACCGCATCGCCAATTTATTTCATCGGCGTACTTGTGCTTTCGTTGGCAATCAGCGTTCATGCGCAGGAGCCCGGCAATGCATGTTCGGCGCCCACCAAAGCAGTGCCCGTCGGGATGCAAGGGCTGATGTGTGCCGATGGATTTTTCCAGATCGAGCTGGCGGATGCAGTAGCCACGGGACAGGGTTTTCAGTGCGATGGTCTATTCGATTGGACGAACAAAGCGTGGCCCAACCTGGTTCCCGACCAAACGTACACCATGACCGCGGGTACAGGGATTTGCGTCACCACCATCAACTTTGATGTTCCCGAAGGTTACACGCTCTACATCGATGGTTATCCAACCAAGACTGTCGAGAAATCAGATGGTGGTTTCATATTCACCGGCGACGGCAGTTGGCAGGTGGTCCTGCGGAAGGATTGCACTGGAAACGACAAACCGGGCCAGGGAGTCTCCCGCCAGGGCAGTGTCGACTGGCAAATCGGGCTGGGCAAGATGGTTGATGGTCGCTCAGCCGAGCACATCAGCATCCGTCAACAGAGTTTGTCAGCAAACACATATACACCAGGCGCACTCATCTATTCTCCGCCGGCCCAGACCAGTGAGGTGGATGTAGTCAGGGATGCCAATGGCAGTCTGCGTCAGGTCAAAGCACCGCAGGCGTTTGCTGATGTAGTGGCGATCAATGGCTCAGAATTCGAGATTCGTTTTTACGCACCGGCAAACGTAGGCGCGAAGGTAAACGGCATCTATCAGCTTACGGGGCAGCCTTACGTAACCTGGAAAATCACCAATCCTGATCCGTCCACAATTACGAAACTACGGATAAGCAAGTACGAAGCCGGCCAGCCACAACCGGTTGATCAGACGGAATACGTTTGGGACCCGGCCATCGATAGTTGGACCATGTACACGGGCTGGTCGCAGAGCACCGGCTACGCGCGCATCGAAACCAAAACAGTTTCTTACCCCACGGCGACGTCGCGGCGCGAGAGCATCACCGTTAAAGAAGGCAGTAGTCCGTTTACGGTCGTCTCGCGCCGGGACAAAACCTATCTGAGCTATCCCTGGGGAGAAGAGCTGGTCCAGGACGTGGTGGATCCGGAAGGAGCAGCACTGACCACGACGTATACCTACTACGAAGACCCCAGCTTCAGCCAGGACCACCGCTATCGAAAAATAAAGACGATCGTTTTTCCTGACGGCTCGTGGGAGAAACGCGACTACGACATCTGGTTCAATATCTCCACGGTCCTGCGCCCATGGAAAGACCAACCAATGGAGACGGCGACGATCGACAACAGTAACGCCACCATCTACGGCTACACAAATTCAGACAACGGTGTGGTGGGGATCTCGCATTACCCACGCATTGACTACGACGTCGAAGAGCGAATCCAGGGCGTGACAGTACGCAAGACGCGGCTTAACCGCTCGGTGGCCAGCTATGAACTTCCGCAACAAATCGCGACCGCTGAGTCGTCCTATTCCGATTCGGAAAATGGTTTTGCCGTCAACCTAATCAAGCAAACGAGCACGATCCGGTATCACAACTCGGCGCCACAGTTTCTAAAGAATCGAGTTGTCTCGATTGAATATCCCGATGGGCGAAAAGACAGCTATACCTATGAAAAAGGTAATTACATACCGAATGCTGATCCGGCTCTCAGTCAGTTCACGCCTGATGCAAACGGGTTGGCGGAACGCGACACGATCGTCCACGGCAATGTTGCCTCACCGCAGGGCATCGCTTTTAAGACCACAAAGGAGGTGACAGTTCGTGATCAGAATGGGAACGAAGTACTGACAGAGCTCTACGTCTACAACGGCACTGATTACGAGCGTGTCGAGTGGACTGCATGCGACTACGATCAACGTGGACACATCGTGATGTGGCGCAATCACAAAGGCGAGATCGCGACCGCAGTCTGGAATGGTGAGCAGAAGACCTCGGAGATCAATGCGGACGGCCTCGAGAGCACTTACACGTACGACTCGCTGGGACGCATGAAGACGCACACCCGGAAAGGTATTGCAGCGGGCGGAGGTTTTCCGGCCCAGGCTGATATCACTACGACGTTCAATTACGACGCCCAGGGACAACCGGTAGGCGAGACGATAGCCGGAGGCGGTCTTAGTCTCAGCAGTTCGCGTTCCTATGATGCCGCCGGAAGAGTCTTCCGGGAGACGGACCATGCTGGCTTGCAGACACTCTACAGTTATCCCAACGGAGGGCGCACCAAAGTTACAACTCGCCCCGGCGGCGCCACTGAAGTGACGGACCACTATCTCGACGGTCAGACGAAGAGCCTGACCGGGTCCGGAATCGTATCGCGATTCTTCGACTACGGCGTCAACGCAGACGGCACACGTTACGAAACGCAATTTATCGGCAGTGCCGGGTTGAGCTCGCCACGTTGGACCAGGACCACCATCGACTGGGTCGATCGCACAGTAACAACCGAGACGCCCAGTTTCACGGGCGCGAATGTCCTTGTGACGTTCACGTATAACCAACTTAGTCAGCTGCAAAAGCAGACGACGACTGCCAACTCCGCGAAGTTGTTGGCCGATAGACTCTTTGAGTATGACGCACTCGGCCGCGAGATTCGCACCGGTTTAGATGTCGACAACAGCGGTACTTTAACGCCGGCGTCGACCGATCGTGTGAATGAAGGTGATGTAGGCTTTGAGGAGGTGGGTAGTGATTGGTTTGAGGTTTCGACTGCGCGAACCTATCTCGTCGACAACAACAGCACCGCAGTGTCGTTAACGCAACGCGAACGCCTCAATAACTTTCCCTTGAATGGGGCCTTGCAAACCATCTCCGAGGAGACGCTGATCGACGCGCTGGGTAATCAGACGAAAAGAACGATCGCCACTGATCGCGCAGCTAAGAAACAGATCGTCACCACGGATACCCCGGATTCCAACGTCGATGCAGTGAGCATAAGGGTGAATGGTCTATTGCAATCATCGAGTGTAACCACTCCACAAACTCCGACTACCTACACCTACGACGGACTGGGCCGGCAGATCGGCATCACTGATCCACGCAGCGGCAGTTCGTCTCGCACGTTCAACGTGACCACGGGCCAATTAGCGACGACGAACGATGGAGCCGGAACCACCACTTACGAATATTATCCGGGCACACATCTGAATGCAGGACAGTTGAAGTCACAGTCGAATGCGGCGAGTAAGAAGACATATTTTGCTTATAACAGTCGCGGCGAAGTGGTCCAAACCTGGGGCGACACAACTTATCCGCTGGAATATGTCTACGACAGTTACGGGCAGCAAACCGAGCTGCACACTTTCCGTGGCGGGCAAAACTGGAGCGCGAGTATCTGGCCTGCAAGCACCACCGGAGCGGCGGATGTAACGAAGTGGCTCTATCAGGAAGCAACTGGCCTGGTGACGCAGAAGCTCGATGCGGCATTGAAGGGAGCAACCGTTAGTTACGACGAGCTGGGACGTTTGAAGACTCGTGTCTGGGCACGTGGGATTACCTGCACTTATGGCTACGATGCGAACACAGGCGAGCTCGTCACGACCACGTATTCAGACAGCACTCCCGCGGTCTCATTTACTTACGATCGTGGTGGCCGGCAACGCATCGTCACCGACGCGGCAGGCACAAGCACGCGGACGTTCAACGTCGCTGGTGACATAGCAACTGAACAGATCGCAGGCGGTCTCCTCGATGGTGTCGGGATGACAGTTGGCTACGATGGTTTTCTGCGTCGCAACTCGTTGCAGACAACGCACGGCGCGAACACTCTCGGCAGTCAGAGTTATGGCTACGATGCGACATCGCGACTGGAAACCATTACGACCGGCAGTCAGACCGTGACCTATGCGTATCACGCGAACAGCGGATTGTTGAATACCACGGCGTTCAACGGCGGCACCAGCATCGCGAGGAGTTATGACGGTTTAGGTCGTTTAGAGAACATCACGACCACGCCCGCGGCTGATGTGCCACAGAGCTACGTCTATACCTACAACAATCTCAATCAACGCACGCGTGTCACTCGTGAAGACGGCAGCTACTGGTCTTTCATTTACAACGATCGCGGTGAGTTGGTCTCAGGAAAGAAGTACTGGTCTGACAACTCAATCGTCTGGGGCGCGCAAACTGAATACAACTTCGACAATATCGGCAATCGCAAGTATGCGCGCAACGGCGGCAACCAGTTGGGCGCGTTGCGCGAGTCGACTTACACGGCCAATTCGCTGAATCAATACACGCAGCGGAGTGTGCCCGGCGCGGTTGACGTGACCGGAACAGCAAGCACAGCCGCGACGGTCACAGTTAACAACGGAGCCACAGTCCGGAAAGGCGAGTATTTCTATAAAGAGTTGGCGGTAGACAACAGCGCTGGACCAGTGTCGCAGCAAATCACGATCACGGGTGCGCGCAACAACTTTGGCGCCGGTGGCCAGGATGCGATCTCGCAAAAAGGCGGTCGTGAGTTTCTGCCGCAGGGCAACGAGACATTCACTTACGACGACGACGGTAATCTTGCGTCTGACGGCCGATGGACCTACACCTGGGACGCCGAAAACAATTTAGTGAGCATGCAGGCAGGCGCGTCCGTGCCGGCTGAGGCAAAGAGCAGGCTCGAGTTCTCTTACGATTCCGCACGGCGCCGGATTCAGAAGAAGGTTTACTCGTGGGATGTTCCGAGCTCAACTTACACGCTCCAATCAGTCAGGAAATTTGTTTATGACGGAACCACTCTTGTGGCTGAGCTGGACGCGACGTTCGCAATTGTTCGGACGTACACGTGGGGGCAGGACGCCGGTGGTGACTTACAGACAATTGCGGGTATCGGCGGACTGCTGCTGATCTCGGATGGTGGAAACAGCTATCGCGTGTTCTACGACGGTAATGGCAACGTCGGCGGGTTAGTTAGTGCAGCTACAGGAACGCTCGCCGCTTCGTATGAATACGATCCGTTTGGGAGCACGTTGAAGTCCGTAGGCAATTACGCCAGTCAAAATCCGATTCGGTTCAGCACCAAGTACACGGATGATGAGACGGACCTGGTCTATTACGGGTTTAGATACTACCAACCCGACACCGGCAAGTGGATCGGACAGGATCCAATAGCTGAATCAGGCGGTGTCAACCTCTCTGCGTTTAATTCAAATGATGCTGTCAACCAGGTGGATGCGCAGGGTCTATATGAGATCGATGTCCACTATTACCTGACTTACTTTCTCGCCGGTAAGCATCGTTGTTTCAACGATCAGGCGGCGAAAAACATCGCCAATTTCGATCAGGGAACCGATGAAGATCCAACCACGATGCCGGGACCGGGTTGGTATCCATTGCCACTGGATCCAACCAGACTCTTCGCTCCCAACGGTGTCGGCGGAATGATAGTTCATAAATTGAGGAAGAAGGGGTTTCCGGTTGTCGATAACAACGATTACAGGCAGCAGGGCGCCAATATCTACTATCACGCGCTACACCCGGGCGCGGCGCCAGGCAAAGGCAATCAGAGTCTCTGGAACAAGGCGACTGAAAAGTGCGGTGACTTCAAGGCGCTGGGCCAGTATATGCATTACCTCCAGGACACTTACTCGCATGAAGGGTATCCCGACCCCGCGTGTGGTCATGGTTGCAAAGACCAGCACAAGCCCGATCACACAATCGTAAGCTCTCAGAAGACATTAGCCGCAGCGAAGGCTACCTGGGACGCTTTGAATGCATATGCCAAGAAGATGTGCAATTGCGAGCAGCCCTGGGATCCATTTTGGGAGAATCAAATTAATGAGTTTGCAGGCATCGGATATGGCGAGGAGTGGCAACTGCGAGCTTTTGAAGGAAGTGATCGGGATCTCAATACGAAGCGAACTGTCTTGCAATTGCCGACCAGGTATCCAGGCGGCGGTCTCCGACTGCCCAACCAGTAACTCTATCAGCGAAGTTAGGAGCGCAAGATGCAGATACGAAGATCACATGTAACCGTCGCCATCATCGCATCACTGGTTGTTGCCGGCACGGTGTTCGTGCAACGACAGTTGGCTCGCAATCGAATAAACATGGCGAAAGCCACGCAGGCACAAGACAAGAGCAACGTGCCAATCGCTCCGCGTGGGCCGCAGATGTTGCTCAACAATCCTGATGGTGTGGAATTCGAGCGTACGATCGTTCTTGACGCTCCTTTCTCAGCCAAGATGATCATCGAATCCAGCGAACGAATGCCGGATGGGAGTCTCACAAACAAGACAAGCACTTCGCTAATCTATCGCGATAGCAAGGGCCGAACGCGACGCGATTGGTTGCCTGAGATTCTCTCCTCGACGACTGCCGATCCAACAAGATCGGTGATCCACGATGCAGTTGCCGGGTTTACTTATGAGTTGGACCATCGCGCAACTTCAGCAAAGCAAACTATCCTGGCTCGGTCGCGCATGAGAACTTCTGCCGGCATGGAAGCTGCCGCCAAACAGGCAGCCGGACGAAGTCAAATATTGCCCGTGCCCTCCACCATCGGTACAGGTAATGCCCTTCAACCCACTACTGCGAACAGCGCTCCTGTAAACAAACCGGAATCTCTCGGCTCTCAAAACATCGAAGGAATCCTGGCCGAAGGCACTCGCCTCAAGGTCACGCTCCCCGCCGGCAAGATAGGTAATGATAAACCCGTCGAAATCACAGTTGAGCGATGGTACGCGCCGGGGCTACAAACAGTAATCCTGGTTAAGCGAACTGACAGTAGAATCGGTGAAACCACCTACAGGCTCACGGATATCAACCGCAACGAGCCGGTGGCGGCGCTATTCACGGTGCCCTCCAATTACAAGATCATCGACCAAACGGGAAGAGAAGTTAGAAAGTCTCCGTAACGGCGTCCGGGCCTGCTTCATCCCTAATTAACCGCAACCATAAAGGAGAAACGCGTGATGTGGAGGGCGTTGACAGGTGCAGTGTTGGCTTTTTCAGTTTTCACAGCCAATTTGCCATGGGTTGTCTCTGCGAATGCAGGCAGATCATCCCGCGAAATTGCGCAGCCTTTACTGGTGAGCGGCGCTTCCACGGCGGACAAATCCAACGAGCAGCGAATCAGTAAAACGTTTGGCACGCTGCCGCTGAGTTTCGAAGCAAATCTTGGTCAGGTCGATCCGGAGGTAAAGTTTTTCTCCCGGTCGGCGGGTCATGGATTCTATTTGACGAACAGCGAAACCGTGATGGTGCTGGGCAAGCGCAATGCTGCGAGGCCCGATGTCTTGAAAATGAAGCTTCGCGGCGCAAACTCTCAACCGCACATCACCGGTCTCGATGAGCTGCCAGGGAAGAGCAACTACTTCATAGGTGACGATCCGGGCAAGTGGAAGACAGATGTTCCCAGCTACAGCAAAGTGAGATATGAGGCTGTTTACGAAGGCATCGACGTCGTCTACCACAGTACCGAGCAACAGATCGAGTACGACTTTGTTATCGCACCTGGCGCTGACTACAAACAGATACGACTCAGTTTCAAAGGCTCTCGCCAACTCAAGCTTGATAAAAACGGCGACTTAATCGTTCGCATGAAGAGCGGAGACATCCGTCACTTAAAACCGGTTATCTATCAGGAGATCGCCGGAAAAAAGATCGAGATTACAGGCCGCTACCTGCTCTCAGGTAAGCAGGAGATTGGTTTTGAAGTTGAAAACTACGACCGGAGCTACCCGCTGGTGATCGATCCGGTGATCAGCTTTTCAACCTACCTGGGTGGAGATGATGAAGACTGGGGGATAAGTATCGCGGTTGATCCAAGCGGTAACAGCTACATTGCTGGATACACGTTCTCGAGCAACTTTCCGGTCAATCGTAATCAAACAAATCTTTATGACGTTTTCGTCGTTAAGTTGAATCCAACGGGCACTGCCTTTGTTTATAAGACTTATTTCGGCGGCAGTCAGTATGATTATGGATACGACATAGCCCTCGATACGGCTGGTTGCGCGTATGTTGTCGGTCGGACTGAGTCGGCGAATTTTCCCCGAGTAAATGCTCTACAAAACAGTCGCCAGGGACTGGTCGATGGTTTTATAACCAAACTCAACGCCGCCGGAAATGGAATGGTCTATTCCACCTATTTCGGTGGAAACTCCGCAGAATCGGTAATTGCAATCGCGGTCGACTCCGCTGGTAGTGCTTATTTTGCCGGATCCGGATCGTCGACGACCCTCCCGGTTGTAAATGCTTTTCAATCTACCCCGGGCGGCGCACAAGACGGCTTCGTTGGAAAATTGACTGCCGCGGGTAATGGACTGGTTTATCTGTCGTACCTTGGCGGTACCACTGACGACAGTTGTAGCGAGCTCGCCATCGATGCCGCCGGCAATGCTTACATCGTCGGCATTACTTCATCGACAAACTTTCCCACCTTGAATCCGCTACAGCCATCAAACGCAGGTGGCGATGACGGCTTTGTAACTAAAGTTGACTCGACCGGAGCCCTCGTTTATTCGACCTACCTTGGAGGAAGCTCAAACGATTGGGGCTATGGCGTTGACGTGGACGACTCAGGAGTCTACGTCGTAGGACGAACCCGGTCGGCGAACTTCCCGTTGCGAAATCCCGCGCAGCCCGCACTGGCGGGGCTCGAGGATGCTTTCATTACGAAGTTAAATGCCAATGCTTCAGACTTTGTCTATTCGACATTCCTGGGCGGCAGCATTTCGGTACATGGTACTGATTCAGCCGAGCACGCTAACAGCGTTGCTGTCAGAGATGGCAACGCATATGTAATCGGTACCACCGACACAACAAACTTTCCGCAAGTGAATGCCTTGCAACCAGGGTACGGCGGAGGTGGTTGGGATGCATTCACCGCGAAGTATGATCCAAATGGCAATGTAATCTATGCGAGTTATATAGGCGGCAGTGGTTCCGGAAGTCTAGGAATTGGAAATGATCAGGGAATGGCAATCGCCGTGGACATCAACGGCGACAGCTACCTCACTGGCGGTACTGGCGCCACCGATTTCCCCACAGTCAATCCGGTGCAACCAACTTATGGCGGCGGTGGAGTCACCGAAGTCGACGCCTTTGCCGTGAAGATTCTTGACATCACCGGCTTCACGATCACGGGTCAAATTCTGGACAACGGCAGTAATTCGATCGCTGGAGTAACTGTTTCCTTAACCGGCAGCAGAACAATGACCGTGCAAACGGATCTGTCCGGCAACTACACCTTTTCCGGCCTTGGACCAGGATACAACTGCACCGTTACACCCTCAAAGAGCCTTTATACTTTTGACCCTGTAAGCCAGACCTTCAACAATCTGAGCTCAAATCAGACTGCGAATTTTACCGGCACCGCGCTCAACACCTATACGATCAGTGGTCACGTGGGCAAGTCTGACGGATCGAATGGCAGTGGTGTCACGATCAGTTTGACCGGCTCGCAAGCGCGCACGGCGTTGACCGATAGTTCGGGAAACTATTCCTTCAGTCTGTTGGTCCAGGGCGAGAGTTTTATCGTCACGCCTTCGTTGCCGCCTTCCTACCTCGTCACGAATACATTTACGCCCGCGTCTTACACTTTCAATAGCCTCGCCGCCAACCAGACCGCTAATTTCAATCTCGCTGTCACCACGAACGTCGCCATGTATCCGATTGCAGACGCGTATGTGGAGGACGGCGGAAATGCGTCGGTGAACTACGGCGGCGTCACGCCGATGCTGCTGAAGACGGCGAACCAGACAGGGCAGCGGCGTGACGTGTATCTGAAGTACGACCTGAGCACCGTGAGCCGGAAGATCACGAGCGCGAAGCTGCGCATCTTCGCGGGTTTGTCAGCAGCGGGAACTGTGAGCACGTCCGCCCATCAGGTGGTGGACACAAGCTGGGTCGAGAACACCATCAACTGGAACAACAAGCCGGTGCGGAACACAACGGCGATCAGCAACACCACGGCGACGGTCACGAGCACAACGTTCGCAATCTACGAGCTGGACGTCAGCAGTTACATCCTTCAGGAGCAGAGTGCGGGCCACAAGGTGATCAGCCTCGCCCTGCATAATGGCTCGAACTCGACGCCGCACATCCTC
>Ga0207670_10002104_pt1 | contig 10403 bp, 13 predicted proteins | sample KBSS23HmetaG_FD_184339 | JGI IMG/M metagenome (GOLD analysis project Ga0207670, IMG submission 184339) | Switchgrass rhizosphere microbial communities from Kellogg Biological Station, Michigan, USA - KBS S2-3H metaG (SPAdes) (version 2) | ecosystem: Host-associated > Plants > Roots >... | reverse complement strand
GCTGGCTTCGTGACCCGCGACGCCCGCGAGGTCGAGCGCAAGAAGGTCGGTCTGCATAAGGCCCGCCGCGCTACCCAGTTCTCGAAGCGCTAATTCTCCTCGGAGAGTTGCTTCGACGGTCCGGTGCACCAAGTCAGAGCGCACCGCTCCGCAGGGTTTTGGGAGATCGTCTAACGGTAGGACAACGGACTCTGACTCCGTTTATCTAGGTTCGAATCCTAGTCTCCCAGCCAAAATAAAAGGCCCGCCTAAATGGCGGGCCTTTTATTTTGACTGGGAGTACGGGAGACGACCCAACGTTCGACAAATTTGTCCGGAACAAATTTGGACAGCGCGCAGCGCTGGCCCCGGAGCGCGCAGCGCGGAGGGGTGAGCCCCATGGATGGGGCGAACAATCCCCAGTCGTCACGCCAACGAAGCCCGCCTAACTGGCGGGCTTTTCATTTTGACTGGGAGAGTCAGGAGACGACCCAATGTTCGACAAATTTGTCTGAAGCAAACCTGGACAGCGCGCAGCGCTGGCGCTCGTAGCGCGAAGCGCGAAGCATGGATGGGGCGAACAATCCGCAGTCGTCACGCAAACAGAAGCTCGCCCTGAAGGGCGAGCTTTTTGTTTTTGCTATCGAGCGATAGAGCGCGACCCAATTCTCGACAAATCCCTACTCTAAATTGCCCCGCCTTCAACGCTCCATCAAAAACTCCAACACCGCCCCGTCAAACTCCCGCGGAAACTCGACATTCGACAGATGCACCGCCGGCAGCGTGAGCAGGCGCGCACCGGCAATCGCCCCGGCAATCAACTCGCTATGACTGGCGGCGGTAACCGTATCGAACTGACCCGCGATCACCAGCGTCGGTACTCGGATCGAACCCAGCGCACGTCGTAGATCCGTCTCCTGTACGGCGGCATAGGACCCCGCCAAGCCATGCCTGTTGCTCCCCAGCAGCGTGGCGCGGAACGGTTCCACCTCGGCACGCAACGGTTCCAGCCAGGACGCCGGAAACCAGTTGCCAAGAAACATCGCCGTGGTGCCCTGCATATCATCGGCCTCGAGCACGTCGGCGATGCGCGCGTCCCATTGATCCTGTGGCCCAAACCACGCCGACGTATTGGCGAGCACCAGACGCTCGATGCGCTCGGCGGCATTCACGGCCAGCCATTGCCCGACGATGCCGCCCAGGGAAAGGCCGACAAAATGCGCGCGCCGAACCTGCAGCGCGTCCAATAGCTCGAGCACGTCCTCGCCGAGCCGCTCCAACGTGTAAGGCCCAGGCGGCACACTGGATGCACCATGCCCACGTGCGTCGTAACGCAAGACGCGAAAGTGCTCGATCAGCGCGGCGATCTGCCCGTCCCACATGTGCAGATCGGTGCCGATGGAATTGGACAACACCACCAACGGCAATTCGGGCGCGCTATCGAGTCGATAGGCGATGCGCGCGTTATCGCGGGTGGTCAGGTAATGCAATCGGGTCATGCGGCGTCTCCTCAGTGAATGGAGAGCAGGCTAGTTGCCGCGCCGCGCCTGATAAATTACAAAGATCGGATAAACCCTGTCAGGAAAGCTGACATGCCCGATTTCACCCTGCATGACCTGCAGTGCTTCGATGCGGTAGTCGCCGCCGGTGGCTTCCAGGCGGCGGCGCAGCGGTTGAATCGCTCGCATCCGGCGGTCTTCGCTGCCGTCGCCCGTCTGGAGCGACAGCTGGGTTTATCGCTGCTGGATCGCAGCGGATACCGCGTCGAGCTGACACCGGCAGGACAATCCTTCCATCGCCGCGCCCAAGGGCTGTTGCGTGAGCTGGGCGGCCTGCGCGACCACGCCGCTCATCTGGCCGCTGGCGAGGAAAGCGAGCTGCGCGTGGTGATCGGCGATTTTTGCCCCCGTTCGACCGTGCTGGAAAGGCTTGCACGCTTCTTCGCCGGCGAACCGCAGACGCGCCTGCAGCTTTACTTCGAGAGTGTCAGCGGGCCGCTGGAACGGCTGCTGGATGATGAGGCGGAGCTGATCCTGCACCGGGTCGACAAGGCCGATCCTCGTTTGGAATGGATCGACTTGGGCGAAGTGGCCTTCGTCCCGGTGATCGCTCCCGCCTTGCTGCCGCCCGTACCGGCAGGTGACATCGGCCCCGAACACCTGCGTCACCTGACCCAATGCGTGATGCGCGACAGCGCACGGCATTCGCCGCCCGTGCAGTTCTTCACGCTTGAGGGTGTGCCGCAATGCACGGTGCCGGACCAGGCGATGAAGCAGGAACTGATCCTGCACGGTCTCGCCTGGGGCCATCTGCCGCGTCATCTGGTGGAGAAGGAATTAGCGGAGGGACGTTTGCTCGACCTCAGCAACGCGCACCTGCCGGGGCGACGCGACGATCTGGTCGCCGCGCGCCGCCGCGACCGCGAGCACGGACCGGTGGCGCAGCGGCTGTGGCGTTTCCTGGAGGAATTTGCCACCGATGCGCCGCTGCGTGCACATTGAGGACTCGCAAAAAAACGCCGGCTGCGGCGCCGGCGTTCGTATTTCTACATGGAGCGAGGCGATCACATCACCCGATCACCCACCAACACCACATCCGCCGGACGCCGCGCAAACAACCCTACGGCCACCACGCCCGGGATCTGGTTGAGATCCTTCTCCAGCGCCACCGGATCGGCAATCTGCCACCCGTGCACGTCGATCACCCAATTGCCGTTGTCCGTGACCACGCCATCGCGCCACACCGGGTTGCCGCCGCGCTTGACGATTTCCCGGCCGACCAGGCTGCGTGCCATCGGGATCACTTCGATCGGCAGCGGAAACTTGCCCAGCAGCTGTACCTGCTTGCTCGAATCGATGATGCAGACGAACTTGGCGCTGGCTTCCGCGATGATCTTCTCGCGCGTGAGCGCCGCACCGCCGCCCTTGATCAGGCGCTTGTGCGTATCGCATTCGTCGGCGCCGTCGACATACAGGTTCAGCGGGCCGGTGGCGTTGAGGTCGAGCACCGGGATGCCCAGACGCTTGAGCTGCGCGGTGGACTGCTCGGAACTGGATACCGCGCCCTCGATGCGATCCTTCAGATCGGCCAGCGCGTCGATGAAGAAGGCGACCGTGGAGCCGGTGCCGACGCCGACGATGGCACCGTTCTCGACGTAGCGGATGGCGGCTTCGCCGGCCTGGCGTTTTTCGTTGGCGCTCATGGGTGGTGTTCCAGTAAAGGGAAAAGCGTTATTCCATCGCCAGGATATGGCGCCATTCCTCGGCGCCTACCGGCATGACGGAGAGTCGGTTGCCTTTGCGCACCAGCGCCATGTCGGCGAGGGCGGGGTCGGCCTGCAGTTCCTTGAGCGTGATGGTGCGCTTGAGCTTCTTCACGAACTTGACGTCCACCAGCATCCAGCGCGGATTGTCGCGCGAGCTGGCGGCGTCGAAGTACTTGCTCTTGGGATCGAACTGGCTGGGATCGGGATAGGCATCCGTGGCGACCTCGGCTACGCCGACGACGCCCGGTTCGGCGCAATTGGAGTGGTAGAAGAAAACCTTGTCGCCAATGCGCATGCCGTCGCGCATGAAGTTGCGCGCCTGGTAGTTGCGCACGCCGTCCCAGTGTTCCTGGCCCTTGCGCTTGAGGTCGTCGATGGAAAAGGCATCCGGTTCCGACTTCATCAGCCAGTACTGAGTCGTCTTGCTCATGCGTGCGCTTCTCCGTCTTCACCGGTGGCGTGGCAGTCGATCAGTTCGCGATCGGTGGCGATGAAATCGAGCGGCACGTCCCATGCCTGCTCGTCGATCTCGGGCAGTTCCTGGAACGCATAAGCGATGCCAACCAGTAGCGGTTCGGTCGGCCGGACCTGCTCGTTGAGGAAGGCGAACGCGCGGTCATAGTAGCCGCCGCCCGTGCCCAGACGGTTGCCGCGGCGGTCGAACGCCGTCACGGGCACCAGCACCAGATCGAGCTGGAAGGGTTCCAGCAATTCGCGCGGCGCGCTCGGTTCAGGAATGCCGTAGCGGTTGGGCGCGACGTCCTCGCCTGCCTGCCACGGCGCGAAGCGCAGCGCATGGCGGGGGCCGATCACCGGCAGCAGGAATTCCTGGCCGCGGGTGGCCAGCGGCGGAATGATCAGGTTCAGCGGCAGCTCGCCGTTGCAGGCCCAGTAGCCGGCCACGCGGGCGTCGGTGAGGTATTCCGGGAGTTGCTCCAGGCTGCGTCGCAGCCCCTGGGCGCCGGCAATGCGCTGCGCGGGCGTGAGGGCGCGGCGTTGTTCGGCCAGTTGCCGGCGTACTTCGCGCCGCTGGGCGTTGGCGTCCACGTTCGCGTCTCCTGCTGTGCGAGCGGCCCTTGGACTTGCGGCGCCTTTCGGCGCCGCAAGTTCGGGAATAGGTGGCGTTAACCGCGATGCCGCTGCCCACCGAACGACCTTGATCCACGATGGATCAGGTGGGAGGGCGACATGGTCTCGAGGCTTTCCGCACGCGGCGGACATGCACAACAACCGATGAAAAGCCGACCCGGGGCCGTATTTAGGAACAAGGCAAATGTAAGAGTGTGCTGGCGCACACCGCAGATAACGCCGTGACTATTTTATGTGGGCGTCGAGTGCCGCTTCAAGCTTGCGACGCAGTGCAGTAATACCGTCAGTCACGCTCTGATCAGAGCCGGTGTGCTGCTTGCGCAGCGCCAGGAACTCGTGCGTGACGCTGATCGCCGCCAATACGGCCAGCCGGTCGAAGCCCGGCGCCTTGGCGTTGGCACGCAATTCGCGCATCTTGCGGTCGAGGAAGGCGGCCGATTCGAGCAGGCCCTCGCGCTCTTCCGGCGCGCAGGCGATCAAGAACTCGCGATCGACCAGTCGCAGGGCGACCGGCACGTTGGCGTTGGTATCCACGCTGCTCTCAGCCATTGTTCTCGAGCGCCTTCAGTCGCTGGATCATTGCTTCGACACGGCTGCGCGCCTGTTCGTTGCGTGCCATCAGGCCGGCCCGTTCGCTCGCCAGTTGTTCCTGGCTGTGACGCAGGCTACGGTTTTCTTCGCTGAGACGGCGCACCGCGTCCAGCAGTCGATCGACCTGCTCGCCGAGGGCTGCAAGTTCGTGCTTGACGGGATCGGGCTTGACGGAATCGGACGCGCTCATGGGCCAGAACTATAACAGGAGGTATGCCCAACGCAGCAGGCTCGCCTACGTTTCGCGAACCAGTGCATTAAACTGCCCGCTTGTCTTGAAAGGAGCCACGCCATGACTGCGAACGAGCTGATCGGCTACGACGAACTGGACGCCGCTGCCGCCCGTCTCCAGCTGGCCGAAGATGCCAGCGGCCTGCATGGCTCGCTATGCGGTTTCCTGGCCGGAGGCGGCCGCGTCGGTCGGCAGTCGCTGGTCGAAGCCCTGCATCTGGACGCCGAGGCCGCCACGCCCTCGGCCGGCGACCAGGCGGTACTGGACCGCTTGCTGAAACAAACCCAGGCCGAGCTGGCCGATCCGGAGCTGGGCTTCGAGCCGATGCTGCCGGCCGACGATCGCCCTCTGGCCGAACGCGCCGACGCCCTGGTCGACTGGTGTCGCGGTTTCCTCGGCGGCTTCGGCCTGGCCGGTGCCGAAACGCACGCCAAGTTGTCCGAAGAGGCGCAGGAAATTCTCAAGGACCTGGGCACCATCGCCGCCTCGTCGTTCGAGTTCGGCGACGAATCCGAAGACGAGGATTCGCTGATCGAAGTGCACGAATTCGTGCGTCTCGGCGCGATGCTGCTGTTCGCCGAATGCTCCAAGCGCGGCCCAAGCAGCGACACCGTGCATTGACCATGTCGGCCGAGGAATACGCCCGCCGTCGACGCCAGTTGATGCGCATGGCGGGCGAGGACGCGGTGCTGCTGATCGCCGCCGCGCCCGAGCGGGTACGCAATGCGGATGCCAACTGGCCTTACCGGCAGGACTCGGATCTGCACTACCTGTCGGGCTTTCCCGAGCCCGAGGCGGTGCTGGCGCTGCTGCCGGGCCGCAAGCACGGCGAGGCGGTGCTGTTCTGCCGTGAGCGCGACGCGGAACACGAGCGCTGGCATGGCGAGTCCATCGGCGCCGAACGCGCGGTGAGCGAGCACGGCATGGACGACGCGTTCCCGATCGACGATATCGACGACATCCTGCCCGGCATGATCGAGGGCAGGGCGCGGGTGTACTGCCACTTCGGCCGCGAGCCGGAATTCGACGCCCGCCTGCTGGGCTGGATGCGCCGCCTGCGCCAGTTGCGCGGTGGCGGCGTGGTGCCGAAGGAATTCGTGGCGCTGGGCCATCTGCTGCACGACCTGCGCCTGTACAAATCGCGCGGCGAGCTGAAGTTGATGCGCTCGTCGGCATCGATTGCCGCCGAGGCGCATCGCGCCGCCATGCAGGCGGCCATCGCCGGCCGGCATGAATACGAGGTCGAGGCGGAAATCCTGCGCGTGATGCGTCGGCACGGAGCCGTTCCCGCGTTTCCGCCGATCGTCGCCAGCGGCACCAACGCCTGCGTGATGCACTACACGGCGAACCGCGCGGTGTTGCGCGACGGCGATCTGTTGCTGGTGGATGCGGGCGCGGAAGTGGACTGCTATGCGTCCGACATCACGCGCACGTTTCCGGTGAGCGGCCGCTACAGCCGCGAACAGCGGGCGCTGTACGAAGTGGTGCTGGCGGCGCAACAGGCGGCGATCGACGAGGTGCTGCCGGGCCGCGCTTTCAACGCGGCCCACGAGGCGGCGGTGCACGTGATCACCGAAGGCCTCTGTGCGCTTGGCCTGATCAAGGGTTCGGCGGACGAGGCCATCGCCGAAGGCAGCTACAAGCGCTTTTTCCCGGTCAAGACCGGCCACTGGCTGGGCCTGGACGTGCACGATGTGGGCGACTACCGGGTCGACGGCGAACCCCGCCTGCTCGAGCCTGGCATGGTGGTGACGGTGGAGCCGGGCATCTATGTGCCGCCGGGAGACTTCACGGTGGCCGAGCGCTGGCGCGGCATCGGCATCCGCATCGAGGACGATGTGGCCGTGGTGAAGGATGGCCATGAAGTGCTGACCAGCGACGTGCCCAAGGATGCGGACGAGATCGAAGCGTTGCTCGCTTCGCGCTGACCAGCCTGACTCTGTGGGGGAGCGCACCCTGTGCGCGACTGCCGAAGCGCTGAGGCAGTCGCGCACAGGAATCCAACGGCTTACTTCCCGGCCGGGCGCGGCTCCTTGCGCTCATGCGCTTCATCGTCCGCGTGCACCTCGTACCACATCGCATTGAGGATGCCGAAGGCGCAGGCAAGGCCGAGGCCGAGCATCCAGGAGAAATACCACATGGTGTCGTCCTCTCTCGGTTAGTAGGTGTGGCCGGAGCCGCGCACGTGATCCAGCGTCACGCGTCCGCGCACCACCCGGTAGACCCAGCTGGTGTAGATGATGATGAGCGGCATGAAGATCAGCGTCATCGCCAGCATCAGGCCCAGCGTGCCCTTGCTGGAGGATGCGTCCCACACGGTGAGGCTGGAACGCGGATCCAGCCGCGAAGGCAGCAGGAACGGAAACAGCGCGAAACCGGCGGAAAGTATCGTGCCCGCCACCATCAGGCTGCTGCACAGGAAACCGCCGAGCCCCTTCTTGCCGACGGTGAGCTGCACGCCGATGGCACCGGCGAACGCGAGCACCGGCGCCAGCCAGAACGAAGGATGCTCCAGGTAGCTGGCGAACCAGCTGCTGCCGTGCGCGACCTGCTTGTACAGCGGATTGGACACGCCATCGGTGACCACCGGTCCCACGATCGCGTAGCCCGCCACGCCGTAGGCGAGCCAGATGCCGGCCGCGACGTAGACCACCACATAGGCCAGCGTGGTCCAGCGCGCCACGCGCACCGCACGATCGGCAACCACGTGGTCGGCCTTGTAGGCCGCCCAGCAGGCACCGTGCGCCAGCAGCATGGTCAGCGAGACGAGGCCGGCCACCAGCGCGAACGGATGCAGCAACTCGAAGAAGCTGCCGTGCCAGCTCATGCGCAGGTCGTTGTCGAACTGGAACGGCGCGCCGAGGAACAGGTTGCCGAAGGCCACCCCGGAAATCAGCATCACCACGATGCCCGACGCGGTGAGCACGCCGTCCCACAAGCTACGCCAGCGCGGATCGTGCACCTTGCCGCGAAAGTTGAAGCCGACCGGTCGCAGGATCAGGGCGAGCAGCACCAGGAAGATCGCCAGGTACATGCCCGAGAACGACACCGCATACAGCTGCGGCCATGCCGCGAAGGCCGCGCCGCCGCCCAGCACGAACCACACCTGGTTGCCTTCCCAGGTGGGCTCGATGGTTTCCAGCATCACCAGTCGCTCGTCCTCGGTCTTGCCGAGCACGCGCAGCAGCGCGGCGACGCCGAAGTCGAAGCCGTCCATGACGGCGAAGCCGATCAGCAGGACGCCGAGCAAGGCCCACCAGATCACGCGTAGCGTTTCATAGTCGAACATGACGTTCTCCTCAGGCGCCTGCGTGGGCGGCAACGTTGGTCAGGGGCGGCACGGGTTCGGACGGTGGCCACAGGCCCAGGCCGTCGGGCCCCTTCTTGGCGTACTTCACCATCAGCACGGCGTCGATGATCGCCAGCACGCTGTAGAACAGCACGAAGCCGCCCAGCGAGGTCCACACCTGTCCTGCCGTCACGCTGGAGACGCCCAGCGCGGTCGGCAGCACACCTTCGATGGCCCACGGTTGGCGCCCGTACTCGGCCACGATCCAGCCCAGTTCGGTGGAGATCCACGGTAGCGGCAGGCTCCACAACGCCACCTTGAGCAGCCAGCGGCGCTTGTCGAGCTGGCGCTTGCTCGCCTGCCAGAACATCACGGAGAACAGCAGGATGAAGTAGAAGCCGCAGGCCACCATGATGCGGAACGACCAGAACAGCACGGGGACGTTCGGGATCGTGCTGTCCGCTGCCTTCTGGATATCCGCCGGCGTTGCCTTGCGCGGATCGTCCATGAAGCGCTTGAGCAGCAGGGCGTAACCCATGTCCTTGTCGTGCGCGGCGAGGATGGCCTTGGCCTGGGCGTTGTCCTTGTCCTCGCGCAATACCAGCATGGCGTCGTACGCCTGCAGGCCGGTATGGATGCGGCCCTTGGCGTCCTCCACCAGATTGGAAATGCCCGGAATGGGTTGGTCGATCGAGCGCGTGCCGATCAGGCCCATCACCCACGGAATGCGCAGGGCATAGTGGGTCGTGTGGTTCTCCACGTCCGGAAGGCCAAACAGGGTGAACGAGGCTGGCGCCGGTTCGGTTTCCCACATGGCCTCGATGGCGGCCATCTTCATCTTCTGGTTTTCGGAAACCGCGTAACCCGATTCGTCGCCCAGCACGACCACGGAAAGCGCAGCGGCCAAGCCGAAGCTCGCGGCCACCGTCATCGAACGCTTGGCGAAATCGGTGTTGCGGCCGCGCAGCAGATACCAGGCGCTGATCGACAGCACGAACATCGAACCGATCACGTAGCCGGCGCTCACCGTATGCACGAACTTCGCCTGTGCCACCGGATTGAACATCACCTCCGAGAACGAGGTGACTTCCATGCGCATGGTCTGCGCGTTGAAGGCCGAACCGACCGGATTCTGCATCCAGCCGTTGGCGATCAGAATCCACAGCGCGGAAAGATTGGTGCCCAACGCCAGGAACCAGGTCGTCAGCAGGTGCGCGATGCGCGACATGCGGTTCCAGCCCATGAAGAACAGGCCCACCAGTGTCGCTTCGAGGAAGAACGCCATCAGTCCTTCGATGGCCAGCGGCGTGCCGAACACATCGCCGACGTAATGCGCGTAATACGCCCAGTTCATGCCGAACTGGAATTCCATGGTGACGCCGGTGGCGACGCCCATGGCGAAATTGATGCCGAACAGCACGCCCCAGAACTGCACCATGCGCTTCCAGACTTCGCGTCCGGTCATCACGTAGACGGCCTCCATGATGGCCAGGATCCACACGATGCCGAGCGTGAGCGGTACGAACAGGAAGTGATAGAGCGCAGTCAGCGCGAACTGCAGGCGTGAGAGCGTGACGACCTCGGGATCGATGATCATGGGTTGCCTGCTTGCGGTGAGGAAGAGGAAGGCGCCGGCGCGAGCAGATGCTCGATCGCGGCGGGACGGGTATCGGGGCGCTCGTAATAGGCGGCAACCGCCCACCAGACCAGCGAGATGAAAACGATCTTGGCGAGTACCAACAGGATCAGCTTGCGTGCCAGGCGACGCAGCGGTGGTTTTGGCAGGTCAACGGGAGCCGACACCGGCATGACCGGTTCGGCGGACGGCATGGACATGCAGCAAGCCCCTAGCTGTACCTTGGGGCGAGCATACGCAACCGGCGTGAAGTTGTCGTGCGGAGGGTTGACGCAGCGGCGCGTGGCCGCGCGGGCTGAAATGCCGCAGCATTTCCCGGGCG
>Ga0207670_10002100_pt1 | contig 10408 bp, 6 predicted proteins | sample KBSS23HmetaG_FD_184339 | JGI IMG/M metagenome (GOLD analysis project Ga0207670, IMG submission 184339) | Switchgrass rhizosphere microbial communities from Kellogg Biological Station, Michigan, USA - KBS S2-3H metaG (SPAdes) (version 2) | ecosystem: Host-associated > Plants > Roots > Rhizosphere... | reverse complement strand
GGGAGGCGCCATAGGCGAATGCGCCGGCGGCCAGTCCGCCCGCTGACATGAAAATCCGCACTCTCATCGTGGATGATGAAGCGCCCGCGCGGACACGCATTCGTCAATTGCTCAAAACGGAAACTGATTTTGAGATCATTGGCGAGTGCGCCAATGGCCGCCAGGCTGTGGCGGCGATTCAAAAACAACGGCCGGACCTGGTCTTTCTTGACGTGCAAATGCCGCGGCTTGGCGGCTTCGAAGTGTGCGCCGCCGTCGCCGGCGAATCGATGCCACTGGTCATTTTCGTCACCGCCTACGATCACTACGCGCTCCAGGCCTTTGAAGTGCACGCGATGGATTATCTGCTCAAGCCATTCGATCGCGAGCGGTTTCAAAAATCGCTCCGTCACGCGCGCGAACAGTTGCGTCGCGGCGACAGTGGCGTGTCGCACGAACGTCTGGCCGCGCTCCTGGACAACTGGAAACCGGGCGCGAAGAGGCAGGAGCGGCTGGCCTTCAAAGCGAATGGCCGCGTCCTGTTCGTGCGCGTCGAGGAAATCGACTGGATTGAAGCCGACGGAAATTATGTGCAACTGCGCGTAGGCAATGTTTCCCACCAAATGCGTGAAACCATCAGCGGACTGGAAACGCAACTGCCGTCCGGCCAGTTCATGCGCATCAGCCGCTCGGCGATTGTGAATCTGGATCGGATCAAGGAACTGCAGCCGATGTTCTATGGCGACTACGCCGTCATTCTGCAAACCGGGGCGCGTCTGACCTTGAGCCGGAATTTCCGGGATCGATTGGAGAAATTGTTGGAACGCCGGCATTGAAGTCGTCGTGGTTAGCGCAGCCTCATACACACTCGCGCGGCAACCACGACGCTTTGAACCGGCTGTCAGGCCAGCGTCCAAGGCTCCCGGCGCGTCACGTCCAGCCAACTCGCATCGCCCGTGCCGCCCGTGAAGTTTTGCTTCTTCGGGTCCCACTTCATCGCCTGGCCATGGTAATACGCGAGGTTGACGAGGTGACAGACGATGACGGTGTGGGCGCCTACTTCCACATCACAAATCGGCCGCTTGCGGCTGCGCACGCACGACAACCAGTCGCTTTTGTGATCCTCGCTCTTGTACAGTCGGACTTTGGCGTTGGCCAGATAGTCCGTCGCAACGGCCTCGCAGTCCTTCGGCGAACTGGCCTTTTGTTCCGAACCCTGCCAAAGCTCGAACTTGCCGCGATTGACGTACACCTTGCCGTCCGCTCCATAAAACCAGATTCCGTTGCCCTCCTTGTGGATAACTTCCGTCCCCTTCTCGTAAAGCAAGCGCACCCCGCTTTGCGCCTTTTCCCAATCCGACGGCGGGATGATTTCAACCGGCCCGCTGTCGTCCATGCCCAGGCCCCACTGCGCTATATCGAAGTGATGCGCGCCCCAATCGGTCACCATGCCGCCGCCGTATTCGCGATAACGGCGCCAGTTCGGGAAGTGATCGTGAACACCGCGCGGGCTGAGTTCTGAATGGTAACCGCGCTCCGGGGCCGGACCGAGCCATCGCTCCCAATCCAAACCGGGTTCCTTCGGTTCCGTGGGCAAGTCGCAGGGCACACCCGGGCCGCCCACCGCGACTTCCACCTTCTCGATGGCGCCGATGACACCGTTTCGTACCAGCTCGCACGCCGTGCGGAATTCGCTCGAGGACCGTTGCATGCTGCCGGTCTGGAAAACCACGTTGTTTTTGCGCACGGCCTTGATCATGGCCTGCGACTCGAAAACCGACTGGCAGAGCGGCTTTTCACAATAAATGTGCTTCTTCGCGTTGGCCGCCGTGACGGCGATGATGGCATGCCAGTGATCCGGCGTGGCAATGACGACGGCGTCGATGTCACGACGGCCAATCAATCCCCGAAAATCGTAATAGGCCGCGCAACCTTTGTAGGATCCACTATCCGTCTGTTTGGCGTAGTGGTCTTCGACAATTTTCTTCGCGTTCTCACGGCGATGCGTGTCGACATCGCACACCGCGACGGTGTGCGTTTCCTCGTTGCCGAGGAACCCGCCCAGCAGGCCGCGGTTCTGCTTTCCCATGCCGATAAAGCCAAGCGCAATGCGGTCGTTCGGTTTCACTTCGGCGGACCAGATGCGCGAAGGCAAAATAAACGGGGCCACACTTGCCGTGGTGGCGGTGGATTTGAGAAACGCGCGTCGAGTCAGATTTTTGGAGGTTCTCATGCCGTACTTATCCCCCTTTTCAACCGCGCGGGCAAGCGCAGTCTCGACTGGGTCCATTCGGCTTCAGCGCATCCCAAGCTGTCGGGATCGGAGCGCGGCGTTTACGCCGCTTCACTGTCGCGCTGTTCAGGGCTGGCGTTGAATGCCAACCTCGTCGGCTCATTCACGATGAGGCGGCCTTCAGTCCGCGCTCCCACGAACAGACAGCTCCTGGATGCACCGATTCAGCTTTGACGCAATCGCCCGGAATGATTCAGACTGATGACATCAAATCCATGAAGCAGCCTGGATTCACGCTCATTGAGCTCCTGGTGGTCATCGCCATCATTGCCATCCTTGCCGGATTATTATTGCCCGCGCTGATCAAATCCAAAGCGAAGGCCCAGAGCATCGCCTGCGTGAACAACCTCAAACAACTGAACACCGCCTGGTATCTTTATGCCGACGACGAGACCGACCACTTCGTCAACAACCACGGCCGGGACGAGACTCGCGCGATTCGCCAAACCTGGGCCAACAACGTGCAGGATTGGGACAACAGCGACGACAACACCAATCGCACTCTGTTGGCCGAGGCCAAACTCGGCGGTTACCTCGGCAAATCCGCCGGCGTATTCAAGTGTCCGGCGGATAAATCCGTGGCCGCAAGCGGCCCACGCATCCGGAGCATGTCGATGAACTCGCTCGTGGGCGATCCGGGTGTGCTGACCAACCGCTTCAACCCGGACTACGTGCAATTCTTCAAGTCCGCGGACGTGACCACGCCATCGCACATTTTCGTTTTTCTCGACGAGCATCCCGACACGATCAACGATGGGTTTTTCATGAACCGCCTGGAGGAACCGAGCTGGGGCAACTTGCCGGCCTCCTATCACGATGGTGCAACCAGCTTCTCCTTCGCCGATGGCCACACCGAAACCCATCGCTGGCTGGTGACCGGCCCGGGGGGGACAGTCAAACCGCCGGTCAAAGGAGGTGTCGGTGGCACCTTTCCGGCCTCTCCGACCACGGACTTCGATTGGCTCAAGGAACGATCGAGCATCAAAAAATAGACCGACCGATTTCGCGGTGCCTCCTGTCCGGCACTTGTTTTTACACAAACCCTAAACGTGGTTCTCGAGAATCGGCCGGTTTGATCTATTGATTATGATGTTTTCAGCGGCAGGCGCCGAGTTTCTGGAGAACTACCGTCGCGACACCCCGGTCCGCTGGGCGCCGGACGACCTGGCCGCGCAGCGCGACTTCGTTGGGGCCCAGATTGCCGGGCGCGTCTGGTTGGATTGGTCAACTCCGGAGGCCGCGTTGCAACTTGCGGCGGCTGTTGCGGGGCAAGTTCCCGCGGGCCCAACCGAAGAATCTGAAGCAGTGGTTTTGGCCGGGCCGATTGTGGAACTGCTCGAACCGCTGGCGCTCTCCACTCAGGCGCGCGGGCCGCTGGGTCCGGGCGGCAGACTGGTTGGCATCATACCCTGCCTGCGCGACAATTCGCCTGAAAGCGATCGCTTCATGCACCACGCCAGAGCCACGCTGTGGCCCTATTACACCGCTGAGGAGTTGCTGGAAATGTTGCGTGAAACCGCCTGGCAAATCGAATCGCCGGCATGCGGCTTCGCATCCATTCCGCGCTTCAACCTGGCCGTGCTCAATGACCAACTCGCTTTCAAAGGGTTCAACCGTGTCTTCGCCCGGCTCTCGGCAGAAGGCTATGATCCGCTGGAAGTCGGCTGGGGCGAGTTGCGATTCGTGGCCGATTTGGCTTAGGATTCGAGGAAAAACAACTTCGGATTTTGAGAAGGACTCACCCTCAATCCGGCCCTCTCCCATCGGATGGGAGAGGGAGAATCGTCCGCTGTCTGTCGGTCTATCCAATCGCTCTAGAAGGTGCGAGAGACGCGGCTCGCTGTTCCCTCTCCCGTCGGACGGGAGAGGGTCAGGGTGAGGGGCGTTTTGTTCGAAATACGAGTCGAGGCGGGCACTTGCTTTTGCACAAGCCCATAGATCAAGGCTGCACCGTCTTCGCCAACTCAGTTTTCAGCGTGGCATTCAAAGCGGCATTCTGCAGCCATGCGGCGGCCTCGGTCGGGGACTTGAGGTTCCACACCGTCAAAACATTGGCGGCCGCCTTGGCGAAGTCACTCTGGCTGGCGAAGGGCAACTTGCTGAGCCATTCCATCGCGGCGGCGGGCTGGCCGTTCTCCGCCTGGCGTTTGGCTGTCTGATTGACAGAACTCCAGAGCATCTCGCCTTTGTCTGATCCGATTCCATCGCCCGATGTTAGCTGGATCTCTGGATCTCCGCTGAGGAGTGGATCGAGAATCAGTCGGGATTTCTGTGGGTCAAAATAAAGGCCGGGTGGCGCCGCCGCTTCGATGAGCGCCAACTCCATGACCGGGTCATGGTTTTTCATGAAGGCTTCCACCGTTCCGCTTATCCTGTCGTTGTCGAGTTGCGAAACGAGAAGCGGGATCGCCGCGCGAAAATCCTCCGGAGCCGTGAGCGAGTTGGCCCACGCGACGGTGGCATCGGGATCCTTTCGCACCCAATAGCGGGCCAGGTCCGAGATGAGCTGGGTACGCTGGCTGGGGGTGAAGTCCGAGTCAGCGAGTAACTCCGCAGCTTGCTGGCCGCTGCCGTTGACCTGAGCCAGACCGCGTATCATTGTTCGAAACGTGGACGCGTAGGCATCCGTTCCCCTCAGCTCGGCGAGGACCTGCAGCGCGGCCTGGGGATTTTGTTCTGCGAGGTTGTAACCTACCTGCGCATAGAAGGCCGTTTTGTCCGGACCATTGAGGTTCTGGCGGGCCCACTCGGCGGAGGTTGCGGGATCAGACCAACCCTGGGCGAGAACCTTGAGTCGCGAGCCGCGCTCCGCCGGATCGGCAACGGCGAGAATCCGGTTGGCCAGGGAATACGGGTCGGTTGCGGCTTCCACGAGATCCAGCATCTTGGCTTTGCCAGGGCCCTCGGGCAGCATTCCGTTCAGTGTTTCGCGATTCATATTCGGCAGCGCCTTCCGGGCTGCATCGAGCAACATTTGATGCGAATCCACACCCGTCCCAATCGGACCTGAAAACACCGAGGCGGCCCAGGCCAAAGCCTCCTGCGGCTGTCGGCTCGCCCAGAGTTCGTTAACGCCGAACATGAACCCTTTCTCGCCGCGTTGCTGGAGCTGGCGGATTTCGTCCGCGGACAGACGGATGCCATACTCGTTAAGGAGGATCGCTTGCACCTTCATCGGGTCCCCCATCAAGGCGAGTTGTCTCAAGCGCTCTACGAATTTCTGCTGCTTCTCGCGGGCCGCTTTCAGCGTGTTGTCGTCATACACCGGGGCGGGTGTCTTTGCCTCCGTAGAAACTGGCGATGGGCCTGGCGTTCGTGGCGAGCGTCTGACGGGTGCGGCAGTGGTTGGTCGGGCAACGTCGTACCTGGATTGGGCTTTATCGGCCTCGACAATGACAGGATTCGGCTGAACCCCTGCTCTCGGTTGGTCGCTTTGGACATCCTTGTGCGCGACATAATAAACCGTGCCAGAAGTGATGAGTAGCGCCGCAGCAACGGCGACGATAATGGTTGTGGTACTCGTAGTTTTCATAAGTCCGAGGGTCAGTGGAACGCCGACAGCGCAGGTGCCCGCAACCGCCGACGCCGAAGACAGCGTGGCTGCGACCGTTGCAGTGCCGATGGTTGCCTGCGCCCCGTGCGTGGTGAGGAGCGTAACCAATGCCGCTCCCGACACCGTGACGCCGCGACGGCTGAAGAATCTCCGCAAGATCTCGAGAGCAGCCGCGAGGTCACGGCTGGCGACGCTTTCGGAGCAACCCAAGAGGGCGGCGGCGGCGCGCTGACTGTTATTCTGGAAGTAATGGGAAAGGACCAACTCGCGCTGCCGTTCTGACAAGGTCAGCATGGCATCGTCGAGCAGCGGTTCCAGCTCGCGCCAGAGCGTGTCTTGGGCGGGATTCATAAGGGTCTCCATCACTTCCGGTCGGTTCTCTCGCTGCCACCTGCGGGTCTGCGTGCGCTGGTGAGTCCGGGCCAAATGACAGGCGGTGCAATAAAGCCAGCCGCCCAGCATCGTCTGCTGTGGGAGCGATGGAAGCTTGCGGACCAGCAGCAGAAACACTTCTTGAGCTGCATCCTCGGCCAGTGCCGGATCACGAAGGATGCGCTGGCAGGCGGCCTTGACCATCGGTCCGTGCAGCCTGACGAGTTGCGCGCACGCCGCCTCGCTCAAGGGAAGCTCACAATCCCCGACACGCTGCGGCCCGCGGACCTGGCCTTCGCCTATGCTATCACTAGTCACACAATCCTATTGCCGCACAGGGGAAAACTTTGCGAAAAGAATTTTCCTGAGAACTGGCTACATATCCTCCTTGCAGGGGTCAGGGGTGGGTTGATGGCGGACACCGACAGGCTCATGGAAAGCCCCCTTTCGCTTTTTCGCAGGCATTGGGACGATGAACCTGCTGTCGAATGACGAATGCCGAAGGTCAAATGACGAAAGAAACCCGAAACCCAAATGACGAAAGCCGCTCTCCAGTGCGATGGCCGGATTCGTCATTCGGATTTCGGTCTTCCTTCGGATTTCGTCATTCGTCATTCGGACTTGAGTAGACGGTTCATGGCAGGCCCCTCGGCTTTGTCGTGCACTGGGACCTTCAACCGGAATTCGCGAACGGTCCGCGGTTCAGAGCGCCGGATTCCGCGGGAACTTGGCATACGGCAATCGTGCGCCGCGGAAAATAATCTGATCCGCGCGAATCGCCGCCGGGGCGAGGTAATGGATCGTGCCCGAAGCCGCGATGAGGTCATCTTGATCTACTCCGTCGCCACTGACGCCGATGGCGCCGATGAGTTTTCCATCCCGATAAAGCGGAAAGCCGCCGGGGAATATCGTGATGCCATTCGGCAGTCCTGGATCCGGCACAGTCGGCGGAGGATCGGTCGCCGGAAAATAGACGCCGTTCAGCTGATTCAGAACGCCGACGGGAATCAAGGAGTATCGTTCCTGCAATCCGAGCAACGGCCCCGGCGAAGTGCCCGAAATGCCGGGCGGATAAAGGCTTTGCGCCAGGAATCCGATTGTGCGGGTCGAGAGCGCTTTGCCGATCAATTCAGGCGGCAGCGCTCCCGCGGTTAGCGGATTGGAAAAGAACAGCGCGGTCCGCGCCTTTTGGACTGAGACATCCCAACTGAATACCGTCGCGTCGTGCGTGCGGAAAGTTCCAAGCACGGTCGGCGGGGTGTTGGGGCTGTTCGGGTTGTTCACCACGGAAATGAAGACTTGCGCCGCTTGACCCGCTGGCAACCGGATACCGGCGCGCGTGATCGCCGCGCGTTGCGCCGCAAGCGTCAGGATGTTGGTCACCTCGCTGGCCGTCAATCGAGCCACGCCGTCAATCAAGTTGGTGATCGGATCGCCAATGATCGGCACGCGTATCTCACCCGCAATGCCGCCGAGCCTGGCGGCCGGATAGCCGACCGGCGGCGAATTCGTGATCGCGTACGGCGGAACCACCGAACCTATCGAGCCAGGTGACATGACGGCGCCGCGTTCAGATTGACTGTTCGCGTAGGGCAGCCGAATGCCGTCGATGAAAACGCCCGAGGCAACAATCGTACCCGCCGGTTCGAATCCAAATTGCCCGGCCAAAGCGACATCCTCGTCCACGTCGGGCCGCTGCGTCGCCCCGGTTTGGATGTCGTAGAGTTCGGGGATCGGTGGCTGGCCGGCCACGGCGGCGCCGACTCCGCCGATGAGTTTGCCGTTTTTGTAAAGCGGAAGGCCGCCAGGCGAGCCGGCCAGACCGGACAAGGCCGCAAGCTGGAGTCCTGAGATCGGGGCGCCATTGGTACCGCCGCCTCCGAACGCGTTGGTGGAATACGTCCGCGGATCCTTGAACCGGTTCACGTCGGAAAAAGACAGGTTGGAAAAATTCACCCCGACGAGCGGGCCGGATGGACGATTCTGTATGCCGGGTGGAAAATTTTGCTGCACGATGAATCCGGCTGTGCGCGAACTGAACGCCTGCTGTTCGCTGCTCAAGAATGCCGCCGAACCTGCTTTCGTTATCGCGTCGATCACATCCAGTGGAGTTGGACCGGAACCTGAACTCCAAACTCCCAGGACGAAACCTTCCCGGTCCACCACAGCCACAACGGCATTCGAGGCCGTCCCGTTGGTCACGAAATAATTCGCTCTCATCAGGGCCTGCGCCATGACCGCAGCCACGTCGTTGGAACTCATCAGGGGCGCCGGCGCCAGCACTGCCCGATAAAAACGCCGGGCCAATGTGCTGCTCTCCCCATCCTCAAAGTCAATAAGCGGACAGTCCAGGCACAATGCCGGGAGGAAAAAGTTCGTACTGACCGCCGTCCAATGGACCAGATCGGTTGAAGCCTCAATCACTCCGGTCGCCTCCCAGGCGCCTCCTGAACCAGCGACGCGCACATGGCCGTCGGGCGACAATCGCGGAATGCTCAGGCGTGGCGCCTGGGTTTCTTCATCCGCCCTGGCCCGCGAAGTCGTGAGGCTGCCAACACCGGCCAGGGCCGCCAGAACGAGCGCAACTCGGGCGATCCTCAGCGGACTCGGAAGATGACAATTTGACGAAATGGAGATGGCCACAAAAAGGCACAAGAGGCGCAGAAGGATTCAGTTTTTGTGATTTTTGTGCCTTTTTGCGGCCAAAAATTCTGTCTTCTATGTTGCGGCCTGATGAGTCTTCCCCTCTCGACGCCGCAGGTGTTGTTACAAGCGCGAAGATAGTTTGCGGCAAAGTTCGCGGTAAAGTCGAGTCGTCAAAATGTCCAAACAGTCGCAGAGTTGCACTCTGCGGTGCGGGGCGTTGGATCCGAAATCAGGAACCCGCCGGCGCTGGCATGGGTTTTCCCTTGGCGGTAGTCTCACGGGCCGGCACGGGGACACGGCCGCGAAAGCTCGCCCAAAGATGCAGCGGCAAAAGGCCCAGCGCGATGATCAACAATTGGCTTCCGACGAAGGCCATCAGCCATTTGAACGCCGCATCCATGAAGCCGTAGGAGTGCAGGCCGATGCCGAGCATGTTCACACCGAACCAGGAGAAGCTCGTGACGATGTTGCCGAACACCGCCATGGTCATCAGGCCGCGGTCGCGGATCAAACCGCCCCAGCGCGCGTGCAGAATCACGGCGTTCCACAGCACAATAATGAGCGCGCCGTTCTCCTTCGGGTCCCAGCCCCAGAACCGGCCCCAGGACTGATCGGCCCAAATCCCGCCGAGGACTGTGCCGGTGAAGCTGAACAGCGTGGCGAAACACACGATGCCGTACACCATTTTCGCGAGCGCCTTGCCCACTTCGGTTTTGCCCACTTCCGAGGCTTGCTTCACAGCCGTCTTTATTCCCGCGCGCGCCCGGCCGGCAACTCCCGTCACGGCGCCGATCGCCGCCGCGCGGCGCTGGGTCAATCTCTGGGAAAGAATCGGGGTCAACAAGCCGAGAAAAATGTAGATGATCGCCAGCAATCCGGCGACGAACGTCGAAGCGTAACCGAGCGTGACAACGACCACGTGCGTCGCGAGCCAGAAATTCGTGTCGAGCACGGCGCGCAGCATTTCCATCGTGTCTCCGCCGAGTGCGAGGTTGTGCGCAATGACCAGCGTGACGAATCCCGCCAGCGAAGCAACTGCGTTACCGATGCCGAGTCGGTAAATTCGTTCCAGTATCAAACCCAGCACCATGGCGCCCCAGCCGATGAAGATCGCCGAGGAGTAAAGATTCGTCACGGGCGGGCGCCCTTCCAGCACCATCCGGAATACCAGCCCGAACGTGTGCACGACGCCGGCGAGCGCAATCAGGTAAAATGCGGAACGCCGCAGTGCTTCCGAAAAGTTCGGCGAGAGCGCGAACGTCAGCAACGCTGTGCCCGCCAGGACAAACGCGGTGAGGTAAATGATCATCGCGTGCAGAAACGCCTTGATGTCGTTGAAGTAGAATTCCGCGCGGCCTTTCTTTAATTCCTTCGAGAACTGGGGTGTCAGCCATTGCCGATAGCCCGCCACAGCCTGGTTGAACTCCCCGGCGTTGTGGTGCCGGTAGGCGGTCGCCATGTTGGCAAAAGCGCTCACCGCCGGGTGAAAGTCGTCGCCGCCGATGGAATCCAGGATGCTCCGGCCGGTGCTGTGCCATTCGTCGCGCGGGACTTCCGGGTTCAGC
>Ga0207670_10002097_pt1 | contig 10423 bp, 6 predicted proteins | sample KBSS23HmetaG_FD_184339 | JGI IMG/M metagenome (GOLD analysis project Ga0207670, IMG submission 184339) | Switchgrass rhizosphere microbial communities from Kellogg Biological Station, Michigan, USA - KBS S2-3H metaG (SPAdes) (version 2) | ecosystem: Host-associated > Plants > Roots > Rhizosphere... | reverse complement strand
CGAGCTCCAGCCGGTGCGGTTTGCCGATGTGACTGTCACCCCTTCAGGTACCGTGCTCGTGCTCGACGATGTCGGTCGGCGAGTGCTCGGCGTCCGGTCCAAGGCCAAGGCTCTCGCAGCGATGCTAAGCCTCGAGGTCGAGGCGCCGACGAGCCTCGCCGCGTCGGGTGATGGCGAGGTCGCCTATGTCGCCCACCGTGATGGGCTCGTGCGGCTCGATCTCGCGACCAGGACAGCGTCGGCCATTGCTGGACCTGACGGCGTCGACCTCGGGCACTTCGAGCGGATCAGGTGGCACCGGAATGCACTGGTGGGCGCCCAGGTTACGCCGAACGGAGCGCGTCGCTTCGTTCGCCTTCGATTGAGCCAGACCGGGAAACGCGTGACCGAGGCTACAGTGATCGACGCCTCGCTCCCTGCCGGTTCGGGCCCGACCTTCGCGACTGTTACGGGCGACGATCTGTACTATCTCGTGACGAGAAGCGCCGAATCCGGGAGCCGCCCGGACCAAGCGCACGGTCGTGAGAGCGTGGATGTCTTGGTACAGCGCATCCGGCTGCGCTGAGCGCGTCTCCCCAAGACTACCCGCGCTGTCTCTCGATCAAGCCGCGCGTTGTCGCATTCCAGGAACTCGAACCAACCGTTTCAGGCGGCGCGCTCGTCTCCAGACCTCGAATCGTGACCCGGACGACGCGCAAGTACGTACTGGACACGCAGATCGAGGGGCTGGGATCGCTGGAGCCTGATCGTCAGAGAGGGGGCGACGCGAACAGTCATCGGACGACGGTCCGGCGAAATGCGGTAAGCCTTCCGGCCTGATCTCGCGCCTCGACTTCCACCGTCGAGTTCCTCCTCTGCTCCTGGCCGAGCCTGATCTCGGTCGCTGCCACCGCGCCCTTGCGAGCGTCGATGGAACGCAGCGGTCGATTGTTCACGTAGATGTCCACGCGAAAAATTCCTCGGCTGGCCTTTGCCGGGGGAAGCTTCGACGAGGCACTCACCACCACTCCGCGCGCGTCCTTGCGCTTCATCGGTGTGGCTGACAGCGTAAACGATGGCTGCTGCCGGATGATTCGCGCGGCCTTCGCCAGCAGATCGGAGTTGTCTTCCAGAATGTCGCGCCTTGTCATCAAATGGATTTGGTCGGGCTCGACGCCGAATTCCTCGAGAGGCGAGCCTGCGCGCGGACCGACGCGGATGCTGCGGCGCATGGCGACGATCATCTCGGCTCCCTTCGGAAGTTCCTTGAATGGAGACGCGGGATTCTTTTTCAGCACCCCCAGCAGATCGTCCAGCGACCAAAAGTTCGCTCCTCCCGCTCCGGTGTTGCCGCCTGTCCCCAGGATCACTCCAACCCTGTTGTCCTGAAAACCCGCGGCGAAGATGTCCGTCGCGCTATACGACAGCGCGTCGGTGATGAGCACGACCGGACCGTGATAGACCTGCCCGATGCCGTTGCACCGTTCGTCGCTGGTCATCGGAAATCCTGCCGACCACGTCGCGCCAGTTAGCACCGAGTCTCTGATCGATGGCAGCCATGGCTCGAGCCCCCAGTTGTCTGGGGCTGATTTGCAGATCTGATAGTTCAGCGGTGTGTTGATGAACTCGAACAGCTCCGGCTCGATTCTGTGCGGCGTGAACAATTGCAGCAGCGATTCCGCGGCGCGGATATTTCCGCCCGGATTGCCGCGGACGTCGAGGACGAGACCGTCCTGCGGAAAGCCCTCCTTGGTGATCAGGTCGACGAACGATTTGACGAATCGCGTCGTGTCGCTCACGTCGAAGCTGAAAAGCCGTATATAGCCAAACGTCTGGCCGTTCACGGTCTTCTTCACCGCGTACAGGGCGTCGTCGATCGACCCGAGCGTACCGGCTTCGTCTCGCGAGTACAGCGTCTTCTTGACCTCGATGATGCGTGTTCGCTTCAGGTCCAGCGCTGTCCGCTTCCTGGTCTCCGACTCGTCGGCATCTCCGCTCTTGTGAACCAGCCAGTACTCGCGATGGTTTGCGACGACGCCGTTTTTCGCGCAGTACAGGATGTCCACCCAATGTTCATCCGGAGGCAGTGAGCTGTTGAGGGGCCGGATGGTCAGATTGTCGAGCCCCCGAGCGAACCGTGCATCGGGGTTGCTGCCGGCCTGCGACTCACCGTTGATTTCGATGGCCCTTGCAATCGGGACGCCGTTCCAACCCAGGACCTCGACTCCTGGCTCGAATCGTGCCCCATCGCCATCGTCGGCACAGGATGGCTCGTTGCCGCTGTTCCCGGTCCGGGTGACGATGAATCGTTCGGCGCCGCGAGTGAAACACTGCTCGATGAGAAATGGGAGATACGCGGTGTAGTCCTTGTATGGTTCGGGCAACAAGTAGAGCGTGTGCAGGTCGCGCGTCGAGCCGAATATCGACAGTATGCGCCGATGGAAGCCGATGGTCGTCTCGAGATCCAGGGCCCCCTCGGCGAGCTGGAATCGGAGGAGTTTGAGCTGTTGGATCGGATTGATGGCGTGAATGGCGCGCTTCATCGGGAGATGCACATAGTTCATCTCGATCAGCACGAGCGCCTGGTCGACAATGCGCAGGCGCTCCTGCCTCGAGAGCCGCGCTTGTCGTTCACACGAACTCAGGAACTCGCCCAGTCCTTTGGGGGTTTTGGGCGCTCGTGGTGAATCGGCGATTTCCAGCAGTTCCAGTCTCTTGCCGACTTCGACTTGAGCCATTGCCTTCCATCCGGGTACACACAAAAATAGCCGGCACGAGCATTCTCGACGCCGGCTATCGCGTTACTTCTTCGTCGGTTTCTTTGCGGTCATCTTGGCGGGTTTTCGCTTTCCGCCACCGCCCTGGCCGCCTCCCGGATCGCCTTCTTTGCCTTGGCTCATATCAGTTTCCTCCTGGGGGTGAAATGATCTTCTTTGCTCCGAGCAGTTGGCCGAGCTCCTTCAAATGGACTTGAATGTCAGGCCTGTGCACGTATCCGCGGTAGTTGTCTTCGCCCCAGCGAGCCTGGAGAGCCGCTCGACTGGACTCGGCGCGGGTGGCGTAATCGTATGCGGTTGACCTGTCGCCCTCAAGCAATAAAGACCTCGCCGACACCAGCCAGGCGCGCCATTCGGATTCAAGTTGGGCGGCCGCGGCGAACATCTTCTGCGCCGCTTGCGCGTCGGCGAGCGCGCCGCGCGCGTCTCCGCCGGCGAGGCGAACTTCAGCCGACGTGAGGAGCGCGGTCGACAGGAGCCGGGGAAGCTTCAGTTCTCTGGCCGCATCCAGGGCTTCTTCGGCGAGGGCCGCCGCCTTTTTCGACTGACCGGCACTCGCCTGAGCGAGGGCAAGGACTTGCTTCGCTTGCAGAGCGGTGTCCTTGTAGTCGCGCTCAGCCAACGTGAGTGACGCCGCCGCTCGCGTCGTGGCGTCCGCACGTTTGCCCGAGCTGAAGGCCATTTGCGCGCTCACGAGTTCGACATTTGCGAGCTGCGCCTTGAATCCCGCTTCAGGATCGACCGCGATGGCATGCGCCTCGTCGAGAGCCGCGCGGGCCTCTTCGTATCTCCCCAGCGACCACAGCGCCGCGGCGCGATTGGCCTGATCCCATCCCATGGCGACTCGCGCGCCGAGCGACTTGTTGATCCGATAGCTCTCGTCGAAATGCGGGAGGGCCTCGGGGTAGATCTCCTGGTTCTCCCCGAGAAGGACGCCGATGCTGGAATGCGTCGCCGCCAATCTCGCCGGATCGCCGGACTGCTTTGCCAATTCCAACTGCTCGGAAAATGCTTTCATGGCGACGGCGTACTCACCTTTATCGCGGTGGGCCCGCCCCAGCAGAATCAGCGCGTTGGATGTTTCCGTGCGGTAGCCCGCCGGCTGGAAGAACTTCAGCGCCGACTCGAGATGCGAGATGGCCTCGTCGAAGCTGCCCTCCTGGGTACCCAGGCTGCCAAGGGCGAGGCGGGCCCGCGCCTCCAGTCGACTCGACTTGTCCTGGCGCGCAAAATCGAGCGCCTGCTGAAGATACGAGCGCGTGTCGGCGAATTCGCCACGCGCCAGCAGCGTATACCCGAGGTCGATCAAGCCGTTGGCCGCCAGCGATCGGATGTTGGCCGATTGCGCGGCCTTGACGGCGTCCGCAGCGATCGTCTTGGCGCGATTGCTGTCGCCCTCTGCGTAATACACGTTGCTGAGTTGCAATTCGGTTCTGATCGATTGGTACTCGTTGGACGAACTTCGTGACATTTCCAGAGACCGTTCCAGTTGCTCTTTGGCTTCAGGCAGCCGTCTGATCCTCGCCAGCAACGAGCCCCGTTGGTAATACACTTCGGCGAGCCCTTCCTGACTGGACATGGCCTGATAGATGTCCTGCGCTCGTGAAAATGCGTCATTCGCCTTCGCGAGGTCCTGGCGCCGACCGTAGAGAATGCCCGAACGGAGGAAGGCGGCGGCCGATTGCGGGTCCAGTTGCGTCGCATGCGCGTACGATTCAAGCGCTTTGTCGGGATTCTCGCCCTTCTCGTACGCGCGACCGAGATCGACCTGCGCTGCAGATTGTTCTTCGGTACGAACCGACTCCGCGATGTCCGAATATTTGTCGATCGCCGTCTTGAAATCGCGGCTCAAGGTCGCGGCGAGTGCGTCCAGGTACTTCGATTCGGCATCAGAGAGCGTCGAGCGATCCGGGAGGAGCGCCATCGCGTGCAGCAGCGCCTCCCTCGCTCGATCGGTGAATTCGAGCTCCGCGTACGCTTCCGATCGTCGCGCGTGCGCCAGCGCGAACGAGTTGTCGATCTCGAGCGCACGGTCGAGCGCCTTGCTCGCTTGAAAGTAGGCGCCTTCGCGGATGGCGCTCGTTCCGCGGTTGTACCAGACGACGGCCTCGGGTGGCGGTTCGTGCCGGCCGCTGCGAAAGAAGGCGAACGCGAACCACGCCGCCAGCACCGCGGCGACGAGGGCTGCGGCGACGAGCGCCGGAGTTCGAAAGGATCGCGGGTTGACAGGCAGCTGCCGCGAACTCGTGGAGTCCGTGCCCGAGACCAACAGCGGTCCCGTGATTTCCCGCTGGAGCTCGAGCAGATCGGACTGAAGAAGCTGCGCGGATTCGTAGCGCCCGGAAGGATCTTTGGCCATCGCGCGGGCAATGATCCGGTCGAGACCTGGGGGAACTGCGGGGTTGAGTTCGGACGGCGGAGGTGGAGTGTCCGCCACGACGCGCAGCGATACTTCGAGGGGCGTCCCTCTCTCGAAGGCGTGGATGCCGGTGGCGCACTCGTAGAGCGTGACCCCGAGCGAGAAAATGTCGCTGCGTGCGTCGATCGTCTTTCCCCGCAGCTGCTCGGGAGACATGAATCCCGGCGTGCCCAGGATGCTTCCAGCCTCGGTCAGGCGCTCCCGTGTCGGAGTATCCGCACCGTCGAGATCACCTGCCTGGGCGATTTTCGCGAGTCCGAAATCCAGCACCTTCAGCTGTCCTCGCGACGTGATCACGATGTTCGAAGGTTTGATGTCACGATGGATGATGCCGGCGGCGTGCGCCTCGGCCAGCGCTTGCGCTGTCTGGATGCCGACATCGATCACGTCGGCAGGAGGCAGAGGGCTTTTCCAGATCCTCTCGGCGAGGCTCTGACCGTCGATGTATTGCATGACGATGAAGACGTGGCCGTCCTCTTCGCCGACTTCGTGAATGGAGCAGATGTTGGGATGATCGAGCGCGGCAGCAGCCCTTGCCTCGTTAATCAGCCGTTCCCTGGCTTGATGACTGCCGGCCAACGTCTCGGACAGCATCTTGATGGCAACTTTGCGCCCGAGTTTTCCGTCTTCCGCGAGGAAGACCTGTCCCATGCCGCCTGCGCCCAGCTTCCGAATGATACGGTAATGGCCGATCTCTGAGGGTTCCAATCCGAGGCCCTGGATGTTTGATTATTCAACTGTGAAGAGGAGCTGGCAATGGTGTGGTCCGGGAACGGTCAGGTGCCTCGTCATCGACCTGCCGCTCATCGGCGATCCCGAACCCACGTTCTGAGCGGTTGTTCGATCGCTAACCTTCATCGGTTGATGTGATATCACGATACGAGGTCCGCGAACTCGATTTCGACCAACTCTTTGGCAGCGCTTTCCGTCAAAGCGGCCATGACGACGTTCCTCTACGATCTGCGCCATGCGGTCCGGACGCTGCGACGCTATCCAGGCTTCTGCGCCGTTGTCGTGCTGACGCTCGGTCTCGGGATCGGCATTAACACCGCCACCTTCAGCGTCGTCAACGCGGTGCTTTTTCGGCCCCTCGGCTTCCTGGAGCCGGATCGTCTCGTCGCGCTGCACGCGAACATGCCGTGGGCCGGGCTCGAGCGCGCCCCCTTCTCGGCACCAGACTTCGTCGATCTCGCCCGTGAGCAACAGTCGTTTACCGGCGCCGCGGCGTACGCGAATACGCCCTTCGAGCTGTCCGGTGGCAACGCGCCCACTCGGATCGATGCCGCGAAAGTCTCAGCGAACCTGTTTTCAGTCCTGGATGTGACGCCTGCGTTGGGACGAGGCTTCACACCGGACGAAGACAGGCCAGGCGTTGACGTCGCGGTGTTGAGCTGGGGCCTGTGGCAAGCCCAGTATCAGGGAGACCCTGCCATCCTCGGCAAAACGGTAATGCTCGATCGTCGGCCGTACACCGTCATCGGTGTGATGCCAGCCACGTTCGAGTTTCCACGCCGCGGGCCCGCAATCGGCAACAGGCCGGCGAGTGTCTGGGTGCCGATGGCGTTCACACCTGGTCAGTTGCAGGAACGTGGCAACGGCGTCGTTCACAGTGTCGTCGCGCGACTGAAGGAGGGGACATCCATCGACGAGGCACGAGCAGAGGTCAGCGTCGTCGCACGGCGGATCGGTGACCGGTATCCTCCGGCTGTCCGCAAGGGACCGGCGATGGGGATGACGGTCACGCCGCTGCAGGAGGAGATCTCCGGCCGCATGGAGCGGCCACTGCTGCTGTTGTTTGCGGCGGTCGGCCTCGTGCTGGTTGTGACGTGTGCCAACGTCGCGAACCTGGTGCTCAGCAGATCCGCGGCGCGCTCGCGGGAGATCGCCCTCCGGACCGCGCTCGGCTCGAGTCGGGCCCGTCTGTTGCAGCTGTTACTGGCCGAGGCCGCTATCCTCTCGGCCACGGGCGCGGTGCTCGGCTTTGCCTTGGCGCGTCTGGTCGTCTCGGCCGTGCCAGTCGTGGTCACCGAGATGCTCCCGATCGCTCGTGAGGTCTCGCTCGACGTTCGAGTCCTGTTATTCACCACAGGCGTGGCGATCGCCACATCGATCCTGTTCGCGATCATCCCGCTTCTCGCGCTCGAGCGCCGAACTCCAGGAGCTGCGCTTCAAGAGGAAGGCACGCGCACCACACCGGGGACTCGACGGCATCGTCTACAGGCCGGTCTCGTTGTGTCCACCGTCGTCCTCTCGTTTGTCCTGCTGGTGGGCGCCGGTCTGTTCACCAGAAGCTTCTCGGCGCTCATGGCGCGGGATGCCGGATTCAACGCTGATGCCGTGTTGACGGCATCGGTGGTGCTTCCCCGCGTTGGCTACGCCAACGCGGCAAGCGTTCGCAATTTCCACACAACGCTCTTGGCACGGGCCGCTTTGCTGACTGGTGTTCGATCCGCGGCGCTCATGACCGATCTCCCGCTCGAACGGTACGAGCAACGTGGTGTGTCTGCCGAAGGCGTCGACGATGTTACGGCCGTTCCGAGCACGTATCTCTCCTGGGTGGATGGTCCCTATTTCACGACGCTCGGGATCCGGGTGACGAGCGGGCGCGCCTTCACCGATGTCGAAAGCGTCGAGCAGAGAGGTGTCGTGATCGTCAACGAGCGGTTGGCCCGCTCGTTCTGGCCAGGCCAGGATGCGGTGGGCAAGCGCCTCCGGTGGGGCCGCGGGCCGGGGAATCAAAACGTGTGGCTGACGGTTGTCGGCGTCATTGCCGACGTCGCCGACGGCCCACTCGACGCCGAGCCGTTCTTTCATGCCTACGAGCCCTTCAGCCAATTTCCAGAGTTCATCTGGAACGACATTCCCACGACGTTCGGACGAACGGTGAAACTGGCGGTCCGCACCAACGGCGATGCGCTCACGCTGGCATCGGCGGTCCGCACTGAAATCAGCAGGCTCGACAGCCAACTCGCCATCGGATCTATCGCAACGATGGCCGATCGGGTCAGTGAGGTCGTGGCGCCACGTCGCTTCAGCGCGATGACGCTCGGCGCATTCGCGGGTGGATCGCTGTTGCTCGCCGCGACCGGTTTGTACGGACTCCTCGCGTTCATGGTCCGGGAGCGGCGTCGTGAGATTGCCGTTCGTCTGGCGCTCGGCGCCGAGCCGCAGTGGATTCTTCACATGGTCGTCGGGCGGGGACTCAAACTCGTATCGATCGGTCTGTTGGCGGGGGCGGTGGCCTCGTATTTCATGGCTCAAGCGGTCCAGTCGTTGCTCTTTCAAACAGAGAGCCACGACGTAGTGACGTTCGCGATCGTTCCGCTGGTATTGGCGACCATCGCCATCATCGCATGCGCGCTGCCGGCCTATCGCGCATCGCGCGTCGAGCCGCTGGGGGCATTGCGCGCTGATTAAGGTGCGGTACGCGCTCTAACGATCGCGACACCTTCGTCCGATAAGCCCATTATCGAGTTCCCCTTAACAATCGATCGTCCCAAGGTTCTGTCGGCCGGCTCTAATGAGAATGACTCTCTGCGTACGAATGGGCTTAGTCTCCGTTGCGCTTCTGCTCGGCTTTGTCAGCCGTTCAACGGCTCAGGAAGCGCACGTCTCGTTTCGGGCACCGCTCAACACATCAGGCGCAACACTCTTCAATTTCGATATTGTCGAACCACCGAAACAGCCGGTCGTTGCGCTGCCGTCGGTAACGGTGGTCGAGACGACGAGGGGGCCGCGGATGAGCAACGTGGCCTTGAAGCTCCCCCCGCTCTCTATCGGCGGCACCCCAGTCACCTCGAATCTTGGCGATCAAGCGCTTCCGCGGACATTCAGTTCCTCGCCATGGGCGGGCGATTTCGTGAAGCGGCCGATCCGCGGCCTCAGCTTTTCGACTACCGGTTCGGCACCCGTGAACGTTCTCGTGGGCCAAATGGACGGCGCTCGGCCGCTGATTCAACCGGGCGAAGCGCCTGGCGTAGTAGCACTGTCGATGGGGGCCAGGTCGAACAAGGAGGTCTCGGTCACGCCTCGCGCGCTCGTGCCGATGGACTCGAAGACACAGGCGAGTGTCGGAACCGCGATTCGCACCGAGGTTAGTCAGCATGTGTCGTTGGTCAGCGACGTTGGTGCGGCGGGCACGGCACAACATGGCTGGGATCCGCTCGCCTCTGCCGCCATCATCGGGCATTGGAGCGGAGCGGAGTTCGAAACCAATCTGCTCCGCGGCGCGTCGCCGGTGGGTACGAAGGATATCCCCACGGTCAGGTCGCTGGATCGCGAGATCATCCGTGGGCAGGTGCGGTCCATTCCGGGCATAACGATCTCAACACAAGCCAGCCGGTCGCGCCCAACGAGCGCCCCCGCGAGTGCCGATACGACCGTCGGTTCGATTGGCGTGTCGTACGATCGACTGCCAATCGGGGTACTCAGCGCGGCGCGACAGGATGTGGACAGCTCGGCGCAGCAGGTCGACGCAACGCGCATCGAGTGGAGGCGCAAGCCGGTTGGCGGCATCGTAGTCCGCTACATTGAGAGTGAGCAAACGCCGCGCGATCGCCTCCTGCCGGCGGTGTCATCCAAGCAAATGGAGCTGGAGGTTCCTGGCTGGATCGCTCGCGACCTTCGGAATCGACTGGACGTTGGAGCCGTTCTGACAGAGAAGCCGGGTCGGGGCGAGCCGACGGTGAGCTCCACACTGAGAGGCCGATTCGACGTCGTCGGTGACGTCGGCATCACCGGAGACACCGAGGTAGGTTTCACGAGCGGCGGACCGGCGTTGCGTGCGCTGCGCCTGGCCTCGCGCGTCCCGCTTCGCGATCGGACGGCCGTGCAACTTGTCTACATCTACCAGGCTGCCGGACCGTATGTGTTCGAGAACCAGTCGTTCGAGGCACGTCTCTCGCGCTCCATCCCGCTCGTGAACTGGTGAGCCGCGCATAGCCGGCTTTCTCGCCTTTGCGAGCGAAGCGCCATCCACAATGCAACTGGACTGGATTTCCGGCGAGGGTTATGTTTGCTCCTCAGAAGCTCGCCGCGACAGGTTCCGGGAGGTCTTATGCGTCAGATCAGTGCGTTGATGCTGCTCGGTGCAGCGCTCGGGATCATGGCACCGCTCGGCGCTGCGGGACGCGTGGAACCCGTTCAGGCTCAGAATCAGGCGCCCCCGCCCGAAGGGTTCCGCATCATCGGCAATATTTATTGGGTGGGCGGCGAGTATGGCTCGTATTTGATCACGACTCCGCAGGGC
>Ga0207670_10002096_pt1 | contig 10424 bp, 10 predicted proteins | sample KBSS23HmetaG_FD_184339 | JGI IMG/M metagenome (GOLD analysis project Ga0207670, IMG submission 184339) | Switchgrass rhizosphere microbial communities from Kellogg Biological Station, Michigan, USA - KBS S2-3H metaG (SPAdes) (version 2) | ecosystem: Host-associated > Plants > Roots >... | reverse complement strand
GCAGGATGCGGTTGACGATGAAGGCCGGGAAATCCTCGGCCACCGCGATGGTCTTGCCGAGCTTGGTGACGAACTCTTTCGCAGTCTCGAAGGTGGCATCGGCCGTGGCGATGCCGCGAATGAGCTCGACCAGTTCCATCAATGGCACCGGGTTCATGAAATGAATGCCGATGAACTTCTCCGGCCGGTCGGTCGAGGCCGCGAGCCGCGTGATCGAGATCGACGACGTGTTGCTGGCGACCAGCGTCTCCGGCTTCAACGAAGGGCAGAGCTCGCTGAAGATTTTGCGCTTGACCTCTTCCTTCTCGGTCGCCGCCTCGATCACCAGATCGCAGTCGGACAGACCGTCGTAGGTTTCGACCGTGCTGATCAGCTTCAGCCCCGCCTGCTTCTGCTCCTCGGTGATGCGCTGGCGGCTGACCTGGCGAGACATGTTGCCGTTGATCGTCGCCAGCGCCTCCTTGAGGCGCGGCGCGGCGATATCGTTGATCACGACCGGGATGCCGGCCAGCGAGCAGACGTGGGCGATGCCGTTGCCCATCTGGCCCGCGCCGATGATCCCGACCTTGCGAATGCTCTGCGCCATGATTTGGGTCCGAAAATCCGATTGTAGCCGATAGTCAGCGCTTGATCTTGGCCAATTCCGCCTGAAGTTCCGGGAGGGCCTGATAGAGATCAGCCACCAGCCCGTAGTCGGCAACCTGGAAGATCGGCGCTTCCTCGTCCTTATTGATAGCAACAATCACCTTGGAGTCTTTCATCCCGGCAAGATGCTGGATGGCGCCGGAAATTCCGACCGCAATGTAGAGCTCGGGCGCCACCACCTTGCCGGTCTGGCCGACCTGCCAGTCGTTCGGCGCATAGCCGGCATCGACCGCGGCGCGCGAGGCGCCGACGCCGGCGCCCAACTGATCCGCCACCGGCTCGATGTATTTGCTGAAGTTCTCGCGGCTTTGCATGGCACGGCCGCCGGAGATGATGATCTTGGCCGAGGTCAATTCCGGCCGGTCGCTCTTCGACAATTCCTCGCCGACGAAGGACGAGATGCCGGGGTCGGCTGCCGCGGTGGCATTCTCGACGGTTGCCGAGCCGCCCTCACCCGCCGCCGCGAAAGTCGAGGTGCGGATGGTGAGGATTTTCTTGGCGTCCTTCGACTTGACGGTCTGGATCGCGTTGCCGGCATAGACCGGCCGCTCGAAGGTGTCAGGCGCCACGATCTTGCTGACGTCGGAAATTTGCATGACGTCGAGCAGCGCCGCGACGCGCGGCATAACGTTCTTGCCGTTGCTGGTGGCCGGCGCGACGATCGCATCATAGGGACCGGCGAGCGACACGATCAGGGCTGCCAGCGGCTCGGCCAGCGCGTGCTCGTAGAGCGCGCCGTCGGCGAGCAGCACCTTCTTGACGCCGTCGAGCTTGGCGGCGGCGTCGGCCGCTGCCTTGGCGTCCTTGCCGGCTACGAGGATGTGTACGTCGCCGCCGAGCGCCTTGGCCGCGGTCAACGCCTTGTTGGTGGAATCCTTCAGCGACTTGTTGTCGTGCTCGGCGAGAAGAAGCGTGGTCATCCGATCACTCCCGCGTCCTTGAGCTTGGCGACCAGTTCGGCCGGTGAAGCGACCTTCACGCCGGACTTCCGGCTTGGCGGCTCGACGGTCTTTACCAGTTCAAGTCTCGGCTTGGCATCGACGCCGTAGTCGGCCGGCGCCTTCTCCTCGATCGGCTTCTTCTTCGCCTTCATGATATTCGGCAGCGACGCGTAGCGCGGCTCGTTCAGCCGCAGATCGGTGGTGACGATCGCCGGGCCTTTCAGCTTTACCGTCTGCAAGCCGCCGTCGACCTCGCGCGTGACCTGGACGGCGTCGCCGTCGATCGTGATCTTGGAGGCGAAGGTGCCCTGCGGCCAGCCGGTCAATGCCGCCAGCATCTGGCCGGTGGCGTTGCAATCGTCGTCGATCGCCTGCTTGCCCATGATGACGAGACCGGGCTTCTCGGCGTCGACAATCGCTTTCAGGATTTTGGCGACGGCGAGCGGCTCGACCGGCCCCTCGACCTTGACCAGGATGCCGCGGTCGGCGCCCATGGCGAGCGCGGTGCGGATCGTCTCGGCGGCCTGCTGCGGTCCGATCGACACCGCGATGATCTCGGTCGCCTTGCCCGCCTCCTTCAATCGGATCGCTTCTTCGACCGCGATCTCATCGAACGGATTCATCGACATCTTGACGTTGGCAAGCTCGACACCCGAACCGTCGGCCTTGACGCGAATCTTGATGTCCTTGTCCACCACCCGCTTCACGGGCACCACGATCTTCATGTGCGTAATCAGCTCCTCGGGCCATGTTTGCCCCGGAATCCGGGCCCGGAATTGGTGCGCCGCACCCTAATGGCCGCCTTATTCGCGGTCAACGTTGCTGGGTCAACGCTGCCTGGGTGCTACGCCGGGTTCTGGCGCGGTCACGGCCTCCTCGACAGCGGCGCAATTCTTTATATCGGTCCGGCGCAGCAGGAAGACCCGGTCATCGGCGCCGAACTTCACGCCGATCAGTTTGCCGCGGTTGGCCCGTTTCACCATGGTCAGGCTGTCGTCGAGATAGACCATCAGCGTATCGCGGTCCTTGCCGCGGTCGAGAATAAGATCGCCACCCTCCTGCGCGCTGACCGCGTCAAAGACGTCCGGCCGCGCCGATTGCATGCAGACGAAGCCAGCTTCCTTCGGATAGGTCTTGATCAGCACGTTGTCCGACGTGTCGCGATTGCCGGTTTTCTGATAATCACAGCCGCCCTGGGAATACAGCGCGGCAGGATCGCCGCGCTGCTTGACGGCCAGCGCGATCGCCAGCGCCATGACCGGCGGGGTGCCGCCGAAATTCTCGTACTTCATCCAGAGCGTCATCGCCGTAATTTTCTGTTTTGGATGGGCCTGCAGGTGGGCCGCGTCATAGACGCGGGTGAAGCAGGCGGCGCTGTTCAGCTCGGGCTTGATCAGATCGTCGAGCGGGGTCTCGGCGAACGCCGGCGACAGGACAAGCACGCTCATCGTCAGGACAAAGAATGCCTGCGATCGCAGCATCATCGATTCTGGCCCGGCGCCCACAGCACGTCGCGCGCGCCCTTGTCGTTGGCGTAGCGGCCGGCGACGAACAGGAAATCGGACAGCCGGTTGACGTATTTCAGCGAAGCGCCGGTGACGGTCTCGCCCGGCTGGTCGCGGAGTTCGACCATGATGCGCTCGGCGCGCCGGCAGATGGTGCGCGCCAGATGCATATAGGCTGCCGCCGGCGTGCCGCCGGGCAGGATGAAGGATTTCAATGGCGCGAGATCGGCATTGAGCCGGTCGATTTCGCGCTCGATCCAGTCGACCTGCGCATCGGTGACGGTGAGCCGCGCGCCGCCGGGTCCTTTCTCCGACAGACAGAGATCGGCCTCGACGTCGAACAGGTCGTTCTGAATCCGCCCGAGCGCCGGATCGAGCGCGGCATCGCCCGCGGTGTGCAGGCGGACCAGGCCGATCGTGGCGTTCACTTCGTCGAGCGTGCCGTAGGCGGCCACGCGCAGGTCGTATTTCTTGCGGCGGTCGCCGGAGCCGAGCGCCGTCGTGCCGTCGTCGCCGGTGCGGGTGTAGATGCGGTTCAGTGCGACCATGGCGTTTCTTCTCGTGGGGCCGGGTGAGCCTTCCGAATTCCGGCGTAACGTCTATTCTATCTTATCTGAAAACGACGAGGAGGAATCCATGCGTTTCATCGCCATCGTGGCCATCGCTGCATTGCTTGCCGTTCCGGCAGCCACAGCGGCGTCGTCCGCGGCGCAGAATACCGACATCTCGGCTGCGAAAAAGAAGGCCAAACCGAAAAAGGAAAAGGTCGAATATATGCGGGCGGTGCCTTCGAAGTAGCAGCCGCTAGCCGCGCATGATCCAGATCGTCGCCATGATGACGATGATGGCGGCGAACTGCAGCAGCACGCGCAGTCGCATCAGCTTTTGCGAGGTGTTGGGCGAGCCGCCGCGCATCATGTTGAGGAGGCCGAGCAGCAACACGACCGCCACCGCGCCGATGGCGATCGGGACCATGTAATGCGACATGAAATCGGACATCGGGAATTCCTTGGCGTGTTCCTAGCATTCGAAACCGGCGGTGGCCATCCGAAGGCGCCGCGATGGTGGCGTCCCATACCACCTCTATATAGGTGCCGAGCGTGAGCATCGCCCATGAAAGCGACAGAATGAAAGCGACAGAATGAAAGGCCGCGTCCTTGTGCTCGGCGCCGCCGGGCGGCTTGGCACCGTCGCGGCCGAAACATTCCGCGATGCCGGCTGGCAGGTGAAGGGCCTCGTGCGGCCCGGCCGCTCCGCCGCGGTGCCGCGCCGGGTCGAGGCCATCGAGGCGGTGACGCGCGACGAGGCGGTCGCGGCGGCGCAAGGCTGCGACGTGGTGCTCAATGCGTTCAATCCGGTCATCACCGAATGGCAGAAGAACGCGCTGTCGCTGGCCCATGCGGCAATCGCAGCAGCCGAAAGCAATGGCGCGACCCTGCTGTTTCCAGGCAGCGTGTGGAACTATGGCCGCGGCATGCCGCCGGTGCTCGACGAGAGCACGCCGATGCAGCCCACTGCGCGCAAGGGCGGCATGCGCGTCGAGATCGAACAGCGCATCCGCGAGGCCTGCGACCGCGGCATGCGCGCGATCGTGCTTCGCGCCGGCGATTTCTTCGGCGGCGGCAGCGGCTCCTGGTTCGATCTGGTGATCGCAAAAGACATCGGTCGCGGCCGCCTCACCTACCCGGGGCCGCTCGGCGTCGAGCACGAATGGGCCTATCTGCCCGATTTCGCCGCGGCCTTGGTGCGGCTCGCCGAGCAGCGCGCAGGTCTCTGCGGCTGCATGACCTTCGGATTTCCCGGCCACGCGGTGACGGGACAGGAGTTCATCGCCACCATCGAAGCCGTGACCAAAAGCAAGTTCACGCTGCGGCCGATGAGCTGGTGGATGATCAAGACCATCGGGCAATTGCTGGCGATGGGCCGCGAGCTGTCGGAGCTGGAATATCTCTGGCGCGTGCCGCATCGGATTTCCGGCGACAAGCTCAGGGCGGCGATCGGGGACGTTCCGCACACGCCGCTGCCCGAGGCGATCGCGGCGTCGCTTCGCGCCATCGGCTACAAGGCCTGACTGGCTAATTCGACCCGTCGAGCAGCCGCCGCGCGATGACCTGGGCCTGGATTTCCGCCGCGCCCTCGAAGATCGACAGAATGCGCGCGTCGCACAGGATGCGCGAGATCGGAAATTCCATGGCAAAGCCGTTGCCGCCGTGGATCTGCACGGCGTTGTCGGCGTTGGACCAGGCGATGCGCGCGGCAAGCAGCTTCGCCATCCCGGCTTCGAGATCGCAGCGCCGTCCGGAATCCTTCTGACGCGCGGCATAATAAGTGAGCTGCCGCGCGATCATGATCTCGACCGCCATCATGGCGATCTTGTCGGCGACGCGCGGGAATTTCACGATCGGCTCGCCGAACTGCACGCGGTTCTGCGCGTAGGACAGCGCCTGCTCCATCGCCGACTGCGCAACGCCGATGGCGCGCGCCGCGGTCTGGATGCGCGCCGACTCGAAGGTCGCCATCAGCTGCTTGAAGCCCAAGCCCTCGACGCCGCCGAGCAGGCTCGAAGCCTTCACCTCGAAGCCGTCGAACGCGATCTCGTATTCCTTCATGCCGCGATAGCCGAGCACCTCGATCTCGGTGCCGGTCATGCCGGCGACCGGAAACGGATTGTTGTCGCCGCCGCGCGGTTTCTCGGCGAGCAGCATGGAAAGGCCGCGGTAGCCCTTCTCATTGGGGTTGGTGCGGACCAGAAGCGTCATTAGGTCGGCGCGCACCGGATGGGTGATCCAGGTCTTGTTGCCGTTGACCTTGTAGACGTCGCCGGAGCGTGTCGCCCGCGTCTTCAGCGACGCAAGATCCGAGCCCGTGTTCGGCTCGGTGAACACCGCGGTCGGCAGAACCTCGCCTGAGGCAATCTTCGGCAGCCATTGTCGCTTCTGCGCTTCGGTGCCGCCGCCCAGGATCAACTCGGCGGCGATCTCCGAACGGGTGCCGAGGGAGCCGACGCCGATGTAGCCGCGCGACAGCTCCTCCGAGACCACACACATCGATTCCTTGCCGAGCCCCATGCCGCCGAATTCCTCGGGGATGGTGAGCCCGAAAACCCCGAGCTCGGCCATCTGCGTGATGATCTCAAGCGGGATGTAGCTGTTGGTGCGGTGCCAGCTCTGCGCGTGGCCGATCACCTCGCTGTCGGCGAACTTGCGCATCTCTTCGCGGATGGATTCCAGCGTCTCATCGAGCCCGCAGGCGCCGGCCGTCGCACCGTGGCTCGAACAGATCAACTCAACCAGGCGCGCGCGATGCTCCGGGGTGTTGCCGGTGGCGATCAGCTGCTCGACGTCCGGCGTCAGACGCGCAGCAACCGCCGCGGCGGACAGGCCGAGGTCGGCCGGGCGCACGATTTCGCCCTGGCTGATCGGGATGCCGCCTTGAATCTGGGCGAGATATTCGCCGAGACCGATACGCACGATGAGCTCTTCGATTTCGGTTAGCAGCCCGGCGTCCTGCATGCGCTCGGCGTACGCGGTAAGCTGCCGCACCGCCTCGACATAGGTCGCAAGCCAGGCGAGCCCATGCGTCGCGCGCTGCTCACGGTCCAACAGCCGCGCGGCCGGCCGCCCCTCCAGCATCACCCGCTCGCGCACCTTCGCCGCGGCGTCGGACAGCAGCGCCTCGACGGCGCTGGTCGCGGCTTGCGCCATGGTCAGAAAGGTGCCGGCTTTGGCGGAACGCAGGGCGGCTTGCGGCATGGGTGAGGTCCAGGCATCGAACACAATTCGGCGCCTCTAGTGTGCAGCGCACCAATTCTGATCGCAATGCGAATCCGGACCCACATCGAGGCAAAAGCCTACATTTGCGACATTTTTAACGATTTTAGGCTCATTTCTTGGGGGGAAAGTATGCGATGCCCGGCCGTCTCCGGCCCATTCGTGGAAGGCCCGCATCTGCAATGAAGCTGTCACTCTATCGCGTCATCACCCGCATCTCGGTTCGCACCCGTATCATCCTGCTGGCGGCAATCCCGGTCGGTGGGTTCCTGGTCAATGGCATCGCCTTCACCGCCGGCGAGCGCGAGGTCGAGAGCGCGTTTCGAACGGCCGATCGTGCATCCGATCTGGCCGAGGTAAGCCGCGAGTTCCGGGGCGCGGTGATACAGATGCGCGTGCGGACGCGCGACTTTGCCGTGAACCCGAGCCAGGACATGATCCAAGCTTTCGAGACCGCCCACGGCACCGCGGTCCGCACGTTCGGGATCATCGAGGCCGCAGTCGACCAATCGACACGACACAGATTCGCGCCCTTGAAACGTCAGCTCGAGGAGATCGCCGCGCAGTTCGACGATCTCGCCCGCCACCAGAAAGTCCTCGGGTTCACGGACTCGGAGGGGATCCGCAACGGCATGATCAAGGCCGCCGCTTCGGTGGAGCGCATGATCCACGACGATATGTCCTGGGTGACCGAGAGCGACGCGCACAAGCTCCTGGTCTCGCTGCTCACGATGCGACGTTACGAGGCCGAATACCGGCTGACCCGCTCGACGCTGATGCAAACGGTGTTCTTCGACGAGTTCAAGAAATTCCAGAAAATCGTGGAGGATGTCGTCGCCGCCGACGTGCTGAAGGAGCAGTTGGTGCAGCAGGTCAAAGCCTATAGCGACACGTTCGCGGAATGGATCGACTACACCGACAAGGTCTCTCCGCCGGTCGCGGTGATCGAATTCAACGTCAAAAGCATGATCCCCGTCGCCGAAGAGATCATCGGCTCAGCCAAGGTTCACACCCGTGGAGCGGCGGCGGCGCTCACGGCATCGCAAGAGCGGACGCGAGCCATCATTGCCGGCGTCGGGATTGCGGCCGTTCTGATCGGCCTCGGCTTCAGCTGGCTGATCGGGCGCAGCATCGCCCGTCCACTCGACGGCCTGGCGGGAGCCATGAAACAGCTCGCCGACGGCAATATATCGGCCAAAATTCCGGCCACCCACGCCGCCGACGAGATCGGCGCGATGGCGCGGACCGTGATCGTGTTCCGCGACAACATGATCGAACGCGACCGCCTGACCTCGGACCAGACCAAGTCCGCACGCGAGAAAGAGCAGCGCAGCGAAAGCGTCGCGAGCGCCATCGCGGCGTTCCGGGGCTCGATCCAGCAGGCGCTCGGCAATCTGCGCGGCACTGCGCAAAAGCTCGAAATGTCCTCGACCAAGCTCAACGGCGCGGCCGACGCGGTGACCGCGGAGTCGCGCACCGCCGAGAATCGCGTCAACGCCGCGTCGGAGAACGTCACCTCGGCGGCAAGCTCGGTGGAGGAACTGGCGACATCGATCAGCGAAATCGCGGGCCAGGCCACGAAATCCACCGAAGTTGCGGCCCGCGCCGTCTCCGAGGCGCAGCGGACGGCGCAGACGATGACCGAGCTCGGCAGCGCCGCGACCCGCATCGGTGAGGTGATCGGGCTGATCCAGGCGATCGCCGGCCAGACCAACCTGCTCGCGCTCAATGCCACGATCGAGGCCGCACGCGCAGGCGAAGCCGGCCGCGGCTTCGCGGTGGTCGCCTCCGAAGTCAAGTCGCTCGCCGGCCAGACCGCCCGGGCCACGGCGGAGATCGCCGAGCAGATCGGCGCCATCCAGTCCGCCGCCGTCGATTCCGCGCAGGCGATCAAGCAGGTCAACGCGATCATCACCGAGATGTCCGCCATCGCCGCCACGGTTTCCATCACCGTGGAGGAGCAGAATGCGGCGGTGTCGTCGATCGCCGAAGGCGTCAACCGCGCCTCGCTCGAAGCGCAGACCGGCGCCCAGGCCATGAGCCGCGTTGCCGGCGCCAGCACCGACGCCCGTGTCACTGCGGGCGACGTCAAATCGCTGGCCGACACGTTGTCGGCAGAAGCGGAAAGCCTTGACGCCGAGGTGCAGCGGTTTCTGGCCGGCGTGCAAGCCGCTTAAAGCGTGAGTGCCTTGCGTGGAGGCATCCCCGTTCGTTCCCGCGGACGCGGGAACCCGGTTTTTGCGGCAAAGCCTGGGTCCCCGCTTTCGCGGGGACGAACGGTGTTTGAACTCTCAATTCAATATCAATCGATCGCGCTCTAGGCCGCCTGCGACGCTCGCCGCCCTCGCCTTCATTCGCAAATTCAGGCACGCTCGCCACCGCACGGAGGCGGCGGTTGCACACACTCCAGACCTGCTATCGCGTCACCATCGACGCCTATTACAAGTTCCTCGCCGATGATGGCTGGGCGATCGCAAGCCACATCGCCTTGTCGGCGCTGATGGCGCTGTTTCCCTTCCTCATCCTGGTCACCGCGCTGGCCGGCTTCCTGTTCGGCTCCACGCAACTGGCCGATGAGGTGGCAACCATCGTTCTGCAAATGTGGCCGACCGAGGTGGCCTCCCCCATTGCAAGCGAGATCCGCCGCGTCCTGCTCGGGGCGCGCAGCGATCTGCTCACCATCGGCGTCGCGCTGGCGATCTACTTCGCCTCGAGCGGCATCGAAAGCCTGCGCATCGGGTTGAACCGCGCCTATGGAGTCTCCGAAAGCCGGAGCTGGTGGATTCTACGGCTGGAATCGATCGGCTACGTCCTGATCGCAGCGGTCGGCCTGCTGGTGCTGTCGTTCCTGGTCGTGCTGGCGCCGCTGATCTTCGCCAGCGCGGTGCGCTATGTCCCGCTGCTGGAACCGTTGTGGTTCATGTTCAACTTCCTGCGCATTGCGGTCGCTTCGATCGTGCTGATCGTCGCACTGGTGATCGTGCACAAATGGCTGCCGGCGGGCCAGCGGCAGCTCTTGATCATTACGCCCGGCATCGTGGTCACGCTTCTGCTGTGGCTTCTCGCCGGCGAATTGTTCGGCGATTACCTTGCGCGCTTCGCCTACACCTATGTCACCTATTACGCAGGCCTGGCCTCGGCGATGATCGCGCTGGTGTTCCTGTACGTGATCGCCACGATCTTCATTTTCGGCGGCGAGCTCAACGCCGCGATCCTGCGCTGGCGCGAGTACGGCAAGGCGCAAGCGGAAATGGCCTCACACTCACAATTCGATGTCTAGCCGTCAGCCCTAACGCCCCGCCTCGATCACGTCCTCCAGGTTCTTCAAGCCCGGCTGCGGCGCATTGACCAGCACCGCCATGTTGCCGGGCTTGTGCTCGTTCTTCCACATCATCTGATGGGCGCGGGGAATCTCGGCCCACGGCAGCACTTCGCTCATGCAGGGATAGATGCGGCGGTCGAGCACGAACTGGTTGGCGGCCGAAGCCTGCTTGAGATGCGCGAAGTGCGACCCCTGGATGCGCTTCTGCCGCATCCAGACATAGCGGGCGTCGAAGGTGATG
>Ga0207670_10002095_pt1 | contig 10426 bp, 7 predicted proteins | sample KBSS23HmetaG_FD_184339 | JGI IMG/M metagenome (GOLD analysis project Ga0207670, IMG submission 184339) | Switchgrass rhizosphere microbial communities from Kellogg Biological Station, Michigan, USA - KBS S2-3H metaG (SPAdes) (version 2) | ecosystem: Host-associated > Plants > Roots > Rhizosphere... | reverse complement strand
GGCTGGTTCTATCTTGGTCCGCACGGAAAAACGTTGCATGTAGAGCGGAATTTTTTCGGAATTGCGCGAGTGACTCTTGGCGAGGGGGCCAGGTTGCGCTATTTGGTACACGGAAACACTTTGCACGGCGCACAGTTTGTTGACCCCGGCCGCCAGTGCGAGCCGCTGGCCTATTATCATCGCAGCGGGCCGCTCGGGGATATATTCGACTGTTTTCAAAATCACCCCGCCTCGCCGGAAGTTGCGGTCGTGGGTTTGGGTGCAGGCGCGACCGCATGCTATGCCAAGCCCACGCAGCACTGGACGTTTTACGAGATTGATCCGGCTGTCATCCGCATCGCCCGGAACACGAATTACTTTTCCTATCTGCCACGTTGCGCGCAGACGGAGGTGCGCGTCATTGTCGGTGATGCCCGATTGAGGTTGAAGGAGGCCGCCCCGCGTTCCTACGGACTGATCGTGCTCGATGCATTCAGTTCGGACGCCATTCCGGTGCATCTGCTGACGCGCGAGGCGTTGGCGCTTTATGTGTCCAAACTCACCGATGGCGGACTGCTGGTGTTTCATATCTCAAATCGCTACCTGGACCTGGAACCGGTTCTGGCGGACCTGGCAGGGCAGGCGAAGCTGATCAGCCGGCATTGGGAAGATTGGAACGTCAGCCCGGAAGAATCGGCCAATGGAAAGGAAGAATCACATTGGGTGGTCGTGGCGCGTCGCGAAAGCGATTTGGGCCAACTCTCGAGAAAGGCACGGTGGCTGCCGCTCGAAGGCCGCTCGCCGCCGCAGGTCTGGACGGACGATTTTTCCAACCTGCTAGGGGTCTTTAAATGGCGATGAAGATGTGACCGCTGGCTGAGGAATCATTTGTTGCGCGAGAATTTGCGGCGAGCGCGCATAATACCCAGGGGTATCAGGATCGCTCCAAGGAGCATCAACGTGTTGCTGCCATCAGGCACGGCTACCAGCGGGCTCCACTCCTCAAATCCGGCGGTGCTGGCAGCGACGGCCGTGCCACCTGGCAGACTTCCGATGATACTTCCCAGATTCATCGGCACTGTTTTGTGCGGCTCGTTCATACGCATTTCTAGTTAGATGCTTCGATGATCCACTGTGCGGTCGTACCCATTAAGCGACATGACTGCCAGCGACCCATCGGTGAATAAGGGAACTTCTGCAGCTTTGATGCCGTACGGCACCATTCCTGGACCATACGTACCGATCGCTTGTGTAAACACCTTTCGCTTAACAGACTGCGACATGGAAATCTCTTCGTCGACGTGGACCGACCTGTTTCTGGATTGTAAACAACTCCGACGGCATCGACCCCAATTATTATTGGGGCATTCGTAAAATATTGATATCAAATAGGATAATGGCATGTCTGGATTTGTAAGTCATTTCGACGAACAGTGCGACCGGGACGGTTGCGCTCCCACGTTCCAACTGCATGGTTCCAACTTCGCGCTCAAGGCACCAGCGGCGGTATGGGACAATTGATGGTGTCCGCGATGGCGCGCACCAATTCCGCTTCGCGCGAACGAACCGTGCCGTCGGCCGCGACGGTCTGCGCACAGGCGTTCAGGAACAGCTTCTTTATCCGAGGTGTTGCTTCCGAAAGTTCGTTGAGAGCCGTTTCGATGGCAGTCAAGGTACATTCGGAGAGCGCCAGCAATCGGAAGTTCGCGCCATCGTCCTTCAGGCTTGAGACCCCTCGACGAAACGCCGCTTGCACATCGTTCGCCGGGTCTTGTCCTGCGTGAGCCAGGGCGGAGAGCAGCGTCGAAGAAGCGGCCGCGACTCCTTTGAGTGACGCGTGTCGAATTTCCGCTTCGGGCACCGGTTTGAAGTTTGGCTCCAGATGCCGACGGAGCATCTTTTGCAAGGTGAACTCGAAAAGGTCCACCTGCTGATCGGCCGCGACCAACTCCGCAATGTTTGCCATGAAAGCCGCGTAATCCGGCAGCGACAACCGGCGCAGCGCCGGAAACGTCAGGTCAAGCAGCGGGATTTTGACGAGTGCATTCAATTGGCGGAGGGCTGACAACATCGCATTGACCTTCAACGCCAACTCCGAGCTTAGTCGGGATTTCAACAAACGCACCTGCGCCTCCCGCACGCCGGCAAGCGGGCTCAGGAGCAGCACATAGATCAAAGCCATTGCGCCCCCCGGTTCGCGGGCGGCTTGACGAACCACTTGAGGCAGCGCCTCAAGCAGTTGGGCGGCGTAGGCCAGATGGCGGGCCACCGGCACGCCCACGTTCGCCAGAGCCTCCTTCGCGTCTATGCCGTCGGGTTCTGACAACCGCGAGCCACCTGCTTCGCCGGTCAGCAGTCGTGTGACGAATCCGGCGAATTCTGTTTCGGGGCCTTCACCCGCGGGTACTCGCGGTCCAGCGAGCGGTTCTTCTATCGGTTTCGGCTCCGGCACAAAACTTTCGCCCATCATGGCCTGGATTCGCTTGATGCGCTCGTCCAGCGGCGGGTGCGTGGAGGTCATCCAGATGCGGTCGTCCTCGATGCCGTTGCAGAAAAAGATGTGACTGGCTTCCTCTGCACGGGGCGAGTGAATGATGGACTTCTCGGGCGACGCCTTCACCCTCTTCAAAGCGTTCGCCAGTCCCTCGGGATAACGGGTGAATTGGACGGCGGCGGCGTCGGCGAGAAATTCGCGCTGCCGCGAGACAGCCCCTTTGATCACTCGACCGAAGAAGGCGCTGTTCCAACCAACAAACGCAAGGAGGAAGCTCACTGCCAGGATCACCAGGTCCACCACCAAACCGACACCGGTGCGGACTTCCGGAGTGCCCCCGATATCGCGGTCACGCTCGCGATAGGTCCTGCCCATGACCCAATAACTCAGCAGCGTGATGCAAAACAACCCGTGAACGATTCCCATCAACCGGGTGTTCAAACGCATGTCACCATTGAGAATGTGACTGTATTCGTGGGCGATGATCCCTTGCAATTCATCCCGAGACACGGAACGCAGACAGCCTTCAGTCACGCACACCACCATGTCGCTGACCGTGTGCCCGGCGACGAAGGCGTTCAGGCCGAATTCCTGCCGCAGCACGTAAATGTCCGGCATGGGCGTGCCGGAAGCGATGGACATTTCCTCCACCACGTGCAAGAGCCGCAGACCATCGAGTTTTTTGGTTTCGGAACTGAGTCGCTCCCCGCCGAGCAGCAGTGCGACCACGTGACCGCCCGGCGCGAGTTGCCTGATCTTGTGAAGGCTCCCGGAAACGACCACCAGCAACGTGCCCGTGGCAACCCACAGGAACAAATTCGGTTGCCAAAGCGGAATCAAGTAGTCCGTTCCTGCGGCCGCGGAATGGATCTCGACAAAGACGCTGCGCCAGAACGCAAAGAGCGCCCAGGCGAAGGCATAAACCGCGATGCTGAGGATGTAAACCGCGCAGATCACGCACGGGAGCGCCACCAGAAAGAGTAGAACGATTTTCCGGCCCTTGGCCCGCGCCTGTTCCTGCCGCTCGAAGAAATCCATCGGCATCGTTGGCGATAGAGTCGATGGCGCTCGGCGTTGAGGCAATGACATTCTCGAGGGGAAACCCTCAGCGACGTGTCTCTGCGAACTGCCCGGCGGCACGCAGGAATGCCGTGCGATTCGTCGCGAATCGCGTTGGCGGAACCAGGATTATTTCACCCAGCCCTGCTCCTTCAACCAGACCAGACAATCCATGGCCCAGGGATGAACGTGTCCAAACGGGGGTTTGTCGCCCAAGCCGATTCCGTGGCGGCCTTTTTGATAGACGTGCAAATCGAACGGCACGCCCGCCTTGCGCAGCGCTGCGGCGAAGTCCAGCGAATTCTCCACCGGCACCGCTGGGTCCTCATACGTGTGGAACAGAAAGCAGGCCGGAGTCGCTTTGGTCACCTGCAGTTCGTTCGAGAGAGATTTCACGAGCTCCGGCGACGGGTCTTTTCCGAGCAGGTTGTTCTTCGACCCCGCATGAGTGTGCTCTCCCATTGTAATTACGGGATAGCAGAGAATGCCGATGTCCGGCCGCGAACTCTGCCGCTCGATTGGATCCGCTGCGTCGGGTTTGCCCGCGTCAAAATGAGTTAGCAACGTGGACGCCAGATGTCCGCCTGCGGAGGAACCCATGATGCCAACCCGGTGCGGGTCAATCTTCCATTCCGTCGCTTTGGCGCGCACCAGACGCACTGCCCGCGCGGCGTCGTTGAGCATGGCCGGATGCCGATAGCCATTTGACCCGAGCCGATATTTGAGCACGAACGCCGCGATCCCATGTTCGTTCAACCAAAGCGCGTAGTCCCTTCCTTCATGCGGCGCCAGGCCGCCATAACCTCCGCCCGGACAAACCACCAGTGCAGAGCCCGTCGCCTTGTCCGGTTCTGGCGAATAAAGGGTGAGGGTGGGCACATCCTTGTCTTCTTTTCCCAACGCGCCCGGCGCACCCTCGGACCAGAGCGGCACCGCGTCGCTGATTTCGGCCTGCATGGAAATGCAAATACTAACCAGTCCGGCAGCAAGGAGGCGTTTTTTCATGGTCGGAGTCGTTGGCTGTTTGGTTCGCACGCCAAGCTGATCGAAAGCACGGTTTTTTTCAACGAAGATCCGCCGGCGCATCTCAATCACGAAGCCAGCGCCGATCGAATCACCAAGCGCCAAACCCCAAGCTCCAGAGAAGTTCCAAATCTCAAAACGCCAAACCCAAAAAAACAGATGCGGGTAACGGCGCACTGGTTATTTTCGAGCTTGGAGCTTGGTGCTTCTTTGGAGCTTGGAGTTTGGAATTTGGAGCTTGTTGCCACTGGTCACGCTCCGGTTGACGGTACGTGTTTAGCGTGGGTAGCACAGGCGACACGCCCGACGGAACGGTGGCGGCATCGAAGGCATGGGAACGGTTTCTCGCATCCGGACATCACTGCCTTTCCGCTCGGCGGGTCGCCGAGCGGGGCGGGCGGGTCGCCCGCACTACCCTCGCTAAACGCGTACGGTTGACGCAGCCAATCGGTCATGATTGACTTGGATTGCCTCCAGGATGCACCCGGGTCCGCGGAAAGGGCTGAGCCCACCTGCCCAGTATCCGTGCAACCGAAACCTGGATGCTGCCTGCCAGCGGACCACGGGCGATAGCAGAAAGGTACCATGTCCAAGTCGCTTCCTTCGCGGCCCAGTCTTGAACAACTCAAAAACCAGGCCAAAGACCTCCTCAGATCCTTCAACGCCGGCGATGCCGGCGCTTTCCAACGCTTCCGCGAGAACCATCCGCGTTGGTCTTCAGCTTCGGAACCGGAACGGCGCGGGGCCGGATGGTCGTTGGTCGATGCGCAACTCGTGATCGCTCGCGAATATGGTTTCGACACCTGGCCGAGACTGAAGGAGCACGTAGAAGCGGTCACGCTCGCGACGGGTGACCCGATGGAACTGTTCAAGAAGGCATTCGCCGAACACGACGCCGACCGCTTCCGCCGGTTGCTCGATCGTCATCCCGAACTCAGAGCGAAAATCAACGAGCCCGTGGCCGCGTTTGACGCGCCGATCATCACCCAGGTTCGCAGCCGTGAAATGCTGGATGTGTTGCTCGACGCAGGTGCTGACATCAATGCCAAGAGCCGTTGGTGGGCCGGTGGGTTTGGACTGCTGCACGGAGCCAGTCCCGAGCTGTCGGCGTATGCAATCGAGCGGGGCGCGGTCGTGGATGTTCATGCCGCGGCGCGTCTGGGTATGATTGGCAAAGTCCGTCAGCTCATCGAGGCCGACCCCGATCTCGTCCACGCCCGCGGCGGCGACGGTCAGACCCCGCTCCATTTTGCCAGCACAGTCGGGGTCGCGGAGTATCTGCTGGGGCAGGGCGCGGACATTGACGCTCGCGACGAGGACCACGAATCGACACCCGCGCAGTACATGATCCGCGACCGCCAGGAGGTGGCGCGTTACCTCATTCATCGCGGCTGCAAGACCGACATCCTCATGGCTTCAGCGGTTGGGGATCTCGATCTGGTCCGCAAACATCTTGACGCCAATCCCGGGTGCGTTCGTATCCGCGTCAGTGACGAGTATTTTCCGATGATCAATGGCCGGGCCGGTGGAACGATCTATCAGTGGACGCTCGGCTGGCACGTGTCAGCGCATGATGTCGCCAGGCAGTTCGGCCACGAGGACGTTCTGCAGTTGGTTATGAAACGCAGCCCGGCCGATGTGAAATTGCTGGCGGCGTGCTGGCTCATTGACGAAACCGCGGCCAAATCTCTGCTCAGCGAAAATCCCGGACTCCTGGCCAGTCTGTCCGATGCCTGCCGCCGCCAGGTCGCCCATGCCGCCCGTAACAACAACCTACCGGCGCTCCACGTGATGCTGAGCATCGGTCTGCCCGTGGATGCTCTCGGCCAGCATGGCGCGACGGCGCTGCATTGGGCCACGTTTCATGGGAATGTCGAGATGGTCACAGAAATCCTGCGCTACGATCCACCACTGGAACTCGCCGACGCTGACTTCCACGGGACACCGTTGGGATGGGGCATCCACGGTTCCCAGCACGGCTGGCATTGCCGGACGGGAAACTACGCCGCCGCGGTTGAGGCACTGCTCCAGGCCGGCGCGAAAATTCCTGAAGACGCCGGAGGCACGGATGCCGTGCGCGAGGTGCTCCAGCGATACGCCTAGAAGATCTCAGAATCTTGATTTGCGGAACGGCCGAATGGTGCGCTGGGAACGGCGCACCCGGTAAGCCCGACCATCGCAGGCGTGAGGGACCTGACAATAATTTGACACTCCCAGGTACAGTGTACGAAACGGAAGCACGCAACGGACAAGGATGGCAAATGTTGGGACAGGCCGCGAGGATCACCGCTTCGCGCGCGACAGGCAACGATCGAATTTCTCGCAACCAGGTTCGTCACGCGGCGCGGCTTGGGAGATTTTCTCAGATGTATCAATGTTGGATTTTCACACCTGCAAATTCCAGCTTCGTGGCATGAGTTTCAGGGGGAACTTTCCTCGAAAAGCGCTGCGGATAGAAATTTTTGAGAAAATTTTCTGTTCGTAGCAGCCAGGGAATCTAATTCCAATCGCCAGGGTGGCCCCGGGTACTTCGCGCATTCTTTCCGACTGCAACAGCTGCATCCGCTCTCGAAGTCCGGTGACAACACTGCTTTAGGCCAGGCGCGGCACGAAGTGCCGCGGGACTCGCGGCGCACCGTTCTCGAATTTGATTTCTTGCGAAGGAGAGCGCGCCCCGTCCGTGCGAGGCGCGGAATTGTCACGCGCGAGAATGGGCTGGCAACGTCCCTGCTAAGCCTCAACTCGAATGAATACTGTGAATAATTCAAGTCGACTCGGGATAACCACCCGGTCCTTCCTCATCGGACTCAGCGCGCTGTTCCTGGCGTGGAGCCCGCTCGCTCAAGCCGTGCAAAGCGTCACCTTAGCTTGGGATCGGAGCACGGATGCCACGGTTACTGGGTACAGGCTTTACTACACAGATGTCGCCGCGAGCTCAACGAGTTCGATTAATGCCGGCAACACAACCTCCGGTACCGTGGCTGGGCTCGTGGAGTCAAAGACGTATTCGTTCTACGTTGTTTCGTACAATTCGTCCGGTGTGGAGAGCGCTCCTTCCAACGTCATCGGCTACACCGTGCCGAGTGCAAATACCGCGCCCACCATATCCAGCATCGCCGATCTCTCCACCGCGCAAAATACATCAACTGCTGCCATCCCATTCACCGTGGGCGATGCGCAAACCGCGGCCGGCAGCCTCGTCCTCTCCCGCACGTCCTCCAACCCGACGCTGGTACCGGTCTCCAACATCGTATTCGGCGGCTCAGGCGCGAGTCGGACTGTGACCATGACTCCGGCATCCAACCAGAGCGGCAGTTCCACCATCACCGTGACCGTCAGCGACGGCACGCTTACCGTCAGCGAGAGTTTTGTGTTGACCGTCAACTCGGTGGCGATCACGCCCGTCTATTTGGCGATGGAAGGTGAATCAGCCACGCTGGCTGCTCCCATGGCCATCTCGTCCGATCAGAATGCGTCGGGAGGCAAATTCATCAGTTCCACGGTCGCCAACTCGGGTACCGCGACTTTTAACGTCGATATTCCCGTCGCTGGAGATTATGTTGTCTGGTGCCGTATGCTTTCCGCGGATTCCACGCGCGATTCCGCGTTTGTATCGATGGATGGCGGCACGGAGGACATTTACAACACCGTCACGAATACATGGTCGAGTGCCTGGCAGTGGAGCGCGGTCAACGGCCAGAACGCGGGCGGTGGCACCCGGGTGTTTACCCTGAGCGCGGGTCGCCATACTCTCGTCTTCCGCGGGCGGGAGGCCAACACGGCGATCGATCAGTTGCTTGTCACCAACGATCGCAGCTACGTTCCGGATGTCATTTTCACAATCACGGCACCCCCGTTGAGTTCGTCGATCACGCTGAATCCCGCGGGATCGGTCACCGTGAGCTGGCCATCCGTTGCAGGCAAAACCTATCGGGTCATGTATAAGAACAGTTTGGCCGACACGAACTGGAAAAACCTTCGCCCGGACGTGACTTCGAACGGCAACCGCGCTTCACAGTCTGACTACGTGGTTAAGAACCGGTTCTACAAGGTTGTTGAGCTCCCCTAGCCTCTGGCCGGAAGGGCGGCGGCCTCCTCGGACAATCCCGACGAGGCCCCGCCTGAGATGCGATATTTCTTCCGTCAGCCTCTTCGGGCTGCAAAAAATTTCAGGACCAACTCCCCGCCGATAGGTTCGCCTTCGTCCTCGACTTCGAACTGGTCCGAGTTCGGTTCCCGCCTTTGGTTTGTTCAATATGAGTTGAGTTCCTTCTGTAGATGCCTCTGGACGCAAATAAAAGGAAAACCTACCCCGGTTCGCCCGACGCATTTGATCGACAACCTGGCAGACAAGCGTATCCTTCTTCGCTGGGTCTTTTAAGGGGCTAGCGGGCAACCGCTCCAAGCATTCTGTCGCGGCCGGTTCTTCTCGATTCGTGGGGCAGGTGAAATGAATGCTCCCGGTTTTCGCGCCGACCGTCTCCATGCTGCCGGGGCCAGGGGGCTATTGAGCGCGCGTTGACTCCAGGGAACCCATGCTTTGGAGCGCGGCCGTGTTCTTGATGGGGAGATTGCAATGAAAAAATCCGAAATCGCAAGCAAGGTCTTCGGTGTCGTGGACACGCTGCCGCTCGCATCTTTGGGGGCGGCTCTCTGCCGGTTCGTGTGACGGACGTGACGGCGCTGGCGCTCGTGCCCTGGTTTTGCGATGCAAGCGTGCAGTCAAGGCCGAGGCTGAATCGGTTCTGATGCTCTGGGTATCGAGTCGTCCACAAGCAAACATCATATCCTATGGCGGTCAGACAGCTCTTGACGTTGCGACACCTGCGCTTTGAGAAAGCTGGCACGGCGGAAGACCACCGCAAGATGGGGGACATCGACCGAAGATTGTACGGCTTGGCGCTCGGCTTTTTCCGCCATCGTGTTGCCGGGGGGCCGTTTCACTGGTACGAGCCAGGAGAGACGGGGCACTCGGCCGCGTCGCTGGAGGAAGTCGTGAGAGCGGTAATAAGGGCCGATGGCTAACAGCGCGCCACCGGGCACCCAGACGCATTTGATCGACTACCCGGCAGGGAAGCGTATCCTTGTCCGCTGCGGCTTTAAAGGGCGCCTGAGCGGGCAACCGCTTCAGGCCTACCCGGTGCGGCAACACGCCACGTTCATGAAACGACTACTTCGATACACAGGTTTGATTCTCGCCCTCGTCGCCACCGACGTAGTAGCGCAAGGCGAAGGCAGGCCGGTCACGCCAACGGAACAGTACCTGGCGTTGCTCAAAGAATTTCAAGGAGAAGCTTCGACTTATTTCCAGGCCACGAACGACACCGAGCGCCAAACAATCGTCGCGAGGGTGCACGAGGCCACGGTGAAATTGATGAACTTGATCGAGCAAAACCCGAAGGAGCCGTTCGCGCTGGAGGCGCTGACCCAAATTGTCACGCAGGAGTATTGGTTGAACAACTACACGTCGCATCGGGGCTGGGGCCAGAAGAGCCCGCAGGCTAGGGCCATCGCGCTGTTGCTGCGCGACCATCTCGACAGCGACAAGCTCGGCGAGACGTGCAAGCGGGTGAGCTTCGGTTTCCGTCAGGAGTGCGAGACGTTTCTGCGCACGGTCCTGGCGAAGAATTCTCATCGGGAAGTGCAGGGAGCGGCCTGCTTGCGGCTGGCGCAGTTGCTGGCTGGCCGCATGGAGAAGCTGGAGTTGCTCAAGGAGCAGCCAGGGCTGGCCGGGCGCTACGAGGTATTGTTTGGCAAGGATTACATCGATGGGTTGCGGGGGCAGGACCGCGCCAACGTCATGAAGGAAGCTGAGGCTCTCTACGAGGAGGCCAGCGAAAAATACGGGGACGTGAGCTGCCCTACAACGAA
>Ga0207670_10002089_pt1 | contig 10444 bp, 8 predicted proteins | sample KBSS23HmetaG_FD_184339 | JGI IMG/M metagenome (GOLD analysis project Ga0207670, IMG submission 184339) | Switchgrass rhizosphere microbial communities from Kellogg Biological Station, Michigan, USA - KBS S2-3H metaG (SPAdes) (version 2) | ecosystem: Host-associated > Plants > Roots > Rhizosphere... | reverse complement strand
GCGCAAATGCGAGGACGGCCTTCATCAAGCCGAGTTCGTGATTAAAACTGGACGAGGACAGATTGAGCCCGCGTTCGAGGACCCATTTTTCGCAATGCATCTGGCGGACATTGCGCAGGGGCATGCCGTTGAAAAACGGCTCCAGCGCCTGAATGAATTGGGTCTTGCGCTTCGCCGTGCTGGCTGAGAGGGCGTGCCGGTTTACTTCGAGCCAGTGGCGGGCCAGAACGCCGAAACTCGCGTTGGCCTCGTCGCCGACGACGAGACCGCCACTCTTCTTCTTGAAATCGGCCAGGCGTCGCTCGGCGAGTTTCCGGTCTTTGGTGTCGAGCGATCGGTGGATTCGCCGGCCGGTTTTCTTAACGAAGACGTAGTAAGCGCCGGTCTTGTACCGGTAGAGGTTTTGTGCAACCCGCGTGAAGATCTTTTGCCTCATGCCACAACGAATTTGTTCGGGTCACAAAACGGGGACAGAAAGGCCTTTCGCCGACGCGCGGCGGCGCGAGCCTCGAAGCCTGTTTCCGAGCGGTTGGGGATCGGCGTGTGAGGGGTAGAGCAGCGGCCCACGCAGTCGCGGTTCGACCTGGCGCGTGTTGAGTTCCGACAGCGATGCCGAGTGAAGAATGATCCCATACCAGCGATCATGCCGGATTTCCCCTCGCAACCGGCATAGGTGCAGACGCTTTTTATGGATGATGCAAAGTCGGTGCCTGGCGTCAATGATGTGCCGTAAGTGAGAACACGGCCTGAGGTCGGGCCTGCTAGCGCGGCACAGCAAAATGTGCTGACAAAACTCACCGGCCTCTGACCCTTCAAAACGCGAGTTCGGCCAACTACTGGCAAGCGACACGAAAGCCAAAATCGTTAATCTTGTCGGTTCATTCGCCACGCAGTCCTTCATCGTCGTTCGGAAAAATCTTCAAGAACCTTTGTAAGGTCTTCTCCAAGGAATTTGTAGGAAAGGAGTGTGAAGCATACAACCACGTGGGGACTGGGCCCATACGCCAGAACGAACACCGAGTTAGCTCCGGAAATCGCCAAGGAGGTGAATTCCGCCCTTAAGAAACGTAGACAAAATCAACCCAGGCGCAGCTCGTCGGTTGAAGGTACCGGCCCTGTCCGCAATGTGGCCACGCCGATGCCACCGCATACATGCGACGGATTTGTTTCGCCTTTCCTGATCCGTTCTGCCATCGTTTGTGTCTCGATGAGCGATCCAAATGCCCAGATCGCGCAACACATTGCCCGCGAATTTCCTACCACGCATTGGAGTGTCGTGCTTGCCGCTGCCGACTCCGTAGCGCCCTGGGCTGCAGAGGCCCTCGAGGAACTCTGCCGAAGTTATTGGGGTCCGGTTTACGCCTTCGTCAGGCGTCAGGGATACAGCCCGGATGACGCACTCGATCTGACGCAAGGATTCTTCGCCCGCTTTCTGGAGTCAAAACAAGTCAAGTTGGCGGACCGGGACCGCGGCCGGTTGCGGTCCTTTCTTCTCATGTCGCTAAAGAATTTTTTGGCGAACGAATGGTCACGCGGACAGGCGAAGAAACGGGGCGGGGGACAATCTTTCATCTCGCTGGAGGCACAGCGTGAGGCTGAGACTCGTCTTCTAGCTGAACCGGCGGATTCTGCAGCGCCGCCCGATCAAGCTTTTGAAAAGCGCTGGGCACTCACGCTGTTGGACCAAGCGCTCTCATGCTTGCGGGATGAATCCGCCGCCACTGGCGGGCAGGAGCAATTTGACGCGCTCAAAGTTTTCGTCTGGGGCGACCAAACTGCGGTGTCCCAGGTGGAAGTCGCCGACAGGCTCGGCATGACTGCAAACGCGTTGAGGGTGGCGGTGCATCGGTTGCGCCGCCGCTTCGGTGAACTTTTGCGGCAATCGATTGCCCGCACCGTTGTCAGCGACGACGAGATCGACGTTGAGCTACGCCACCTGATCAAAGTTATCAGTTCGTGACCTCACCCGACGCGGCCAACTTTTGTTCGTAAGCTTCGTGCCGCTTTTGCTGTAGTAAAGAGAGTACGAATGCGCGCACTGGTTGGAGCGCGAAGAAATAATCGACGACACCCCACACAAGAATGAATGACCACGGACGGTGAGGTATGATCGGTTGTCATCAACCCATGTAGCTATGCAATCCATGTAACCTTGTAACTCATTCCTTCGACCTATGCCCACTGAACGGCGGTGCGAAAAATGCGGGGCCGTGCTCATTCCATTCGGCACCGAGGCCCTCTGCCCCAACTGCATGCTGCATGAAGCCATCGGCATTGAAGCGGACCCAACCGCTCAGCCAGCAGCCGCCAGCCCCGGCGAGCAGCGTGGCACTGTCGTTGCCACGGCCGTAACCGAAAAACCTGGCGACCGCATAGGCCGCTACAAACTCCTTCAGCAGATCGGCGAAGGCGGCATGGGTGTCGTTTACATGGCGGAGCAGGAGGAGCCGATCCGCCGCCGCGTCGCCCTCAAGGTCATCAAGCTGGGCATGGACACCAAGTCGGTCATCGCCCGTTTCGAGGCCGAGCGGCAGGCTTTGGCGCTGATGGAGAATCCGAACATCGCAAAGATTCTCGACGCGGGCGCCACCGAATCCGGTCGTCCGTTCTTCGTGATGGAACTGGTCAACGGCATTCCCATCACGCAGTACTGCGACGAACAGCGGTTGCCGACCAAGGACCGGCTGGGTCTCTTCGTAGAAGTGTGCTCGGCCATTCAGCACGCGCACCAGAAGGGCGTCATCCATCGAGACATCAAGCCATCGAACATCCTGGTGACCTTGCACGGCGACAAACCCGTGCCGAAGGTGATCGACTTCGGGGTTGCCAAAGCAAGCCAGCAACGTTTGACCGACAAGACGCTGTTTACGCAATTCCTGCAGTTTATCGGCACCCCGGCCTATATCAGTCCGGAACAGGCGAGTTTGAGCGGGCTGGACATCGATACACGCAGCGACATCTACAGCCTGGGCGTGCTGCTCTATGAACTACTGGCCGGCAGCACACCGTTCGAAGCGAAGGAACTGATGGCCTCGGGCATCGATGCCATGCGCAAGACCATCCGTGAGAAAGAGCCGGTGCGCCCGAGCACACGACTGGAAACGCTGAAGGGCGAGGAGCTGACGACCACAGCCAAGCGCCGATCAGCCGAGGCGCCAAAGCTGATTCACCTGCTCAAGGGAGACCTCGATTGGATCGTGATGAAGTGTCTGGAGAAGGACCGCACCCGTCGTTACGAGACAGCCAACGGAGTGGCCGCCGATCTCAAAAGGCATCTAAATCACGAACCGGTAGTGGCTCGTCCGCCGAGCAAGCGCTACCTTTTTAAGAAGTTCGTGAACCGTAACCGGCTGGCCTTCGGAGCGGGCATCGCAGTAAGCGCGGCCCTTGTCAGCGGGTTTACTATCTCAACCTTTTCCTTCGTGCGCGAACGCGCTGCGCGGCACCGGGCTGTCGCCGCCGAGCTTGAACAGAGCCAACTGCGCCAGGAAGCCCAGAGGGCGCAGGCCAGAGAAGAACAACAGAGACGAACGGCTGAGGCCGAGGAGATCAAGGCTCGCCAGAATCTTTACGCCGCGGACATGAGCCTCGCTTACCTGGCACTCGAACGGGGGAATCTGGGGCAAGTCCGCCAGATGGTCGCAAAATACTTCGTCCGAAGGGACGCAGCCACCGGCACCGATCGCAGGAGCGACCCACGCGGCTGGGAATGGAGGAACCTGTGGCAGCGCTCCCGAGGTGATGAAACAGCCATCCTTTCCGGTCATTCCAAGGTTGTAACCTTTGCCGGTATGCTCTCTGACGGTCGGACTGTGGTGAGCGCCGGTCGGGATCGAACAGTGCGCTTTTGGGACCTGAAGACCAGTCAACTCCTGGAAAGCGTGCGATGTCCTGATGAACCATGGTGCGGCGCGCTTTCCCCTGATGGCCGGTGGCTGGCTGTCGGAGGCGAACATGGTTGCTGGAGTCTTTGGGACACGGCCAGCCGGGAGCTTAAGTTTGCAAGCACAAACTCTTCTTGGGTGAGAGGAGTCGCTTTTTCTTCAGACAGTGCTCGCGTAGCCGTGGCGAGCGCCCACACCTTGGAGCTCTGGGATGTGCAAGGATTCAGGCTGATCGCTCAGCTCAAGCGCGAAAATGGTGATTTCAAGATTGGGCTCGCCTTCTCGCCAGACGGCAAAACCCTGGCGTACTCTCAAGGCGACCAAATCCTTGCTACGAACACGCTCATGCTCTGGAATTTGGAAACTGGGAACGGGACCTTACTAGGGACCCTTCAAGTCGGCGGGGCGCTCGGCCTGGCGTTCAATGCGGATGGTCGTGCCATTATCTGCGGAGAACGATCGGGCATTTCGCTCTGGGACATCTCCACTCGCAGCTTACACAAACGTCTCACAAACCATGTTGAGCAGGTGATTTCGGTGGCACTATCGCCGAACGGAAGGTTGATGGCGAGCACCGGCGGTGATCAAACCGTGAGACTTTGGGACACGCAGTCGTGGGAGGAAACGCGCGTATTACGGGGACACGAGCATGAGGTACACTCAGTCACCTTCTCTTCCGACGGGAAAAAGCTTTTATCCTGCGGAAAAGACGAAGCGGTGCGACTCTGGGATGTCGAGGCAAAGCCAACTCGTCGCGAGACGTACACCTGCCCTCCAGGCTGGCTCTTGATGCCGGGTTTGCCGGACACGCCTCGACAATTGCGAATCCAGATAGGGACGGGTGGGACAACGGAAATCGGCTTTTTGGATCTGACGCGATGCGAGGAGAAAGGCACACAACCATCACCGATTCCGCTTTCGGCGGGTGAATACCCAGACGACGTCAGCGGTGATCTCAGTAAGTTGGCCATTCTCCGCGCCGATGGCTCCATCGAAATTTGGAGCACCTTGCCGTTCGCCAGGCTTAAGGTGATCGCCCCGTCGTCGCCCGCCGCCCGGAGCATTGTTCTCAGCAGGACCGGCAGTTGGCTCGCTGTGGAGCGGGAGGGTGGATATATCGAAATCCGGGATCTGGCGAAGGATCGGCCAAGCGCTATCCTGGATCCCTTGCCGCCATCTGTGGTCGGTTCAGCTAAATACTATCCTCAATTAAGCTTTTGGGCTCGAGACGCAAGATTCGTGCGTGTGAATTGGCAACCCAGCGAGTTTGCCGAGAACATCGACGTTTTGATCTTCCCTGGAATGCAGCGCAAACGGATTACGCTGACTCATAAGGATTATCTCAACAATTTTTCGCTCTCCAGTGATGGAAATCTGCTGGCCACATCCGCCTGGGATGGCCAGGTAAAACTGTGGGACATAATATCGGGCAAGGAAATCCATACTTTTGCTGGACAGTTCGTTGGCTACATCTCCTTGGCCTTCGCCCCTGACGGATCCAGGCTGGCTGCGGGTGCTTCCGATGGCAGCGTCACCTTGTGGGACATGTCTTCCATGAGCCAGGTCGCTCATTGGAAAGCACACGCTCATTATGCCGTTCGCGTCTGCTTCGTTGAGGGTGTCGATGCTCTCATGACAAGGGGCTCTGCTAATACAGACTGGGGCAACTGGGAAACGCATATCTGGCGACCGCCCTCTTTTGCTGAGATTGAAGCAGCGGAAAAGTCTAAGGCCTACGCGGCTCAAAGGGAGTGAACGATGTTGACGCACCACGCCACAAGTGCGAGCGAGCGCAGTTTCATTAAAAGACCGGTGCTGCCGGACGAAACGATCGTGCCACCGTTGGTAATGGTTCCGGTCAGTATTTTGGGAGCGGAGCCGGTCAGGGTGATGACTCCGTTGGTCCCGACAATCAATGCCGTAATGGAGCCTATTTGTCCGCCGGACCAAAGCATCGCGCCGTGCAGCGTCAGACCAGCGGTCACTGTCAGCCCGCCCCCGGAGAAGCTCAACTGCCCTTGAGGGCCAACCGCGGCATTGCTGTTGACAGTCAAAACGCCAGAAGCCGGCGCCAGGTCTGGGTTCCGCTCCCGCCACCCAGGACCAGGCTCGACAGAGTGGGACTGACATTGATGTTGACAGTATAACTGCCATCGTTGGTGATGACTGCGATAGCGTTCGAAGTTGGCATCACATTCGGACTCCAATTCTGCGCAATGTTCCAGTTACCGCCCAGGGTGTTCGTCCAGTTGATCGTGTCAGCTCGCGCCGTGAGAGGAAAGACAACGAGCCAGAAAATGAGTTCTCCAGCCCGCAGAACTCGGAAAGAGCCATTTGGTGGCCTTCTTGAAGGAACCATGTTCACCCTTATCACTCAGGAAGCGGAATTGCAACCTGTTTCCCCTGCCACGCGATGCTGTTCGCGGATTCGCGGATCGGTGCACACCGGCAACGACGTTGGTTCTGCGCAGGCTTCGGCCGCGCAGGCGGGTCCCCTCACCTGGCGTCGGGGGTTTATGACTTCATGGATAGTTTCACATACTTTGTAATCTCTCCACCTCTTCGTTGTAGGAACCGGTGAACAGTTAACCAGTCACGCGCGAACCGCCTGACAACAAAACAAAAACAAACAACGAAAGAACAAATCGTATGACTAACCTCTCAAACCAACAAACCAGGCTGCCACGCCTGACCAAGCCCACATTCCTATCAATTCTAGCCATCACCGGAGTGGTGATAACGGCCGCATTCTTTCGTGCCGATGCTGGTGCGAACCAACCCGTGCAGACGACCGTGGCAGGTACTTGGTCGAGCATCGAGACCGGGGGAGCAGATCTGGTGAGCTTCATGAGCGACGGTCGCATGATCTATTCAATTCCCGCGGTATTACACGGCGGGAATGCGCCCAAGGATGTCTCACTCTCGGGCCTTGCGCACGGCGAATGGATCCAAACCGGCACCCACGAGTTTGCTTACACCGCGTTTGCGCTTGATAGCACTCTAACTGTACCTTTTGCGCACTACGTAAAACTAAATGCCTCTCTCAAGCTCAATGACACGTCAGACGAGCTCACACAGAATTGGACGATATCCGTCTTCTTTCCAGACGGAACTCTGGATGTTTCTTTCCAGGCGGCCACGCGGGTCTTCAAACGCATAGTAGCGGGGCAATAAATCCTTATGGGGGCCGCGGGACAGTCGCCGTTCCTGCGGCCCCTCCATTGACGGCTTCGAAAATTCCACCAGCTTCCTTTGGGCTCAGTTTGACAAAGGAATCTGCACAGGAGAAAACCGAGGGACAAAACCGACCAGCAACTAGAGGCTTTATTGATCGACGCTGTAAACAAGCTCGACGACAATACACATCCGAGGTGGCGTGAGCGCGATGCTTACCTTTCCACGCGCCGTGATACTGGGTCTCCAGAGATTCAAGCTGCCTCACGACTGGCTCTTGCCAATTTTCGTGATGTGCGCAGTCCATCTTTTCCCGAGATGAGCAGCAGGGCGCCGTGCAGGTTCTCCACCGGAATCACTGCGCGCTCAGGACCTGGTGCAGGACACATTCCTCCAGGCAATTCGATCAGTTCATCGGTTCCGAGGCCGCTCGACTCTTTATACGTGGCTCTATGCCATCCTTCTAAACCTGACCCGCCACTACCATCGAGACCGCAAACGGATCGTTTATGACGACGACTTGACTGGCCGTGAAGTCTGCTTGCCGGACGAAAACCCCTGCCAATCGGATACCGAGACAGCATCGTCAGCCATTATGGAAGCCTTGCGCAAACTTTCCTCGGCTCACCGCGAGGTCATCATCCTGCGCTACTATGAGCACATGAAGATCCACGAAATCGCCGCGCACTTGGGAATCTCCAAGGGCACCGTCAAATCGAGACTTCACTATGCGATCGGGGAAATGCAGAAATTCCTGCCGGATGAGTTGACCTTTTTGGCGCGTGCAGCACTGAGAAGATGCGACAACGATGAACTGCCAGCGTTTCCAGAGTCAGTTGCACGAATACGTGGACGGAACACTCTCCGCCGGAACAAGGACCGCAGCGGACAGACATCTCGCCTGGTGCACCGCTTGTCGGGAAGCGGTGAGACAAGAGGAACAATTGGCGCAGATCCTGTCCGCTCGTCTTCGGTTGGCCGCCGACGCGCATACGCTCCACCCGCAGGTACGTCGGCGCATCCTGACAACGTTCGATGTCATCCCGGTCACGAACAGGGAGTCTATCGCTTGCTTATGGAACCGTTTTGCAAAACCACTGGGCATCGCGGTTCCACTGCTGGTGATTCTCACCTTCCTGCTGAGCAACTTTTTCTCAGGCACAAAGGTTCATGAAGAGAAAACGGCCCGAGGCGCTGGCAGTGCTGTTCATTCCGCCGTTTCGGTCGAGCTTTCCTACCGCGTGCCAAACTGCAGATTTCGCAAGGAAGGAAATCTCGTTGTGGACACCCTGTCCTACGAGACGGTCGCCGCAAGCGGAACGCTTTGGATCAGCGGCCCAAAACTTATCCGGGAGCAATAGAAAAGCCACCATGAAAACACAGCGCACCCGCAGAGGAGGAGAGGAGGCCACTTTTATTGTTTGCCCCAGTCCTGGTTTGTTTCCATCAACGCCGAAACGAATTTCAGGAGTGACCTTACGCGCTCGATTCGCCACAGCTCTCCTTGGTATCATTTTGTTCCATTTGCTTGCAGCCAATGGCGCAGTTGGCGGGACCTCCCTTGAGTTGCCATACGCGGTTCGGTATGAACTGGGAGTCGCCGAGTTCGCTCCCGGTGACAAGATCACGATCCAGGAAGTGCGTGGAATTAGTGGTACGATATCGACCGGGGGGACCTACAGCGTGGAAGGGACCTACACGCTCGGCTCGAGGGATGAGGCTGATCTCGCCTTTTTTACCACCACCCTCTCGGACGGCGGCCCCACGCCGATTGACCCGAGGCAACACATCCGGATCAAGAAAGGCACCGGGTCGTTCCATCTGGCCAAGACCTTGAATGCCGACGGCTATCTTCACGTCAGTTTTTATCCCGTGCCTTCGGGAAGTGATTTCGGCGGAGTGTATCTCGGCCAGGGGAGCAGGGTTCTGCGGAAAAAGGGATTCAGCCATCTGAATCAGGCCGGCAACGGTGATTCCCCGCCCGTTTCTTTGTCAGGCCCTAATCAGGTCTTGCTCCAATATCTGGGAAACCCCGTCGAACCTTCGACAAACCTGGACGCCAGATACACGAAGCAAGGCCTGATTAATGCAATCCAACTCGCCGCCCGCAACGCCGGAGTCGCTCTCAAAAAAGTCGCCATTGACGACTCGGAATATCCATTTCTCGTTGGCATTAGCATTATCTGCGGGGAGTCTGATTTTCAGAATTTGAAGAATCAGATCACGAAGATTGACGGATACGCCTATAACGGCGGGACGGGCAGCCACACCTGTTATGCGTTCAGCCTTGTCCCTTACGAGGTTTATCCGCCGGAAAAGAGTCAAGGCATTCATCGCCGCCTCCTGCTGAGGCAACAGGTCTTCCAGGACAAGCTCAGCACCCAGCATTACTGAGGGGCCTTGGCTAACTGACTCCGAGTTACTGTCTAACTCGCGTTTCCCATCACCCTGCCCCTCTCCCGCGACGCCCGCGGCGTTGGATCAAAAATCTGAGTGCCACGCCGTCCTCGTATCCGCCGATTGATTTCGACAACTGTCTTATTTGGATTACGGGTAACTACTTCATCGCCCGTTCCGATTCAGCCAGAAATCGAATGTTCGTTGCCGTTAGGTTCAACACGTAACTGGCGAATTGCGCAGAAACCTTAATCGGCGTCACGCCTTGGCCGTGGGCACTGGTCTTGTTTCTGGCAGTCGGCACGCCGGATTCCAACGTCATCCGCAATCCGTTGAGGTGGTTTTCCATGAAGACTGGAAACAGATTGTTGTCCTCACACACCTTGATGAGAGCCCTCGCGGTGTCGTTTTGGTTATACGGCCACTTCCGGGTGTGGCAGATGGCCTTCATTGTGCTTTCAAAGGCCTTTAGGCATTCGTTGAGACATTCTTTGTAACGCCCGTGCCGATGATGTTCGTGGGCAGCCAAGAACTCCTGATAGGCTCCACCCAAGAAAGGCTGCTGGAGGAGAGTCAACGCGGGCACTGCTACCTCCTGGTGGGTGAACTCGGAGTCTATTCGCAGGATTCGGCCCGCATGGAACTGAAAGCCAATTCCATGTTCTTTGAACCGTTCGTTTATTTCCTTGATGGCAGCCTCGCAGGAAATTGCGGGTGAAAACATGCCGTCTCGTTCATGAAGCCGGACATGCTGTTGAGCAAGTGCGAACACAAGCTGAATAACATCCAAACATTTCTCAACTTCAGGACAGTTGAGAAAGAATTTGGTAATTTCTTCCCTCGCAAATTCCATCCGCAACGGATGATGAGGGATTCTCCAGAGTTCCTGAACCCCGTATTCTCTGCAGAGGTGCTTACGAACTTGCTCGAACAGAAAATTACCCCCGCTGAGTGGACCCGACTCCACGCCGATGTATCATCCCAGATCT
>Ga0207670_10002088_pt1 | contig 10446 bp, 11 predicted proteins | sample KBSS23HmetaG_FD_184339 | JGI IMG/M metagenome (GOLD analysis project Ga0207670, IMG submission 184339) | Switchgrass rhizosphere microbial communities from Kellogg Biological Station, Michigan, USA - KBS S2-3H metaG (SPAdes) (version 2) | ecosystem: Host-associated > Plants > Roots >... | reverse complement strand
TGCCGCCGAGCCTCGTCCCTGGACCAGGATGCCTTCGCGTCGACAGAACTGAACGATGTCCCAGACAATCAGGAAATAACCTTCCAGCCCCAGCTTTTCGATCAACTTCAGCTCGCGCTCGAGCTGTGGGCGCGCCCGCTCGTAAGTGGGCGCGTGATTGATGCCGGTGTAACGCACGCGGGCGCCTTCTTCGGTGCGTTTGCGCAGGAAAGAGGCCATGGTTTCGCCGGGCGGCACTGGGTATTTGGGAAATTCGTAGCCCAGATCTTCGAGCGTGAACTTTAGTCGTGAAGAAAGCTCAGAGGTGTTCGCGATCGCTTCCGGCAAATCTGCGAGGAGCTTCTGCATCGCCGCGGCGGATTTCACGTAGCGTTCTGAATTTTGAGCCAGCAGGCGTCCGGCAGTTTCCAGTCGCACGTGATGCCGGATGCAGGTGAAGACGTCAGAAACTTCTCGACGCGCCGGTATCGCATGACACACACCGTTGGTGGCGAGCAGTGGCAGACGATTGCGCCGGGCAATCTCGATCGTTAACTGATTGCGCGCCTCTTCTTCGCGATCGAAATGGCGTTGAAGTTCCGCGTAGACGTTTTTCTTGCCGAACAGTTCGATTAGCCATTCGGTGGCGAGTTGTGCGTTCTGTGCGTTGTCTGTATCCCTGGGGTTGATGGCGCGCGCAATCGGCCCATCGAAGCCGCCGGTCAAACAGACCAGCCCGGCGGTATGTGCTGCCAGTTCGTCAGAGGTGACCACGCATTCGCCAGGGTTTGCGTGTTTCGGCACACGCAATTTCATCAAGGTGACCAGGCGGCAGAGGTTTTGGTAACCAGTACGGTTACGCACCAGGACGGGAACCGAGCAGATTTGATCTTTGGTCTTTGGTTGGCGAACGCTGATCTCGGCGCCGATGTGGGCCGTGATTCCATTCCTTTTCGCGGAGAGATGAAATCGCGGCGCGCCATAGACTCCATCGCGATCGAGCAGAGCCATCGCCGGCATCTGCAACTCAACACCGGCGGCAATCAACTCCTCAGGCACAGAAGCGCCTTCCAGAAAACTAAACGCCGACCGTGCATGTAGCTCAACGTACTCAGACATATTTCTCGCGCAAAGGCGCAAAGCGCTACCGCGTTTCTAAAAGAGCTTTTCTTTGCGCCTTTGCGCGAGAAATATTCTTGAGGCCTTAATCGTAGTTACCTTCCACATACCAGTTCTCGGTTTTTTGATCTCGATAGATGCGATAGAGCGTTTGCTGTCCCGCCCGCTCGAGCATCACGTCCCACTCGTCTCGCGCCCAGCGATCGTCGCGCCACCAGTCACCGGTGGTCCTCCATGGCCCGGCGAGGTGTACGACTCTTCCGTAAACACTGCGCTGCTTTCCCCAGGCACTGATCTGCGTGGGCCAACCCTGGTCAGCCTGGACTATTGCTCGCAGCGGCGGCCGAAATATTCGAAACCCAAGACACGGTCGATTGCCGGTTGCCAATTTCGGATTGCCGATTTTTCGGCGCTTGCGAATATCGGGTTTGGTAGCGAGGGTGAAATGCTTCAGGCTGAACGCATCGGGACGGTGCGTGTCGAGCAAAGTTGGAGAACCGATATTTTCCTCGCCTACGAGCTTCGCGAGTCTCGCAAGCGTGAGCTCCAGCTTGTCCGGCGGCGGTGCGAGCGGCACAAACAATCCATTCTGCAAAACGCGCGGCTTCACCGGCTCACAGTTAATTGAAACCGCTCTCACGGCTGCCTGTGGCGGGTGCATTTCCGCGTCGAGCAATAACAACTTCAGAAACACTTTGTGATCGCGCATCGGGTAGGGCAAAGACAATTTGCGCTCGTGAGTCGTCTGATCTTCCAGTTGCATACTCACACACAACTCATTCGTTGCCAGCGCGTAAGCATTCAAAGTCGCGCAGAGCTGGTGCAGCAGCCGCGCGAAAATAAACGAGAGCGGCTCGAGCTCGGCAATGGCGTGTTCGAGCTCGAGTGAATTTGCAAAAACAGGCTCGGGTTGTTTGACCTTCAAATGCCGCTCGGTTTTGCCGGCAGCGAGTTGCTGAAGTTTTAATCCTGTCTGCCCCAGGCGTTCGGAAACACCGGCGACGGGAAGTGCGGCGAGCTCAGCAAAGGTGCGAATGCCCCAAAGTCTCATTGTCTCCAGGAGCTCATTGGCAACTTTTTTCTCCACATCGATGAGGGAACAATCGAGGCGGTCGAGAGGAAATTCTCCCAGGCAGATTAGCTCCTCGCCGGGTGAAACGAAGGTTATGCCTTTCAAGTAAGTGGCGGCGTGGATCGCAGCATCAGGATTAGCGGCTATGGCGACGCTAACCGTGATTTCCACGCCACCCTCTGTCCGGGGTTTCCGGGCCCGCTGTACCACCTCCTTGCCGAGCTGGTAAGCGGACCCAAACAACAACTCACACCCCTCGACATCGATCACGACTGTCCCGCTCCGAACTTCCTCCACGACCGGTGAAAAGCCATAGGCAAACTCCGTCAGGGAGCACTCTGCCAGGACTTGTTGAGCATGAATACAGGCAAACATCGGAGTCGAAAATAAACGAAAATCTCTGAATGTATTTAGCCACAGCTAGGCTATCGCCCTAAATTGGCTCTCATGCAGCCAGGGAGAAAGGGGGCGCTGGCGGTTTACCCTGATCGCATTGTGCTGCAAAAGATTTCCCGACCACTCCGGCGCGCCTTTTAACTCCAGCGTGAGTGCAGCACACGATCGGGTACAGGCTTCCTCTGAAATCACTGTTAACACCGTCGGTCGATCCTCTACGGTGCGCCGAAATCGATACCACCACGAAGAGATGATCCGGCGCGCATCTTTCCCCGCCACGTCGCCCAGATCGAGCATCACCAAACCAAATCCACCCGCATGTAACAACAGATCCGTGGCCTTAAAAGCGTGCTCGAGATTGCCGGCACAACGGACCCACAGCAATCGATCGAAATCTATTCCCGTCTCGGTCGCGATGGTTGGAGCAAACACATCGTTTGCATCAACCAGCGCGCACGTCTCTTCGTGCGCGGTCGCATAAGCGAGCATTGAGTACATCAAACTGGTCCGTCCGGACGATGCCGGCCCAAAGATTTCAGTGATGGATCCACGCGGCAGACCGCCACTTAGCACATCAATCTCGTCAATACCGCTGGAGAGCGTTTCGACAACAGACTTCTCGTGGAGCCTGAAAGCATCGCCAAAACGACTGGCCATATTGGATTCGAGCTCTACTTTTGAAACCGCAGCTTTCATATTTGTGAGATTCTCTTAGCTCAATCGCCATATAGGTCTTATATGACCTATAAGACTTATTCCATGCCGAAAAACAAAAATTTCATCAGCCCGGCAGAGGCTTTAATTCCACCGCGACCATCGCTCCCGTCGCTCAAAAACGCCTCTGCCGGCTGCCAGGCCTGCGACCTGTGGAAGACAGGTACGCAGACCGTTTTTGGTGAAGGGGCCAAGCGCGTAAAAGTCATGTTTGTAGGCGAACAGCCCGGCAACGAAGAAGATCTGTCAGGCAGACCTTTTGTCGGCCCGGCCGGCCGTCTGCTGAATGACGCCCTGGAAGCCGCAGGCATCGAGCGCAAACAAACCTACGTCACCAATGTCGTCAAACATTTCAAATGGGAGCCGCGCGGCAAACGCCGGATCCACAAGAAACCCAATTCCCTGGAAATCGCTTCCTGCCGTCCGTGGCTTGAAGCCGAGATCGCCGTTATCAAACCCGATGTAATCGTCGCCCTGGGCGCCACCGCGGCCCAGGCGCTGCTCGGTCCGCAGTTCCGAGTCACCAAACAACGGGGCGAATTTATCGAATCAACACTTGCACCCTACGTCATGGCTACCGTCCATCCCTCCTCAATACTTCGTGCTCCTGACGATGAAACACGGCACCTCGAATTGCGCCGCTTCATCGACGACCTCAAAAAGCTAGCGAAAGTAATCAAGTAGCCCACGCCGTGGCTTTAGCCCGGTGGTGGTGTTCAGCCGGCCCGATCCAGAAGCGATTCAAATCCGGATGATGAGGGGCCAGCTGATCACCGGGCTAGAGTCACAGCGCGACTTCCGGGACTGGGCCGGTAACGGTCTCCCCCACGCACCGGCCCAGTCCCGAAAAATACCACTTGACGTCGCGCCTCATATGTTCGAGAATGTTCGTTAGATTTTCGCTTGTCAACGAAAATTATTTTAGAAGTACAAAGGGAGGGTGTTATGCCGGTAACGGCCAAACAAAGAAGAATCTTTGAATTCATTCGGCGCTATGTCGACTCCAATCAGGAGCCACCCACCATTGCTGAAATTGGCCGCCAGTTCCAAATGAGGTCATCTGCCAGCGTTCACGCAGTCCTAAAAGCCCTCGAGCGGGAAGGACTAATAAAACGTACCCCCAACGTGAGTCGCGGGATTGAAATCATTCAGCAAAGCGATACTGGCGAGGAGGACAATGACGTCCCCTTGCTCGGAACCGTGGCGGCCGGCCAGCCCATCGAAGCCATACTTACCCACGACACGATTTCCGTGCCTAAAGACTTGCAGGGACGCGGACGTACTTTCGCTTTGCGTGTGCGTGGTGAATCGATGGTCGAGGAAAACATTCAGGATGGCGACATCATCATCGTGGCATCACAGAAGACCGCTGAGAATGGTCAGATGGTCGTAGCCCTGATCGATGGCAATTTTGCTACGGTGAAGAAGTTTTATCGCGAGCCGGACTTTATTCGTCTCGAAGCTGCCAACCCACAGTTCAAACCGATCTTTATCAGGACTCCGGAAAGAATTCAGATCCAGGGTGTCGTGAGAGGTTTAATTCGCAAATATGACTCGTAACGGTGAGAAAGACGAAAGCGACGTCGAGTTTCTTGGCTTTTCGCTTGGTGATTGTACCGTCGATATAGACCACGCATCGGCAAAGTACTTGCGAGTGGTCCATGGTACGGCGCTCGAGCTGGCCGTCCATAATCAGTTTGGCGCGGACATTGGTGGTTTCTGGTTGTTGCAATCTCAGATTCACCAGTTGCGTCGCCTGCCCGAGTATTACTCACCAGACGAAGCACCGCTGGTGGAATTCGCCGTCGAAGCCTATATCGCCGCCCAAATCCGCGAGTTCAGTTTCTAATCGGCCGCCACTGAAGTGGTGAGTGTTTCTTCCTGCTTTCGAGTTTTGCGCACGACGATCAAGGCAATGCCCAACATGATCATGGCGCCGCCGGCCAGTGTGCGCCAGCCGATCTCCTCGTCCAGGACAATCATTCCCAAGAGGACGGCCACGACCGGTGTGACCAGCGCAATCAACATCGATTTCGTCACGTCCATGTTGAGCACCAGCCAGTAGTACAGCAGGAACGCTATCACCGTGCCTACCACGGCCAGATACAGCAGCGCGATTAAAGCCATTGGCGTCCAGTGAAAGCGCAGCGGATTACCTTCAAGAGGGATTCCCACGACTAACAGCACCAATAGACCAAAGAGCATCTGGCCCGCGGCGAGTATCGCCGGGTCCATATGCTTTCCGTAAGCCTTAACGAGCACGTTCGAGTACGCGGCAAACATCGCACTCAGAATCAGCGCGACACAGCCCGCCAGTGCCATAGTGCCCGCGATCGCCAGTTGATTCGAAAACACGACTCCGACGCCGCACACACCCAAAACAACTCCGCCAATCCTGGCCCAACTCAAACGCTCGCCTGGCAGATGAAAGTGTGCGAAGACCAGGCCGAACGCAGGAAGCGTTGCTTGCAAGAGCGCGGCGAGGCCGGAAGAGATGTACTGCTCCCCCCAAAACACCAGGCCATAGTTAAATGCAAATGAAAGAATCCCGGTGATCGCGAGCAGGGTCCAATCTGCACGAGCTCTTGGTAGCTGAATTCGGCGAATACGGATAATCAGGAAGATGATCGCGCAGGAGATGATGAACCTGATGGCGGCGAAGGTGATTGGCGGCAGGGCTTCGAGACCGAGCTTGATGAAGAGCCAGGTGGATCCCCAGATGACGCAGAGTACGAGCCAGACGAGACGCGCTTTCATTTACTGATGGCCTTTGCCACAAAGACGCACAAAAGGCGCAAAAAGTTCAGTGAAACAATTTGCGCCTTCTTGTGCTTCTTTGTGCTTCCGAATTTACTGATGTGGCTGCGTTTTAATGATCGCGAACGTCGCACCCTGCGGATCGGTCAGGATCGCAAACCGTCCGACGCCGGGAATATCTTCCGCGGGCTTCATGACGCGCGCGCCAAGCTCCGTTGCTTTCTGAACCTTGGCGTCACAGTCCTCGACGGCGAAATAAGCTAGCCAGTGTGGTGGCATCTGTCCCATTTCGGGCGTAATCCTATACATGCCACCGACACCTCTATCTCCGTTATTGAAGATCGTGTATTCGACCGGGCTTCCGGGAAACGGCTGTCTGGCCCAGCCAAACACGTTCGAATAAAACTGTCCGGCCTTCTCGGGATCGTTTGTGCCGAGCTCATTCCAGACAAGAAAGCCGGGCTTGCCGTAATCGCCGGCGCCTTTGTTATCTTTCGCCTGCCAAATCGAGAAGACAGCGCCGGTCGGATCCTGAATCACAGCCATGCGGCCCATCGTAAACACGTCGAATGGCCCATTCATTATCGTTGCGCCTTCGGCCTTTGCCTTTTCCACTGACGCGTCGGCGTCCGCGACGGCCACATAGCTCATCCAGTGCGGTGGAATTCCCTGGGCCACCATGTCGGGCATCAACTTGTAAAGACCACCGATATCTTTGCCGTCGAGTTTGAGTATGGTGTAGACACCTTGATCACCCATCGGGTTGTCGACGTATTCCCAGTCGAAGAGTTGCGTGTAAAAATTTTTTGCCGCGTCGTTATCGCTGGTTCCGAGTTCAACCCAACAAAACGTTCCTGGTGTAGGGTCGGGTACTTCTTGCAGTCGTGCTTCACTCATCTGGATCAATCCTCCTAATCATCGAACAAATACGTGCCGCGTTTTTCAGCGACGGTCTGAGCGGGGAGAAACTTTTTTCGATTTTTGGAAAGCGCTTAATTTATCACTTTCGAGCGCGGGAACAAACCAGCGGGCGCCAAAGAAGGAATTAACCACAAAGGCGCCAAGGCACAAATAATAAAATCAATTAGTGTCCTTGTGTCTTCGTGGTTAAGAAGGTCGAAGCTTTAAAAACGAAATGCGCTGCTCCCAGCAAGCTGAAAGCAGCGCAATCCGTTTTCCTTTAGAAAGCCGAAGCTCTCTGCAGGATGGCAACCTAAGCATGTACACACTCAAGTCGCCAAGTTTGTATCCCGATGATCAACTGGCGGTCAGTCAATCTCCGGTCAGCACACGAATCATTTACACAATCCTCGTATTCCGAAGAACACGGTGCCGTTAGGTTTTTGTTGTGGTGGCTTTTCCTCCACCGCCGATTACGCTCCGGCAACGAAGCTCAACTTTCGTCGAGCCGCTTTGCTCCCTTCGGCGGGTCCTTGCCTCCGGGTGCCATTCGTTTTTATTCGAATGGCTTGAGAAAGTCTCGCAACCTTCTCTAGCTGAGCCTTTCGGCTCCGATTAGGGCGTCAATAGAATCAACAGCCGCCTGTCTTTTCTCTCGCTCGGGCGTTACCGCACCGATTGCCGATCCCTTTCTCGGTCTCGAAGGCCGCAACCCTCGCGACAGGGAGGTTTATACTCCTAGTCGTTTTTTAGATCAAATTTTTGTGTGTTTTATTTTTTATGCGCAAGATCTTCTAAGGCATCAGCGATCTTGCGCTGCACAACTTTCATTTCTTCTTCGTCTTTGTATTTTGTTCTCGGCCAGAAAAAGCCTTTGAGTCCATCTTTCTTTCGTCGCGGCACAATGTGTATGTGCAAATGCGGTACGCTTTGACTGACGCGATTATTCATCGCGACAAAAGTTCCTTCGGCATTCATTGCGTGTTCCACTGCGCGCGTGAGTGTTTGTGCTGCTTCGAAAAATGGTCCAACAAGTTTTTGCGGTAACTCGACGAGAGTTTCGACGTGTTCGCGCGGCACTAACAACGTATGGCCATGAAACAACGGCCGGTGATCGAGAAACGCCGCTGCGTTCTTGTCAACGTAAACCAACGTTGCCGGCACTTCACCAGACACAATTCGACAAAACAGACAGTTGTCTTCAGTCATCAGAAAAACCTTTCAATATTTCACGCAAGGGCGCAAAGATGGCAAAGGAACGCAAAGCCTGCTTTGCTGCTTAGCGCCTTTGCGTGAAATGCCTTCTACGTTTCGTCAAAGCCGGGCCTGACGAAGTCGCGCGCTTCCGGAAACGCTTTTTCCAAACGATTCCGCAACCGCTCGAGTTGTAAAATTAACGGCACAATCGATGGTGTGCGTTCCGGCAACGATAGTTGCATCAAGCGCCAGGCCGCAATTGAGCGGTCGACACCGATCAGCGCGACCTTCGCAGATCCGTCAGAATCCTTAGGAAATTCAGCGATTTCCGGATCTTCTTCGAGCTCTTCCTTGCGCCCGGAGAGCGCGCGCATCGTCTTCACCGCGATTTGGTATTGATACCACTGGACGACTTCGCGTGCATCCTCGAGCTGTTCGAAATTCTCATTGACTTCGAACATTTGATCGAGCTCACGAAACCAATCACTCGCCGCATTCGCATACTTCTTCCCGGCTTTTGTCAGCGGATGATTGTCGACGAGTTGTCGCTTTCGGTGTTGCCGCGACTCGTCTTCGTCCTTCGAGCCATTGAGATCGACACCCGCCTCTTTGGCCCATTCGACGATCAACTCGCGTGTTTCCTGAAAGATCACACTGAGTTTTTGCCAGAATGCTTCGTTGCGAAGGTCATTACGTGGAAATGAGTTGTCGTCTTCCTGCTCGGTTGCATAGACCAGACAACGTGAGGTTAAAGGACACCGTTCACACCAACGATCACAATAGTTGTAAATGCCTGAGATTAGATCAGGATTGTTGGCGAGATCGGTGAGGGTTCTTCGTCGCATTGATTTGTCTCCTTGATGAGGTTTAAGGTGAGCACATTCTAAGCCATGATGAATCGATCTTCAAACTTACAATCTTTGTTTTTTGTACTGCTGCTCAGTTGGACCACTGCGGTCTCAGCGCAGCAAGCGCAGAGTTACGGCATCGTTAGTCCTAACACCAGAACTGATTTGAAACTTAAGGAAGCGATCGCAGGAATGAACTCAGCCGAGGAGTCCAGGCTTTTGAAACAAGCAATCAATCTCGGTTGCGTTGTGCGATCGCGCATCAGAGCGTTTCGCGCGCTGGGCTCGTGGAGTGATGGCGCCGAGTATTCAGTGTTGTTTAGTGTCAACGGCGATGAGGAATCACTGCGCTACGTTTTATCGCGGCTCGGACGAGATGCACAGCAAAAGTACGTGATCTATTTTTATCCCAAGCCGCAAGGCAAAGCAGACCTTTACATGTTAAGACTGCGGACGCGCGCGAGAAATCTCGTCGCGCTTTCAAATGAACTGGAGCGCGCCGGCATTCCATTTCGCACGCTCGTCCCATCCGGCGACACGACCGCAATCTACATCATCGACCTGGATCGTGACCTGCGCGCGAAGATCCTCGCTGCCGCACGCAAGCTACGAGCACGCGTAACTTCCCAACCCGGCAACGCCGCTTTGTTCGGTGACGACACGAGGCCACTGGCAAAAGTTAAATTCGAACAAGAGATCAAAACCTACGAAACCAAAAACCCAAACCTCCCGCCCACCTGTGACGTGCAAAAGACGAAAATCAAGGAGCTTGAGTGATGGCAGAATTTAGTTCAGTGGCGCCGTGTTTTCCGGTAGCGGATATCGGCGCGACGATTCGTTGGTATGAAGAACAACTTGGCTTCATCGGCGATCCGTTTCCGTCGTCAGAACCGTACGTGTTTGCGATCATCTATCGCGACAACATCGAGATCATGTTGCAACGAATCGAGGGTTACGAAAAGCCGGATCTCTACAACTTACGGAGTGGAGGCGTTTGGGACGCTTACTTTCGCGTCGAGGGCGTGAAGGATCTTTTCGACTCCGTGCGCGAAGAAGCAATGATTGTGCAGCCGCTGCGTAAACAGCCTTACGGCAACTGGGAGTTTGAAGTAAAGGATCCGAACGGGTACATACTTGTGTTCAGCCAGCCTGAGTGATTCTGATGGCGCATTGACCAACTGAAGCGGTTGGAATATTATTCGTACCCTCGCGTGTAACTGTTTCATCAAGCGGACTCGAAAACGCTCAAAGGGCTGGTTCTCAGGCCGGCAGTCGTAACATCCTCTCCAGCCTGTGTTGTCATATCAAGCTTGCTTCACGGTGGCCTTTTAGGAGACCGCATGAGCAATTCGCATGACTTTCCCTCGCGTTACTTTCCAATTCCCTGGAAAGTCAACTTGAGAGATTACGAATCAGTCGATAAGTATCTCAATAGCCTCGTCGCTGAAGGTGTGTCACTGACTG
>Ga0207670_10002087_pt1 | contig 10452 bp, 6 predicted proteins | sample KBSS23HmetaG_FD_184339 | JGI IMG/M metagenome (GOLD analysis project Ga0207670, IMG submission 184339) | Switchgrass rhizosphere microbial communities from Kellogg Biological Station, Michigan, USA - KBS S2-3H metaG (SPAdes) (version 2) | ecosystem: Host-associated > Plants > Roots > Rhizosphere... | reverse complement strand
CCCCGCGGCGCGGATGGTCCTCGGGTTCGCGGTGCGCGCCGGATATGCGCACCCGCTCGAGAAGCGCGAGCAGCACGAGGTCATCGAGCTCGCGGACCTCCGCGCCGGCGACGCGGAGCGCCTCGTCGCCGAGCGCCTCGGCGTCGATCACGCCCCCGAGGAGCTCGTCCGATTCGTCCGCGAGCGCGCGGGGGGGCACCCGCTCTTCATCGAGGAGGTGCTGAAAGCGCTCGTCGATGCGAGCACCGTGGTGGTCGCGAACCGAAAGATCGCCAGCATGCGCCTCGTCGGGCAGGAGCTCGCGCTCCCGAAGACGCTGCGCGGCCTCGTGGCGTCGCGCGTCGCGCGCCTGTCGCCGGAGGAGCGCACGTGCCTGCAGGCGGCGGCGGTCATCGGCGATCCGGTCGACGCGTCGGTGCTCGCGACGATGCTCGGCGAGCCGATGTCGACGATCGAGGGGTGGATCGGCGCGCTCGCCGCGCGCGAGCTCGTCGTGCACACCGGCCCGTCGGAGCTCCGCTTCACGTCGCCGATGACGCCGGAGGTGCTCGTCGACTCGCTCACGCTGGAGGCGTCGCGTCAGATGCACGGCGCCGCGGGGAGCGCGTTCGAGGAGGTCTTCGGCGCGAAATCAGCGGAGCAGGCCCCGCGGATCGCCGCGCATTTCTACGCATCGGGCGATCGCGACCGCGCCGCCGCGTACTTCGCGAAGAGCGGCGAGCGCCGGCTGGAGGCGCGGCAGATGGAAGCGGCGTCGCGCGATTACGCGCGCGCGATCGACCTGTGCGACGTCCGCGTGCGCGCGCCCGAGGAGCTCGCGGCGTGGCTCGAGGGGCTCACGCAGGCGGTCCGCCTCACGCGGTGGTGCCCGGAGGCCTCGGAGATGTGCGATCGGGTCCTCGGCCGGGTCGACGCGGTGGGGAGCGCGCGCCTCCGCGTCGGCGCGCGCGTCTCGGCGGGGCTCCTCCTGTCGGCGCTCCACAGCTTCGAGCGCGCGCGGTCGCATTTCGCGCAGGCCGAGACCGCCGCCGGCGGCGACGAGGCGCTCGCGAAGAAGGTCCTCGCCGCGTACGCCGAGCTCGCGGTCCGTCAGGGCGACTTCAGTCGATCGATCGCGATCCTCGAGCGCCTCCACGAGATCGTCGCGCAGGACGGCGACAAGCGGGAGGAGCACAAGGTCCTCCTCCACCACGCGCAGGCGAACGCGGGGCTCGGGAACCACGCCGCGGCGCTCCGAGCGCTCGCGCGCGCCGAGGAGCTCGCCCCCGAGGACGCCGCCGCGCTGTGCGAACGCGAGAAGGTGCGCGCCCTCGTCGCGTATTTCAGCCGCGATTTCCATGCGGCGGTCGCGGCCACGGAGCGCGCCGTCGAGCTCGCGCGCGCCCTGGGGGTGAGCTACGAGGTCGCGATCAACCTCCACAACCTCGGCGATTTCCTCGTGCGCCTCGACGACTTCCCGCGCGCGTACGGCGCGATCCGCCAGTCGATCGAAATCTGCGACGAGACCGGCTTCGAGCGCCTCGCGAGCCACAATCGCATGTTCCTGGCGTTCCTCGACGGCGCGGCGGGCGCGGCCGACGCCGAGCCGCTCCTCCGCCAGGGGATCGACTACGCCGAGGCGAACGATTTCACGTGGGATGCGGTCAACGGGCGGGTGCTCCTCGCCCACCTGCTCCTCCGGAGGGCCGACGTCGAGCGGGCCCGGAGCGAGTTCGAGCGGGCCGGAGACCTCGCCCGGAAGAGCGGAAACCGCCTCGTCGCCGACGATTGTGACGCCGCCCTCCGCGCCATGTCATCGTGATCCCCGCGGGGCGCGTGGAGCGCCGCGCCGGAGTCGGAGGATCGGAACTTGAAACGCCCGCTCGCGAGGATGATCGCGCGCCAGAGGACCAGGATCGCGTTTGCCCGCGTCCGCGTGCTTCTGCTCGTCGTTTCGCTCCTCGTGGGCGCGTGCGCGCGGCCTCAGATCGCCCGCGACGGGACTGTGGTTTTCCCCGAAAAAGGCGCGCGCGGGGCCGCGATCGTCACCGCGAACGGCCTCGAGTTCCACGACCGCGACGACGTCCCGGAGCGGATCGTCCACCGCGACCCGAGCGAGCCGTGGCGCGCGCCGATCGGTTTCATTTTGCCTCGCAGCGGGCGGTTCACGGAGACGAGTCGCCCCACCGTCCTCGCCACGACCGGTCTCGCGGTCGCGATGCGCCCGAGCGACAAGCGCGTGCCTTCGTGGGGGGGCGAGGTCCTCATCCGGATCGACGTCATCGCCCCCGCCGCCGAGGGGACGGCGCGGATGGGCGAGCGGATCGCGTTGATCCTGGACGGTGACGGCGAGGACATCCAGGCGCTCACCGACGCGGCGCTGTCGCAGCTCGCGGCGCGCGACCGCGTCATCGTGGTCGACAGCGCGGGGGCGACGCTCGTCGCGCCGGGTCTCCCGGGATCGCACCGGTCGCTCATTTCGGCGGCAGTGGCCAAGCGGCTGACCGTGCGGAGGGCGCGGCCGCCGCGCGACCTCGTGCGCGCGCTCCGCATGGCGGCCGATTTCGCGGCCTCCGGCGCGGGGACGAAGCGCGTCCTCGTCCTCACCGACGGTCGCGAGCACCTCGTGTCGGCGATCCGCGACGAGCTCGTGAAGGTGGCGGGGGCCGGCGTCATCGTCAGCGCCGTCGGGGCGAGCGCGGACGCGGACGTGAACGGCGTCGCCGCGATCGGCGTCGACGGCGGCGGTCTCGTGTCGAGCGAGCCGTCGCTCGACGCGCGGATCGCCGGGGTGCGGACCGCGATCGTCGCGGCCGGGAGGCTTCAATTCAAGAACGTGATCCTCTCGTTCGCCGGCACCCCCGCGCCGTCGCACGTCATCGAGGCGTCCGGCGGCGACGTCGTGTGGAGGCTCGAATCGGGCGAGCTATGGCTCGGCGACGTGCACGCCGGCGAGGCGCGGACCGAGGTGGTCCGCGTCAGCGTCCCGCCGTGGGTCCCGAGCGAGCGATTCACGTTCACCGTGACGGCGCGTTACGACGACGTCTCGCGGGGCGAGCCCGACGAGGCGGGGACGCCGCGCGTCCTCGCGACCGACCTCCCTTGCACATACGACGACGACATCGAGCGGATTGCCAACTCGCGTCACGGCGATGTCATCGCGTATGCGTCGGCGCTCGCCACGCTGCGCCGGCTCGACGCCGCCTTCGTGGGAGAAGGTGTGCGGCGCCAAGGCGGACTCGACAATCTCGCGCGCGCCCACGCTCGATCGATGACGCTCCTTGCGCGCGATACCCGCGATCCGGCGATCCAGGAGCAAGCCGACGTCCTCAACGCGCTCCTCTCCGTCACGTCCGCCCCCGCGAAATGACGCGCGACGAGGCCCCCAGCGGCGCCAAAGGCGCCCGCGTCCAGACCTGGCGGCGCCAAAGGCGTCCGCGTCCAGACCTGGCGGCGCCAAAGGCGTCCGCGTCCAGACCAACTCACGATGTCGGGCCAACACCCGACGTTATCGAACGAACCGCGTTCGGTTTTCGTGCATCGTGGTCACTGGAGAAGGCGGAAGGTCCCTGGAGGGACCGCGTCGATCGCCGCGCAGCGTCGGAGGATGCGCAAGTAAATCGATGAGCGGATCAAATGCTTTTGTCGACTCATGTGGATGGAGAGTGCAATACTGCCAATCAATGGCGTTCGAAGTCCCCCGAATTCCCGCTAAGAGTCGTATCTGGAGACAGTCTTGCCTGCCGCGCTGGATGCGGACCTGCGGCATCGTCCTGCCGCTCCTGGCCCTCGCAGCGTGCAAAGATCCCCCGTCGAAGGACGGCGCCCCCGCGGAGGCGCCGCCCGTGAAGGCCGATTCACCCGCTCCGCCTGCTGCTCCGGCAGCCAACGCCGCGGCGGTCCCTGCCGCCGCCACCCCCCCGGTCACGCCCCCTGCCGCCACGCCGGAGGCCGCGGATCCGGGGAGGGTCGTTCATGCGAACCTCCCGGCGCCGTCGTCGTCGGGATCGCGTTCGCGCGGTTCGTCGCGTTCGGCGCGTCTGTCGAACCCGAGCCCCGCGGCATCCGTGAATGCGGCGCCGCCTCCTGTGGCCGCGGCGCCCGTCGCCGCGCAGGTCGCGGCGGATCCCCCGAAGCCGAAGCCCGAGAGCGACGATCCGTTCGACCGCGTCGTGCGTGGCCGCCACGTCACGCCGATGAAGGACGAAGATCCGTTTGCCCTCCCGGCCTCGAAGCGAATGGGCGACGACAGCCCCTACGGCCGCTGACCTCCCGCTCGCGCGGACGAATCGGGGATTAGCGGCCGCGCAGCGGCCGCGTCCAGACCAAGTCACGACGGAGCTCGCTCCGCTCGAGCGGGGGAGACTTGCCACGGTGCGAGTGGAGCGCACATGAATGCCGCGCGGTGCTGGACCGCGCGGTCGCACGCGTGTGCGCGTCGATCGTCCTAGCGTTCGCGGAGGACCGTTGACTCCAAGGTTGAAGTGCGTCGCGAAGAGGAGATATCGTTTCTCTTCATCCTTCGGAGGAAGCCCAAAATGAGCGGAGCGAGGAAAGCGTGTGTCGTCGGACTGGCTGTGTCCCTGTTCGCGTCGACCTCCGTCGCGGTTGCTCAGCCGTCGTCGACGACGACGGCGGCGCCTGCGGCCGCCCCGGCGAGCCCGGCGCTGGATCCCAAGCTCGAGGAGGCGCGGCAGCGCTACGCGCGCGGCCTTCAGCTTTATAACGAGTCGAACTTCGAGGCGGCGCGCGTCGAGTTCGAGCGCGCCTACGAGCTCGCGCCGAGCTACAAGATCCTCTACAACGTCGGCCTCTCGTGCGAGCAGCTCGGTGACTACGTCCAGGCGCTCCGCACGCTCGAGCGCTACCTGCGCGAGGGCGGCGCGGACGTGAGCGACGAGCGGAAGGCCGAGGTCACGAAGGAGCTCGCGCAGATCCGGCCGCGCATCGCGAAGGTCAACATCACCACGAATATCCCTGGTGCAGACCTTCAGGTCGACGACTCACCGGTCGGACGCGCGCCGAAAGAGGCGGTCCTGCTGAACCCGGGTCGCCGCAAGATCTCGGCGAGCAAGGAAGGGTACCTCCCCTCGAGCAAGGTGATCACCGTCGCCGGCTCCGATCAGGTGAACGTGACGATCGAGCTGCAGAAGATGACGCAGCAGGTGATGGTCGAGAGGAAGAGGAACCCGTTCGTCGTCCCGGCGGTCATTGGGTGGACCGTCACCGCGGCCGGCGGGATCGCCGCCGGCGTGACCGGCATCCTCGCGTCGAAGGCGAAGAGCGATCAGGAGTCGGCGGTCGGGACCTTCCCGGCGACCCGATCGCAGCTCGACGATGCGAAGTCGAAGACCCATTCGCTCGCGGTCGCGACCGATGCGATCCTCGTGGGAACTGTCGTCGCCGCAGGCGTGTCGACGTACTTCACCTTGAAGGCGATGGGCTGGAAATCGGGCGAGCTCAACGTGCAGGTCGGCGCGACCAGCGCAGGTCTCAGCGGGAGGTTCTGAACGCATCGCATGCGACGCGCGCGATGCCTCGCGCGCGTCGCGCATCTTCATGCGCTCGGTCGGGCATGCCGACGGGCCTTGGACCATGTTTCTTTCGTGTCACGAGGCGTGCGTCGGCGCCTGCTTCTTGACTACATTGGCGTGCGGCGATGTGCCAACGCGTGGATTTTTCGGGAGATCGCGACGGGATCTCAACCGTGCTGAATGCGCGACCTGTGTGGGCGGGTCGCCTCTGTCTTGTCGCCAGCGCGACCTGATTTGCGCGAGCGGTTGCAAGCCGGAGGACAGCGCGCGTAACCTGTGTTGGAGGGAGAAGAGGACTGGATGGTCGCATTCGCACCAACCGCACCGATCGAGAAGTACCAGCCGATCTTCGAGCTGGGGCGCGGAGGCATGGCCACGGTCTTCCTCGCGGTCGTTCGCGGTCCTGGTGGCTTTAACAAGCTCCAGGTGATCAAGCAGCTACGCGCCGAGCTCGCGGCCGATCCGGACTTCCTCACGATGTTCATCGATGAGGCGCGCCTCTCCGCGCGCATCAATCATCCGAACGTCGTTCAGACCAACGAAGTCGGCTTCGACGGCAAGCACTACTTCATCGCGATGGAGTACCTCGAGGGGCAGTCGCTCGAGAACTTCAACCGTCGCGCGCATCGCCAGCAGCAGCCGCTGCCGCTCCCGATGTACCTGCGGATCATCGCGGACGCGCTCCGCGGGCTGCACCACGCCCACGAGCTGAAGAGCTTCGATGGCAAGCCGCTCAACGTCGTGCACCGCGACGTGTCGCCGCACAACATCTTCGTGACGTACAACGGGCAGATCAAAGTCGTCGACTTCGGAATTGCGAAAGCCGCGGACTCCAATCACGAGACGCGGATTGGCATTCTCAAAGGCAAAGTCGCTTATATGGCCCCCGAGCAAGTCGGCTCGAAGTTGGTCGATAGGCGCACCGACGTCTTCGCGATGGGCATGATCATGTGGCACGCCCTCACGGACACGCGTCCGTGGAAGGGGCTCAACGAGATGGATATTCTCCTCCGTCTCACGAACGGAGATATCCCCTCTCCGCGGACGGTCCGTCCGGACCTGCCGGAGCGCCTCGTCGAAATTTGTATGAAGGCCCTCGCTCCCGACCTGACGAACCGATACGCGAGCGCGGCCGATCTGGGCACCGACATCGAGAAATACCTCGAAGACGTTGGTGACCGCACGACGATGCACGACATCGGGAAGCACCTCGCGTCGCTCTTCGAGGACCGCCGGAACGAGGTCGCCGCGGCGCTCGAGACGCGCCTCGGCGCGCTCGACTCGATGGAGGAGGTGCCTGCGCTCTTCCCGACCGCGCCGGAGTCGCTGTCGGATCCGAGCCAGCCGGCCTCGCGCACGCACACGGGCTCGGGGAGCCTCGCCGTTCGCGCCCTCCCGCCGGGCGGCACGTCGATGAGCTCGCCGGTGGTCGTGCAGGCGCCGGCGCGGCCCAAGTGGCTGCCGATCGCGCTCGCCGCTGGCGGCGTGATCGTCGCGGGCGTCCTCGCCGTGCGCATGTCGGCGGGTCGCCACGAGCAGCAAGCCTCGCTCGACCCGGGCCACCCCACGACGGTCACGAGCGCCGATCCGTCGCACCCCGCGGTGCCGATGGCGCAGCTCCGTATTCGGGTGACGCCGGCGGACGCGAATATCCTCGTGGACGATCATCAGTTGTCGGTCACCGACAAGTTCCCGCAGGACAAGGTCATGCACCGCGTGCGCGCCGAGGCCCCCGGCTACTCGTCGCAGACGGCGCTGGTCGCGTTCGATACCGAGGTGGTCGAGCTCACGATGACGCTCGAGAAGCCGAAGCCGCCCGCCGCGGCCGCCGGGGTGCGGCCGTTCTTCCCCGCCGGGCCGCGCCGCCCGCGCGGTGGAACCGGCGGTGGTGGCGACACCCAGTCGGATCCGACGCCGCCGCCCGCCGCGGCGAGCCCGCCTGCCGCGGCGAGCCCGCCCGAATCGGCCGGTGGTGTTCGCAAGCCGCCGCCGCCGGATGGCAGGCCGACGGTCGATACGTCGGATCCCTGGAAGCGCCAGTAACAGGAGCTGACGCGCCGCCCATCGGGCGGCGCGCCGGCTGTCAGCGCGCGGGCGCGGCGGTCCCCGCGAGCGCGCCGAGGAGCGCGCCATGGATCGCGCCGTTCGTCGCGACCATCGAGCCGGAGAGGATCTGCGCGTCCCCGCCGTCGAAACCCGAGATCCGTCCGCCGGCGCCGAGGACGATCGCCGCGCCCGCGGCGATGTCCCACGGGCCGAGCTTCTTTTCCCAGTATCCGTCGTACGTGCTGTCGGCGACGAGGCACATGTCGAGCGCCGCGGAGCCGCACCGGCGGACGGCCTGACACCGCTTCTTGATCGCGACGAACGCGTCGAAGTTGTTGTCGTCGCTGGTGTGGCGGTCGTACGGAAATCCCGTGGCGAGGAGCGCGTCGATGAATCGATCGACGCGGCTCACACGGCACGCTTCGCCGTTCCGCGTCGCCCAGGCGCCGGCGATTCCGGCCCACTCCGTCCGCAGCGACGGCGCGACGATCGCGCCGAGGACCGGCGCGTCGTTCTCGCCGAGGAGCCCCACCGATACGCAATAGAACGGGTGTCCGTGGACGAAGTTGGTCGTCCCGTCGATCGGGTCGACGTACCACCGCACCGCGCTCCCCTGCTTTCCCGCGTCGGCGCCGCGCTCCTCGCCGACGACGGGGAACGCCGTCCGCGCGTGAAGGCGTTCGCGGAGGAGCTCCTCGCTGGTGCGGTCGAAGGCGGTCACGAGATCGACCGGGCCCTTGTGATCGGCGTGGACCGAGCGGCGCCAGCCGGACTCGACGAGCGCGCCCGCCTCGCGCGCGACGGCGAGGGCGATGACGACGAGCTCCTCGGCTTCCGACCTCGAGATCACGACGCACGCTCCGCGAGCGCGGCGACGAGGCGCGCGTGGATGCCGCCGAACGACCCGTTCGAGAGGATCGCGACCGTGTCGCCCGAGCGCGCCCCGTCGGCGATGCGCCCGATGATCGCGTCGACCCCCGCGGCGACCTCGGCTTTGCCGCCGATGTCGCGCGCGAGGCGCGGCAGGTCGAGGCGCTCCCCCTCCGCGATCGTGGACCTCCCGAGCGGCGCGAGGATGACGCGATCGGCGGCGCCGAAGGCCGTGGCGTACGCCGTCTGGTGCAGGCTCCGGCACGCCGTGGCGCTGCGCGGCTCGAAGACCGCCCAGAGCGCGCCGCCGGGGTGCCGCGCGCGGAGGGCCGCGAGCGTCTCGGCCACCGCGCTCGGGTGATGCGCGAAATCATCGTAGACGCGCACGCCGCCCGGGCTTCCGAGGAGGTCCTGCCGCCGTTTGACACCCTGGAAGGACGCGATGGCGCGTCGCGCTTCCACGAGCGGCGCGCCGAAGCCCTCGGCGCACGCGGCGAGCGCGGCGACGGCGTTCCGGACGTTGTGGCGCCCGGGGCTCGCGAGCGAGAACCGCCCCGCGAAGACGCCGCCGGCGTAGAGGTCGAACGTCTGCGCCCCGTTCGGATCGACCGTGGCCGGCGCGCCGAGCCACGTCACGACGTCGTCGCCCGTCTCGTCCCCCTGGAGCGCGTAGAAGACCTTCCGCGCGCGTGCCTCGTCGCGGACGACGCGCGCGGCGTCGCGCTGGCTCGCGTCGCACACGACGATCCCACCCTCCGGCAGCGCGCGTGCGAAGTCGGCGAAGGCCCGCTCGTAGCTCGCGCCGTCCGGGTAGATGTCGATGTGGTCGTGCTCGAGGCTCGTCACGATCGCGACGTCGTCGCGGCCGACGCCGACGTAATCGAGGAACTTCGGCGCCTTGTGCCAGTAGACGGCGTCGTACTCGTCTCCCTCGACGACGAACGGCGCCGCCCCGCCCGGCGGAGCGCCCGACGCCCCCGCGAGCGCGAGGCGGCGGCGCGTCGCGCCGATCGCCGCGCCGCTCGGGAAGTCCTTCGGCAGCCCGCCGATGAAGTACCCGGGCTCGAGGCCGACCGACGCGAGGATGAACGCGCACATCGCGCTCGTCGTCGTCTTCCCGTGCGTCCCGGCGACGACGAGCGGGCGCCGCCCGGCGAGGAAATGCTCGCGCAGCGCGCCGGACATCGACCGCGCCGGGAGCCCCATCTCGCGGACGCGCGTCGCCTCCGGGTTGTCGCGGCGGATGACGTTGCCCACGACGACGAGGTCCGGGCGCGCGTCGAGGTGCGCCGCGTCGTACCCGCGGAGGCACGTGATCCCGGCCGCCTCGAGCGCCGGGCCGATCGGCGGATCGAACGCCGCGTCCGACCCGGTGACGTCGTGCCCCGCTTCGCGGAAGAGCGTCGCCAGCGCCCCCATCCCGGTCCCGGCGACACCGATGAAATGCACGCGCACGGCCAGCTCCTCTTAGCCCTTCACGAAGACGAGGTCGTCGCCTTTCGTGTCGACGCGGACGATGCTTCCGGTGCCGTACCCGCCGGCGAGGATCTCCTCGGCGAGCGGGTCCTGGAGCTTCTTCAAGATCGCGCGCTTCAGCGGGCGCGCGCCGAACGCCGGCTCGTATCCCATCTCGACGAGGTTCATCTTCGCCGCCTCGGTGAGCTCCAGTTTGAGCTCGCGGTCTGCCACGAGCTTCTCGAGGCGCCGGAGCTGGATGTCGACGATCCCGCGGAGGTCCTGCTTCGAGAGCGGGCGAAAGAGGACGATGTCGTCGATCCGGTTCAAGAACTCGGGGCGGAGGAAGTTTCGGAGCTCCTCGCGGAGGACGTCGCGGAGCGCCTCGCGCCCCTCGGCCGTCTCGAAGATCTTCGCGTCGGTCTCGAGGAGGCGCTTGCTCCCGATGTTGCTCGTCATGATGACGACGGTGTTGCTGAAGTCCGCGGTCCGCCCGCGCCCGTCGGTGAGCCGCCCGTCGTCCAGGACCTGGAGGAGGAGGTTGAAGACGTCGGCGTGGGCCTTCTCA
>Ga0207670_10002086_pt1 | contig 10453 bp, 11 predicted proteins | sample KBSS23HmetaG_FD_184339 | JGI IMG/M metagenome (GOLD analysis project Ga0207670, IMG submission 184339) | Switchgrass rhizosphere microbial communities from Kellogg Biological Station, Michigan, USA - KBS S2-3H metaG (SPAdes) (version 2) | ecosystem: Host-associated > Plants > Roots >... | reverse complement strand
GTTCCAGATGCTTCGCCGGGTGCTCAACCCCTATGTCAACGCGTTCTATGCGATGCCGACGGTGGCGATGGTGCCGCTGGTGATCATCTGGCTCGGACTGGGTTACGAAGCCAAGGTGTTCCTGACCTGGCTGGTCGCGGTGTTTCCGGTCATCATCAACGCCCAGATCGGCGTGATGAATGTGTCGCCGGCCTTCATCGAGACCGCCCGCGCCTTCGGCTGCAATCGATGGCAGACATTCCGCCGCGTCGTGCTGTACGCCGCGGTGCCGTTCTTCATCGCCGGCATACGGCTGGGGCTCGGCCGCGCGCTGGTCGGCGTCGTCGTCGCCGAGATGTTCACGGCGTTGTCCGGCCTCGGCCATATGGTGGTGTTCTACGGCAACACGTTCCGGACCGCGGAGCTGTTCGTGCCGATCGTCGTGCTCGCGGTGCTGAGCATTGCCATCACCCACCTCATCGTCCGCTTCGAGCGATGGGTGGCGCCGTGGCGTACGGTTGGCGAATAGCCTGTACGGGCCCTGACAGATGCGCCAGGATGGCGCTAGTGCCGCCGATTTGAAGTTCCTACACCAGTTGCGGCAAATCCGGTTAGGAACTTCAAATCGGCGGCACTAGAATCATAGGCTTGCTAGTGCCCCTTTGTTTCCGAAGTTCGTGTCAGAGTGTGCTGCGACGTATCACGAACTTCGGAAACGGGGCACTGGGTTTCCTCTCCGGAGCCAACCGCAATGGCGCGTCGTATCCTTCCGTGCATGCTGATCCCGGGGTTTCTAGCCGCGGCGATGTCGTCCGGCTTTGCCGCCGATCCGGTGAAAATCCGCGTCGCCTCGGTCAGCGTGCCGCCGTCGATGCACACTCTTTATATGCAGGTCGCCTTCGAGGAAGGCATCTACCGGCGGAACGGGCTTCAGGTCGATGACATCCTGCAGATGAACTCCGGGCCGCTGGTGACGCAAGCGCTGGCGGCCGGCCGGGTCGACGTCGCCGACACCGACGCCGAAGGCGTGCTCAACGCCGCCGCCGCCGGCTTCCAGCTGGTAGCGGTATCCGCACCGGCGCAATACCTGTCCTACCTGGTCATGGTGCAGCCCGAGGTCAAAACGCTGAAGGACCTCGCCGGCAAGCCGTTCGCAATCTCGCGGCCGGGGGCGCTGTCGCAATACCTGATGTTTCCGGTGCTGGAGCGCGCCGGACTCGCCAAGACCGACATCAGCTGGGTCCCGATCGGCGGCCCCAGCGAGCGGCGGCTTGCGCTCGTCAACAATCGCGTCAAGGGCGCGCTGCTGCATCTCGATTACGCGCTGGTGGCGCAGCGCGACAGCAATGTCGTCGAGCTCGAGCGCGTGGTCCGCGGCAGCCCCGACTATCCCCACGAGCTTTTGGTGATCCGGCGCGAGCTCGCCGAGAAACAGCCGCAGGTGGCGGTCGCGATCACCCGCTCGATCATCGAGGCCTGCCGCTTCATGGCGGCGAACCGCGAGCGCACCCTCGAAATCTACCGCAAGTACACCGGCGAGACCGACATGAAGCTCGCCGGCGCCGCCTACGACGCGCTGCTGGCGATGCGCGGCTGGGGCGTCAACGGCGGGATGACGCGCAAGGGCCAGGACTACGTGGCGAAGCTCGCGGTGGAAAACGGCGCCAAGTCGATTCCGCTTGAAGCGTGGACCGACTTCCGGTTCCAGGAGGAGGCTCTGAAACAGATCGGACGGGTCGCGGAATGAGCTCTTCCTCTGCGGATGCCGTGGCGCGGCGTATTGTCGACGTCTCCGCTGACTGCGGCATCTCGCTGGTCGCGAGCCTGCCGGACGGCTGGATCACCAGCCTGATCACGCAATATGCGAGCGACGCGCGCTTCCGGCACGTGTCAGTCAACCGCGAGGAATCGGCGATCGGGCTGTGCTCAGGGGCGTTCTTCAGCGGCATCGGCACCTTCGCCCTGATGGGGGCGTCCGGTTTCCTGACCTGCATCTATGCCATCACCAAGATCAACTACACCTACCAGATCCCGCTCTTGATCGGCATCACGCTCCGCGGCCGGCCGGGCGACCGTGCCAAGTTTCATCAATCCAACGGGCTCTATCTGGAGTCCGTGATCCAGGCGATCGATATCCCGTTCGTTACAATCGAAAAGGCCGACGACATTCCGCGCCTGGCCACCGCCTATCAGCACAGCCGCACCCTGTCGCGGCCGGTGGTGGTCGGCTTCACGCGCGAAGTGCTGCGCGGGGAGGCCTGAGATGAACTTCGAGGCCTGCTTCCGGCTCTTGGCCGATCGGCTGAAAGACGAGATCATCGTCACCTCGGCGGGCAACAGCTCGGAGCTGTGGTGGGACATCACCGGCGAGACCGAACGGGTGTTCTATCTCGAAGCCTCGATGAGCCTCGCCTCAGTGTTCGCCGCCGGCATTGCGCTTGGCACCAAACGCACCGTGGTCGCCTTCAACGGCGACGGCGCGTTCTGCATGAACCCCGGGATGCTGATCGTCGAGCGCCAGCTGGCGCTGCCCAATCTCAAACACTTCGTGATCGCAAACGGCGTCTACGGCTCGACCAATGACCTCGGTCATCCGTTCGCCGAGTTGATGGACTACGCCGCTGTGGCGAAGGCCGCCGGCGTCGAGCGGGTCTATGAATTCTCGACGCTCGAGGGCCTTGGCCAGGGCCTCGACGACATGATCAAGGTCCCCGGCCACGCCTTCGCCGTCCTTCATGTCGATCCGCTCGGCCGCCACCTGCCCTCGCCGCCGCTCGACGGACCTGAGGTCAAATTCCGGTTCGGCCGCTACCTCGAACGGACCGGCGGCGCGCCGATCTTCGACGCGCCGCTCCACCCGAAATGACGGGCTGCATTTGGAAGTAACGCCCGACTATTTTCCGACGATGGCTTGGGCACGGGCAATCACCGCCGGCGGCGCCGCGTAGATCGATGCGACGATCTGCTCGGCCTCCGGACCCGCAATCGGGCCCTCGACCGGAAGGTCCAGCTTCTGGGTTTCCGCAAGGAATTGCGCATCCTTCACCGTTCTGTCGAAGGCCGCACGCAGGACCGCGAGGCGATCGGCGGGCACCTGCTTCGACACCACGAACGGGCGACCGAGCGCATCGGCGGCCATCAGGATGTTGAGGACCTCCCTGGCTTCCTGGGTCGGCGCCAGATCGCCGGCAAACGGCACGCCCGGCTTGAGCTTTGGTATCGGCAGGGGCGTGAAGGTGATCAGCGGGTTGATCTTGTTGTTGGCGATCCAGTCTGGCGTCACGCTGCTCCAGGCGCCGCAGTCGCCATCGAGCTCGCCGCGCTCGATCGCCATCCGCTGCTGGGCGCTGCCGGCGTAGCCCGTCACCTGCCGGACCGCGATGCCGAACATGTTCTTCAGCACGGCTTCGTTGATATACGACGAGGTGCCCGGCGCCGGCGCGCCCATGTTGAATTGCTTGGCCTTCTTCAGATCGTCGAAGGTCTTGATGCCGGTGGTGCCCCAGGCGTAGCAGGCGCGCAGATCGCGGGTGATGCTGCCGACGAAGGCGACGTCGGTGAACTTGAAGCCGATCTTGTCGGCGCTGAGAAGAGACTCGTTGAGAAGCCCCGGATTGAACGCGGTGATGACGCTGCCGTCGGTCGACGGGCCGGTGTCCAGATATTTCACGGCCTTGAGACTCGAAGCCCCGGGCATGTTCTGCACGACGATGTTCGGCTGGCCCGGGATGTAGCGACTGATGTGCCGGGCTAGAACGCGAGAATAAGCGTCGTAGCCGCCGCCCGTCGGCGAGCCGACCACAATGGTGTGCTCTTGAATCCGACCGGGGTTAGCGCCTGCGCCACGCCCGGCATCGTGGCGCACGCCACGACAGCCAGCATTCGCGCGCAGGCCTTTGACATCATCGTCGACCGGCGTCAGGCGACCACTTCATATGGAATTTGCGTTGGGCCGTATTGCTCGACCACCGTTTTCGCCTTGGGGTCGTAGCGGCGCTGCAGCACCGTTCCCTCGCCGAGCTTCTGGGTGCGCACGATGATCGCAACCGAGCGGGCCGGGCCGCCTTGCTCGGCGTGGATCGCCTTCGGCGGCACCAGATCGACCTTGCCTTGGGTGCCGGTCGTGACCGAGGACAGCTTCACCTCGGCATAGCCGGGGCGGCTGCCGTCATCGATGCGTTCGAAGCGCTCCAGGCTTTCCGATCCGTCGAGCAGACCGTAAAGCACCCAGGCGTCGGCGTGATCGTGCACGCTGCCGGTTCGCCCCGGCATGCGCACCACGGCGTTGATCACGAAATGATAATCCGGATCGACGTAGAGCAGGAGATTCTTGCGGCCCTCGGTGGACGGCCACTCGGTCGAATGCGCCTTCAACGTCTCGTCCTTCACGAGTTGCTCGAGCAGCGGCTTGGCCATCACCATGCGGTGCTCATTTTCCGAATCCGCCGCCCAGATGGCACGCAGGTCGCCGATGAAGCGGTCGAGGACCGGCAATCGCGGGTTGGTCATGGCAGCTCTCCCGATGCTCTATTCGTAAAGCGGCTCGCCTTCGACGGTGCAGCGGCGCAGCAGGCGGCGCTCTTCCTTGGGAAAGTCGGTGCGGGCATGGATGGTGCAACGGTTGTCCCACATCAGGAAGTCGCCGAGCTTCCAGACGTGCTCGAAGATGAACTCGCGCCGCTCGCCGATCTCGTAGAGCTGATTGAGGATCGCATCGCTGTCGGCCTGACTCATGCCTTCGATCCGCGTCGTCATCAGCCGGTCGACGAACAGCGTCTTGCGGCCGGTGTCGGGGTGGGTGATGAATAGCGGATGGTAGTGATGCGGGATGCCGCTGATGTCGCCCGATGAGCCGGCCTGCTTGGCGCGATTGTATTCGTGGATGTGCAGCGCCTTCCTGCCCTTGAGCTTTTCCTTCAGCGCCGCCGGCACCGCCTCGTAGGCCCGGTACATATTGGAGAACATCGTGTTGCCGCCGGTCGACGGCAATTCGAGCGCATAGAGGAAGGTGTACTTGTACGGCCGCGGCGTGTAGCCGGAATCGATGTGGAACCAGAACTCGCCATCGCCGAACGCGCCGATCGGCTTGCCGTCGACCTTGATGTTGGTCACCAGCAGGACCTTGTCACTGTCCTTGTTGCTGTCCTGTACGGTGCCCTCGGTGCGGCTGCGCAGTTGTTCCGGCGCTTTCTTGCGAAGCCCGAGATCGCCGAAATAGGTGGCAAACCGAAGCTGATCGTCCTGCGAGACATTCTGGCCACGGAACACCAGCACGAGGTGCTTGCCCCAGGCGCCCTTGATGGCTTCGACCGCCGCTTCGGAGAGTGGCTGGGTGAGATCGACCCCTTTGATTTCCGCACCGCACGCGGCTGACAACGGCGTGACCTCAATGTCGACGACATCCTGCATGGGGCAATTCCCTCCAAGACCGAGACGCTGGCTGTTTTTTGTCATGATAATGCCAGTCGTCCGGCGGTCATACCCCCCTGCCCGCGTTGTTCTCCGGTTCAAATCGCCGCCCAGTCGTGCTGCAATGGGCCGAATCTGGCACTGCGCGGCGCGGTTCCAGACCACGGGGATAATGATGAGACGGCGTGCCGTCATCGCCTCCGCGCTCTTGATGCTGGCCTGCGCAGGTTCACTCCCGGCGCAGGCGGGGACCGAGATTACCTTCGGCACCACCAGCAACACCGCATTCAACCTGGCGCATTACGTCGCCGTGGAAAAGAAATACTACGAGGCCGAGGATATCAAGGTCGACACCATCATTGCCGGCGCCGCGGTCGGCGTGCTGCAACAGCTCGCCGCCGGCTCGCTCAACATCGCGCAGGCCGCGACCGATCAGTCGCTGCGCGCGATTCTGCGTGGCGCGCCGATCCGAATCGTCGCGGGCGCCGCATCGAACGCGCCGTTCCGCGTCGTCGCCGCCAAGACCATCAAGAGCTGGAGCGAGCTCAAGGGCAAGACCATCAGCGTCGGCGGCCTGACCGATGTGACGCTCTACTTTCTGCGGGTGATGGCGCGAAAGAACAATCTCGCCGACCAGGACTACGATCTGCTGTTTGCCGGCGGCACCCCGGCCCGCTTTGCGCAGCTCGTGTCGGGGGCCGTTGCCGCCGCCATGCTGACCAACCCGGTTGACTTCTCCGCGCTCGAACAGGGCTATGTCGATCTCGGCAGCGTGCCGCAATACCTGCCGAACTGGGCGCAGAATAACATCCTGGTCGACACCCGCTGGGCCGCGCAAAATCGCGCCACGGTGCTGGCTTTCCTTCGCGCCCAGATCAAGGCGACGAATTATATCTATGAGCCCGCCCATCGCGACGAAGTCGTCGCGATCCTGGCCAAACACACCAAGGCCGCGCCACAGATCGCAGCGGCCACCTACGATCTCTACATCAAACAGGGCGTGATCGCCCGCGGAGCCGCGCTGTACGAGGACGGTATCAAGGCAAACTTCGATGCCCTGGTCGCGCTCGGCGATCTCGCCGCAGCGCCGCCGCTCGATCGGTTCGTCGACCCGAGCTTCCTCGCGGAAGCATCGAAACAATGACCGGCATTCGGACGCGCACGCTGGACTGCAGCGGCGGCATGCCGGCCTTCGTAGCTGTGCCAGACGGCGCGGCGAAGGTCCCAGTCGTGGTCGTCGTGCACGAACGCTATGGCCTGGTCCGCCATACGCGCGAGCTGGCGGAGCGTTTTGCGCGCGACGGCTATGTTGCCATCGCGCCGGATCTCTATTTCGAGCACCCGGACCAGGACGCGCTCCACCGCGGCGACGCCAACTGCGACGTCAGCGATCCCGACGCCGTCATCGCGCTCGGCGCCGCCATCGACGCCTTGCAGGCCATCCCGCAGGCCGACACGGCCCGACTGGCGATCATGGGCATCTGTCAGACCGGCCGGCTTCCGCTCGTGGTCGCGGCATCTCGCCCAATCGCCGCGGCGCTGGTCTGGTACGGCTCAGCCCAGCCGCGCGAATGGGCGGTCAATGCCAAGTATCCGCGCCCGCTCGACGACATCATCGCCGCGGTCGACTGTCCGGTGCTCGGCATGTTCGGCGAGACCGACCATCTGATCTCGATCGAAGATATCCGGCGCTTTCGCGATTGCCTGGAGCGCCGCGGCAAATCCTACGACATCCATGTCTACCGCGACGCCCCGCATGGCTGGCTCAACGACACCATGCCGGGGCGTTACCGCCGCGCCCAGGCGGAGGCAGCCTGGGCCCACCAGCGCGCGTTCCTTGCGCAGGTGCTGGCGCCTGGTTACGACCAGTCAGCGCGCATGCAACACTATGCGGCCGACCTCGCGGCCGATTACGATTTCACCCGGAATGTGCGGCACGAATAGGAGAACTCCATGGCACGCGATTTCGAGGACCATTGCTGGAAGGACATCGTCGACGAGGAGATCCTCGAGATCTACCAGCCCTATCGCCGCGAGGTCCGCGTCGGGCGAAACCCCGCCGTGCTGGCGATCGACCTCTATAACAAGGCCTATCAAGGCGGCAATCGCCCGGTGCGCGACGTCAACCGGCAGTACGAAGGCTCCTGCGGTGAAAACGCCTGGAAGGCCATCGAGCCGACGCGGGCGCTGCTGTCCGCCGCGCGGAAGGCCGGCCTGCCGGTGTTCTACACCACGCGTCATGCCGACACCGACGGCGTGCGCTCGACCCATCGCCGGATGGGTGCGGAGGCTGAATCGCTCTATCACATCAAGGAGGAGCTCGCGCCGATGCCGGGCGAGTTGGTCGTCTACAAGGAGCGCGCTTCGGGCTTCTTCGGCACGCCGCTGATCGCGCATCTGCGCAAGGCCGGCGCCGACAGTCTGATCATCTTCGGCGAGAGCACATCAGGCTGCGTGCGAGCCAGCACGGTCGATGCCTATTCGTACGGCTTCCACAACGTCGTGGTCGAGGAATGCACCTATGACCGCTCGATGCTGAGCCACAAGGTCAATCTGTTCGATCTGCATCACAAATACGCCGACGTGATGCACGTCGACGAGGTGATCGAGCACCTCAACGGCCTGGCGCGCGGCCGCAACGCCGCGTAAGCGACCGACGGTCGGCAACAGGCTCAGTCCTTGCGCTGAGTCTTGATCTCATTGAACTTGACCAGCGCCTGGTCAAATTTGACATTGAACATCCACATCGCATCGAGGATTTCGCGGAAGTTCGCCGATGTCCTGGCCCGGTCGGCTTGTCCGAAGGTGAACATGCTGTTGTTTCGCAGATAGCCCATGATCCTCGGTTCCGAAATTTGATATTTGGCGAAGTTGCCCGATTTCAGCGCCAACTTGGTCGGACTGGGAATGATCTGGATGAGCTCAAAGACCCTCATCTGGTCGATTGGGTTGGGCAGCGCTTTGACGATCTGCGGGATCTGCGGGAAGAGGTCGGCGTGCGCGTTCATCAGGCCGTTTCGCACGCCAATCCAATGATTGAACCGGCGATCGAGATTGCCGACCCGCGCCTCTTCCCTGTTGTCGCGCGCCTCTAGCGCCGGATCGAAGGCTGCAATCGATTTTTTGATCGCGGCCCATTTTTTTTGGCCAGCCTGATCCTCGGACACTCCGGTTTGGAAACTGCCTTTGTATTCATTCGAGCGCGCATTCCCCGCGTTCTGATGGCCGGACGTCTCGGCAAAGAAAATGCCGAGCATGATACGGCCGGCCACGTCCGCGTGGACCGCATCGAGGCCCTTGGCGCGCCCGATCGCGGTGGCAAGGTCGACAACGTCCTTGAATGGCGTTTCGGAGAATTGCGCATTGGCGGGCGGCGCCTCCAAGAGGCCGATGAGGCTGGAGTACTCGTCGAGCAGCGGCTCGTTTTCGGCATCGAAATATGCCGGAGGGATTCCGAATTTATTCGGCCTGCCGATTTTGGCCGGAACCGCGTCGGTGAGATCCTTGTACGCACCCAGCATTTTGTTGCGCGCCAGATAAAGGTCCTGGCCCGGCAAGTTCGGCAGGGGTTGTTTCGAACTGATCTGGGCGCGGCGCTGGCCAAGGATCGACCTGAAGTCGCTGACGGCCTTGTTATAGGTGTTGAGCGCATCCGACTGAGCGGCCGGTTGCGCCAGCGCTACGATCGGATACACGACGGCCGCGCCGCCAACCAGAGCGATGAACTCCCGGCGCTTCATCGATGCCTCCTACTCGCCCTTGATATTGGCTGCCGTGATGATCGGTCCCCACTTTTCCATCTCGGCTTTTTGAAATGCGGCCAGCGCTTCAGGCGTTTGCTGTTCAGGCGGATAGATTTCCTGTCCCAGACCGGCAAGTCGCTGGCGCACCGTCGGGTCAGCCATCGCGCGGACGATGATTTTGTTGAGCTCCGTCACGATGTTGCTTGGCGTGCCCTTCGGCGCCCAAACGGCATTCCACTGCAAAAGATGAAGACCAGGCGTGCCCGCCTCATCCACGGTCGGAACATCGGCCACCGCCGCCAATCGCGTTTTGGACATGATGGCAAAGCCCTTGATGGCGCCGCTCTGGATCTGCGGTATCGATGTGGTCGGAGTGTCAATCAGCATGTCGACCTGGTCGGCCAGCAAACCCTGCATCATTGGCGCGGCGCCGCGATAAGGGACAAACTGATGCTTGGTGACCGTCACGCTTTGAAAGAACACCCCGCCGATGTGGCCAAACCCGCCGACACCAGGGGTGCCTTGCGTGGCCTTTTCCGGATTGGCTTTCAACCACGCAATCAGTTCCTTCAGGTTGTTTGCTGGCAGACTCCTGCGTCCAACAATGAGTCCCGGATTGCTTGATAACAAAGCGATCGGCTGAAAATCGGCGAGCGTGTCGTATTGCAGCTTGTAAATCGATGCATTGGCGACATGTGTGCTCCATTGGCCGACGATGAGCGTATAGCCGTTCGGTGCGGCACGGGCGACCCGGCCCACACCGATGCTGCCGGCGGCACCGACGACGTTCTCAACAAGCACGGGTTGACCTAACGAGGCTCGGATGTGCTCGCCCAGAATTCGGGCAATCAAGTCGACTGGCCCGCCTGCTGGAAATGGCGCGACCAACGTAATCGGCTGCGTCGGATACGCTTGCGCATTCGCGAAGCGTGACACGGCTGGTAGCGCGGCCGCGCCCATTGCCAAATGTAAAAACTGCCGACGGGGAAGTTTCATGGCGTTTCCCTAAATTGTGTCAGTCCCGGCACCTGCAACGGCTTCTCGTGGCACGCAAACAGTACCTCACTCCTTCACCGCGCCGGTCATCGCCGACACATAGTGTTCGACGAAGAAGGCATAGAGGATTACCAGTGGCAGCGAGCCGACCAGGGCGCCGGCCATCAGCGAGCCCCAGCGATAAATGTCGCCATCGACGAACTCGTTGACGATGGCGACTGGCACCGTCTTGTTCTGCGTCGAGGACAGGAAGGTCAGCGCATAGATGAACTCGTTCCAGCACAGCGTGAAGCAGAAGATGAAGGCCGAGATCAGGCCCGGTATCG
>Ga0207670_10002079_pt1 | contig 10468 bp, 7 predicted proteins | sample KBSS23HmetaG_FD_184339 | JGI IMG/M metagenome (GOLD analysis project Ga0207670, IMG submission 184339) | Switchgrass rhizosphere microbial communities from Kellogg Biological Station, Michigan, USA - KBS S2-3H metaG (SPAdes) (version 2) | ecosystem: Host-associated > Plants > Roots > Rhizosphere... | reverse complement strand
GCTCGGCGCGGCGGAGTTCGTCGCGCTCGAGCGCGAGCTCGCCGAGCTCCAGTCGAAGGGCGACGCCCGCGAGGACGAAGAGGAGGCCCGCGTCGCCGAGCTCCTCGCGATCCTCCTCCAGGACTAGGCAGTTCAGGGGTGACGGACGAGCGTCACCACGCCGATCGACAGGCCGATCGCGACGACGAGCCATCGCACGACCTCGCGCCCGACCCGCTGCGCCATGCGGGCGCCGGCGTACCCGCCGCCGATCGCGGCGATCGCCATGAGGAGCGCGAGCCCCCAGCGGACCTCGTCGCCGAGCGCGAACGTCGCGGCGGCGACGCCGTTGATGCAGACGGCGGCGAACGTCTTCAACCGGTTCATCTGGTGGAGATCGCGGAGGCCCAAGATCCCCATCGCCGCGAGCATCAGGATCCCGATCCCGGCGCCGAAGAAGCCGCCGTACGTCGCGACCAGAAACTGGAACGCGACGATCGCCGCGTGCACCGCGCGCGACGGCGGCTGGTCGCCCGACGACGCGAACCGCCGGCGGAGCGGGTCCTGGACGACGAAGAGCCCCGTCGCGCCGAAGAGGAGCCACGGGACGAGCCGCCCGAACAGGCTGTCGCCGGCGCGGATCGCCAGGAACGCGCCGAGCGCGCCGCCGAGGACGCTCGGGACGCCGAAGCGGAGGAGCGCGCCGCGGTCGTCGCCACCGGCGCCGCGGTAGCCCCAGAACGCGCTGAGCGATCCGGGGACGAGCGCGACGGTGCTCGTCGCGTTCGCGGCGACGGGCGACACGCCGAGCGCGAGGAGCGCCGGGAACGTGAGGAGCGTCCCGCCGCCCGCGATCGAGTTGACCGCGCCGGCGAGCGCCGCCGCGCCGCCGATCAGCGCGAGCCCGAGGGGGCCGTCCAGGGGAGGCAAGGCCTCGCGGTCCGCCGGCCGCTAGCCGGCGGCGCGCGCGAGGCCGGCGACGTGGGGGACGGGCGAAGACGCGGGGGTCAGCTCGATGTGCGAGCTCTCCTTCGACCGCATCGCGCCGCGCGACGACGCCGGCAGGCGCGCGTGGAGACGGGCGCCGTCGAGGATCGCCTCGCACAGGCTCGCGTAGTCGACGCCGGCGGCGGCGGCGATCTTCGGGAGGAGCGACGTCGGCGTGAAGCCGGGGAGCGTGTTCACCTCGAGGACGTACTCGTTCTCCCCCTCGGTCACGAGGAGGTCGACGCGGCAGGCGCCGGTGCAGCCGAGCGCGCGAGCGGCGCGATCGGCGAGGTTCATGACGCCGCGGAGGCGCGTCGCCCCGAGGCGCGGCGGCGCGATGTACTCCGTCGCGCCCGGCGTGTACTTCGACGCGTAGTCGTAGATGCCGCTCTTCGGGACGACCTCGATCGCGCCGAGGACGCGCCCGTCGAGGATCCCGACGTGCACCTCGGTCGCCTGGACGAAGCGCTCGACGAGGACGTGGCTGTCGTGCTCGAGCGCCGCGTCCACCGCGCGCACGAGCTCGCGGAGGTCGTGCGCCTTCGCCATCCCGACGCTCGACCCCTCGCCGCGCGGCTTCACGATGACGGGGAAACCGAAGCTCCCGTGGAGCTCCTCGATCGCGTCGAGATCGCCCTGCGTCGCCACGTAGTACGGCGGCGTCGGCACGTTGTGCAGGCGGAACATCTCCTTCGCCTTGAGCTTGTCCATGGCGAGCGCCGACGCGAGGACGTTCGACCCGGTGTACGGGATCCCCATCAGCTCGAGCATCCCCTGCACGCAGCCGTCCTCGCCGCCGCGCCCGTGGAGCGCGATGAACGCCACGTCGATGTCGGCATTGCGAACGAGCTCGTCGAGCCCCGGTGAATCGGGCCCGAAAGCGATGCGGACGACGTCATGCCCGCGGCCATCGAGCGCCCGCGCGACCCCCTCGCCGGTGCGCAGTGAGACCTCGCGCTCCGCGCTCAAGCCGCCCATCAGAACACCCACACGTCGCTTGATCATGCGCCTCCGGAGCTGCATCCCTCGCGCCGCGCACACTCACCGCAAAAAAACGCGCGGAGAGGGCGGGGCTCGGAACGCGAACGTGTCTCGGCCGCCACGCGGCTGATGCTTCGTGACCACCGCACGTATCAAGTCGGCGGCCGAGCGGTCAAGAATATGGAGACGCGCGCACCACGCCCGCTTGTTCGGGTGGGGCGAGCCCCTAATCCAGCTCGACGAGGATCGCGGTGATGTTGTCGCGGCCGCCGCGCTCGTTCGCCAGATCGATGAAGCGGCGGACGGCCCGCTCCCGCCCGAGGCGCACGATCGGGATGATGTCCTCGTTGCGAAGGTAGCCGTGGAGGCCGTCGCTGCACAGGAGGAAGCGATCGCCCGCCGACAGCGCGATGAGGCGCGTGTCGACCTCGACGTAGTCGCGGTTCCCGACCGCGCGCGTGATGACGTTCTTGTGCGGCGACCGCCGCGCGTCCTGCTCCGTGATGAGCCCCTGTTTGAGCTGCCACGCGATGAGCGTGTGGTCCTCGGTGAGCTGCTCGAGCTCGTCCTCGAAGACGCGGTAGACGCGGCTGTCCCCCACCTGCGCGGTCACCGCGTAGTCGCCGGACAGGAGGAGGGCGCTGATCGTCGTCCCCATCCCGCTCTTCCCCCGATCGAGCTCCGCCATCGAAAAGACCATGTAGGTGGCGGCCTGGATCGCGCTCTCCATGAGCCGGCTCGCGGCGTGGGCGTCTTCCGGCGAGACCGGGTCGTGGAGGACGCGCATCGTCTTGAGGCCGCGCTTCACCATCCCGAAGACCGTGTCGACCGCCTCCCGGCTCGCGATCTCGCCCGCGGCGTGGCCGCCCATGCCGTCGGCGACGATGTACAGCCCGAGGTCGTCGTCCAGGAAGAACGCGTCGTCCTCGTTGGCGCTCCGCTTCCGGCCCACGTCGGACGCCCCGCAACCGCGACGGCACGTGGCCCTCCCCGCGGCGCCGGGCGGCCGGGTTGGGATCGTCGCTGGCGCCGGAGGGTCGGTGCTGCTCATCCTCGCTCCAACAAGTATAGACCGCCGCGCCGACTTCCCACTAGCCTGCCGACCCGGTGGCTGGGACGAGCGCGTCAGGGTCGTCGCTTCGCGTCGGGCTCCGCGTCACTCCACGCGGGCGGATCGGCGGCGCCGACGTGCTCCTCGCGCTCCTCGTCGTGTCGGTCGTCGCGATGATGATCGTGCCGCTCCCGACGTGGCTGCTCGACATCCTGTTGGCGACCAACCTCTCCATCTCCGTCGCCATCCTCCTCGTCGTCCTGTACGTCCCCGACGCGCTCGCCATCGCCACCTTCCCCACCGTCCTCCTCCTGACGACGCTCTTTCGGCTCGCGCTCAACGTCTCGTCGTCGCGGTTGATCCTGCTCCAGGCCGACGCCGGCGAGGTGATCCGGGCGTTCGGCACGTTCGTCGTGCGCGGCAATTACGTCGTCGGCGCCGTCGTCTTCCTGATCCTCACGATCATCCAGTTCGTCGTCATCGCCAAAGGGTCGGAGCGGGTGGCCGAGGTGGGTGCGCGCTTCGTCCTCGACGCGATGCCGGGCAAGCAAATGGCCATCGACGCCGAGCTCCGCGCCGGCGCCATCGACGGCAACGAGGCTCGGAGAAGGCGGCGCGCGCTCTCCCGTGAAAGCCAGTTCTACGGCTCGATGGACGGGGCGATGAAGTTCGTGAAGGGGGACGTGATCGCGTCGCTCGTGATCACGGTCGTGAACATCCTCGGCGGGCTCGCGATCGGCGTCGGGATGAAGGACATGGCCGCGGCCGACGCGCTCAAGCGCTACGGCCTCCTCACGATCGGCGACGGCCTCGTATCGCAGATCCCCGCGCTCGTCCTGTCGACCGGCGCCGGCGTCCTCGTCACGCGCACGGCGAGCGAGGAGCCCGATACGCCGCTCGGCGAGGAGCTCGCGCGGCAGCTCTTCGGCGTCCCGAAGGCGCTCCGCGTGGCGGGGCTCTTCGTCCTCCTCCTCGCGGCGGTGCCCGGCCTCCCCGGCCCGCCGTTCGTCATCCTCGGCGCGGCGCTCCTCGTCGCGGCGCGCGCGCGGACCGCGCAGCTCGCGAGGGACGAGCGCGAGGTGGCCGCCGAGCCGACGCGCGAAGCGTCACCGCGCCGCGGCCCGGCGTTCGTGCCGATGGTCGTCCCGTGGAGCGTCGAGGTGAGCGCGGATCTCGAGCCGCTCCTCGACGGCGGCCGCGACGGCGGCGGGGGGAGCGAATCGGCCGACGGCGTGCGCGCGCGCGCCCTCGCGCTCCGCGAGGAGATCTTCGGCGAGCTCGGCGTCCCCCTCCCCGCGCCTCGCGTCCGCGTCGCGCGCGATCTCCCGGCGCGCCACGTCGCGCTCTCGCTCCACGAAGTCCCGGCGCGCGTCGTCGTCATCCCCCCCGAGGTCCAAGGCGCCGACGTGCCGGTGCTCGTCGCGCGCGAAGCGGGCGACTTGATGCGCTCCCGCGCCGCGGACTTCTTCGGCCTCGCCGAGACGCAGCGGCTCCTCGACGAGCTCGAGCAGCTCGCGCCGGCCGTCGTGCGGAACGTCGTCCCGAAGCCGGTGTCGCTCACGCTCCTCGCCGACGTGCTCCGCCGCCTCGTCGAGGAGCGGGTGTCGGTGCGCGATCTCCGCGCGATCCTCGAGGCGCTCTCGACGGTCGCGGCCACCGAGAAGGACCCGCTCCAGCTCTCCGAGTACGTGCGGAGCCAGCTCCGGCGCGCGATCACGTTCCGCCTCACGCGCGGCGCGCGGCACCTCGACGTCTTCCTCCTCGACCCGACGATCGAAGACACGGTGCGACGCGCGATCACGCGGACGCCGAACGGCGCGTTCCTCGCGCTCCCGCCGGCGGCGGCGCGCGACGTCACCGCCGCCATCCGGCGCGCGCTCGCCGAGGGCGACGCCGAACACCCGCCTGTCATCCTCACGCAGCCGGACATCCGCCGCTTCGTGAAGAAGCTCCTCGACGGCGAGGGGCCGCAGATCACCGTCGTGAGCTTCGCGGAGCTCCTCCCGGAGGTGAACCTCCGGCCGATCGCGAAGGCGACGCTCGTTAATTTATAGTCAGACCCGCTGCCGGACCATCTTCCGCGGGACGACGCCGGAGCGCATCAGCATGTTCTTCGCTTCCTTCTCGAGGAGCGGGTGAATCTTCTTCGAGCCGACGAACATCGCGAGGAGCTGCGGGTTCGCGTCGGCGAGCTTCTTCAGCGCGCGGTTCATCGCCTTCGTGTCGTTGAGCGCGGCGTGGGCGAACGCGCGCGCGCGCCACATCTGGATCCGCGCCTCGGCGAACTCGGGGTCCTCCGGGTTGAAGAGCTCGAGCGTCTCGAGCGCCTTCTTCGCGTTCCCGGTGCGCGCCCACGCCTCGCCGGCGACGGTCGCGAACATCGCGCGCGACTTCGCGTCCTGCGCCTTGCCGAGCTCCAGCTTGTCGACCAGCGGGCGCGCGGCCTGCGCCTCGTTCAGCGTCAGGTGCAGGTTGGCGCGGAGCGCGCGGACCTGATCGGCGACCGGCGCGATCACCTTGTCGAGGTTGATCGACTCGAGCGTGCCGAGCGCCTTCCGCGGGTCCTCCTGCATCTCGAGCTGCGCGCGCGCGAGGAGCGCCTGGCTGTCGCCCTTCTTGAAGTCGGTCTCGAGCTTCCGGAGCGCTTCCTTCCGCCCCTCGTCGGTGTCCGCGCCGCGGAGGAGGTCGCCGAGCGCCTCGCTCTTCCCCACCGTCCGCACGAGCCAGATCGTCCCGCCGATCGCGAGCGCCGTGAGGACGCCGGCGATGATCTTCGGGATCGCCGTCGGGATGAAGAGCGCGCCGATCCACACGACGGCGACGAGGAGCCCGACGCGCACATAGATCTTCTTGAGGTCCGTCGCGGCCCGCTGCGCTGCGCCCGTCCCCTTCTGGAGATCCATGAGCTCTTTCTGGAGCTCGGCCGCCGACTTCCTCTTCTTCTTCTTGTTGCTCGGTGCGTTCTCTTCGGCCACGGGGGCCGTGTAGCACATTTAGCGCGGCGGCGGGACCGACGCGACCGGCTCGCGCGCCATCTCCGGATCCTCTTCCTGCACGATCTGCCGGAAGTGAATGAAGACGCTCTGCGCGATCGACATGCACGGCACGGCGAGGAGCGCGCCCGGCGTGTGGAAGAAGTGCTCGCCGATGAGGAGCGAGAAGATGACGAGCACCGGGTGGATCTTCGCCTGGTCGCCCATGATCTTCGGGTTCAAGACGTTCGCCTCGAGCTGGTGGATCGCCACGATCCAGACGAGGACGAAGAGCCCGGTGCCGAACGACTGCGTGAGGCCGAGCGCGACCGCCGGGATCGCGCTGGCGATCGATCCGAAGATCGGGATGAGCGACAGGAGCGTGGCGATGATCGCGAGGATCGGCCAGTATTTCAGGCCCACGAGCGCGAAGCCGATCGCCGAGAGGACCCCGTTGATGAGGCAGATGATGATCTGCCCGCGGACGACGCCGGCGAGTCCGCGATCGATGCGATCGACGAGGCGCAGGAACGACAGCCGGTTCGACGGGCGGACGAGGAACGTGAAGAAGCGGAGGATCCGCTCCTTCGTCAGCATGAGATACGCGCCCACCATCAGCGTGAGCCCGAAGACGAAGAAGAAACGGCTCACGCCGGCGATGATCCCGCCGCCGATCCGCGCCACCTCGAACGCGTTCTGCCGCGCGTACTCGATGCTCCCCTGGAGCGACTCGGAGACGAGGCGATCGACGTCGAGCGGCGCCTGCGCGGGGTGGCGCTTGTCGACGACCCACGCGTCGCGCACCTTGCGCACGGTCACGCCGCTCCCGACCTCCACCTCGTACGATCCGTCGGGGCGCGGCCGGACGACGAGCGACGGCTGGTCGGGCGCCGGCGCGGCCTCGGGGGCGGCGGGGCCGCCGGTGATCGCGCGGATCCGCTCCTGCGCTTTCGGCACCCACGTCCCCTTCGCCTCGGCGACGAGCTGGGGGACGTCCTTCGCGAACTTCGTGAGCTCCATCCCGATGCGCGGCGCGACCAGACGCACGAACGTGAAGAGGCCGCCGAGGACCACCGCGTAGACGAGGATGATCGCGATGCCGCGCGGGATCCGCCGGCGCTCCGCCCACTGCACGAGCGGCTGGAGCACGTACGCGATGAGGAGGCCGAGGACGAGCGGGAGCATCACCTCGTGCGCCGCGACGACGATCGCCACCACGACGATCGCGCTCACCGCGAGGAAGACCGGGCGGTGCCAGCGCACGCGCGGCCCCGGCGGCACCTCCGGGAGCGACCCGGAGCTCCGCGGCTCGCTCGGATCGAACGCCGGCTCGCGCGGCCCGCCAGCGCTCACCGCGCCCTCCGATTCACCGCGCTCTCCATCACGGCGCGCGCACGGCGCGCGCTCGCCCGGGAGGTCTTCGAGGTGCGGCGCGAGCGCCGCGTACGTCTCGTCGAGGAGCTGCGGCATGATCCGCGTGTCCGCGACGACCGGCATGAAGTTGGAGTCGCCGTTCCAGCGCGGGACGACGTGGACGTGGAGGTGATCGGCGATCCCCGCGCCCGCCGGGACGCCGAGGTTGATCCCGACGTTCGCGCCGTGCGCCGACGTCGCCCGCTTCACGCGCACGGTCGCGGCTGTGACGAGGCGCATGAGCGCGTCGTGCTCCTCGTCCGGGAGCGCGTCCGGCGACGCCACGTGGCGGCGCGGTATGACGAGCACGTGGCCCGCGTTGAACGGATATCGATTCAAACAAATGTACGCGTGCTCCTGCACCAAGAGGACGAGGTCGCTCCGCCACGCGCTCTTCGGCTTCGATACGAATTCACAAAATATGCAATGCGCAGGTTTCTCCCGGAGGATGTAATCCATCCGCCAGGGGGCAAAGAGCCGCTCGGTCATCGTGGCGTCACCATAGCCCCGCGCCGCGCGCGGCCGGAAGAGAGTCGGAGGTGCCCATCGATCCGACCGATCAGCGCCCGCCGGCGATCCGGTAGCGGACGCGATAGAGATCGGCGCGGCCCGCCGCGGGGGGGCCCACGGGGCCGGTCGACGTGAAGTAGAGGACCATCGGCTCGTCCGCGCGGATCGACGGGCCGAAGTTGAGCTCGCCGGGCGGGTTCACCGCCGCCGGGAGCTTCCGCGGCGCGCCGTAGACGCCGCGCGCGGCGTCGGGGAAGCTCACGTGGAGATCGGCCGCGTCGGTCGTCGCGCCGGACGCGAAGACGATCGTCGCGCCGTCGTGCAGAAACGTCGGATCGAAGTCCTCCCCCGGACCGTTGATCGCGCCGTCGAGCCGCTCCGCCGCGCCCCACGCAGCGCCGGACGGCGCGCGCCGGCTCACGAAGAGGTCGTGCCGCCCGGCGCCGCCGCGGCCGTCGGTGCAGAAGAGGAGCGTGCGACCATCGGGCGAGAGGACGGGGCCCCACTCGTCGCCCGCCGAGTTCACCGCCGGCCCGAGGTTCGACGCCTCGCCGTACCGCCCCGAAGCCGCGTCGAAAGGAGCGAAGTAGATGTCGTCGCCGCCGAGGCCGCCGGGGCGGTTCGAGAAGAAGTAGACGCCGCTCCCGTCCGGCGCGAACGACGGATCGAAGTCGTTCGACGGCGAGTCGAACGCGACGCTGACCGGCGCCCCCCACCCGGCGGCGGTGCGCGCCGACTCGAGGACGTCCCAACCGCCGCGCCCCCCTTCCCAGCCGATCGCGCCGAAGAGGACGCGATCGCCGCCCGGGCTCGCGGTGAGCTTCACCTCGGAGCGCGGCGTCGAGACGACGCCGGGGAGGACGAGCTCCGGCGCGCCGGTGAGCTCGATCGCGGGCGCGCGCAACCCCTCCGATCCGCCGCCCCGCGGCGGCGCGGCCGCCTCCGGAGGCGACGCGCACGCGGAGAGCGCCGCCAAGAAGACCATCGTTCGAACCGCTCGCGCGCGCATGTCACCCTCGAAAAAGACGAACGGGCGGGCCCCGGAGATCCCCCCGGAGCGCCGCCCGTCGCGCCTCACTCGACTGTCTCAGTCGTCGTTCTTGTCGTCCTTCTGGACGACGAGCTTCTCGCCGAGCTTCTGCTTGATCAGCTCGCCGATCGTCCCGCCGCCGCTCTTGCTCTCCTCGGCTCCGCCGCCCTTCTTCGGAGCGACCGAGGCGCGCTTCTCCGCCTTCGCGGACGACGTCGCGACGGGCACCGCCTCACCGACGCGCATCGACAGCGTGAGCCGCCGATCCTGCGAGTCGATGTTCGCGATCTCCGCCTGCAGCTTGTCGCCGATCTTGAGCTCGCGCGGCTCGCCGCTGTCGTCCTTCGGGAGGACGAGCTCGTTCTGCGGGATGAGCCCCTCGACGCCGTCGCGCACGCGGACGAACGCGCCGTAGTCGACCGTGCTCACCACCGCGCAATCGACCACCTTGCCGGGGGGGAACTCGCTGAAGATCGTCGGCCACGGGTCGTCGAAGAGCTGCTTGATGCCGAGCGAGACCTTCTTCTCGTCGTGGTTGATCGAGAGGATGATCGCCTCGACGTCGTCGCCCTTGTGGAACATGTCGCCGGGGTTGTTGACCTTGGCCGTCCACGAGAGATCGCTCTTGTGCACCATGCCGTCGACGCCCTCTTCGATCCCGATGAAGACGCCGTAGTCGGTGAGCGACCGGACCTTGCCGCCGATCTTGTCGCCCGGGTGGTACTTCTCGGTGAAGAGCGTCCACGGATCCGGCTCGAGCTGCTTGAGACCGAGCGAGATCCTCTTCGCCTTCGCGTCGACTTCGAGAACCTGACAGTCGAGCTCCTGCCCGACCTCGAGGAGCTTCGACGGGTGCTTGACCTTCTTGGTCCAGCTCATCTCGCTGACGTGGATGAGACCCTCGACGCCCGGCTCGAGCTCGACGAACGCGCCGTAGTCGGTGATCGACATGACCTTGCCGTGGACGCGCTTGCCCGGCGGATACGCCTCCTCGGCGTGGTTCCACGGATCCTCCTGCGTCTGCTTCAAGCCGAGGCTGACGCGCTCCGTCTCCGGGTTGTACTTGAGGACCTTGACGGTGACCTCGTCGCCCACCTGGAAGACTTCGCTCGGGTGGTTGACGCGACCCCAGCTCATGTCCGTGATGTGGAGGAGGCCGTCGATCCCGCCGAGGTCGACGAACGCGCCGTACTCGGTGATGTTCTTGATGACGCCCTTGACGACCTTCCCCTCCTCGAGGGTCTGGAGCGTCTGGCTCTTGATCTGATCGCGCTCCTTCTCGAGGAGGACGCGGCGCGAGAGCACGATGTTTCCGCGCTTCTTGTTGAACTTGATGACCTTGAATTGGTAGGTCTGCCCGATCAACTTGTCCAAGTTGCGGATCGGGCGGAGGTCGACCTGGCTGCCCGGGAGGAACGCCTTCACGCCGCCGCGGATGGTGACCGAGAGGCCGCCCTTCACGCGCTGGCTGATCGTCCCTTCGATGAGCTCGTCGCGCTCGCACGCGCTCGAGATCTCATCCCAGACCTTCATCTTGTCGGCCTT
>Ga0207670_10002077_pt1 | contig 10473 bp, 8 predicted proteins | sample KBSS23HmetaG_FD_184339 | JGI IMG/M metagenome (GOLD analysis project Ga0207670, IMG submission 184339) | Switchgrass rhizosphere microbial communities from Kellogg Biological Station, Michigan, USA - KBS S2-3H metaG (SPAdes) (version 2) | ecosystem: Host-associated > Plants > Roots > Rhizosphere... | reverse complement strand
GGACGAAGACGTCGTCGACGATCGAGCTCACGGCGAAGAACGCTGCGTCGTCGAGCGCGCGGAAGTAGACCGACCCGTGGACGCCCGACGCGGCGTGAAAGAACTCGGTCTTCACCGGGATCGTCACGGTGGCGCGCCCCTCGTCGATGGCGATCGACGCGCCGAACCACGCGCTGATCGGCGCCGACGCGTACATCCGCTCGAGGCGTCGAAAGTGCTCGCTGGGGATCTGCCGGGAGCCCGGCGACGGCGAGGAAGGGTCCGACATCGCGCGAGTATGCAGCGGCTCCCTCGGCGATGTCAGCGACCGCGAAGCGGGGCGATGTCGCCGCACGCGAGCATCGTGCCGAGCGCGATCCGCCGGAGCTTTCCGCTCGTCGTCCGCGGGATCGCGCGCGCTCGGGGAAGTAGTTCGTGCCGCGCACGGTGAAGACCTCGTCCATCCGTCCGCAGACGTAGACCTCGCCGCGATGAACGAAGCCCAAATCGCGCGTCGAGAGCCACCCGTCGGCGAACGGGCGCACGAGCTAAGAGGCCGACGCGATCGCCGGGGCCGAAGCGCGACGCGGCGACGCGACGCGCGCGACGCTCGATCTCCGGGTACGCCGCGCGATCGACGTCGCCGTGCCGGTTGTAGACGGTGATCCCGTTTCTCCGGCGCGAGCGAAACCGTGCGGCGCAGGCACCCGACGACGGTGTCGCCGGGCTCGGCCGCCTGGGTCACGTCGCCCACTCGCCGAGGAGCTCGAGCATCGGCGGAACGACGGCCTCCGGCGCCTCTGCGACGAGCTGATGGCCGACGTGCGGGACGGTAACGACGCGGCTGTGCGGCATGAGCTCGTGGAGGAGCCGGTTGTGCCGGAGCGTCATGACGATGTCGGCCTCACCGCCGAGGAGGAGCGTCGGCATCCGGAGCGACGGGAGGCGGCTCCGCGTGTCGTAGCCCTCGCACGCGAGGGTGTGCTGGATGAACGCCTTGAGCGCGAAGTCCTCCTTGCGGACGAGCGACTTCAAGATCCGCATCTCGCGTGTCCGCGTGTTGCAGAAGTGCGGCGAGAAGTTCCACAAGAAGAGATCGTCGATGAGGAACTGCGCCCCCGCCTTCTCGGCGAGCGCGCGCCAGTGGCGGAGGAGCGTCCGCCCGTACTCGTCGGTGTACGACGCGCTCGCCGCGAGGATCAGCGCCCCGATGCGATCGGGGCACGCGAGCGCGAGCTCGAGCGCGATGAAGCCCCCCTCCGAGTGCCCGACGACCGCCGCGCCGTCGATCTCGAGGGCGTCCATGAAGAGGCGGATGTCCTCCGCGAGATCGGCGATCGTGAAATCGCGCTGCCACGGCGCCTCCGCGCCGCCGTACCCGCGGAGGTCGCACGAGTACACGCGGTAACGCGGACCGAGCTCGAGCGCGACCTCACCCCATCCCGCGCGCCGTTGCCCGAGGCCCGGGATGAGGACGACCGGCGGGCCGTCACCGGTCACTGTGTATTCGACGACTCCACGCTCCCCGAGGTCGACGGATGACATGATCCAATCCGATGATCAGGTGCCGCGGTGGAGTCGGTCGAGCGACACATCGACCCCGGCGCGGCGAGGGGCGCGGGGGGCGCGCGCGGCGATGTTCGGGACGCCGGTGGCACGGAAGGGCCGCTCGGTGTACCGGGCGACGCGCGTCCCCGGCAAGTAGACGTGCTCGCCATCCTTCGCGAGGCGCGCCTTCTCGGCGTCGAACGCGGCGCGGAACTGCTCCCCTGCCGCGATCTCCGCGGCGTCCGGCGCGCCGAGCTCCTTCTCCATGTCGGCGAGGAACGCCGCGACCTCGGCGCGGATCGCGTCGTTCGGGAGGTACTCGGCGGTCCGCAAGAAGACGGGGCGGAGCGCCGCGGCGCGTCGGCCGAGGAGCTCGCCGCGCGCGCGCATCCGATCGCGCGACGCGCCGCGGAGCGTGCGCGACGCAGGGCCGATCCGGTCGTCGATGTAGTCGTACCCCTGGAAGAGCAGCTCGCGGAGCTGATTGCCGAGGCTGTTCGCGTGCGACACCGACACCACGCCGATCCACGGCAGGCGCGGAGAGGCCGAGACGCCAGCGTGCTGGGGATCGCTTCGTCCCACGGAAGGGTCGGCAGTATAGCGGCCGACCTCATGCGCGCAACCGAGCGGCCGCGCGTCTCGCGCGCGGCGCCGTCAGAGATGCAATCCCGTGTGGATACCCATGATCGCGCCGAGACCGGCGCCACCGCCCGAGCTCCCGAAGTCGGGGTCGGTGCTGTTCGAGACCGCCGCGCGCCGCAGGAAAAGGACGTCGCCCGCGATCTCCGCACCCAGCGAAAACCATGGTGAGAGGTAGTAATCGAGCCCGAGCTGAAGCCCGGCGTCGAATCCGCGCACCCGGACGTCCGACGCGGACACATTGCTCGTCGCGCTCGTGAGCGCGTCCTGGCTCAACGTCCCGACGAAGCTGTATCCGCCGTGCAATCCGAAATACGCGTCCCACCGACTTATCGGTAGATGGAACGCCGCCTCGCCATTGATCTGCCAGAGATTGAAATTGGAGAGCGCGTGGTATCGGACGCGCGGCCCCAGCGTGAAAATGAGGAGGCGGACGCCGAGCCCGAGGTCGAACTCGGGGCCCGCGCCCGTCGTCTTCGCCACCGCGAGCTTGTCCGAGTTGAGCGTCTCGAGGCCCACCGTCGAGAACGAGACGCCGCCGTTCACATAGAAGAACTCGAGGCCGCGACCGCTGTCTTCACGCTCCGACGCGTCGAGCGTCTGCGTCGTCTCCGTCACCGGCGTGGACGGAGGCGGCGTCATCGCCGGCGCGGTCGTCGCGCTCGGATCCATCGGCGGTGGCGGCGCGAGGTCTTGCGCCAATGCGGTGCGCGGCAGGACCGCGAGCGCCGTCGTGGCGAGCGCGCAGGCGTACGCGAAAGAGCGGTGGAGCGAGCGTTTCACGAGGAGCCCCCTTTCGATTTCTCGGTGATCGGCGCCGCGTCACGCGATGGCGGCGGCGCCCCGTCGTCCTCCGCGCCGCCCGGCTCGGCGGGCGTCTCGGTCGCGGGGACGCGATACTCCTCGTTCAACCACTTTCCGAGATCGATCTGCCGGCAGCGCGCCGAGCAGAACGGGCGCGTCGCCCGCGCGGCGTCGGTCAGCACCGCGCCGCAGATCGGGCACGCGCCGTTCGTCACAGCGGCGCCTGCTCCGCCGCCGCGGGCTCGGCCGTCGCGAGCGGGACGATCTCCGCGGGGACCTCGGGCTCCACGGCGACCGCATCCAGCGCGCAGCTCTTCTCGAGGAGCTCGGCGACGTCGAGCTGGGCGATCCGGTCTTCGACGCTCTGGCTCTTGAGACCGTCCGAGAGCATCGTCATGCAGAACGGACACGCGCTGGCGATCGTCTTCGCGCCGGTGTCGAGGAGCTGGAGCGTCCTCTTCACGTTCACGCGATTCTGGTTCTGCTCCTCCATCCACATCTGCGCGCCGCCCGCGCCGCAGCAGAGGCCGCGCTGGCGGTTCCAGTACTCCGGCTCGACGAGCTCGACCCCGGGGATCGCCCGGAGGATCTCGCGCGGCGAGTCGTAGACGTCGTTGTAGCGACCGAGGTAGCAACTGTCGTGGTACGTCACGCGCGCGTTCACGGGGAGGCGCGGGACGAGCTTCCGCTCCGCCAAGAGGCCGAGGAGGAAGTCGGTGTGGTGCACGACCTCGAGCTTCGCGCCGAAGTCGGGATATTCGTTCTTGAGCGAGTTGAAGCAGTGCGGGCACGCGGTCACGACGCGGCGCACGCCCCCCTGCTCCTGGTACCCCTTCAGCGTCGCGACGTTCCCCTCGGCGAGCGACGCGAAGAGGAACTCGTTCCCGGCGCGGCGCGCCGGGTCGCCGGTGCAGTTCTCTTCCTGCCCGAGGATCGCGAAGTCGACACCCGCCGCCTTCAGGAGCTTCGCCGTGGCGCGCGCGATCTTCTTCGCGCGGTCGTCGTAGCTCGCCGCGCACCCCACCCAGTAGAGGACCTCGGCGCCGGGCTTCTCCGCCATCGTCGGAATATCGAGTCCGTCCGACCACGCGGCGCGGTCCATGCGCGAGAGGTTCCACGGGTTCCCGTTCACCTCCATCGCCTGGAACGGCTTCTGGAGCTGCGCCGGGAACTCGTTCTTGATGAGGACGAGGTTCCGCCGCATGTCGACGATCTTGTCGACGTACGAGATCATCACCGGGCACTGCTCTTCGCACGCGCGGCACGTCGTGCACGCCCAGAGGACGTCGGGGTGGATGATGTTCGGGACGAGATCGATCGGCGCGACCGCCAGCGCGGCGCCGTTGGCCGCAGCCGGAGATGCGCCCGCGTCGGGAGCAGCCGCGGCCCCATCGCCCGCCGCCGCGGCCCCACCACCCTCTTCTGTGACTGCCCCTGCGCCCGCGGTCGCGCTCGCCGCCGGGGGCTTCGCGTCCGCTTCGCCCGCCTTCTTCCGCGCCGCGATGAACTCGCCCTCGCGTGCGTAGAGGTGGTTCCGGAGATCGAGCGTCAGGTGCTTCGGCGAGAGGATCTTCCCCGTCCGGTGCGCGGGGCAGTTCTCGGAACAGCGGCCGCACTCGGTGCACGTGTAGAAGTCGAGGATCGCCTTCCACGAAAAATGCTCGATCCGCCCGACGCCGATCGGCAGCGCCGCGGGATCCGGCGACTCCGCGGCGCCCATCATGACCTCCGCGAGCTTCTCGGCGTTCTCCGCCATCGGCGCGAGGCGGCCGCGCGGCGCGAGGTCACGCGTGAAGACGTTCGGGATCGCCGTGATGACGTGGAAGTGCTTCGAGTGCGGGAGGAGGTTCAAGAAGAGGAGGACGAGCGACGAGTGCACCCAGAAGCCGGCGTGCGCGAGGACGATGAGCACGCCGCCGGGGAGCGACTGGAAGAGCACGCTGAAGAGCGACCCGGCCGGCGCCCACGGCGACCAGCCGATCGCGTGAGCCTCGAGGCCGAGCGGCGCGACGATCGTCGCGATCGACCCGCACTGTCCGTACGTGACCGTGCCCCCGAGGCCGTTCACGCCGCAGAGCTCGAGGCGGCGCGCCTTCAGGACCATCGCCGCGCCGTCGTACGTCATGTCGGCGAGCATCATCGTCGCGATGATCACGAGGATGAGCGTCCCCTCCCAGTGGAGGGTCGTCCGCTTCAGCGGGCGGATCACGCGGTAATAGAAGAAGACCGCGACCCCGACGAGGACGAGCGTCGCGACCGTGTCCTTCACGAGCTCGTACGCCTGCCCGGCGATCTGGTCCGGGCTGAGGACCCACAGGTTGAAATCGGACGAGAAGCCGCGCCCCCAGAGGACGAGCGTCCGGAGGAGGAGGACCGAGAAGCCGAGGAAGATCAGCTTATGGGCGATCCCAGCGGGCTGGTAATAGTCCATCTTCTCCTGGGCGAACGCGTACCGCCACGTGCCGCGGAGCCGCTCACCCAGCTTGTCGATCCGATTGGCGGAGCGGCCGACGCCAAGGAGCTGCCACCGCCGGCTCGCCGACCACGCGAACGCGGAGAACGCCGCGACCATCAACACGAGCATCGCCGTCGGGTTCATGCGCCCCTCCGGATCTTCCGTTCTTCCCGTCGTTTCACAACCGGCAGTTATAGGACTTCGCCGAAGTGCGTCAATCACGGCTGCAGCGGTTAGTCTGGTTTCGAGGGGAGCGCCGCTCCCCTCGAGCTCCCCAGCCGATCACGCCCTAGTCCTACGTCACGTCCGCCCCGGTCCGGTGTCGCGCCTCGTCGAGCTCCGCGCGTTCTCGCGATCGGCGTGGAGCGCGCGCGGTGGCGGATCGAGCACGGGGAGCGGCGTGTCCGGCCCATCGCGGCGCGCCGCCGCCGCGAGCGACGCCGGGACGTCGGCCCGCGTCGCGCCCCAGCGCGCCTGGAAATAGCACCGCGCGTCACCGCGCGCGCGACACAGCGGGTGCTCGAAGAGGACGTTCTTCGCGCCGACGAGCTCGAGGCAGCGGCCCATGTACCCGACGAGCTCGCGGCAAAGCGCGTGGTCGACGTACCCCCATTCGTCGAGCGTCCCGGTGATGTGCGAGTCGCTCTCGCGGGTCAACGTCCACGTCCCGGTGTCGTGGAAGCGGCGCCAGTACTCGCCCGACTTCTCGACGACGTACGCCGGGTTCGCGAGGCGGAGGAAGACGCGATGGATCGTCGTGAGATCGCGCTCCGCCTCGAAGCGCCCGAGCTGGACGACGAGCGCGAGGTCGCCGTAGCCGTGCACCTCATCGAGCGCGCGGATCAAACGCGCATAGAGCTCAAGGGGGTACCAGCCCACGGGGAGGATCGCCATGAGCTCGGCGCGGTCTTCGCGCGAGAGGCGCGCGAGCATCGCGTTCCAGGCGCCGTCGCCGAAGCGCTCGGCCACGAACGTGCGTACGTTCACGAAGCCGACACCCTTCGTTCGAGCCGACGCGACGCTGGTCATTTCGACCCCACACTCCATGCTACGGCGCGCCGCAGGCCGCCGTCGGCGAAATCGCGCGACGGGCGCGAATCGCTCACGCTCAGAGCTCGAACGAGAACGTCTTCCGGTCGTCGTTCTGCGAGAGAGCGACATCGGCGCCGTAGGTGTGGCTCCCCACGCGCGCACCGAAGCGGACACGGACGGGCGCGGTCGCAGCGTGGAGATCGGCGAGCTTGACCTCCATGACGTACCGCCCGCGCGGCGGGTCGCCCCCTTCGAAGCAGATGTTCTCGATGTTCTGCCCGCTGCACCCTTCGGATGGGCAGTCGTGGTCGAGGCGCAGTCCAGCGCTCGTCGCGCGGTTCCCCTCGAAGACGCGCGCACCGGTCGGATCGGTGACGATGAGGTCGACGTCAGCCGGGCTGTCGCCCCAGCTCACCATGAACTGGAGCGGCCCGGTGCAGACGCCGCACCCCTCGTCGATGATCCCGTTGCAGTTGTCGTCGACCGCGTTGAAGCACATCTCCGGGCCCGTCGGCGTGCACGCGCTGACGAGCATCACCCCCGGCGGCGCGGCGAACTTCGCGGCGTGCAGGTTCGCCCCCGCGGTGGAGCGCGCACCGCTTGAGGCAGGCCCACATGCACCCACCATCACCCCCGCGACGAAAGTAGCGAGAACGACACTAAAAACGGCACCCTGGGTGCAAAATCGACGCGGTCGCTCGTGCATGGCTCGAATCATTGCATCGTGAGAGGCATGTGCTCCGTCGCTTCAATGGTAGAACAATAGGCGACCCTGGAGGTAACGCGTGCGTATTGGGACCTTCGCTTCTCTCACCATCTTGGCGGCAGGGCTCTTGACGGCGTGGGCGTGCGGCTCATCGAGCAACGGCCCCCCTGACGAGGGGACGTACGACGCGGCGGTCCCGCCGCCGCCGCCCGGCGACGAGCCGGTCCCGGAGGAGCCGCCGCCTCCTCCGCCCCCGCCGGTGCCGCCGTGCGACTACGCGCAGGGGTTCACCGACATCCAGCCGCTCGACACGCTGAACACGCCCTTCAACGAGAAGGACATGGCGCTCGCGCCGGACGAGAAGACGCTCTACTACGTGAGCAACCTCGCGCGGACCGGCGACGCCGGGGCGAAGACCAATTCGCTCTACCGGTCGCAGCGCACGTCGCTGACGGCGCCGTTCCAGACGTCCGTCCTCGTCGCCGACCCGATCAACGTCGCCGGCTCTTCGCTCTCGAACCCGTCGCTCACGACCGACCTCAAGTCGATGTACGTCTACGTGACCTCGGGGGCCGACGGCGGGGGCCTGGGGATCTCGGTGGCGACCCTGACGGGGACGCACTACGGGACGCCGCAGCAGATCGTCGAGCTCGCGGGGTCGCCGCTCCGAGAGCCGTTCATCACGGCCGACGGCAGCACGCTGTACGCGGCGCACCCCACGCCCGTCGGAAGCGGCACTACCACGACGAACCTCACGAAGGTCGTGAAGGACGATAACGGCGACTTCGGCGCGCCGACCGACCTCGTCGAGTTCAAGCACGACAAGCCGTACGAGGACTCGGCGCCGGTCCTCACCCCCGACCAGCTCACGATCGTCTTCGCCAGCACGCGCCCGCCCGCGCCCCTGACGCCCAAGGCGCGGCAGCTCTGGATCGCGACGCGCGCCAAGGCGACCGACAAGTTCGGTGTCCCGACGAACCTCGCCGATCTCAACGCGACCGACAGCGACAGCGCGCCGAGCTTCGTCTCGGCCGACGGTTGCCGCCTCTATCTGTGGCGCATCCCCGCGGCCCCCGCGGCCGATGGCGATCCGCCGCCGACGAGCGATCTCTTCGTCGCCAAGCGCCCGCCCGCGCCCGACCCGCAGCAGTAAATCTGGTTTCGAGGGGAGCGGGCCGCTCCCCTCGAGCTCCTCATCCGATCCGATCCGGCGGCGCGGGGCGCCGTTAGCGCGGCGGGGCGCCGGACGGGTCGCCGCCGCTAGCCGCTTTCGGCGCGTCCGGGAGGCGCTCTTCGCTGATCTTCGGGTTCATCACCTCGAAGAACGCCTGCCGCGCGATCTCGCCGAGCGGCGCCGCCTCGTTGCGGAGCGCCATGAGGACGCCGCGCTCCTTCATGAACTTGAGGATCGCGACCGCGTCGTCGCGCTTCTTCGCGTCGGCGCCGCGCGCGTCGTTCATGAGGCGCATCCGGAACTGGACGCGCGTGAGCGAGTGCGGCCCGTTGTCGAACTCAATCCCCTGGATGGCGCGCCCCAAGATCAGCTTCGGCCAGTCCTGGAGCGCGTCGCGCACCTTCACGTGGGTGCACGCCTCGGCGTTCTTGATCCAGCGCGCGACGTCCCCGTTCTCGTAGTTCTTGTCGCTCCAGTAGCCGAACGACTGGTTGTAGATCGTCTTGATCTCCTCCATCGCCTCGGGCGCCGCGTCGTTGTACGAGGCGACGGCGCGCATCGCCGTATCGGGGTCGGCGCCGATGAGGAGCGCGAGCACGGCGTCGCTCCGGTTGTTCGGGTCTTTGATCTTGTCGAAGAGCTGCGCGGCGAGCTCCGGCGAGACGCCGCCCGCGCCGATCGCGCGCGCCGCCTGATGGCGGACCTCCACCGCGACGTCGGCGGAGAGGAGATCGACGAGCCCGGCGGTCGCCGCCGGGACCGGACGGTGGACGAGCGCCTCGAGGTAGCAACCGCGGATGATCGAGCTCTTCGGATCGGGCTTGTTGAAGTCGTGGACCTTCTTCACGACCTCCTTCATCTGATCGTCGGTCGCGACCCACGAGAGCGCGAAGCAGGCCTCGATCCGCGCTTGTTCGTTGTTGGTCGGTTCCTCGATGAACTTCACGAGGATCGGGTACGCGCGCGCGTCGCCCCACTGCGCGAAGCCGTCGGCGGCGCCGACGCCGAGAGCGCGCACCGTCATCCCGAGGACGGCCAGGCCGCCCTGGTTCAGCGACTCCATCGTCACGTCGAGCTTCGCCGGCTTGCGATTGAGCTGCGTCCCGAGGAGCCCGAAGCTCGTGTCGTCCTTCAACCAGCCGACGTAGCGGAGCGCGCTCTGCGCCGTCGCCCACGTGGGCGGGAAGTCCTGCTGCCCCTCCTTCGGGAGCGGCGTCGGCGGGTTCGCCCAGCGGCGGAGGAGCGGGACGGCGCGCGTCGATCCCACCGCGGCGAGGAAGCGCATCGCGTTGGCGTGCGGCTGCGGCAGATCGGTCGCCCAGAAGATCGCGCCGTCCTCGGCGTCGCCGAGGATGCGGACGCGCGCCTCCGGATGGAGCACCGCGAGGTCGGCGAGCATCCGCGCGGCGACGACGCGCTCGTTGTCGTCGCGCCGGAGCTCCGGATCGTCGGCCTGGTTGTAGAGCTTCAGCGGGTCCTGATGGAGGCGCCACCCGAGCGTCGCCGCGGCGCGGACGTCGCCCACCTCGGCGAGGCGGAGGCCGGCCTCCGTCCGCCAGTGGGGCTTCGGGTTCGAAAGAATGTATTGTGCAAGCAGATCGGCGCCGCGCGGATCTTCGAGCTCGCGGAGCATGTCGAAGATCTGCTTCGTCTGGAACTTCTCGCGCTCCGGCGTGGCGTGCGAGACGCTGCGGAGCGCGAGGATGAGCCCCTTCGCGCCGACGCCGTCGCGGAGCGCCTCGAGGAACTTCTGCCGCGAGTCCTTGTCCGCCTTGTCGAGCGCGCGGAGGAGCGGATCGATCGCGTGCTCGTTGGCGATCTTGCCCAGACCGACCGCCGCTTCGCGCGCCACCTCGACGCTCTTGTCCTGGACGAGGGCGGTGAGCTGCGTCGTCCACTTCTCGTCGCCGGTGCGCGACAGGATCGTCGCGACGAGCTGCCGCACGCTGTCGCTCTCGTCGCCGGAGAAGCTCGCGAGCTTCTCGATCGGGACCATCGCCGCCATGACCTCGGGGTCGAACGCCGGCTGCCCGTCGAGGCGCTGCACCTTCGACAGGTGACCGAGGCGATACTCAGCGAGGACGTTGTCGAACTGCGCGCCGTCGTGGAGCTGCGCGAGCGCCCACGCGATCTGCG
>Ga0207670_10002068_pt1 | contig 10503 bp, 6 predicted proteins | sample KBSS23HmetaG_FD_184339 | JGI IMG/M metagenome (GOLD analysis project Ga0207670, IMG submission 184339) | Switchgrass rhizosphere microbial communities from Kellogg Biological Station, Michigan, USA - KBS S2-3H metaG (SPAdes) (version 2) | ecosystem: Host-associated > Plants > Roots > Rhizosphere... | reverse complement strand
TTCACCACCGTGCTGAAGCCGGTGCCGGGCACGCCGGGCTTCCAGATCGCGTTCAGCGGCAACTACATGGACGGCCACTACACGCACAGCGCCGCCTGCACGCCCTACCTGCAGCAGAGTGGAGACGAGGGCTGCGCCAGCCTCAACGGCATGCAGCTGCAGCGCCAGCCGCAGTTCCACGGCATCCTGACGCCGTCGTACCAGTGGCCCACCGCCTTCGGCAACATGAAGCTGTGGCTGACCTACGAATACGTCGGCAACCGCTACGGCGACCTGATCGAGCAGCAGCCGCTCGGCCAGTACCACACGCTGGCGTTCGGTGCCACGGCGAACATCGGCGACAACTGGCAGGTTAACCTGCAGGGCACCAACCTCACCAACGAGATCGGCATCACCGAAGGCAACTCGCGTCTGTTCGGCTTTGCCAGCGCGGGCGGCGTGATTCTTGCCCGCTCGATCGAAGGTCGTGAGGTCAACCTGCAGGTCAAGTACAACTTCTAAATCGTTTCACGCAAGACGCTTCACCTAGCACTTCCCTCGACTGTCCCGGGCCGCCACTAGTGCGGCGGTCCGGGACCTTTTTCAGACCTCACTACGGGGTGTGCATGAACCGGTTCCGCATGGTCGTCGCGCTGGCATCGATTTACATGGTGTTCGCGATACTGCTCAACAGCGTCGGCACGGTCATCCTGCAGTCGATCCACACCTTCGGCATCGACAAGCCGCAGGCCAGCCTGCTGGAACTGTTCAAGGACTTGCCGATCGCCGTCACCTCGTTCCTGGTGGCTTCGTTCCTGCCGCGGCTGGGCTATCGCCGCGCGATGATGCTGGCCTTGTGCATCGTGGGCAGCGCCTGCGTGCTGATGCCGTTGTTCCCCAGCGTCCATACCACCGAATTGTTGTTCACCTGCGTGGGCGTGTCGTTCGCGCTGGCGAAGGTGTCCGTGTATTCCTCCATCGGCCTGCTGACCGACAGCAAGGCCGAGCACGGCCGGCTCACCAACACCATCGAGGGGCTGTTCATGCTCGGCGTGTTGGCCAGCGGCTGGCTTTTCAGTGCGTTCATTGATCATGGCAACCCGGCCAACCCCTCGTGGTTCAACGTGTACTGGGTGCTGGCCGTGCTGTGCTTCGGCACGGTGGCGCTGCTGTCGGGCGCGCGGCTGGACGAATCGGCGGCGCATGGCGAAGTGCGGCTGTCGATGGGCCAGGCCCTGCGCGACATGTACCGCCTGTTGATGCGCACGCTGGTCTACGTGTTCCTGCTCTCCGCCTTCCTCTATGTGTTGATCGAGCAGAGCTTCAGCACCTGGCTGCCGACCTTCAACAACGAGATCCTCAAGCTGCCCAATGCGATGAGCATCCAGATGGCGAGCATTCTCGCCGGTGCCACTGCGCTGGGTCGCATCATTGCCGGCCAGCTGCTGCGGCGCATGTCCTGGCACGTGCTGCTCAACCTGTGCGTGGTCGGCATGGGTGCGCTGATCCTGCTGGTGCTGCCGCTGGCGCGCCATGCGGTGGTGGGCGTCGATGTGGGCTGGTTCAATGCGCCGATCGCCGCCTACCTGATTCCGCTGATCGGCCTGCTGATGGCGCCGATCTATCCGGTGATCAATTCGGTGGCGTTGAGCTCGCTGCCCAAGCCCTCGCATGCGGCCATGACCGGCCTCATCGTGATTTTCTCCGCGCTCGGCGGCACGTTGGGTTCGCGCATCACCGCCATCGTCTTCACCAACTTCGGCGGCATCCATGCGTTCTATTTCTCGCTGGTGCCGATGACGCTGATCCTGGTGACGCTGTTCTTCTTCAAGCGCGAAACCGATCGCTCCGCGGTGCCGCCCATGCTGGCACCGGAGGGCGCGGCGTGAGTTTCACGCGCCGCCAGTTCCTGGCGTCGGGCATGGTCGCTGCGGGTGCGGCGCTGACATCGAAGGCATGGTCGGGCACCGGCAGCGCGAAGCAGACCGGAAGCGTGCGCAACGTGCTGCTGATCGTGGCCGACGATCATGGCTACGACATGTCGAGCCTGGGCAGCGCCGTGCATACGCCGACACTGGATCGGCTGGCCCGCGAAGGCACACTGTTCACCGACGCCTACGCCTCGGTGTCTTCCTGCAGCTCGAGCCGCTCCACCCTTTATACAGGCCTTTATTCGCATACCAACGGCATGTACGGCCTCTCGCACGACGTGCACAACTTCTCGTTGCTGGAAGACGTGAAGACGCTGCCGTGGATGCTCAAGCAGCACGGCTATGCCACGTCGCTGGTCGGCAAGCTGCATGTGAAGCCGGAAGCCGCGCTGGCCTACGATGCCTGGTTGTTGCCCGAACAGGCCGGCAACCGCGACGTGGCGGCGATGGGGCATGCCGCCGGGCAATGGATGCGCGCCCAAGGCACGCGCCCGTTCTTCCTGACCATGGGCTACAGCGATCCGCATCGCGCGGGCGACCCTTCGCAGTTCGGTAATACGCGCGACTGGCCGGAAGTGAAGCGCATGCGCTATCGGCCGCAGGACGTGACCATCCCTTCGCATCTGCCGGATCTTCCCGGCGTGCGCGAAGACCTCGCCCAGTACTACGAAGCCGTCAGCCGCATGGACAGCGGCGTGGATATCCTGCTGCGCGAACTCGAAGCGTCGGGTCACGCGGACGACACGCTGGTGATCTATCTGTCCGACAACGGCCGTCCGTTCCCCGGCGCCAAGGACAATCTCTACTACGAAGGCATCCATCTGCCGCTGATCGTGCGCGCGCCGCACGCTGCGCATCGCGGTATCCGCAACAATGCGATGGTGAGCTGGATCGACATCACGCCGACCATCCTCGACTGGGCCGGCGTGTCGCCACCGCAGGGCTATCGCTATCTGCCGCTGCCCGGCCGCTCGCTGTTGCCGATCCTGGAGCAGACCACGCCCAGCGGCTGGGACGAAGTGTTTGCCACACACTCGTTCCACGAGATCGACCAGTACTACCCCACCCGTTCGTTGCGCACGCGGCGCTACAGCTATTTCCTGAACCTGCAGCCCAGCCTGCGCGTGCCCATTGCCAGCGACGTGGCGCTGTCGCCCTCGTGGAAGGCGATCACCTCCACGCCAGGCGCGCGATTGGGCAAACGGTCGCTGGAAGCGTTCGAACACCGGCCCGATGAAGAACTCTACGACCTGCACGCCGACCCCGACGAGATCGTGAACCTGGCCAGCGACCCGGCGCATGCCGCCGCTCTGGCCGATGTCCGCGCGCAGTTGGCGCGCTGGCGCACTGCCACCCACGACCCGTGGATGGCCGGCATCACCAATCCCTTTGGACCCGCGCGCTGAGCGCGAGGTCCAACCGCTGCAACGAGGAATGCGCAAGCCCATGACGTCCCCGCTACGACACCTCCCCCGCATGGCTGCGCTCAGCCTTCTGTTGGTCGCCGCCCGCGTCAGCGCAGCCACTGACCCCAGCTTCGTGCTGACCGGCACGTCGGAACAATTCGGCAGCTATTTCCCGAGCTATCTCGCCAACGGCTACTACTCCACACTCACCTCGGTGCGCGGCACCGAGCCCACCATGGGCTACATGGTGGCGACCATGGACTATGCGAAGGACGATATCGCCCGCCCCGCCGCCATGCCCGGCTGGAACGAGATCGACTACAACCCGGGCGGCGGCTGGCTCAATTCCACCCGCGTGGCGAAGGAGATCTTCACCGACTACTCGCAAACGCTGGACATGTATGGCGCCACGCTGAGCACGAAGTACCGCTTCGTGTACGCCAACAAGTCCACCGACGTGCAGGTCACCACCTTCGTCAGCCAGGATGCGGGGCATCTCGCCGCCACCCGCCTCACCCTCACGCCGCAGTTCGACGGCAGCGTGCAGCTGACCTTTCCGATCCGCCTGTGGTCGGAACACCAGCCGCGCTTCCCGATCGGCAAGATGACTGGCGACGAGATGATCGCCGCGGTGATCGCCAGCGGACAGAACCTCGACAACAAACCGGTGCCGACGCCGGACCGCGCGGCCGTGTGGTATCCCGGCGTGGTGCGCATCGCCTCGAATGGCGGCGACACCAAGACACTGACCCTGTGGCTGGACGGACGCGCCGAACAAGGCGTGGCGGTAGCGCAGGCAGTGGCCGTGGAGTTGCCCAAGGGGCTTGAAGTCGAAGACGTGCAGCTGGAGCAAGGCCCGTACAAGCTCTCGCTGAACCTCAAGGCCAAGCTGCACAAAGGCCAGAGCTACAGCTTCACCAAGTACATCGCTGCCTCGCGCGAAGGCTGGGGCGGCAATGCGCAGGCCGACCTCGCGCTCGCCACCCAGGCACGCAAGACCGGCTTCGATAGCTTGCTCGCCAAGCATCAGGCGGCCTGGCATGCACTGTGGAAATCGGATATCCGCATCGACGGCGATGCCAAGGTCCAGCAGGCCGTGCATTCGGATCTGTATTACCTGCTGTCCAACACCACGGTGGGCACCAGTTGGCCGATGGGCGCGTGTGCGCTCACTCCGGGTTATGCCGGCCATGCGTTCTGGGATAGCGATTCGTGGGTGTTTCCGGCGCTGCTGTTGTTGCATCCGGAGCGCGCCAAGCCGATCGTGATGTTCCGTCATCGCACCATCGGCCCCGCACAGGAGCGCGCGAAGCAGTACGGCGTGAAGGGCACCATGTATCCGTGGGAATCCGATCCGGAAACCGGCAAGGACTACACCCCGCACTTTGCCTATGGCGTGTTCCGCGAGGTCCACGTCAATGCCGACATCGCGATCGCCCAGTGGCAGTACTACAACGCCACCGGCGACGAGGCGTGGCTCAAGCAATACGGCTGGCCGGTGATCGAACAGGTGGCCACGTTCTGGGCCAGCCGCGTCAGCTACGACAAGGCCAACGACCGCTACGAGATTCATCACGTCACCTCGCCCGACGAGGCCTACGACGACGTGCCGAACGACTCGTTCACCAATGCGGTGGCACAGAAGGCGCTGCGCATCGCGGTGAAGGCGGCGAAGAAGGTGGGCGCGCCTGCCGATCCGCAGTGGAGCGTGATCGCCGACAAGATGTACATCCCGTTCGATGAGAAAAACCAGCGCCATCTCGATTTCGACGCGTCGGTGCCGCACGACAAGATCACCTGGATGGGTTCGTCGCTGGCGTGGCTGATGTATCCCAACCTCGACCTGCCGATGACGCCGCAGATCCGCCGCAACGATTTCGACTTCCAGCTGCACGAGCTGAAGGAACACGGCGACGATCCGAACGAGATGATGATGGTGATGCTGGCCGTGGGCTCGGCCGAGCTGGGCGACGCGCAGGGTGCCAACGACTGGATCCAGCGCAACCTGGTCGGCTTCCTCAAGCCGCCGTTCAATGTGCGCACCGAAACGGTGGCGAACAACGCGGGCTACATCCTCGCCACCTCAGCCGGCTTCGTGCAGAGCTTCGTCTACGGACTGAGCGGCCTGCGTATCGACGACGACGGCCTCACCGAAGCCTACGCACCGACCTTGCCGTCCACGTGGAAATCGATGCAGCTCAAGGGCGTGCATTTCCGCGGCAAGCAGTACGACATCACCGTCGAGCATGGCGCCGACGGCAAGGCACACCTGACGCGCAAGACGCTGTAAGCGCCCACGCGATGAAGACCCACGATCACGCACCCACCCGGGAGCCGATATGACCCGCCAAGCCCATCCATCGTTGCTTCGTCCTCGCCTTGCCGCCATGGCGCTGTGCTGCGCCGTGGCCACCACGGCGTTCGCTGCCGGCACGCCCGATCCGGTCAAGACGCGCGCCTATATCGACAAGGCCTGGACCACGCTTACGCGTTCGCAGGAAGACTGCGCGGCGCTGGTCGACACCAAGGTGGTCGGGCATCCGGTGCTCTACGTTCCCGCCGGGCAGGCCGTGCCGGAGGCCGTGACGGCGATCGGCAAACGCTGCGGCGTCGATGTGCGTCCGCTGCCGAAGAAGGTCGAACAGCTGGGCGACATCGACGCGACCAAGCTGCCGCAACAAGGCCTGCTCTACCTGCCGCATCCGTACGTGGTGCCGGGCGGTTTCTTCAACGAGATGTACGGCTGGGACAGCTACTTCATCCAGATCGGGCTGGTATCGGATCATCGCCTCGACCTGGCCAAGGACATGGTCGACAACGCGCTGTACGAAGTGGAGAACTACGGCGGCGTGCTCAACGCCAACCGCACGTATTACCTCAGCCGCTCGCAGCCGCCCTTCCTCACCGCGATGATGGCGGCGGTGCTGGACGATCCGGCCGCTTTCGCCAATGCCGATGCGCGACGCGAATGGCTGGCCAGGGCCTATCCGCTGGCAGTGCGTAACTATGAGATCTGGACGCGGCCCGAACATCGCGCGGGCGATACGGGGCTGTCGCGCTATTACGACCTGGGCAGCGGCCCCGTGTTGGAAGCGAAGGACAGCGAGTACTACAAGGGCGTGATCCGTTGGCTGCGCGCGCATCCGAAGGACGACCCGGGTTACCTGATCAAGGGCGCCGAGCATCCGAACGACGCGGAGGCGGCGCAATTGAAGGACGCCAGCTGCGACGTGCGTGCATCGAAGGTGTGCGAAGGCGCGTGGGTGGACGGTTATCGCCTCACCGCCGACTACTTCCACGGCGACCGCGCGATGCGCGAATCGGGCTTCGACACCAACGCGCATTTCGGCCCGTTCGGCGGTTCCACCCATCACTACGCGGACGCCAGCCTCAACAGCCTGCTCTATCGCTACGAACGCGACCTGCACGATTTCGCCCTGCAACTCGGCAAGGCCGGCGAGGCGGACCAGTGGGCCAAGGCCGCCGAGGCGCGCAAGTCGGCGATGGACAAGTACCTGTGGAATGCGCAGGCCGGCATGTATCTCGACTACGACTTCATCGCCGGCAAGCCGTCGCCGTATCCGTACGTGACGACCTATTACCCGCTGTGGGCCGGCATGGCTTCGCCGCAACAGGCCGCGGCGTTGCGCAGCAAGCTCAAGGTGTTCGAGCGCAAGGGCGGCCTGAGCATGGACAACCATGCGGCCGGCGTGCAGTGGGGCGAACCGTTCGGCTGGGCGCCCACCAACTGGCTGGCAGTGAAGGGTCTGGATGATTACGGCTTCCACGACGACGCGCGCCGCCTCGCCGGCAAGTTCGCCGCCACGGTCGACCAGGGTCTGGCCGACGACGGCACCATCCGCGAGAAATACAACATGGTGCTCGGCAACGCCGACGTGAAAGTGATGGCCGGCTACAGCGAGAACGTGGTCGGCTTCGGCTGGACCAACGGCGTCTGGCTGAAGCTGCACGAATTGCTCGATGGCAAGGCGAAGAAGGCCGCTCCCGCCGTCAAGACGGAGAAGACGCCATGAAACGCGGCGTCGCGCTTCGGTTTGCGCTCGCCGCGGTGATGTCGTGCGGCGCGCTTCACGCGCAGGACGCCAAGCCCACCGTCAGCGCCGACGGCAGCGTACACGTGGGCAACATCGCCCTGCCCTATTCCTCGGAAGCTTCGCCGGAGGCGCGCGCCTTCTTTCCCAAGATGCTCGCCGCCGGCAGCAAGGCGCCGCCGATCACCGCGCCGATCGAACAAAGCCGCGCGTTCTACGATCGCATGAACACCGACCGCGCCCATCGCCTGATGGCGCTCTACCCGGTGAAGACCCATCGCGAAACCATCGCTGGCGTGCCGGCGGATGTCGTGGAGCCCGCCCAGGGCATCGCACCCGAGAACCAGGGACGCGTGCTGATCAACCTGCACGGAGGCGCCTTCCTGTGGGGCGCGCACAGCGGCGCGCTGGTGGAATCCATCCCGATTGCCAGCCTGGGCCGCATCAAGGTGATCAGCGTGGACTACCGGCAGGGGCCTGAGAACGTCTTTCCCGCCGCCAGCGAGGACGTGGAGGCGGTCTATCGCGCCCTGCTCAAGCAGTACAAGCCCGGCAGCATCGGCATCTACGGCTGTTCGGCCGGCGGCGTGCTCACCGGCGAGGCCGTGGCGCGACTGATCACCGACAAGCTCCCCGTACCCGGCGCCATCGGCACCTTCTGCGGGTCGGTGGTGGATATGGCCGGCGATTCGGTGATGGTGGGCCCGCTGCTCAACGGCGCCCCGGTACCGGACCACCCGTTGCGGCTGGGCGAGCTGCCCTACTTCAAGGGCGCCAGCGCCAACGATCCGCTGGTTTTTCCCGGACTTTCGCCGGAGTTGCTGCACCAGTTTCCGCCCACCCTGCTGATTACCGGCACCCGCGATGCGGCCATGAGCGCCGTCATCCGAAGCCAGACCCTGCTCAGCCAGGCCGGCGTGACCACCGAACTGCAGGTGTGGGAGGGCATGTGGCACTCCTTCTTCTCCGACCCGGAGATGCCTGAATCCAGGGCTGCCTACGCGACCATCGTGAAATTCTTCGACAAACATTTGACGCGCGGATAGACATTCACGCAGATGAGTCTTTGCCCCCCGCGAGGGGGGCGGTTATCCTAGCCGTGTCCACAGCAAACAGTGACGACATGAGCCAACAGACCGTTCTGGTCATCGACGACGAACGCGATATTCGCGAGCTTCTCACCATCACCCTCGGCCGCATGGATTTGCTGGTGGATGCGGTGGGTACCGTGACCGAAGCCCGACGCGCCCTCGCCGAACGGCACTACGACCTCTGCTTCACCGACATGCGCCTGCCCGACGGCAACGGCCATGAGGTGGTGGAGCTGATTTCCGCCGAACATCCCGACACGCCGGTGGCGATGATCACCGCCTACGGCAACGTGGACGCGGCGGTCAGCGCGCTCAAGGCGGGCGCCTTCGATTTCGTCTCCAAGCCGGTCGACATCCAGATGCTGCGCCGCCTGGTGCGCACGGCACTGCGCCTGGCCGAGGAAAAACGCAGCGGCCAGGCCGCCGCCAAGCCCGACGGCAACGAACGCCTGATCGGCGACTCGGCGGCCATGCAGCAGGTGCGCGCCACCATCGGCAAGCTCGCGCGCAACCAGGCGCCGGTGTACATCGCCGGCGAATCGGGCGTGGGCAAGGAGCTGGTCGCGCGCCTGATCCACGAGCAGGGCCCGCGCGCCACCGGCCCGTTCGTGCCGGTGAACTGCGGCGCGATTCCCTCCGAACTGATGGAAAGCGAGTTCTTCGGCCATCGCAAAGGCAGCTTCACCGGCGCGGTGGGCGACAAGGAAGGCCTGTTCCAGGCCGCCCACGGCGGCACCTTGTTCCTCGACGAAGTGGCCGAACTGCCGCTGCACATGCAGGTGAAACTGCTGCGCGCGATCCAGGAAAAGGCCGTGCGCCCGATCGGCGCGCGCGAGGAAGTGCCGGTGGACGTGCGCATTCTCTCCGCCACGCACAAGAACCTAGCCGCGTTGGTGGAACAAGGCCAGTTCCGCCAGGACTTGTTCTACCGCATCAACGTGATCGAACTGCGCGTACCGCCGCTGCGTGAACGCCGCGGCGACGTGGCGCAGCTCTCCAACTTCGTCCTGCGCCAGCTCGCCAACAAGAGCGGTGGCACCCCGGGCCACCTGCTGCCGGCCGCGCAACAGGCGCTGGACAGCTACGACTTCCCCGGCAACGTGCGCGAACTGGAGAACATCCTCGAACGCGCCATGGCGATGTGCGACGGCGACCAGATCGACGTCAGCGACCTGATGCTGCCGCAACGCTCCGCCCGCTCGCATGCCGAAGCGCCACCACCTGCTGCCACTGGCACACCAGCCGCCGAACCGACGCCGGTTGCAGCGGCGGCACCGACCGCCAATGGCGGCCTTGACGACTACATCAGCAATCTTGAGCGCACGGCGATCATCAAGGCGCTGGAGGAGTCGCGCTACAACAAGACGGCGGCAGCAAAGAAGCTGGGCATTACGTTCCGGGCGCTGCGTTACAAGTTGAAGAAGCTGGGTATCGACTGAGGGTTGTTTGTCGATGCACACGAGAAGGCCGCACTTGTTGCGGCCTTTTTTGTTTTCGGATCGTCATTCCGAGTCTCGCTTCGCATCCACCTCTGCCCACCTCCGTTCGTGCACGCTTTCCTGTGGGAGCGCACTTGTGCGCGACTGGCCACGCCGGATGTACCGCTCCGTCGGCTTGTCGCGCACAAGTGCGCTCCCACAATAGTTCGGCAATCCATTGCAACTCGCTTCTCCCTCTCCGCTCCGGGGAGAGGGGCGGGTGCTCGCGGGAACCCGCGTGCTTTCTGTGGGAGCGCACTCTGTGCGCGACAGCCGCGCTGGGATGTATCGCTCCGTAAGTTTGTCGCGCACAGGGTGCGCTCCCACAGTAGCCCTGTAGCTCTCGCTCTTAGCTCCTGGCTCCTGGCTCCTGGCTCCGGCTCCGGCTCCGGCTCCGGCTCCGGCTCCGGCTCTTGGCTCTTGGCTCTCAGGGGTCCCCGTATGACGCGGCGGGTGGGTGGAGGATCAGCCCGCAGGGTGGCCCGCATGGATGCGGGCCAGTTTTTCGCCAGGGCAGGATGCCCTGTCGAAAAACCCCGGAGCCCACCCGCGCACCTGGAGGGCGA
>Ga0207670_10002064_pt1 | contig 10508 bp, 19 predicted proteins | sample KBSS23HmetaG_FD_184339 | JGI IMG/M metagenome (GOLD analysis project Ga0207670, IMG submission 184339) | Switchgrass rhizosphere microbial communities from Kellogg Biological Station, Michigan, USA - KBS S2-3H metaG (SPAdes) (version 2) | ecosystem: Host-associated > Plants > Roots >... | reverse complement strand
TGAATCGATAATTCGTGCTCCCAATGCTGACCCTCCCATCCCACAGAAAACTATATTTTTGACATTTTTGTACGAATTCGGAACATCAATACTTCTGACATCTTCCCAGGATTGTTTCAACTGTTGAGGATATTTCTGAATCGTAGCCTTAACTTGTTCATATTCTTTCTCAAATGCCATATCCCATGATACTTCTAATGGCCTCGAAGTTCAATGGAGAGAATATTGAATGGGAGTTAAAGGGATAGAATTGTTATTCCAAGAGGTACAAAGTATACTTGCCAATATATTCAATGAATAAGGATAAATTAATAGGTCAAGTGATCAATGGAACTGGAGTTGTTGTAGGAGCCATTGCAGCTGCAGGAGGTTCATTGAGTGCTATACGCGCTGTAAACAATGGAGACCTAACAGATGCTGTGGTAACGACTGGGGTTGCTATAGCAGGTGTTGTAGGGGTTTGTTATGCAACTGCACAATTAGAAAAATTGGATCAGGAAGATAAGAATAATCAGTAATCACTCAAACGCATCAGTATTTGATCCTGATTTCCAATCTATCTGCTCATATTTATGAAGGATTTCTCCAATCTTTATTTTTAACCCATCATATTGTTCCTGAGTTCTTCCTTCAAATTTAATCGTAATATATGGGCCATTCTGACTTGCACGGACAATCACCATTTCATCTTTCGTATCAGCCCGAAATCCGTCGATATCTACATAATTGGCTTCGGGGAAAAGATTTTTAATATCTCCCGCTATTTCATTTTTAATAAGATCAAACTTAATCTCATCAGCAAGCCCAAGTTTAATCTCAGGACTTGATACATATTTTGGAAGTTTATCAACAGCTTCTTTCAATGTTTGTCCAGTTCGCTTTAAGAATGATAAGAGTCGAAGGGTTGAAAATGCTCCATCATCATGGCCATAGAAATTATCCATAAAGAAAAAGTGCCCTGACAGTTCTCCTCCAAACGGTGCCCGTTCTTCTTTCACTTTTGCTTTAATAAAACTATGACCCGTGAGCCACATAATGGGCTTCCCACCAGAAGCTTCAATCACATCAGAAGTTGTTTTGGAACACAAACAATTAAAAACAATTGGGCTTCCTGGGAGATAATGCAAAATATCTTGTGCAAAAAGAGCTACTAAAACATCATTCCAAAGAAGTTCACCTTCAGAGTCTACAACTCCCATTCGATCACCATCAGAATCATACGCAACTCCCATGTCAGCCTTATTCTCTTTTACCCCCTTTGCCAAACGTTCCAACACATATCGCTCAGTTGGATCAGTATTTCCCAGAGGAAAACTACTATCAAGATTAGTATTTTGTTCAATGACCGTACATCCTGCTTCGCGCAAAATCTGAGGAAGAAATGCTCCTGTTGTAGAGCATGAAGAATCGATTACAACCTTTAATGGGCAGTCATGCATCGGGATTCGTTTAAATAAATCACGTTTGTATTCTGGGAAAACATTTTCTTCTCTATAATCTCCCGTCCTTCCCCAATTTTTAAAATCTCCTGATTCAGCAATTTCCCGGAGTTCCTGAATTTCTTTTGTAACTAAAGTATCTGAAAACCCAACACCCAGTTTGAGCCCATTATATTCACGGGGATTGTGAGAAGCCGTAATCATTGCTCCACCTTTACTCAAATATCTGTATTGAGAAAAATACATCATTTGTGTGAGTCCAAGTCCAAAATCGATGACATTAATTCCTGACTCGATAAGTGCCCGAGTAAAAGCACTTTTATACCCTTCTGAAGTTGCACGGATATCGCATCCGATGACACATTCATTGATCTGACGTCTATAGAGAAATGTTGCGTATGCTTTGCCTATCGTATAATACACATCTTCATTTAAATCTGTATTAACAAGGCCGCGGACATCATAACCGCGGTAGATTTGGGGGTTGATAGTCATTAGGTCATTGTAGATGCTTTACAACAAGTAAATCAAGTAAGTCTCTTAATTCCACATCAGAAGTTTTACTTTGGATATCAATCTCTGCCATTTCTTCAATAATTGCTTCTAATTTTTCTTTTGAAAATTTCCTCGCAACCGTTTGCAGTTTCCCCTTTTTCCAATCAGGCATTGGGCAATTTTCTGCATCAGCTAAAACCCAATACAAATCTCTCACCTGTTTGGCAAGTAACCCAAAAACCAATTCAACTGCTTCTTTTTCTAAAACCTGATGCATGAGTTGAATGAATTGTTTCCCATTCTTCGGATAAAATGCATCGACCATCTTCCATAAGATAATGGGATACACAAACTGCTCTACTTTTTCTAATTTGGCAATAGAATTAATCTTCGTTTTTGGGAGAAGTTTATTGTGATGAATCACTACATTCCCATTGAATTTACCACTTTCTTCGTTCAGCCATTCCAAATCTTTTTTTGTAAGAAGATCAAAGTTATCTACAATTACCAATTTATCAGTATCAAATAAAGAATCACTCCTGACTAATTGTGCTAAATTCTGCAGCTTGTCAGCATAATGAATAATGTCCCAATTCCTCTTCTTCGCATGCTCAACATATTTCATCAAACGTTCATAACTGGCAGTGGTATTGTCACCATGAAGAAGAAAAAGTTTCATTTGGTTTCAAGTGTAGCATATACATAACTAGCTTCATCTAATATTGAATATAGGTAAGATCTGAAGTATAATATACCCTTATGACTTACCAAGAACAACCAAGGCCAGCACAGAGAGATTGGGGCTCTACAAAAAAAGATGAATCTCAATTAATAAACCAGTTACAAAAAGAAGCAATTGCTCAACAACAATTCGAAGACAAAGACACTTCTGAGGATGAAAATTAAACTTCAAGCTTATCCAAATACTGACTAAACAATTGATCTACTTTGTCATGGAAATTTCTGGCTCCTTTTTTGTGAATATGCGGGATCAAACTCCCTGAAAAATTCTTTGGAATGTGCGTGATCTCATGAAGGAGAACTTTTGCTTTTTCCTTTTCAGGAAGTTTATCAAAGTGTTGTGACAGAACTTCAATGACGTACGATGGGGGCTTCTCCAGTGCCATCTGCCAAACATTATTCAAACCCCAAATCCGAGCATACGCTCGAGCTTTGGAAGTCGACGACCGAATGCAATAAATATTTTCAAGTTGCAAATAATCCAATTGCAAATTCTCAGCCAATGCATCAACCTGCTTCTTAATATCCGGTGCATCTTCCCAATCCACCTTCGCCCAAGCCTTACGACGAAGTCGCAAGCTTTGCTTATTCTTACGCCCACGTTTTTTTGGTTTACTTTTAACTGGAGTTTTTTTTACAACCTTTCGCTTTAGTCCAAACATATTTAGAAATACCCTTTATGGGTAAATGGAGTGTAACATATTGGAGATTAAAACAACGCCACCTTCTTCTCAACTTTTTCAACTCTCTTCACCAACTTCTCATGTTCATCTCTTGTTGGAGTATCATCTTCTAAAATGGCGACTTGTTTACCGATCTTATCAATACGAGTTGTTAGCTTTATGTCTAACTTATCAATCTTTTTATCCAAAAGGTCAAATTTATTTTCAAATTTTTTGTCAATCTTATCAAATCGATCAAAGATATCTTTTCTCAAAGACGCCACACTGTCTATAAGTATTTGGATTAGCTTTGTATCAGTCATATAATCAGTATAAACCTTAGAATAATTGTTTTGTAGATTGAAATGAAGGACAAGTTCAACTTGGCAACTCCACGCGTACTTGAAGAATCTTATCTTGAATAATGTATGCATGGGTCAATGCAATTGCCAGTGCATCAATTGCATTGTCGATATGCGTTTTGCCTATTGGCTTGCCATTGGATCCTTTTAAATTGTTAATTACCGATGCAAACAGCTTCCGAAGCGCAACTTGCATTTCCTTTTTATTTGAACGACCATTTCCTGAAATTGCCTTCTTAATTGTCCCTGGCGCATATTCCATACATTCGAGATTGTGATTCGCAGCACAAAAGAGCATCACACCCTGCGCTTGCCCTACTCGAATAACAGTCTTTGCGTTATTCGAAAAAAATACTTTCTCTATAACCATCACATCAGGTTTATATTTTTCAATAAGCGCACAAATTTTGTCGTGAATTTGTACGAGTCGAACTGCAGGTGCTGTATCTTTGTCAGTTTCGATGAGACCACAGTCAAATACTTCAAAATCGACTGACTCATTAATGTTAAGGAGTCCGTAACCGGTTGTAGCAGTTCCTGGATCAAGACCGAGTATGAGCATAAGGCAAGCAAAGGTAACCATACCACAATAATTTTCCATTTGCCAGTTTCCAATTGCCATTGAATTTCCAATTTTATAATTTGAGAGTTAAATGGAAAATGATAGATGGCAAATGGAAAATTTCTTACTCTCTTCATATTGATTCCTTATAATAGGCAGAGTAAGATGTTTTTATGACATTTGAACTCCCCGATCTCCCATACGATTACAATGCTCTTGAGCCAGTCATCGACGAAGAAACAATGAAACTTCACCATGATAAACATCATGCGACATACATTGCCAATTTGAATAAAGCTCTTGAAGGCCATGACGATCTTCTTTCGATGCCAATTGAAGAACTTCTTAAAAATGTGAATCAAGTTCCAGAAGGCAAAAAACAGGCAGTTATTAATAATGGTGGTGGTCATGCAAACCATTCATTCTTCTGGAAAATCATGAAACCGGGTGGAAGTGAACCAACGGGAGAATTGAAAACTGCAATCGAAAAAGAGTTTGGAAGTTTTGATGAATTCAAAAAACAATTTTCTGAAAAAGCACTCACTGTTTTCGGAAGTGGGTGGGCATTTTTAGTAAAAACAGCAGATGGCAATTTAAAATTGAGACGTCATTCGTTCCAAAACAGCCCAATCCTCCAAGGCAATATTCCCGTTCTTGGTCTGGATGTCTGGGAACATGCGTATTACCTCAAATATCAAAATCGCAGAGTCGAATACATTGAAAATTGGTGGAAAGTAGTAAATTGGGAAGAAGCAGAAAAAAACTATACAGCTTAATTGTTTACAATAGGAGTAACTTTCCCAACAAAGTTTTTGAATAAGAGAAATAATACTATTGCCAAGAGCAATGAACTTCCCAACGGGAAATAAAACATCTTTGTCCCTCTTCTAAAATAAATATCTCCAGGTAAAACTATTGGGCCAGAAGCTTTCGAGCTCAAGTAAAACATACCACCAATTGAGATAATATAGATGAGGCCAAAGGCTTTAAGATATTCGAAGAACATACCTAAGGATAATACATGTAAGATTACACTTGCAAGAGACAGGTGAAATATGCAATTATGAGTGTATGGATCCAACAACTGTCCCACCGATCACAACACCACCTATAGAACCTCCTCCTCCAGTTCAACCAATGGCCCCAGTTCCGCCGCAAATGCCAGTGCAACCCCTAATGCCACCGGTAACTCCTCCACCATCTCTTGGAGCACAAAATGTGGTATCGAGCGGACCTGATAAAAAACGCTTGGGAGGTTTTGGTGTTTTTGTAATTCTTTCAATTATAATTCTTCTTGCAGTTTGGGGAGTTGTGGGCTATTTATATCTTGGAAATAAAAATAAAGAAACAACTGATACAGCAACTTCGGAAACAGTGGAAGCTACCCCGACCCCAGTCCCTTTTAATCCAGATGAGATACAAATTGCAAATGGCAATGTCGAACAAAAGACGGCTGTTGGAGAGTCCAAAACATTAGTTAAAAAAGAAGACTATCCAGGTAGTGGAATCATTGGCTTTGCACGAGTTTCTGTATCCAAAGACAATACCAAACTCTGTTTTGAATCAATACCACCTGCCTCCGACCCCGCCATTTATATTTCAAATGTTGATGGTACAGCTGTTGAACAAATTGTCAAAAATAAACATACCTGTACTTGGAGCCCTGACAGTAATTCTCTTTTGTATGTCAATGATGCTCTTGGTGCAAAACAAATTGATATTTTTGCTTACAGTCTGACAAGCAAAGAAGAGCGTAATCTTACAGAAAAGACAAGTACAGCCACAGCAATCAGGCAATATACTCTTGGTGCGATTGACGGCAATACTATCGCGTGTTCATATGATGTCGTCAATGCAGCTGGTAAAAAGATCTCCAGTTCTAATTGCAGTATTGATCTTGTATCAGGAGCTGTAACAGATGCTGCAGTTGTCGGTACGCCATAATCCCTCTTGATTTCTTTCTATAGGTATCCTATATTGTAATCAATACTTTCTAAAGATATATCCCCTATACAAATAGAATGGCAAAACGCATCCTCTTAGTCGAAGACGATTTAGACATACAGCGAGTTTATAGTGAGAAGCTAAAAGTCGAAGGGTATGAAGTACATTTGGCTGTCGATGTCCCCCATGGTCTCCAACAAATTGAAGAAGTAAAACCTGATATTGTTCTTCTGGATATTATGCTTCCGGGGAAGATGAATGGGTTCGAAATGCTCCAATATATTAAAACTGATGATAGATACAAACAAATCCCAGTAATTGTTATGACAAATTTGGATACTGAACGAGAAGAAGCATTAAAAGTAGGAGCAGCTGATTATCTCATCAAAGCAAATACAGAACTTTCAGTTCTCGCAGAAAAGATCAAACACCTCATTTAAGACCGAGTTCCTTTTCCAAATTCTGTATCTCCTCAGTAATTGATCTCACCATATCTCTCAAAACCATAACCGTACTGTGTTTGATTTCACTTGCAGCACTCTCATGAATAACCCCACGATACGTTTTCATCTCATGTTTCAAGCGTTCTTCATATTTGATAAGAGATTCACGAAGTTCAATAAGTTTTTCTTCTTTAGTTAGGAGCTTGAATGTACTGTTCATTGAAGTAGAATTGTACCATTATTTACTACAATTCGGCCACATGGAAGCACGACCTAATGAAATAGCATAGCTTGCAGTCTTTATAGCTTCCTCAGCACTCGTTCGAAGACTTGGATTCGGATCCTGCCCCATTTGTTTGCGAATCGATTGCCAACTTCCATCGCCAAATTGAAACATGCCAAGATACAGTCCCTTTGGCCCGACAGCATTCGCGTTAAAGTTTGATTCACATTTTGCAATCTTTTTTAATAGCTGGATATCTACATGATATTGATCTGAATATTTGGAAAAGAGTTCATCAAGATTCGTTGGAGCAATAATTGGTTTGATAGTTGGTGTAGGCGTAATTGAATTGGTTGGCGTGGCAGTTACAACAACAGTGGGAGTTGGCGTTATGGTAGGTGTTTCTGTAATTGCATCTGTAATTATTGGAGTTGGTGTATTTGTAGGAGTTAAAGAAGGAAAAGGTGTTTCTGTGGGAGTTTCCGTGGGAGTGTCAGAAATTGGTTCCTCATGAGTTGGTTCCTGTTCATCAGTTTCTGCAGCGAGTACTTCAGGTATCGGAATGGGATTTAAATCGGGAGTTGGAGTTTCAACAACAACTGACGTTTCAACGATCGGCTGATCAACCGTAGGATCTTCATCTGGTATTACCTTCACTGCAACAGAAACCAGAAGATTCATTCCAATAGCAGTTCCAAAAAGAAAAGAAAAAAGAAAGCTTCCCAAGGTACTTAAAAGTGTAGCAAGTGAAAACTGTAATGCAACCTTTCACACAAGGCGAAAAGATATACAAAGGATGAAATGATATAATTCGTTTGCTATGCGATTTAAAAATATTCTCATTGTTGGGATTATAATTGGAGTTCTCATTTTTTTAGAGACAAGAAACTCTCCTTCTCATAATCAACCAGATTCACAAGTTGAACCGACAGCTACTCTAGAACCCACACAGAAATTAATTGGTACCCAAACTTCATGGTTTATTGTGCATGATATAAGTAAATTGAGTCTTCATTCGAATGTAATCAATAAATTGTCAGCTATCGACTTTAAAGAGCAAAATAATTGTGAATCAATAATTAATGGTGGTTTCTATGATGAAAATGATGAACATATTGGACTTTTTATTGAAGATGGGAAACAAATTCAAAAAGAACATACAAATTCACTTTTCAATGGATATATAAGTGCTTCCAGTAGAACTGCTACCATCTCAGATGAAAGGCCAACTGGTCCACGATTTGCCCTCCAAACTGGACCAATTTTAATTGAGAATGGTGAAACTAAAACATTACAATTAATGAGAGATGAAAAAGCCAGGCGAATGGCTGCTGGAATCACGAATGATGGGAATGTTATCTTTATGACATTCTACGATGCCTCCAATCTAACCTCAGGACCAAAACTCGTTGAACTCCCTCAATTAGTAGAAGACTTAAATAAAAAGAATAATCTAAACATTGTCGATGCAATCAATCTCGATGGAGGCAATCACTCGGCATTTATAAGTGATGAAGTACAACTAACAGATGTCCAAACTCCTGGGAGTTATTTCTGTGTTAAAGACTAGGGTCAGCATTTTCATCCTCTTCTTCTTGCTCTCTTGCTCTGTCTTCATCATTTAATATGGCATCAACAAATAGTCCCGCATTTCTGCCTTGCTGAGTAGCTTCTTGACGATCACCACCCAATAATCTAGTTCCGACATATACAACTTGAGCGACAGTTTCTGCACTCTTGTGTTTTAATTGTTCAGCCATATATTATCTTTCTGAATCTAAACCATCCATTTCATTTAATTCTCTTAACATGCCAAGTCTATCTGCACGGGCTTGCACTTCAGGGTCTACAGTTGGTATGCCTAAGACATCAAGAACTTTATTTATTACTGGATATGTTAAAGCACGACTCATATTTGCAGCGGCCGCTGCAATTCGCTCATTCTCTTCTCTTAGTTCTTTTTCCCTGTCAGCACTCATACAATTATTTTAATCCACTTTTAATGAAAAACAAGATGTATTAGATTAGATATATGCTCTCTCCTCGTCAACAATTTGGTGATTATGGAGAACAAGTGGCTGAAAAAGTATTGGTTAAAAAAGGATATAAAATCTTGGAACGGAAATTTAGAAGCCGAATGGGAGAAATTGACTTGATTGCAAAAGACAGAGAAACGCTCGTCTTTGTAGAAGTAAAATCCCGACTGAATAATAAATTTGGTCGCCCAGAAGAAGCAGTAACTCCCTGGAAACTTCGCCACATCCAAAAAACAGCAGAATACTACTGTTTAATCAAAAAAATCAAATCAGCAAAAATGCGAATCGAAGTAGTAGCAATTCAATATAAAGAAGGAAAGTTGGAGTCAATTAGAATTATTCCTGTATTATGACTTATCGTAAAGACGTGCAAGCGTTGCTTGAGTAAGCAGTTTTGCGGCATTCTCCTTGCCTACACGAGAAGCAAGTTCATTCAAAGCATCGTCATAACCTTCTGGCCGAGCTGCACTATCATCAAACGACTGGCCTGTGCATATATAAGTATCAACAAAATTTGAGACAAGTTCTAAAATATCGGGTTGTGTTGGACGTGAACCTCTTTGTTCCATACTATTTAGTAACTTTTTTAGAAGCAACTTTCTTAACAGTCTTAGCCTTTGGCTTCATAGCCTTCTGTTCTTCAGCAACTCTGACTCTTCTTTTTGCTCTCGCATAAATTTCATCAACTTCCCGCTTGTGCTTCTCACGAGTGTAATATAATTTAGCTCTTCGAGATCCAGAAGTTCCATTTTTAACAACTTCAATCTTTTCAAGAGTTGGAGTTCCAACTGGGAAAATACGCTCAACACCAATTTGGTTGGCACCAATTTTTCGAACTGTAAAAGATTTATTCTCTTCGCGATTCTTAATGGCAATAACCATGCCTTCAAACACAGCAAGACGAGTTTTCTCGCCTTCTTTAATTCTCTGGGAAACCTTTACAAGATCTCCAATACCAAAAGAAACATCCTTGTGAATTGCTGTTAATGCCATATAGAGGGTATTTTACTAGAAAGACGCAGGTATCACAAGTACTACAGGTATCTGGGTGTCATTCTGGAGGGAATGAAGAAACGCGTAGCATTTTCGTAATGACCGATAGAATCCCACTATAAATAAATACTTCTTTTGTCTTAGAATAATTTGATGTCCCGTCAGTATTACACGTATATCATTACGAACAAATACAATACTGTTCTCTATATTGGTGTGACCAGTAATCTTATTCAACGAATTTACCAGCATAAAAACAAACTGGTAAAGGGATTTTCTATGAGGTATTCCTTAGGTAAATTAGTTTATTACGAAGTTTTTGGTGATCCGGAGAATGCGATTATGAGAGAAAAGGCTTTGAAGAATTTAGTTAGAAGGAAAAAGGATGAACTAATTAAAAATTTTAATCCTGAACTAAAAGATTTGTATGAAGATATTATTAAGTAGAAGTTATTTATAGTGGGATTCTATCGCTACATTGCATGTGCTCCAGAATGACAATATATGAATCTAATTTATAATCTCATCTACTTTTGCTTCTAAAATCTCACTAATTTTGTGAGCCAAAACTCCATCCCATGTAATCGTTATAGGTAAATCCATTCGTT
>Ga0207670_10002060_pt1 | contig 10516 bp, 9 predicted proteins | sample KBSS23HmetaG_FD_184339 | JGI IMG/M metagenome (GOLD analysis project Ga0207670, IMG submission 184339) | Switchgrass rhizosphere microbial communities from Kellogg Biological Station, Michigan, USA - KBS S2-3H metaG (SPAdes) (version 2) | ecosystem: Host-associated > Plants > Roots > Rhizosphere... | reverse complement strand
TAAAGTCCTTTGACAAGATCTATTTAGTGGAGAATATCGGATCCCGAAGCCTCGGGAGAACCGACTAATTTCCGCTTCAACATTAAAGTCCTTTGACAAGATCTATTTAGTGGAGAATATCGGATCCCGAAGCCTCGGGAGAACCGACTAATTTCCGCTTCAACATTAAAGTCCTTGACAAGATCTATTTAGTGGAGAATATCGGAGTCGAACCGACGACCTCTTGCATGCCATGCAAGCGCTCTAGCCAGCTGAGCTAATTCCCCTGGTGGGCAGCAAAAATAACGGTTTCATTTTTATGATCGGTCACCAAGTTACTTTGCGTTAATCGAAAAGACTAAGTCGACAATAACAGATATCTTTGCTCCATCCACTCCGAACCGCTAAATTGAATTAAATCAATCATCCGTAGGAAGACCATGAGGATAAATTTAGCGCTTATACTTTCTATCATTGTGGCCGTGGGCATTGTAGCCCTTGTGTTTACAGCATTCCAGATCTCTTCAGAAAAACAAAAATTAAATAATGAACTCCAAGCAAAAACAGTTCGTTTAGCTGAAGATTTTTATAAGACTTATCTCAGGCATCTGGAGGATCGCGACAGCATTCCATTGAAAGGCATCACAGATAGCGTGATTAACCAGTATAGTTTTAATGGTCTCGCTATCTATTACAACCGCGACAGCATTATTCCCCTCAATAGCCCAACCCAACTCCTGCTTGAACATTCTTCTGATTATATCACAAGAGCCGTTTCAGCTGATACTTCTATGGGAAACATGGTTAGATCCGAAGGGAAAAAATCTTATGAATATATCAGGATCGTAAAACGAGAAAACAAACCTTCGCTCGCAGTGATTTTTTATTCCGATGCCGAATACATTAAAAACATTTTGAAGAGCATTTGGCTTGGAAACTTTGTGCGTTGGTTCATCCAGGCGCTCGTGATCTCGATAGTCACCTTGCTCGTCATCAGGTGGGGCATCTTAAGACCTTTGAATAGGATAGTGGAATGGGTAAAAGCGGCCAGATTTGGCAACGTAGAACAAATAGCAAAGCGGCCGCCCATAAATTTTCTTGCGCCATTATACAAAGAGATCTCCGGGATAGCGCAGGCCATGCAAGAGGCACGAGCAATCGCGCAAGAAGAAGCGAGATTGAGGACCACGGGTGAAGCCATTTGGACACCGGAGCGATTGAATGAGGAAATGAAACAGGTCCTGGAGAATAAGATGATGGTGGTTGTCTCTAACCGTGAGCCCTACATGCATGTTCATGCTGGTAAAGAAATAAAGTGCATCGTTCCGGCGAGTGGAATGGTCACAGCTATGGAGCCGATACTAAAAGCGTGTGGGGGATTGTGGATCGCGTCGGGTAGCGGCGATGCTGATAAGGAGACAGTTGATAAAAACGATAAGGTGCAGGTTCCTCCCTACGAAAACAAATACACACTCCGACGGGTTTGGCTCACAAAGGAGCAGGAAGATCATTATTACTACGGCTTCTCTAATGAAGGATTATGGCCCTTGTGTCATATTGCACATACCCGCCCTGTTTTCAGAAAAGAGGACTGGGATTTTTACCAGGAGGTAAATGAATTATATGCCAATGCCGTGGTTGACGAGATCAAAAACCAGGAGGATCCTTTTATACTTGTCCAGGATTACCACTTTGCACTTCTGCCGAGGATGATAAAAGAAAGAAGGCCTGATGCCAAGGTTGCTATCTTCTGGCATATTCCGTGGCCCAATCCGGAATCGTTTGGCATTTGCCCGTGGCAAAAGGAGCTATTAAGTGGCATGCTTGGCGCCGACCTGATCGGGTTTCATACTCAATACCATTGCAACAACTTTTTGGAAACGGTCAATAACTCCCTTGAGTCGAGGGTGATTTGGGAAAATTTCTCGGTAAAGATTGGCAACCAGTTTACGCTGGTAAAACCATTTCCGATCAGCATTGCCTTCACTTTAAAAGATTACGACAATGGGAATGAGGCAATGAAAGTGGAAGTACCGGAGTTATTAAGACATTATGGCCTAAGTGCAAAATATCTTGGAATTGGAGTTGATCGTATTGACTATACTAAAGGCCTGATTGAAAAATTTCTTGCTATCGAAAGGTTTTTGGAAAAATATCCAATCTACCAGGGACAGTTCACATTTGTCCAGATCGGTGCGCCCAGCCGTTCTCTTCTAAAGACTTACGCTGATACTATCAGTGCTGTCGAACAGGAAGCGAACCGTATCAACTGGAAATTCAAAGCAAGAAACTGGCAGCCGATCCTGTTCCTGAAAAAACATCATAGCCACGAAGAAATATTGCCCTTTTACAGGTCGGCGAACCTTTGCATGGTAAGCTCCCTTCATGATGGGATGAATCTTGTCGCAAAGGAATTTATTGCTTCGCGCAATCAAAATGATGGCGTTCTCATCCTCAGCCAGTTTGCCGGTGCATCACAGGAGCTTCTTGGCGCAACAATTATCAATCCATACGACATTGAACAAACCGCCGACGCCATAAAATCCGCCCTGGAAATGCCGAAGGAAATACAGCACCATAAAATGAAGCAAATGCGCCGCGTCATAATGGGACATAATGTCTATTCGTGGGCAGCCGATATTCTAAAAACGATGACCTCGATCCAAAATTAATCGGCACATAGGATGCTTCCCGAAAGATATTTTCAAATCTTATTCTCTGTTTTTTACATGTAGACTTTTTTTCCCAGATGTCTTATCCATCTCTTTGAGTTTTGACCACAGCCCTTATATGGCACTCGTTTTGGAATGACGTGAATATTACCAAACAACTTAGTTATGGATACAGTACAAGTCTTTCTGCGAGAAAAAATAAAAAACTTAGGAAGTGCGATATTTTTCAACCAAAGCGATGCTGTTTTAAAATTGCCTACCAGTATTGTACGGATCATCAACGTGGATGAATATGGATACATATGGTTCTTTATGCAAAAGCCGCCTCAACAACTAAATGAATTTGAAAAGGAATTCCCGGTGAAATTGGATTTTTTCAGAAAAGGCCTTGATTATTCACTCCAGGTGATTGGAAATGGCTATATCGTAAGTGATCCCGAAGAAGTCTTTGTGATAACCACAAACATTGACGAAGTGAAACAGTTCAATCCAAACGAAATGGTTCTTATCAAAGTAAAAATGACAAGGGCTGATTATTTCAACAATATAACAGGGACCAAATCCTCCAGGTTTCAAAATGCCATAAGCTTTTTGCAATCATGGATATTCCCACACGCAGCCGGTTATAGACCGACCACCTACTTTCCGCGGATATCTGAGGTAAGTTGACTTGCATAATGCTTAAAAAATACTTATCTTAAGCGGCTAAATTTAAGATTATGAGAGCAATCTGGTCAGGTGCTATAAGTTTTGGATTGGTGAATATTCCCGTCAAACTTTATAGTGGCACTTCTGCCGAACGGGCTTTGGATCTTGACATGCTTTCCAAAAAAGACATGGCTCCGATCCGTTACGCCCGCATATCTACTGCAAGTAATAAAGAAGTAGAATGGAAAGATATTGTAAAAGGGTACGAGATCGAGAAAGGCAAATATGTCGTTATTACCGATGAGGATTTTAAGAAAGCAAGCCCCGAAAAGACGAACACGATTGAGATCCTTCAGTTTGTGAATGAGAAGGAGATCGATTCCATTTATTTTGAAAAGCCTTATTACCTCGTTCCTGATAAGGGAGCTGCGAAAGCTTATGCGCTTTTGCTAAAGGCACTGGAGAAGGCTAACAAAGTAGCGATCGCAACCTGCGTAATAAGAAATCGCGAACACATCTTCAGCATTAAGCCGATGGGGGACCAAATATTATTGCTGGAGCAATTACGCTATAAGGAACAAATAAATGAAATGCCCGAGGTAAATACCGTAAATACAAAGATCACTCAGCAGGAAATAACCCTGGCGTTGAAATTGATCGAGCAATTGACAGAAAAATTTAAACCCGAGGCTTTCAAAGACACTTATGTTGAAACGATGAAAAAGCTGATCGAGGCAAAAGCAAAGGGCAAAAAGATTACGGCTCCCACTGTAGAAAAGAAAACTGCTGCTGTAAAAGATTTGATGAGCGTATTGAAGGAAAGTCTGAATACGCACGGCAAAAAGAAAGTTGCGTGATCTATAGTGGCTGGTTCGAGTAACCAACCAATGACCAGCAACCAGGATCCCAATTGAAGAAACAAGTGACAGATGAGTTTATCTTTGTATAAAAAGAAGCGAAGTTTTAAAAAAACCCCCGAGCCGGAAGGCAAAAAAAAATCCCAATCAAAAAACAAGCTAAAATTCGTCGTGCAGAAGCATGACGCTACGCAGTTACATTATGACTTCCGTCTGGAAATGGAAGGCGTATTGAAAAGTTGGGCTGTTCCGAAAGGCCCGTCATTGAATCCCGATGACAAAAGACTGGCAATGATGGTAGAAGATCATCCGTATGATTATAGAACATTCGAAGGAACAATTCCAGAAGGGAATTATGGTGCGGGTACAGTGATGGTTTGGGATGAAGGGACATATGAGGCTCTGGGTTTTGACGAGCAATCGGTAAAGGACCAGGAAAAAATACTTCTCGCTGAACTAAAAAAAGGTGACGTAAAGATTATACTGCACGGCGAAAAATTGAGAGGCGCATTTGGATTGGTAAGAATGCATAAGGGTGGTCCGGGAAAAGGCCAGGGAGATAATGCCTGGCTGCTCATCAAAAAGAAAGACGACGAAGCTTCTCAAACTGATGTTACAAAGAAAGACAAGTCTGTAAAAACAAAACGCTCATTAAGCCAGATCGCAAAAGATACTGGTGGCGCGATCAAAAAAAAGACTCCGGCCAAAAAAACAAAAAAAGCTCCCCAACTATTGGATGAACCTGAAGCCGAAAAAAAAAAGCCTCCGCGATAAAAAGTATTCTGCGTAATCACGAAGGTGTAAGAAAGGCGCCCGCCCCGGAACATATAAAACCAATGCTGGCTACGCTGGTCGATGAACCATTTGACGACGACAATTGGTTATTTGAAATAAAATGGGATGGATACCGTGCCATTGCTTCGAGCATAAATGGCAAAACAGATCTGTATTCCAGAAATAATATTTCTTTTAAGGAAAAATACCCATCGGTTACTGAGGCTCTGAAAGATTTTAACACAAATGTGGTAGTTGATGGAGAGATCGTATCGCTTGACGAACATGGCCTTTCAAAATTTCAATATTTACAGAACTGGGGGAAAGATCAACAGGGAACACTGGTATATTACATTTTTGATTTGCTTTGGGCCGACGGCTATGATCTGACCCCATTAACAACTGTCCAGCGAAAAGAAATTCTCAGGGAATTAATTCCCGAAAACAACGTGACCAGGTACAGTGATCATGTCGAAAGAAATGGTAAAGTTTTTTTTGACATCGCCAAAAAACAGGGCCTCGAAGGAATTATCGCCAAAAATAAAAACAGCCGGTATGAATTTGATTCGCGAAGTAAGAACTGGTTAAAAATAAAAACCACCGCGCAGCAGGAGGCGATCATTTGCGGCTTTACAGCGCCCCGCCATGGCCGACAGTATTTTGGCGCTTTGATATTGGGTGTGTATGAAAATGGAGAATTGGTTTATGCCGGACAGGCCGGTTCGGGATTCACCCAAAAGACTTTAAAGGAAACCTGGGAGAAATTGCGCCCTCTGGTAACAGATAAATGTCCCTTTGCGACACAGCCAAAAACGAATATGCCTGGTACGTGGGTAAAACCAAAATTGGTTTGTGAAGTTAAATTTCAGGAATGGACCCAGGACCGCATAATGAGAGTTCCCATCTTCCTGGGCCTGAGAATTGATAAAAAAATTACCGAAGTAAAAAAAGAAAAAGAAATGCCGACGCAAAATATAAAGAAGACAAACGGCAGGCGCGAAACGACCAGCGCCAAACGTGCGGCGCCCTCTGCAAGTCTGCGGGGTCCGAAGGAAATGTCAAATGTGAAGAAAGATCCGCCAGTTAAAAAGAAAGAAGGCCCATTGCCGGTAAAAAAAACAAAGAATGAAAAGGATTGGTTAAACAGGGATGAAGAAAACAAAATAGTAAAATTGAACGGCCACGAGTTGAAGCTGACAAACCTGGATAAAGTTTATTGGAAAAAAGAAAATTATACAAAGAGGGATCTGTTGAATTACTATTACGGCGTTGCACCCTACATGCTGCCATATATGAAGAACCGACCGCAGTCATTGAACCGCCATCCAAATGGGATCAATGGGATGAGTTTTTATCAAAAAAACGTCGAAGGAAAGGTTCCGGATTGGGCGGAAACATTTGCTGAGTTCAGTGAATCAACTGATGAAAATGTCCATTATTTCGTTTGCACAGATGAGGCAAGCCTGATCTATATGGCCAATCTTGGCTGTATTGAAATGAATCCCTGGCACTCCACCATTAAGAATCCCAATAATCCTGACTATTGTTTGATCGACCTCGATCCGCATGAAATCGGATTTGACAAAGTGATTGAGACCGCCCAGGCCGTCAAACGCGTTCTTGATCAGCTGAAAATACCTTCATGGTGCAAAACTTCCGGCGCCACCGGTCTTCACATTTGCATCCCATTAGGTGCCAAATACAATTATGATCAAAGCAGGCAATTAGCCGAATTGTTAGTCAACATCGTCCATCATGAGATACCTGCGATTACAAGTGTAGAAAGAAGCCCTTCAAAAAGGCGAAGAAAGGTATATCTCGATTTCCTGCAAAACCGGAAAGGACAAACAATAGCCTGTGTTTATTCTGCACGTCCAAAACCCGGAGCAACTGTTTCTACTCCTCTCTTTTGGGAGGAAGTAAAGAAAGGCCTGACACCGCAAGACTTTACAATCAAGAATCTTTTTGAAAGATTGAAGACAGAAGGAGATCTTTTTAAACCGGTCTATGAAAAAGGAATTGATCTTAAAAAAACACTGGCAACTATCGAAAAGGTTCTGCAGTAGAATTAACCCTCGTCTTTCGAAGGATCTCTTTTTTCTGCACTCTCCTCTTCTTCATCGCGATCTTCTTTGCCATTTTTATAGCCAAGCCAGCTTTTTAATTTCTCAATCCATTTGTCCTTTTGTTCTGCGATAAAATGAGATGAATAATTTCTCAAGAAGAAGGGAACCACTATTCTTGTCAACCACCCCGCCCTGGACAAAATAAAATTTTTTACAAGGGTGTTAATGGCAATGTCGGATCCCAGGTCGAAAAACAAATTGGTCTTGTCTTTTGTAGTTATTTTCTTTACAAATTCTAACGCCTCTTTTACCGGTTGTAATTTTAATTTGATTTCTTCAACATCACAACGAATTACTTCCTTTTGCGCCTGCAACAAAACCTCCAGTTGCTGTTTTTCTTTCAAAAGATCCTTGTATGAACTAAACCGTTTACTCATAAATTTTCCGGGTTATAATATTGCGCAAAAATGGAAAGATGACTTTTTTTCTCATCACGATCATCACGACCATGATCACCAAATAAAAAGCAGCCACAATAAAAAATCCTCCCGCGCGGCTATCGATCACGGTACCTAACCACCACGCAAGCCCAAACCCGACAAACGAAACAATGAGCAGGCACAAAAAAACAAGCACCACAAAATTTATGGCACCCGAAGCAAGATTGACGCTCTTTTGAGCGACATTAATCGCTATATACTGATAATAGGTTTCAACAAAGTCGGCGACATGATCTACCAGGTCGCTGGCACTTTCTTTTATTCCTTCGGTTTTGGTTTGTTCCTGTTCCATGTTTAGTGAGATAATGTAAATAAAAGCAGGTTTTGCAACCTGCTTTTCATGATTACCCAAGATCTTCTTTCAGGTTTGAAATTTTTTGCTCAGCGGCAGATTTCATACCGCGGGCTTTGTCCTTAAGATTTTCATACTCTGCACGGCCATTTTTGAACATACCACTGACCTGGTCAGCCCAATCGCCAGTAGTCCGTGCTATGCGCTTGCGGGTTTCGCTTCCCTTATCAGGCGCAATCAATAATCCCACTACTACCCCTGCAGCAGCAGCTCCAAGAATGCCAAGAAGTACTTTGGTTCCCGTTGTCATAAACACAATATTTAAAAGGTGAATAACTAAATTTCAGTTTTTACCGGAAAGAATCATACCAAATATTTACCATACAGGAATATCCGGGATGAGAAAATTCTTCTACAAAGGTATATAAGCAAAAATGAAAATAATCGCTAATTCACGCGGTCACTCACCCCAAATTTCGTCTTTTCCCTCGAGCCATTTCTTCACCAAATCAGTAGTTACAGATTTAGGTCTTTCGATCGGCAGCCCGAGAGCCCTATCCCAGCAAAGACTGGCAAGCACGCCCAGTGATCTGCTGACCGCAAACAACACGGTATAAAATTCATACTCAACCATTCCATAGTGTACGAGTAATGCGCCGCTGTGAGCATCAACATTGGGCCACGGGTTTTTAATTTTTCCAAGAGATTGCAAAATCGGCGGAACAGTTTCATAGATATTCCAAACTGTTTTTACCAGTGGATCATCAGGAATGTGTTTTTTTGCAAACTCCATTTGCGCTGTAAAACGCGGGTCGGTCTTTCGAAGCACTGCATGGCCATATCCCGGTACCACTTTTCCTTCGCTCAGGGTTTTCTTCACATACGCTGCTATTTGATCATTTGTCGGCAATTCGGTCTTCAGGTCGTCTCTCATTTCAAATATCCATTTGATCACTTCCTGGTTAGCCAATCCGTGCAGAGGACCTGCCAGCCCATTCATTCCCGCGGCGTAGCTTAGATAGGGATCTCCAAGAGCAGACCCTACGAGGTGCGTAGTGTGTGCGGACACATTTCCTCCCTCGTGATCAGCATGAATGGTCATGTATAACCGCATCAACTCCATAAAGCTTGGCTCTTCATAGCCAAGCATATGAGCAAAATTGCCTGCCCAGTCAAGCAAACCGTTAGGATTAATGTGTTGACTGTTTTTATATTTACGTCGATAGATATATGCCGCGATGCGGGGCAATCTTGCAATCAATAAAATAGTATCGTCAAAGGTTGGCAGCCAATAATCCTTTTTATTAATACCCTCTGCATAAGCCTTGGCAAAATAGCTTTCTGTTTGCAATGCCATTACGCCAATTACGAACATCGTCATGGGATGTGTATTCAATGGCAATGCATCAATGGCGGCAAATACATGGTTTGGTACATGGCTTCTTCGCTGCAGAGTTTCGGTTACATGAGTTACATCAGCCTCCCTTGGTAATTCTCCAACAAGCATCAAATAAAACAAACCTTCAGGGAGAGGCTCGTTACCGTGCGGGGCCTTCGGCAACTTTTCACTCAATTCGGGAATGGAATAACCGCGAAAGCGAATGCCCTCCTGTGAGTCAAGTAATGAAGTTTCCGAAACGAGCCCTGTAATGCCGCGCATGCCCTGGTAAATTTGTGTCAGCTGCACCTCGCCTATCACTTTCGTTCCATGTTCCTTTAGCAAATTTTTTATTTCAACGGTCATCTCATCCGCCTTTGCTTTAAACCGGTCCTTCAATACTCCCATGATTATTTGTTTTTGAAAAAATTGATGTGGTTGAAGCGATAAAGTTAGTAAGAAACAAATGAAAGGCGCTCAACCGTACTACAGATCATTTCGGCGCTATTCGATACAATAAATAAGCAACGCCTCCGAAAATTACGTTCGGAAGCCAGGCTGCAATAAAAGGAGGGAAGTCTCCCTTCGTGGAAAAGACTGTCGAAAATCGGTCACAAAGAATAAAAACTACCGCGATAATGATACCAATAGCGAGATGCAGGCCGCTGCCGCCTCTCATCCTCCTGCTTGAAACTACGACCCCGATCAGCGTTAATAATAATACAGTAAATGGTGTAGCGGTGCGGCGGTAAAGTTCAACACGTAAAGTGTTCAATCCTTCCGAGCCACGCAGTTCCTCCATCTTTAGAAAATTCCTAAGGTTTGGCGTCGTCAGTTTGTCTTTAATATACTCGTCATTCTGCAGGTCAGCGGGTTTGATGTTCAGGTTCATGTGCATTTCAGATCTTGTATGTACTGTTTCCTGAAGCCCATTAATATACCTTTCTGTTGCATTTGTCAGTTTCCAATTTTTCTTGGCCGTATCCCATTTCATCGTTTCCGCCCGAAGATTATATACAACCTTATTATCCTTTACACGGTCGAGATAAAAACCGCTTGCCGACTTAGAAGATGTATCATAATAGCGGAAGCCAACATAAGTATTTGGGTCAGCTCTTTTATAGATAGTGGAGGTGTGAAAAGGGTCAGACTTTACGCCATACTTATCAATATAAGTTGATTGAAAATTACTCCGTATTTCCTGGGCCTTTGGGATCACGTAGCGGCTGGCAAACCATAGCATCAATGCCAATGTAAATCCACCGACGACGTAGGGACGAAGAAACCGGTTGTAGCTGGTACCGCTCGCAAGGATAGCTACCACTTCGGACCTGGCCGCCATTCTGCTTG